>Ga0315322_10000060_pt1 | contig 62007 bp, 77 predicted proteins | sample M110021515metaG_FD_203461 | JGI IMG/M metagenome (GOLD analysis project Ga0315322, IMG submission 203461) | Ammonia-oxidizing marine archaeal communities from Monterey Bay, California, United States - M1 100m 21515 | ecosystem: Environmental > Aquatic > Marine > Intertidal zone | place: USA... | reverse complement strand
TCTAAAACCGTCAACCTATTTTTTGACAATTCTTTAGTAACGCCTTCATCTAAGCTTGTTTTATTTCTGTTTAGAGTGGCCCATTCCTTATACTCTTCTTCACTTAAAGTCTCTTTTCCAAACTCATCCCATCGTTCTCGAGAATTAGAATCTGTCGTCTCCCATCCTAAATTCAAACCCTTCTTCATCGCATCAATCCGAGATTGAATAAATTCTCTAGTAATCGGCTCTTTTTTCATCTTGGGTAATTTAATCCCCATTTCTTTGGCGGCCTTTTCTGCTTCAGGATCTACATCGGGCCCACGAACCTTTCCTTCTTGCGCCCACGCATATTCCTCATAAGCCTTCATTATCTTGTCGTTAAACGGGGCAAGATCACTATTGATTTTTTCTTGAGCGAGATAAACAGGTTTTAATTTTTTGTGTTTTTGTTCTTTTTGCTGGCGAGCTACATCAAAATGCTTTACAATACTCTCGAGCCCTCGTTTTTCTATATCAAATTCTATAGCATCTTGTTCGTTTTTTATAGACTGATGTCTTGTTCCGACTTCGGGCCTTTTTGAAGAATCTATGGCTAGTGTTGACGAGGGATCTTCTCCCGCAAAACCTTTGTTTATTTCTTTTATCCTATTTTCCGCATAACTCAATAAAGGATTCCTAACCAAATCTCCTTCTTTATTTAAAACATTCTCGTCCAGATACATTTTGCCCATCAACTCGTCAGCCTCTCCGCCCTCCATAATTCTAGTAAGCAATTCATGACTTACTGGGGAATCGCTCCCTGTGTAAGACATAGTCATATATTCAAGAGCGCCTTTATAAAAAGGGTTTTGCTTACCGTCTTTACGGCTTGCGTTACCCTTGGCTAGCATGGCTTCAAATAAATTCTGCGGAGGAGGCAGCTTCTGGTCTACATTTACCTTATCCTGACCCAATTGATTGCCCGATAGTCCTCCTTGTGAGTTCCTCTTTTGTTGAATCTTTTTTCCTTTTACAGATCTTGCTTGGTCTCCATATTTGTTTACATCAATCTCTTCTGGGTGCCGTGGAATTAAAGTGGGATTTTTAATCCAATCTCCTACCCACGCCAAATGCGTTTTAAATTCCTTTGAATCATCAGACTTAAAGAAGTCTTTCGTTAGCTGTTTGAGCTCGTCTCCTTTGGGAGGGCTATTTTCCCAGGTTTTTGGTCGGCCGTCTTGAGTTGTCCGCAGAAGGTTCTGCCGATTATACCGCTCTTCTAATTTTTCATCAAGCTTCTCTTTTGCTGATATAATTGTCGCATTAAGCTTTTCTCTTGCATTTTTTTGGGATGGCTCGAATGGCTCGTCTCTATCAGTTAATCTTAAAAAATCAGGAGAGTTCGCTGTCGCAAAGAAAAATCTATTATTGGCCTCACGAGAAAAAGCGTTCAAACCTAAAGCGTCCTTATAGGCGCGGCTTGAAGTTTTATTAATTACTTTTTTACGTTCTTCAGTAGCCATAAAATTAGTGTCGTCTTGAACTTGTTGCGCATGTACAAAAGGCATCGCACGTGTAAGGGTTTGTGCCGTTACAGTATTAGCTGCTACCCTCCTATGCCTATTTGTTAAATTGCCTGGATTTACTTTTGTATCTAGGTTCTTCAGAGGCTCACTCTTCGTTATAGACTCACCCATGGTCTTAAACACCCTGTCCCCAATACTGCTTTTGGCGTGCATAAATTCATGACTCGCTGCGGAGGATGTATTTGTTTCGTCTCCAAATCTCGTAAAACCCATTGGATGGGAATATGCGGTAGTGCCCTCTGGATAAGTCTCCTTAAAGGCGTCTTGCGTCTGTAGGGCTGCAAACATGATTTTGGTTTTTCTTTCATCCAGCTTCTCCTTCATCTTTTTCAAAGACGCCTCCTCCATTTGGATCTCATCATTCTCTTGCCCTGCAACTAGAGACGTACCGTTCGGTAACACAATGCCCTTTCGCGCCTCCAGATCTGAACGTCTTTGTTCGTACTCGTCTTCAAAAGATATTAAACTTGCTAGGTTAGTCCCGCTAGGTAAATCTTCGTAACCGAAATCTTTAATAAAATGATTAGCCCTGCCGTATGCAAGTCGTTGCGCAGGGAATTTCTTAAGGTACTGCTTGTGGCTAGCAGCTTCTTTTTTTAGCTTTGCTTTATTACTAGGAGATGTGTGTTCCAGCGTTTGCTTTGTTTTTTTGAGTTCGTTCTTATGGTAATTAATTTCCGCATCGTACTGTCTAAGATGTGGCAATTCTGTTGCCATGTCAGGATGATAAGTTAGTGATGCCGAGTCGGTTGGTTCGAAACCCTCTGGCTTTCGATTTATACTATCCCTCGAATACGCCATGTACCGTTGTTGTTGGATAATTTCATCTAACTTGTGTCGCGGTAACGAAGATGTTCGTGAACGCTCGGGAAAAGTTTGCGCAAGCAGCGGCTTAGCAGACCCCATTAGCTCTTCGGCTTGTACATCAGATGGCTGCCCGTGAAACATTTTATCAGGCTTTCCAGTATTACGGTCATATTTAAAACCTTTTATTTCCTCCTTCTTCCAACCTAACCCTGCCGTGGCAGGCCTATTGTTCCATTTGTATTTTTCTTTTATCTTTTCTTTAGTCGCTCTGTCCCCCTGCTCAAAATCCAATGCATTAATGCTCGCCAGCGTTCCGCCTCTAGAGTCGCCCGCTTCATACGAAAGTAACCTAAGGAAAGCTTTGTCATCAGAAACTTCCCTATATTGCTTAGACCATTCGTCGAACCCTCCTAATAATTTATCTTTATCCTCCTGACTTAAATTTTTAATATCTTTATTTATAGGTTGAAATCCACCTTTATGATCAGGGGCCCCCTTTCCTTTTGTAGACTGCTGACCAGCTATGAACTTCCTTAAATTAATTTGAGTATTAAATTTATGCAAGTCGTCCATCCGCTTAAAACTCCTAACATCAATTTGGTTGCTTATGCCGACATTCCCTGGCCTTAATTCTGCCATTGGACCCCTCGTGCTCCCCATGATTTTGTCATCGTCACTAAAAAATGATAAATTACTGTCTGACACGCTTTCGAGAGCTTCCGAAAAACCAGTGATGGCGAAATTGGGTGTGTGGCCTAAAGCTTTTCTTCGCCCCAATAATCTTCCTGCGGCCTTGCTGGCAAACCTCTCTATTGGTGATTTTTTCTTTTGGCGCTCAAGGACCTCTGATGCCATAGCCTGTTGTCTTTCGCTTTTGGATTGGCTTGGAAGTACTTGTATAATTTCCTTTTCTGTGTCTAACCCCAAAAAAGAATCAAGCTGGTCGATATTGTCAGAAGCATCTCCTAATACGTTGTCTACATCATAAAATAAACCCCCTCTCCCAACAGCTCTTTCTGGATCCTTCAGGGTTTCACGCAACATGTTTTGTACCCCCTCAAAACCAAAACGGTTGACCAGCTTCTCTATTTTTCCGCCAGTCATTACCCTATTCTTTGGGACGTCAACATTCTCCACCCTTCCTGGCGAGTCAGGTATAGTAAAACGAGACCTCGCTATCCCCTTAAATCTAGGGACTGAGCTTACTTCTTTCGTAAACTTTTCTGCAATGCTTTTGTTTGTAGTTAAAGACTTGAAACCAGTACCATATTTATTGACCTCGTCAAGGGTTTGTGCTCGTGGGTAAATTTTCCCCGCATGCATTACCTCTTTTGAGCCTTGCTCTTTTAATATTTTATTAACTATTTCATTACCTTCCCCCCCTGTTTTAAAGCCTTGAGTATTAAAATCATCTTTTAAATTTTCGTCAAAAGCTTCTGGAAATTCTGGTTTTGTGATAGTGCGTACGTCTTGCGTATAGCCTGGGCCTTGTTTATGTGCTGCCGACAATGCCCAAATCGCTTGGTAAAAATCCTTCTCGCTTTTTGCGTTTAAAATATCTCCGAACAAAGCTTCTGATGGGTTAGCTATGTCATTAACCCTATCCAAGGAACCTCTATACCCCCGAAACGTAGGGATTGTATTTTGCCCCTCCATTAGGGAATCTAACGTGGGTGCTTTTAAATTAAATCCAGGAACGTGTCCACTAGCTTTACCCTTCCTGCCTAAGAACATTTTTGCAATCCTGCTAGCAAACGCTTGCCCCCAGGTTTTTTTCTTTTGGCTGTCGAGTACCTTTTGAGCCGCCTCTTGAGCCCTGGCCTCTTTATCTACAATGTGTTGTGGATTTTTTCGTATTTCGTCGATCTCTGTCTCTAGCCTTTCTTCATTTCTTTTTTGGGCATCTGTCAGCTCAACCTTGCTACCTTGCGTCGTCATAAGGGTTAAGGGCGATGGAAACATCTTATTGTCATTGATCTGGCGTTCTAAATCGCGTTGAACGTCTCTTTGGTAATTTCTATTAATTATCCTAGCCTCCTCCTTTTGAGATTCTTCAATATCTTTTTGTATTTCTTGGTCAGGGCTCCACATGGTTTTCTCATGGTCAGGTAACTTCTTAAACTGCTTCCTTGCATCAGCTTCTGTTGTTTCTGCGCCGACTTGGTCAACGTATTCTTGCTCCGCCTCTCGGCGACCTTCCCTGTTTAAGCTGAAATTTATCCCCGCTGTTTTTTCAAAATTACGTAAGTCTTTTGCCACCCTTTTCTCTGCCGAGCTTTGCGCCCCCAGCTTTTCGATTTTCTCGGATAAAATAGCAGCTTTTTGAATTTCTCTTTCCGCAGGACTTAAGACAGCCATTTCTCCTTCATCATTTATCTTGTATGTTGTGCGTAATAAATCTCTTGCTTCTTCTATGTGTTTGGTTTCTGTATCAGTTGCGAGCGCCATAGGGATATTGGCCGCAGGGTAATCGGTGTTGGGCTGTCGCATAGGTTCCATTACAAAGGAACCATCTTCTCCTTGAGCCACCCGAATAGTCGTGCCTTTATGTTTAACATGAAAAGGTTCGCTTGCAGATAACCCCTCTAAAGGACGAGTATTATTTTTTGTTTCTAAAGGAAATACCCTGCTGGCTTGGGAAGTCGAAACGGCCTGTGTGGGCTGGTGACTAGGAATCTTCGTTGTTGTAGGCGTGTCGTCCCTGATAAGCTTCCCTTGTTTATCTACAGGCACGGTAAACCTTTCACGATCCGATCCTATTGCAGTTATAAACTTTTCTCCCCCACCTCCTTCGCTTTCTATAGCGAAATTACTTTCTGTAGTTCCGTACCCGTGCGTCCAAAGCTCCCTAACAGCATCGTGCAAAGGCTCTTCTACAAACTTATCTAGCTCATCATATCTACCTTTGGTAAAATTTTCTTTTGAAACCATACTTTTTCGATCAACATCAGGGTGGTCAAAAGAACGAACATAATCTTCATAAGTTCCATAAGGTAAATAATCTCCAGATCCTGCTGGGAGCGAAATTCTAGTTTCGCCTGCTGCTGGAGCGCTTTTTATTGGAGAAGCAGTGGGTTTACGGCTTGGCCTAACCCCTTTTTCGAGAGTAGAAGAAACCTCAGGCCTGCCCTCAACTGCAGCTACTAGCTCTTCCTCAAGCATAGAAGAAAAGGACCGACTACTCGCCCCGCTTGTATATGCGTTAGGGTCAACTCCTAGTTCTGTTCCAACATTTCTTAAAGGGCCTTTTTGTTTTGACCAAAAATCCTTCGAAACTCTTTCTGCAAGAATGGCGTCCTCAGGACTAGCTCCATGCATAACGAGATTGTCACGCAGCATAGCCATGCGCATGGCGCCATAACCGCCCCCCATGTCGGGCATTTTTATATTACCGTTGTATCCTGCGTCACGCAAGGCATTCTGAAATTCCCTCATTTTGGTGGGGGTAAAGTCCAACATGGCATCCCCAGGAATAGTAGTATAAACTTTATGACGAAATTGCCCCTTTTGGCCCCCTCTAGAATCTTGCTTTGGGGTGTTTTTGGTACCTTCATTAATTTCCCAATGATACCACTGACTGTCTTCTCCAAACGTCTTAATTCCCTCCCTACCAGGAAGTTGATAAGCTTGATCTGGGTTGGTCGTCTTGCCCGTGCTTGTAGAAATCCTTGAATTGCCTTCCCATTCTTGTCGCTGGAATTTGTCAAAGTTATCACTCCAAGCCACTTGCTTTTTTACAAGTTCGGCATCGCCGTTCTTTTCGATCCATTTCGTAAATTCTGCGGTGCTATATTTTCCCCCAGGAGCGAAGTCGGCCATCATCAGCTTGTATGCATCCCCTTCGGGGGTACCATTGAAATCCCCTGTTCCGTGCCCCGCTTTCCTCGCTGCATCCATTTTCTCAAAATCCACTCTCCTTTGATCGGCAAACGCCTCTACTTTAGCTTTGGGAACTCCCCAGTTTTCTGCAAGAGCTTCGCGGCCCTGGTGCTGACTCATTTTAAGAAATTCATCTTTGTTTCTTAGGCTATCCGAAACGTTAAAAATTTCCCCTTTGTCATTAATGAACTCACCCTTATTCGTTTTCCCATGCTCAACCAATTCGTCAAATTTATCCATACGGTTTGGATTAATAATTCTCGCTTGCTCAATAAATGACTGCCCGCTATGAAGATCTCCATCAATTTGGGTAAACGCAGATTCACCCTTTACCACCGCAGGAGTATTTGCGGCGCGCTTTTTTTCGACATTCTCCAAAAACGCCTTCCTTGCGGCGGCGCGCCTGCTTTTGCCGTCCTCCAAGTCCTGCGTTGCCTGATCAAGCTGTTGTCCCTCTGGAAGGTTTTTAATTTTGACCCGTTCGGATTTTTGGCGCTCACGCACTTTGACTAAATTCCCTTCCAATCTATCCCCCAGAGCCCTCCAGGAAGCAGCCTTGTCTTGTTGCCGTTTTTGAAAATTCTCGGGCGCCGCTTTCACGGTCGCTATTGTTCTTGCTTTTATTTCTTCATTGGCATGTTTGAAATCTTCTTGCAGGCGCGGATCATCCTTGTCATACCCCCGTTCTACCTCTATGTTACCCTCTTCTTCTAGTGCGTCAGCGTGCTTACGAATATTCGTAATAAATTGTTCTAAATCTTGAACGTCGTCCACATTTAACCGTTGATTATCTGGAAAGCCTACAACCCTGGCATGGGTTCGTGTTTTATATGGCTCATTCAAATCCATTTTCTTAACATCCTCTTGTATGTCCTTATAAGGTCGGCCAGGATCCTGCGTCACCAACTTCTGTCGCTCAAGGGACACTCTTTGCTCGCGAAATATCTCTTCGAAATCTGGCAACTTACCCACCGAGCCTTTTCCCCCAATTATGCCTGCTGCCGTCTTATATAGCTGCGTGGCTAATGACTTGGCGCCAACACCCCGTTTATGAAAGTCTGACGACTCGACCCCAAGAGGCATAGAAATAGCTCCTGTTCTCAGCCCTTCACTGCCCCGATGTCTGGCCTTCATCTCATTTTTCATGGCTTTTTGGGATTCAAATTCAAGAGTCTTAATTTTCGTCGTTCCATCATTCATCTCCTGAAATTCATAAATTTTCTGGTCTGCAAAATTAGGTGTCTGTTGGCGCCCTCCCAACATGTCAGCGAAATTAGGCGTAAAGCCTTGTGAAAAATAATTCACTTTTCTATGAAGATTAGATGCCAGGCTTTGTTTTGTTTTATTTTCTTTTTGCCTCTCTTCTATTTGTTGTGGAGTAAGTGTGCCATCTTTTTTTGCATCGCGTTCTGCGCCTCTGTATTTAAGTTTTTCAATTTGATTAAGTTGGCTATAAGCAACTTGTATATTAGCGTCTGCTTGCTTGGCTACTTCAATGTCTTGTGGCGAAGGGTTGTTTGGTTTAAGCGCAGCAGTTTTTACCTGCTCCATTTTATCTATAGTGGCGCCTGGATCTCCCTTAACGGGAAGGAGGGCGTCTTCAGTTAGTCTGACTTCTCCCTTCGTAATACCCATTTCGTAAAAAGGTTCTTCCTGTACAATTTTAAACCTTCCTTTTGAGCCCTCTATATGATCATGCTCATGACGAAAAATATCTTTTGATTTGGCCTCGTATCTTGGGTCTAAAGCTATATCATCAGGAAGCTTAGGTTCTGCATAAAAAGAGGAAGTTCCTATTCCGTGGTTATAAAAATCCCTATCGTTAGAAATGCCATGTAATTTTGCGGCAGCGCGCTTAGCCATTCTCGGGTTAAAGTGCAGACCTTCGTCTATTTTATTCGTAATGAAACTTCTATTTTCTTCACTAAAGAAGCTTGGAGTATGGTATTGTATAGAACTTTCGGCAGCAACTGGAGAAAATCCCCTATTCATTAATGCTTGCTTTTCTCTTCCAAAAGAAGCTTTTGCTGAGGGGCTATCTGCAAATGCGGCGGACTTCGCCCGAGCACCAGTATAAGTATTTCCGTCGGCAGCTAAATTTGGAGTATGGCCGCCTGACTGTGCTTGGGTTGTCTGAGCTGGTTCATTTTTTGCTCCCTCGTTTTTTTTCGAACCATTTACAGCTGCAAGTAAAGTCTTTAGTGCGATAGCAGTTTCAGAAGATATTTTCCCAAGCTGCCCAACACCAGTAGCGCTTTTTCCTGCCTGCTTATCTAGGTTTGAAAGTGCAGAAACCACACCTTCTACCGCCTCCCTTTCCTTGGCTGCCTGCTCTCGCAAAGCATCTTGATCTTCCGCTCCTAGCTTAGCCATTGCTTCAGGATCATCTAAAGTCGCACGCGTAGTTTGATATCCAGCCACAGCTTTTTGAGCAACATCTAACATCGCGCTAACAGATGTCATTTGTCCAGGCATTTTGTCGGCACCCATCTGCGCCGTTTTGGCGAGTATCTTATCTATACTTAAGTCGTCCCCTCCTAACTTAAGATCATTTAATTGATTTTGTAATTTTTCAAGCTGACTTTGTAAGGCGTTATCGGCTTCAGACAAGTTTTCTTTTACGCTCATCTCCTGCCGCTCCTTAGAAGTTTGATAACCTTGATCAGTCTTATAAGCAATACCTTCTTCGCGGAACTTATTGTAATAATCCTCCATGGAGCTTAGGTCAATGCCTGCCGCTTCCCCCAGCGCTCTGGCAAGTTTATCTAAATCGCCAAGCTCTTTTCTACCAAAGTCTAAATCATCAAAATTTATTCCTAATGGAGATTTGCCCGAGGACTTTATGGCCTCAGAAAGCTGCGAGGTTACTCTCGCAAATAAAATATCAGCCAATACTGGCACATCTTTTTCTGCATCCCCCACGGTTAGCGAATCCGAGCTAATAGAAGGAGCGCCCACATGAGGCGTGTCGAACTCTATTCCGTCAAAAATACTTTTCAGTATTGATATAAAGCCTCCTCCACGATGGATTTTTGTAATCCCCTCTAACCCAGCCCTCGCTTGAAGCTCTGGAGCGAGAACCGAATATGACGCCTTTTTTTGCTTCTTTTTTGCGAAATCTGCATAGTCCGTTTTCTCATCCGCCCTTTTTAATAACGAACCCAATGGGTTACTTACGCTAGTTGGCCTCAAGCCTTCAATTTGTTTAAATTGTATTAACCCCCTACCCTCTTCAGGTATGTTATTATAAGCTCCAATCCCCTCACCTTTCAACTTTCCTGCCGTCAACCCAGAAACTTCTTTCTTAAAAGATAAGGCAGCATCCTCCCTTGCTTGTTCTGATTTCTGAAAAACGTCAGATATTTTAGTCTGCGTCTCTTTGGTTTCGCTAGAAATTGTGGCTACTCTTTTTTTGCCCTCCAATAAACTGGGCAGTCTAGATATAGCGCCTGCAAGATTTTTTGTATTGGTGTCTATGTTCCCTAATTTTGTCAGTTGAAGTTGTCCTTGCTTAAAAGTCACAAGGTCGGTCGGCGTCTCCGAGAGTTGTTTTGCTAACACAGAATTGAGGTCCGCAAGAGCTCTAGCATCATCACCACCTCCTCCTATTACCCTGCTAACCTCACCTGTAATATTTTCTATTCCAGCCGCACCTAAAGCCTTTTGTACTAGATCCCCACTTTCCGCAGCCGCATAAGGAGCAAGAGCTTGTTCCCTCCTTCCCTCTAAAAAGCTTTTTCTATAAGAGTCAAGCGACGCCTCTATAACCCCTTCAAACTGACTTCTTCTTTCGGGGTCCTTCAACTGTTTTTTTGCGAACCTTTCATATTCTGGCGTTTCTGAAAACCTTTGCTTTAAGAACTGATCTTTTCCAGACTGAAGGCTATCTATGAAATCATTAATCCTTTTGGTATACTGCGGAACCGTTTCCCCGACCCCTCTTTCTAACTGTTCTGAAAACTCACCCTCCTTCATTGAGGGCAAAAAGAAATCGGCAGGTTTTCCTGGCGCATAATTTGGATCTCCTTCTTTCACAAAATCCAGCCCAGGAACAGATGTTAAAGTTCGAATCGCATTGGTTTGTAATTTTGTTTCTAAAGCTTCTTGAGCAAAACCCTTAAATTCTTCAGTGGGCTCAATTCCTTTCTGCTTGAAAGACGCCTCCAGCCCACGTACTATTGTAGCAATTTGACTTTCGGAAGATAAATTTCTATCAACATCTTGAGCAGAATCGCTTTGTATAATTGCGAATTGTTTAAATAACTTAACATCTTCAGAGCTAAGGGTTGATAGTTTCTGCTGCCCAGCCAAAGCTTCTTGCCTCCCAAGCAGCCTGTTATTTATATCTATTGATGCTTTTTGCAGGGCCGTGGTCACCTGCAGGTCCTGTAACTCCTTGACTAGTGCTGCTTGAGCCTTAACGGTTTCGGTATCTTCGGACAAATCGCTCTCCCCTATCACTGCAGAAATCTCTTTACCTAAAAGCCCGAAATCCATTTCCGCTCCAGAACCTATGCTTCTACTTATTGCTTGATCAAACTTTTCAATTAGATCTGCGTCTTCAAAGCCCCTTGTTTCTTTTGTAAAGTTAGATAGTATTGATTGTGTTTTAAAAGCTCGCGAAAGATCTATAGATCTATTTTGATACGAAGCAAACTCCTCTCTGGACTGTTGGGCGGACAAGGTCCCCGCCCCAACACCAATGTCTAGTCTTTTTTGAAAAGTACTTTCTGTAAGCTTGGAAACTCGTTCAAAATAATTTGACATCCTATCAAACTCACTAGCTAAGCCCGACACAGCTGCGTTAATTTGTTTATTAAAATTAGTGATAGATTGAGCTTCAGAACTCAGGATATCAAGCAGTCTAGTCCCCTCTATCCTATCTGCGGTTTGATTCAAAGCCATATCTATAACCTTAAACACCTCGTTTACTTTAAGCCCAGACTCCAGCAGGGAATCGATTGTATGGTCTTCAAGACCAAACTTAGATAGGGCACCTTCAAGATCTCCGCTTTCAGCGGCAGCCCTAGCTTCTGCAACTTGGTCTTCGTCTTGCAGGCTAGTTACCCCTCTTAATGCCAACCTAGAGGATATTTTTTCCATATCCCTAGACTCAATAGCTTTTTCTCCTATCCCCGTGCCAAACATGCCTCCTGCAGCATCAGCCACCGACTTAAATTCGGACGCTAAAGCTAAATCTTGCGAGGCGTTTTTTGCGTCGTCACCCACGGATTTTAAAATTTTCCCTAATTTATCTAAATCACTTCCTGCATTAATAATTTTCTTTCTTATTGATGAATCTGTAATTTGTGCAAAAGCTTCTTTTAAGGCTTCTTGTGAATTTTGAACAGATTTAATATCACCAGACATCATTGCCTGGTTGAGTTGGTCCTGCACTTTGACATAAGATGTTGTGGCATTCATAGCAGCAACTGCTGCAGAATTGATATCTCCAAACACTTTAACAAACTCTTCCACACTAGGCTTGCTTTTCTCTAAAGCTCCTATCAAAGTACCAACTACCCCCCCTATGGCTGTTGTGACCAAACCGATTTGCGGCCCCATCATAAAGCCCATAGCGCCCATCCCCAAGCCTTGAGTCCCTCCGCTAAAACCGCCTCCTATCATACCTTCACTGGTACCACCTTCTCCCTCAGGCATCATGCCGCTCGCCATGGACAAAGCGAAGGGAGCGGTAAAAGCTATGTTTTGAAGCCCAGGGTTATATAGCCCTTTTTGGAATTGTTTCTTAAAAGCAGTTTCTGTCCCCTTTCGTTGGGACTCCAAACTTTTAATAATTTCTTTTCTTACTTTTTTTTCTTCTCCAGAAAGATTTTGTTGGGATTTTAATTCTGCGATCCTGGCCTTTTGTGCGGCTAAGCCCTTTTTTGCTTCATCTAATTCACTTCTTCCGATTGCTTTTTGCGTGTCTTGAATGCGCGCCAAGTCTTTTTCTAAAGTTTCTCTTCCCGTACCAACCTTATTTTGATCGCCGCCCCCAAATGCTTGATCATATTTTATTGCTAAAGCTTTGCCTCTTTGATCTCCAAAAACCGCTCTTCCCGATTCTTCTATTCCTGATGATTGTGCGCGAACCTTTTTTCTGCTTTCTTTTCTCTCGTCTGCTAGTGCCCCCCTTTTTGCTGCTAGCTTCTCCTCTCTTACTCTGGCTTCTTCTTGGTTTTGAAGTAATCTTTGATTTTCATCCACCCTTTCTTGTTGGTACCCAGCAATTTCTCTTGCTCCTCTATAACCCTGTGGGTAGCCCTGCTTTTGGCCTGGCTGAGTCCCCTCCATTACTCTTTCGCTAATTTCTAAAGCTTGATTAAATCTTGCTTGGGCGGCCTGACCTGACTTGTATGTTGCATCCGTTTGCTTTAGTTTTTCGGAACCCGCCGCTCCTGGCTTAGATTGATACCCTGTCAATTTTAATAAATTCCGAGATCTTTCTTGCGCAGTTTTTTTGTCGATTTTTTTCTCTGGATCTTCTGATAAAAAATCTTCTTGTATCTCACGGAGTTGATCTTCGACAATTTGATTGTATTGGCCAAGATCTTTAGCTCCCCTCAGTTCTTCAATTCGCTGTTGACTTATAGGCAATACCTTTTCTCCCCCGCCCTTAAACTTCGAAGGCAATTTCCCTTCTTGAACATTTTTCGTGAGTGTTGTAGTGTTTTTCTTGAAAACGTTGCCCTCTAATTGTGTTTTTAGATTTTTTAATCCCTCTGGTTGTTCGGTTCTTGGAGAATTTAAATCGAAAACCGCGCCTTTTGTGATTTTTAGTTCTTCTTTCGCTATATCTAAAACCTCTTGTCCACTTTTAATTGTCAACTTCTCGACCTCATCAAAAATATGTTGTTCTAGTTTTTCTCCTTTTTGCTTCGCTATATCGGTAACGTCCTTGCGATTAGACGTATCGATTGATAGTTCATCTCTTGTAATTGCGTAATTAGGAATTATCCCTCCAGCAGCAAACTCCATATCTGTCCCTGCCAACATAGGGTTGCCAGATATATTAGCTTGCCTATAAGAAGTTAGTCTGCCTTGTATCCCCTTGTTTACTGCCTGGGTGGCGCTAGAAAAATTACCTTCGTCACGAGTATTCGTTACTGCGATTGGTGGCATTTTTGCCATGTTAGGTATAGATCCTGATGCCGCAGGAAAATCCACCCTTATCTTGTTTGAGGGTACGCCTGCATCTTTTTCTCTTTGAATGGCATCCCCCACGCCTTTAGGTAATCCAGCAGGCAATTCATTTAGCTTAAATCTTTTATCAGCGAAATCAACAAAGTTAGGGACAAATCCTTGAGCAGCAAAACCTGCGATTTGTTCTTTTTTTAAACCCCCTTCCATTTGTTTTTTAAATTTGTCATTAATAGAACCCTTGCCGCTTTTCTCTAGCTTCTTGCTTATTGAGTCTTTGGCTCCTGGTAGCGACGGAATAGAAAGTAATATTTTTTTACCAATATCTCGGACCATGTCAGGGTTGCTGCTTCTTTTTAATTCTGCCCTAGTAATCCCTTCGGGCATATTTAGCAACTCATCAAGCCCCTCGCTCATCTGATTAATATCTAGATTAGCCATCCCCCCTTTTCTTTTATATCCTTCGGGCAAATTAACAGGCGCAGTAGCGGAATCAAATGCTCCGCCACTCTGCACTATAGTTCGAATGGCTATATCAAATGCATCACCCGCCAATACAGGAAGCATTTGCTCGTCGATATTTTTATTAAATTCTACGGCGGGAATTTTAGTCGTCTTTATTTGCTTAAATGCCCCGTCTAACTGAAACTGTCCAGCTATTTTTTGAAGCGCAATCGAAAATTCTCTAGCAACTAAATCATCCCAATTAGGTATGTTTTGTTTAAATTTTGATTTTATGCCTCCCCCTCCAAATCTTACATCATAAGGCTGATCACCAATTCTTAGTCTTGAGTTAAACATTCTCTGCGGCAAGCCCACTTCGGCAAATCCTGCTCCAATTTTATGAGAGCTGGGCGTTACAGGTATAGCTTTTTCCTCAAAGGTAGTAGCTTTGCCTTGTTGAAAAGTACTTTTTGCTAGGCCCGCTTGCCCTCCTGCTATTCCAGACCGAGTAAGCGTGGCTTCACGAATTTTCTTGAACGCATCTTTATTTAAAGACAATAACTCTTTTCCTGTTATTGCTCTTTGAGGCCCTTCTTTGAGAAGGCCCCCCAAAGACTTTTCGATAGTAATTCTTCCCGCTCTTAATCCTTCTGTATCAGAAGCTTTGGCCTGACCTCTTATGTAATCGGCTAAAACGCCTCGCGTTTTACCCTTTCTCATTTCTAGGTCCTTTGATAAAGAGCTTATATCAATTTGTTGCCTTAGGGCTTTTTGATCACCCCTCTCTAAGCCCTCAAAGAACTCTTGTATTTCAGTTAAGTTAGAAGTAGGGAGAAGTGGAGTAGCAAAATTAGGAATAAGGCCATCCGCAGCGGTTTGCATTTGTTGCCCAGCTTCGGCCTGCACTTGCCTGCCAACCTTGGAAGCCAAAGGAGGAAGGACCATTCCTCCGTCTGGAGTATGATCTAGGCCGAAATGCCTTTTAACATCTACTCCTGTTTTAAATATTTTCTCACGATTGTTGACGACCACATCTTGCATTTTACCCCCAACCTCTATCTGTTCGGTGCGCGTATCAGTTAAGCCAACAGGTTGACCATATAACTCAGAACCTAAGACAGATTCATATATACGAGAGCTTATATCTTTATTACCTCCCCGTCCCACAAAATTAGGAACTAAACCATCTGCATAATGACCGTACATGCCACTCTTCTTTTGTTTAGCTTCTCTTTTAAATCTTTCTGATTGCTCCTTCCATTCTCTCTCTTGTTTCGGGGTAAACTGTCTCTTTGCTAGTGGAGTGGGAGCCTTAGTCGTAAAATATTTTGATAGTTCGCCCGCATTTCCATTAAGTATATTCTTTTTGGCCGAGCTATAATCCACATAACTTACGTCTTCTACTTTTCTTGTAGCAAGATTATACTTGTCTGTGGTTTTAAGCGGTAACGTGTCAGCGTATTTCTCAAATGCTGGTTTATTTAAATAAATTTGATCTGTTTTTCCTGTACCTATTCTCTCTCTAATCTTACTTATATCATCGCTGTCAAATTTAACTTTTGAAAAAGCGCCTGAGTTTTTAGCTAAGGAAATATCCATTCCAGGCTCAAGTATTGTTTTTTGTTGCTGTACTATCCTTTGCCCAGCTAATCTATCTTTTGTAAAGCCTGCTTGCGCCTTTTCGAAAGCTCCTTTAAAAATGGGGGTTTTCCCAAGGTTGGGTACTAATCCTTCGGCTACATATCCAGGCCTATCAGAACTCCAGTCGATAAGTCCCCTTGTGTCTTGTTGAGAAGTTTGCTGTAATCCCTTCTTAGTTTCCTGCCTTAATACGGCGTCTATATCAGATAATATCCTTGAGTCTGCAGCGCTTGGTTTGCCCATGGATCCATAAGTCCACTTGCCATCCATTTTTTGTAATCGATATCCACTACCCTCAGGATGACGCAGTAATCCTGCCTCTAGCCTCCCGTCCCGAATCATAGCTTTGCCTGATTTCTGAATTTCCTTAAGCATGGATGACGGGTTATTTGTTACTGGGCGAAATAAATTATTGCTTGCTCCTGGAATTTTATTCGGGTAACCTGAGTAGCCCAAAGAATCTATTTTTGCAGACTTACCGTTATCCAGATAAATTAAACCGTCTTTAGTGTTTACGCTTTTAATTTTTACAGGAGAATTAGAGACTGCAGCGTCCATAAATAAATCATTTTTCTTAGGCATTTTTGGCAACCCAAAACTCGCCGCCGTTTTGCTTGCGCCTAATAATTTCCCTCCAAAGCCAGCAAAATTAGGGACTAATCCTTCAGCCGCCACTTGAGGTCCCTGCCCTCCCTGAGGAACTTCTACACGATACATTTTAGTACCTTGGTTCCACTCATAATTTAATTGCTTAGGAAGATAAGGTGGTTCGGCCGCTTTTAATTTAAATCCCCCATCTTGAAAAGCTTGGCTAGACTTATAAGCATCAGCTACTTTTTGGCCCTTAATATAATAAGTCTTTTTATCTCCATAAGTATTAACAAAAACACTATCCTTAGATAAGGCGCCGCGCCTCGCCATAGTGCGAGCCTGAAAGCCTGCAAAGTCCCCTCGACCTTTTCCCTGTGGATCAATTCCATGGCGAACCTTTGTTGGGTCAGTTATGCCCTTGTTTTTATAAAACGAAAAGTTAGGCACTAAGCCTCCTGCAGCCAATGGCGTGGCGTATTGTACTAATTTGCCAAACCTTCCTGCTTCATTAATAATCTTTAAATTGTCATCATATAGCGTTGGATTAATTCCTTCAGCTGAAAATGCATTAACAACCCTTTTCTTTTTTTCTGCGACATTTAATTTTCTATAGTCGTCAGTCTTTTCTCCTAGAGTATAAGCCGCGTCCTTTTCTTTCCTGGATATTCCCCTTTTGGAAGGGACTTTTTTATCTAACCCAAAATTATTAATAATCTTTGGATCTTCTAGGCTCATAATTTTATTAACAGGAATGCCAAACCTTTCTGCCAATGCTTCGTTTCTAGCTGGATAAGCAGCAGTCAACATAAAAACATTTTCTTTATCCTTTAGGTCCATTACAGCCTTGCCCATTTTGGTGAGCGGGGCAGTTTTGGCAATTTCCTTTGAAATTTTTGGATCAGAGTAAGCTTTAAATTTATCTCTGCCAGTTAGCCCCAGATTATTCATGGCTGCAGTCGTATCAATCAATGTATCATCAACATCAAATAATTTAGCCCTAGACTTTCCTTTTCCAATGCTATCCCCAACCGTTCTGAAAAAATCTTTACTAACCCCTAAGCCTGCCAGATTAGGGACTAGCCCACTTGCACTTGTTAACGCCTGCTGTAAAATCTTTTGCCCTGCCGAAGTAGCAAACAAAGTTTTCTTCCCCATGGATATTTTAGCGTCAGGAGTAGGGCTTCTTTTAGCGTCTGAAAAGTCTCCAACAGCTTGATCAAAAAGCTCGTTTAACGAAGCTTGGTCTCCAGGGTTAAAATCCCATCTTTTATATTTCTCTTTCGCTCCGAATTTGGGGGATTTTTGGATAGCTGTAGATATAATATCTTCAAAAAGAATCCCTGTAACAGCAGAGTTCTCCTTTACGAAATTAGCCGCTCTAGCATCAATGTCTGCAGTGCTAAGCCTAAAAGAACTCGTCTGACGACCCATTAATTTTCTAGCGTTCCTCTCTAATATATCTCCAACAGAAACTGACAAATCTTTATCAATTGTCTGCCTTAAATTCGCATCTTCCCCCACGTCCTGCATGCCTGAGGTTTTAAAATGCACTTCGAAAATATCATCCGATAGAGAAGCGGTAATATCTTGTGCTGCTTCTCCAGGCTTTCGAGCGGCTTTCCCCCTACTACCAAGTTTTAAACCTGAAGTTTTAGAAAGGCTGCTTATTTCTCTTGCGTCCACCTTTTCTACCAACTGGCTCCCTTGTAAAATTATTTTTTCAGGCATGGCAGAATCTCCCAAGGGCTGAGGAATCAACATTGAAGTGTTTGCGGATAACTTTCGGGTCTTAACTCCCTGCTTCTCTCCCGTCGTAGCTCTAGCCAAAGACCTTCCTGAATTAAGTACTATTTGCCCATCAGCTTTTTTTGCAAATATCTTTTTTATTTCAGTCCCGCTCCCAACTAAGGTTTGCCCCTTATAATTAAATTGGTAATTTTTGGCTGCGCTCCAATTATCTATTGTCAAGCCTGGATTTGTCCCGCCCCCTTTTAGTATTTGAACAATATCAGCCTTAGAGGTAACGGCTTTTAAGCCTTCTGCCCCAGCGGATAACTCAGGAGTGATTGCGGGATCTGTAGACCCTCTTCTTTCCTGTCTTATTTGCCCCTGCCTAAACTTGTTCTGTCTTATTATATCATCCAGAAAGGTTAGTCCTGCATAGTTCGGTATTAATCCTGCCGCATTGCTTCCTCCTATTGAATTCTTTGTGGCAACTATAGGGCTCAATCCTTCCGCATATGCTCTTTGTTTAGGAGTAATTGCTTTTCCTAGAACATTCCTGGCAACATCCCCACCAAATTTTTCTTCTACATTTTTAGCGTATCCTGAATACGCTTTAGAAGATGGCGGAGGTACGATAAAAGGCTGTTTCATTCCAGGTAACTTAACCACATTCTCTTGGGTGTTGTACATCACCTGTCCCAAATTAGGTACATTCATTTGCCTAACCTGCTGTGGCTGAACTGGGCTTGCATACCCAGCTTGAATTGATGCGTTTACTTCGGGAGCTCCTCCAAAAGCAAAAGTATCCATGGCGGGAGTCGCCCCTGCTGCAAATACTATATTATTTTTTTCTGGGACATGACCGTCAGCTGCCGTCCCGTCTATTTTTTTTTGAGTATATTTGGAGGTGCCTTTAAATTTTCCGCCTTGAAAAGTTAGCCCTTTCATTCCGCTTGATTTAGCTAGGCCCCCAATTAAACCTTGTTGCTTAGTATACTCCGCAGTGATTTGTTTTACTGTATTTAGAAGTATTTGAGACTGTTTGTTTTGATCTCCTCCCGCACTAATAAGACGTTGGTATACTGCTTCGTCTTTTAATAAAACCTGAAGTATGCCTTCTTGAAGAGCTTTTTGCCTGCCTGCCTCAGTATTTATTTTAAATAAATCCTTGATAGCATTTGCACCCATAGCTGCTACATTTTTTAACAACGCACCAAACGCTCCTGCTACTATCGCTAAACCAGGGCCAGAAATGAAGTTTCCAAGGCCTTTAAAAAATCCCTGCATCACCTTACTGCCAGTGTCTTCGTCCAACATCGAGTTTGCAGACTCTACAATCCCCTGAAGCATGGTTAAAACCCTCTCCATCCCAGGCCCCAACGCAAGATCTCCAAATGACTTGGCAAGTTCCCTGATTCCTTCTGCAGTCTGCGCGACCATTGCGGAAAAAGTTTGATTTAGTGCCTCATTTCTTCTTATGGCTTCGTCAGTACTAGAGGCCGCAGTATTTAATGCTTGGCTATAAGTAGAGAATTGATTATTTAAATCAGAAACTAAAGCTTTAAGGTTATTTATTTGAAAGACCCCCGCAATTTGTTCTGCCGTAAACGCTTGTTGGGCATCAGAAAGTTGTGGGTAAATAGCGGCATAATCCTTAAGTACAGCAATTGCTGACCTGAAATTTCCTAAAGAATCTGTTGTGGCCACGCCAATACCTTCCAACGTTTCTCTAACCTTACTTCGCTGAAGTCTCGTAAAAATACTTTTAAATGCATTGCCGATCACGGCACCACCTCTAGCAGTTTGTTGCTGTACTGATGTTACGATTGCTAAAAGTTCATTAAAATCAACGCCCGCACTTTGCGCAGTCGCCCCAGCCCGAGCCAAAGCATCAGCCAGGTCCTTTGAGCTTACTGCAAAAGCTGCGTCAACATTTGCTAATCTATTAATAATGTCCGTGGTATTCAAGCCTTCTCTAGCAAACCCATTTACCACAGCAGTCAACGCTTCTACTGATTTTGCAGCATCAAGCCCAGACAATCTAGTTAAAATCAAAGCATCATTAACCCTCTGTAAAGTCTCTTCTGCGCTCAAGCCCTGTCTTGCAAATTCCGTCGCCGCTTCAGCAACTGTTGCAAACGATTGGCTGGTATTCTCGGCAACTGCAAACAACTGATCTGAAAACTCACCTAACTGAGAACCAGTCAGCTCCATAATAACATTGATGTCGGTCAGCGCTTTCTCTACATCCATAACGGCAGAGACGGTCCCTTTAAACGCATCGCTTATTCCATTGATAACGCCAACAGTAGCTCCGAAAGCAAATACACGAGCTGTCGAAGCATCTAAAGACTTTTGGAATTCAGACATGTCCCCACTAATTCTACCTAGTGGTTGCTGAAAGCCTTTTGAATCAAGACTGAGTTTGACGGGGGTTTTGCTTATGGTGCGTTGAGCGGCCCTCGCTTGGTTTTCTACATCTTTTTGTAGCCCAACCGCCCTTACTCTGAGATTTATACTTGACTCCGCCATATTATCCGTATCTAGTTACACCTAAAAATCCCCGCCTAACGTAGACATTGATTTTTTTCCAGCCTTTTTCATTAATTCTGCGGGACTAGTAAAAGAACCTTTGTCATACCCCATTGTTTCAAGATCTTCTGAAGACGCCCCGACAATACTCTGCGCCCCTTTTCTATTAGGATTGCCTTTAGCCTGTATCTGCTTTACCTTTTCTGCTTTTTTGTGCCCAGACTCCGCAAATTGCAATAATTTGTTTGGATCATTTTTTATTTCATCTGGAATATTGGGGATATTTTTGAAAATAGATCTAAAGACCTGTCCGTAATTCAAAAGATTCAACTGAAAAAACGTTAAATCCATAGGCATTTTATCGAACATTTTATAAGGAGAATCCTCGCATACAGAAAAGTAATTAGAGAACATCCCGCTAAGAGACAAGGCTTTAATTTTATCTATAGCCAAACCAGAAAACGCATCATTGTACGTTTTAACTAATTGATAAATCTCTTCTCTTTCTAGATCATCAAACTCGCTCTCTGAAAAAAACAATTCATTAAGCGCCTTATCTGTATATAAGGATGCCCCAATAGTAAGGTCGCTTACCTTTCTTTCTGTGAATGTCTCACAGCTTTCGTTAAGGAGTAACTGCTTTTTTATTGATTTCTCTTGTATCTCCTCCTTAACCTGAGCAATACGTTTTTCCATCATCTCTACTTGAGAGGGAATTAATATTGTTTTGATCGTGTTTTCGAGAGTCTTTAGAAACTGCTGTCTTTTTTGTAGCCAGTCTTCTTGCTTTAGTGTCCATTCTCCTGTTTCTGCCGCTTCTTCAAGGATTTCCTTTTGAGTCCTAAGTCCAGATTTTTGGTATCTTTTCGATACTTTTTTTGATAGCGTATCAACATGTGATTGGTCAAACAGGTTAAAGTGTTTTATAAAGATTTTTTGCTCTTTATGAATAGCTTCCGAATAGCCGCGAGCTATATCTACAAAAGCCTGCTTATAGTCAATGCTGTCTTCCTCAGACATTTAGGGCTTCTTCTTGAACTTCTTCTAGAAGCTTGTCGAAGTCCTCTTGCTGCTGAACACCACTCATATACCAAATCGTAGCGAGCGAAGAGAGCTTATCGATACTCTTCCCGTAGATTTCGTCTTCAAGCTCATCCTTCTCTTGATATGAAGCGTATTTATCCTCAAAATCCTCTCCCCCAAAAAGAGGGGTGGCGCTATCTGTGTCGCTGTCTCCAGCTACATAATACGCAAGATTTAGCAAGTACCATGTGATAGTTTTATTTCTAGCTTTGATATCCGCAGTATGTTCAAACATTGCAGCTTGTACGGTTTCAAAATCCGTAAGTTCCTTGCGAATTAACCCTAAATCTGAAATTGCCTGTTGAAGCCTTTCTTTTTGATCATTAGTCATATCGCTACTGGATAGTATTCCAAGACGCTGAACGACCATTTGCTTTTCGTAGAGTTGCACATAAAGACGAGAGTACTTTTGTTTCTCGTCCTCATTTAATGTCCCTCCTAATTCTAAATGCTGCTTAGCCAACATAGAACGAGTTAGCAAGCCCATTTTAATAAATTTATTAAGCCATATGCTATAAAACATATCTCCCTCCTCAAGCTGAGAGCGGGTGGGCTTTTTTAAAATAATTCTAACTGGGGCCTCTTCAGTCACTTCCCTCATCTCTGTGACCATCTGTTTTTCTGTGGATGTGCGCACCTCCGTCTTGGTGTACTTCTCCATTTTCCCTGTTTCCTTATTTTTTCTTCGCTTTTCTACCTCCACTTCCTTTTCGACTTCGATGTCTTTTTCGACTTCGACTTCCTTTTGGACGGTGCGTTCTAAAGCAATATCAAAACTATATAATTCCTTCATATTTTTTCCTTATTCCTTGTCTAATATTGGGTTAACTTCAAATTTATCTAAATCCCTATCCATTCTCCGTATGCAGCCATTGCCTGCGTCTAATATTTTTTTTCTAATATACTCCATTTTTGCGTCGTCGAAGTAATTCGCGCACTCAACTGCATCTACGTGGCTAGGCAATTGTCTTTTTAATTTATCAAAAGAAATTTGGTTTTCAGTGTTTAAATCTTCTAGTATAATTAAAAAAGATTTATATAAATCAGTAACAGTCCTTTTCTGCTGAAACTTTAACAAATGATTGCCTGTAATCTCCATGCAATATAATACAAGGTGAATACCTTTAATTCTATTAAAAGTATTGAGTAACTACTGCTGTACCATTAAGCGCGTTATTCTCCGAAACCTCTACAGACCTAGAAGTAATCCACGCGTCATTGTCCCCTAAAGAAGTTTGTGGGAGAGTGATTGCGGTAGAGTTGCCATCGCAGTCCGAGGCGGTAAATGAAGTTACTGTGGTAGCATCTTTGCATAATTTTGTGTTATCTTGTAATACCGAAGGGAGATTGTTGCCCACGAAAGTTGAAGTTAATTCCCCGTTGGTTTTAAGTAGCATCTCAGGATCCATATCTCCTAATATTTTAATAGGGGTTACGGACTGGGTTAGTTGAAAAGAATAACTAAACAAATTATTATTTAATGCAACAGCTCCTGCCGAAGGCGTAGAGTTTGCCCCATGAGCGTAAGTTAATGAGGCGCCGTCTAATTGGTTTGCGCTTGAAGTCCCACCGCTATCCATTTGTTTGGAAGCTTTGTAATAGTTTAATGAAAGGGAGCAATTTACAACAGATTGTGCGTCAGCATTTACAGAAAAACTTGTCACTACTGCGTTATAAAACCTCATTTCCCCTACGGAACCATCAAGTTGCGTTGGGAGAAGCTGATTGATACATGTCCAACCTATTACGTCTTGTGGCGTTAAAGAGGCTTTCCCTCCCGCACTCCCAAACGATAACAAAAAGTTTATATTCACAGATCCCTGCACAGTATTCTCTGGCACGGCCTTTAATACATTGCTTGCACCTAACGAACGCACAGGTAACATAGGAATGGTTTCTTCAATACTAGCAGACTGAGCAACAAAAAATTTGTTACCTAAAAAAACGGGACTATTGTAATAAGTTAATGCCATGAATTAAATTCTCCTCACAAAGTAATACACTCAAAATATCAAAGATGGCAAAAGATTTACGTCTTTTATGTAAGACTTATAAGATATCTTTGCCTGAAGTTCTTCTGATATGGCGCTGCTTTCGTTGATAGAAACTAGAATAGGATCGGTGATTTTAAATGTCCTTACGTTATTTTCGAGCTGACAACCACTTAATTGAATAGTGATGTCTGGTATGTCTTGGTTACATAATAGACTACTTAACAAAGGAGTTTCCAAATCATCTACATCAATCACAAAAGAAAGGTCCACTTCTATAGGGTAAGTTATATCATATATTCGCCTTTGATATTCGCCGCCCAAGGTATCTATATCCATTCTAGGAATAGAGAGCTCATAACTATACGATTGAATTCTATTAGTATCGTTGCCCGTTACATTAATAAGTTTAATGTCTCCAGCTTTTGCAATTTTAATTTCGTCATCTGGTATTTTGCCTGATTCTGGGAAGAGTTCTGTTGGGGCAAAATTCCCAACCTCTCCATAAACATCAATAGAACAAGTCAATGACGGAATTTCTCCCACAGCGCAAGAAGAGGAATAGGTAGAAATAAACCCGCTCTCAAAACTATAATTTCCCTGCGCGGTCCCAAGGCCGTCCCAATTTAAAGCTCCACTTAAAACTTTGTCGAACAAGTACACCAAGGGGTCTGCCGAAGCTTCAGTAACTACAAGGCTATCAATAGTAAAAGAAGAGGTGGCTTTTGAACCATTAAGAACGGTTCCTGCAAACATATTACCTCCAAAAGCTATCGGCTCAAAAGGTATATTAAATTCTGCATCAATAGATTGTACGCCCCTTATACCAGAGCCTTCCCATCTATTTTGTACCGAATCATAACCTTGTATGAATACAAGTTCATCACCATATCGTACTCTTCCGAAACCCATTACTATAACTGTTACACTTATAATACAAAAAATCTCTCCCCGACCAGCAGGGAGAGATAAATTGCAGTGTTGGTAAGTAAGTTTCTCTTACTCGTTAAAGCCTGAGATAAACAAGCCATTAACAGTGTCATCGACACCACCAAACTGAGAAGTGAAGGACAGGTCGACTGTCTTGTTGTCACCAATCGTGGCAGACATATTCTGGCTTTGAAGGTAAACGTCCTTAATTTCGAAGCGAATGTTATTGTCTGAGTTTTCATCCCCTTCGGTACAAGGAATCTTACAGTTGATAGTAACATCGCGTGTTTCTTGGTCTTCACACATGAGGTCAATTAATGAACCTTCGTCAACGTCTGCAAGCAGAGCGCTAATATTAAGGGTCATATCCAGAGGGAAGTCCACCGCACGGTCGTATGGGAAGTTGCTGCCAACTCTATTAAGCGGAGTACGAGCCAAAGGAACTTCGATACTGAAGTTTTGAATGTGAATAGGAGTTTCTCCATCGGTCGTTGATGCGCTGTCTGGATCTCCAGTAGGAAGAATAGCTCCACCAACTTGCAGTTTGTTCGCATCGGTGCTATCCTTTTGTCCTGTCGAGAATACCATGGTTACGTCGCCAGGGCGAAGGGTAAAGACTTCAAGAGATCCTGTAGTACCCGTAGGCAGGACAAATGTGTCCAAAACTTCTTTACTACTTTCCTTGTTGACTGTAGGAGCGATACCACTTAGCCAACCTCCACCAGCATCAGCGGATACTGGGTTCTCAAACTTCAGGTTGTAAGCTTCACAGGTAACACTAGCTGTAGGAAGATCTCCAACTGCAACGTTAACTACATAGTTTGAGATTGCTGCGTTACCAAAGCCAACAACCGTTGTGTTTGCTGCGGAAGCGGTTGTGTCAGTAGATGATTTTTCAGCGTCGGTATATTCACCAACAGTTGTGACGTAGTAATTCTTTTCTTTTCTTGTTGCGTCATTTAAAATACCGCTGATAGCATTTGCTAATCCGTCGGTCATTAATCCAATTCTTTTCTCATTGACGCCATCGGCCAAGAGGTAACTAAAGTCCAAGGAAACCGTAGGGGCTTCAATAACTTGACGAGTCAATGGTGCAAGCCGACCGAATTCAAAAATGTCGGTTCTATTTACGTCCATGTCGTGACTGATATCCTGAACTCTGTATAGTTGGGTCGCTGTGGTTGAGTCGGAAGCCGACTCCCCTGTTGCAGGACTAACATATAAAGCTTCGGACTGATAGATGATTCTGTTTCTAGTTGCCATAATATATATTAATTAAGTTTAAGGTTTGTCTGTAAAAGATTTGTTGTTATTACAGTCTTCTTTGCCAAAAGGGAAATATTTTTTTAAGAGTATATCCTTGGGTCTCTAACGGTGTTTAATTCAAAGTCTAAAAACCCTATTTTCATTCCCTTACTTAACCTAAGTACACTATTTCTATCGTAAAGCTTGGAGGTTCTTACATTTTCTATCCAAATATTTGGTTTTTTCCCATTAATTAAATCTGGATAACTGTACGGGGGAGCCTTTATATGAAAGAATTCTCCAAACGGAAAATCCTCGAAGTCTATCATATAGGCGCCCAAATTTGTTGTGTCTCTAAAGTGAGAAAGGATAGCGTCCAGTCCATAATTACTATCAGCCATAGCTACTACGCGCATATCTACAATAGTTTGATCTAGCCCTCCTAGAGCAAAAGGTTTATTTCTAGAATTACTAAGCGTGATGAAAGCCGCTGGCACTACGTAATGGTCAACGTTGAGCTTCGAAACGTTTTGCAGCTGGGTTTCGTCATCGTCCGCAAGTATAAAGGTGTTCTCTATAAGTAACTCTTCCTCTGTTTCATTAGTCATATAGACGTTAAAGTCTTTTGTTCTAAAATCTCCGCTAACAGATAAGTTTGAGCCATATGTTGCAGGATCTAAAATAACTCTACCCTGATTATGATCGATCACCAAGTAAGAACTTGGGTCGCTATTTTGAGGAGTGAACAATCCATTAAGGTAGACTCCTGTCGGTACGTCATTTCCGTTAGAGACAAATTGCCTATAAGGAGAATAATATGCATCCAGGTTAGAAGGGACATCGCTAGTTTCTGAATAATAATCAAAACTCATTGGCGTGACATTCGAAACTCCCGAGGCTATACGGGTCATTCTATCGTCAAACCAAAGATAAAAACTAGACTGTAGAGTATGGTCAAATTGTACGATCATTGTATTTTTATATTTTGCTCCAAGGCCGCCACAAGGTCTCCTATTATTTTTGTTAAATAAGATGTTGTCGAAAACGAGGAGTCTCCCACGGTTGCCTCAATCTGTATAGCTGTGCCCGAACGACTGGCATCAGAATCTTTTATTAAATAATTACCTAGACCAGAAAGACCTTCTTCTATCCCCCTAGCCCAACTCCTTCCAGGAGCCCACGGCACTTGAGTAACATTTTCTATATCTTCGTCAGAAGGTATTCCGACTTTAATGTAAAAAACCATCTCTCCTTTTCGTGCTACCCGATTTTGAATTGTTATCTTGCTCGCCAAAAGCTCTCTAAGCTTAGCTATTGGATTTTCTCCTTTTTCAAAACCTATAAAAGAATGTAGGTTTCCTCGACCTCTTAAGGTTCCGCTTTTATTGGAGGCCGTAGGGCCTTCTTCCAACTCTTGCGTTACTGCATGACTTTCGAAGTCTTGAAGCGCCGCTTTCTTCGCTTGCTCAAATTGCTTTTCCAATTGAGGAATAATCTTTTTTTCAAGGATTGGCCCTGCTTGTTTGGATAAAGTTCGCTTTAAAACATTTTTATTAATCAGCCCCATTTAGTCGCCCCTTTCTAAATATAACATATAAAAGTGCGGAGTAAACAGGCCAACAGCGGATGCGTCTGTTTTGATTTTCCAAACAAATCCATCAATTTCAATTCTATTAGCAAATGTAAACGCTGCATAACCCGCAGGGTCTAATTTAATTCTCAACTGCCCTTCAGATATGGGTAGATTAGTTTGAGCTCTAAATGCATATTCTTCAGCAATGTATTGCTTATCCATATATTGGATTCTAGCTTTTACAGTGGAAGAGGTGACGACTTCTGTGGTTTTTGTCGGATTCTTTATTCTAGAATATAAAGCATTATAAGTTTGATTGGTAGCTACATAAATTGATTTCTTTTTTTTATATATAACTATGTCCCTAGCGAATGTATCATGAATATTAGTGAATACCCCCTCAAGAGAAGCTTTTTGGCCTGATGTGAAAAAATCAGCCATAGTACCCACGCCCGCCACTTACAAAATAATTTCCATCATTTCCTGCCACTTGCCTAGGAACTGCTTGGTAAAAATTATAAGAGTAAACCAGGTTTTCCAGTTCTTCTGCCGCGTCCTTAGCCATGCTTAAATACAGCTTGGCGACATCCGTCTTATTGCTTCGCACAATTAGAGAGTCCCCTTCTCTTAGCCTAATCCAATCTATATCACTATTCAGCGAACCATCTATCCCCCTCAATACATTTCTAGCTTTTTTATCGTAAAAATGTTTCAAATAAAGCTGGGTATAAATATCTTGCTCCTCGAGTTTAAACGTCTCACTGGGTAATACATTACCCTCTGCGTTCCCACTAAAAGACTTATAGATTACCGTATTCAACATGCCTACATTTGCTCCTAGCCACCCCGAAATATTACTAATTTCACTGGTGCGCTGGGCAGCGCCCGTAGCATCGCCAAACTCAGTATCCCAGATGGATACAGCTAAATCCCCTATATCGCTCATTTACAAACCCTCCTTCATTAGCTTGATAGCTTTTTGGGTAGCTTCAGAATCTAAATGATTCAATCCAATTGGTCTTGGGGCAGGAATGACCATACTTGAACGGTTGTATTCACTGAAGGCCCTAGATAGCTTAGATTTCAATACGGTTCTATTTCCCGTGGGGAATACGCCAGCCTTAACAGCTAATTCTTGAAGCTCAACCATAGACATGGTTTGTATGTTTTCTTCAAAGACTTGTGCGATACTGGTTCCAAATGGATTAACCTCTTTAATTCCCACAAGCTCCTCAAGCTCCTTAGCTCTCTCTATTGGATCTTGTTCCTTCTTGCCATGCACCTGGGTCAATGAAGACAGTTTGTCCGTCTTGGTTTGTGCTTTAGCCCTTTTTTTAGGGACTGTTTTTTTAATAGTTTTCTTTTTCATAATTAAAACTCCTTGTTCCTTGGTTGCTTGATAATACCTAGATCTACACAAAAATCTATTTATAGAGAAACAAAAAAGGCCACCCATATGGGCGGCCTTTTTAGAATCCCTAGCGGGATAAGATTAAACTTCGACTCCAAAGATCGCTCTCTTATCGAGAATAATACGACCTTCTTCAACAGAACCGTAGTAACCAATCTTGCGTTGTCTAACGCTATACTGGTCGTCAGCAAAGAGAGAGAATTCTGATCCGCTTTCGGAATCAAGAACAACCGCTCTAAACAGCGAATCTCTACTGAGATCGAGACCAAGAACCAGATCGGTCTTGCCTGCGGAAAGACCGCCAGCAAGCGTACTGAAGATGTTGGTGAACTGCTCGTTTGGCCCAAGCTGATAGATTTCCATCAGATTAACTCCAAAGAAACTGGACATTTCGCCAGAGTCATTAAAGAGACCGCGACGAATGTCGTCTGGAGCAGTAACCCAAGCGTCAGAGCCTGCAGCTGGGACGGTGCCATCAGCTGTCTTGCTATTGATCGGGTTGTATGCCATTCCGCGAATATCCTCAACAATCTCAGGGCTAACCAAGAGATCGGTGATTCCACTACGCTTATTAGCAGGAGTTCCACCAGACCATGACTCGTTAACACGCTTTGATTTAGTAATCAAGGAATTAAGGTCGGCGAGGAGGAAGTTTCCATCAATAGTAGATTGGATAACGTGGTTTGTGCCAGCTACAGTAGTATCAGCCAGTGTGCCAAGAAGGAGGTTGGCAGAGGTCTTTTCTTGCTTGAGAAGCACTTCTTGTGCGACCCGAGTAAAAGACTTTCCGACTACGTCAAGGCGGCTCTTGCTAGCGTAACGCTTATCAAAACTTACAGCGCTATCAAGCGTGTAGGTTGTGAATTTAAGCTCACTCGCTGTAGGAGCAACATGATTGGTTGGGAGGCCTCCAGGCATCGACTGGGAGTAGACTGTAATATAGTCTTCTGCAGTGATGTCGTAGTAGAGGTCCAACGGAATAGATGGGTTATCATCTGGGTCAAATGCCATGCTAGTAAACAAGTTACTAACGGCAGGTGCGTTATTGATAACTTCTGCAAGAACTGGTCCCATGAATGAACCAAGTGCGGCTTGCGCCTCATATGCAGTATCTCTGTTTTTTGAAGCCATAGCTTTAATAAGCTCTAGCTGTTCTTCTGTTCTTTTTAAGGTGATTTTCATTGATTAAGTGTTCCCTTCTATATTAGTGGCAGTGAATATTAACCATTGAGTAACCTCCAGTTTCACCTGCGGCACCAGCAAATTGGTCCTCAGTAGCGCCTGCTACACGAGTTCCTTTTGCAATGATTGATCCGATTTTGTGTCTTGCGCCGTGAGCAATGTGGGCATGGCCTGGAGCGACTCCAGTCAACTTGCCTGGGCTACCTTCGGCGATACAAACTTTATTGCCAACGATCCAATTCGCATCATCGATATATGCGTTATTGCCGAAAGCGCCAGCTGAGGATTCACCGTTAAGAGTAACGATGCCACGAGATAAAACAGGAACTGCCTGACCAGAAAGAACTGCTTGGTTCTCTAAAGCCTTTTGAGGATAATAGAGAAGCTTTTCTCCATTTTCGTCAGCCTTTGCTGTTTGATTTAAGGTCATTCCCAATACCGAGTCGCCAGTTTCTGCGACTGTTATTTGGAGGACGTTGTTGGGATATTGATCCCTGCCTACATAAGGGTAATCGGTTTTGCCGAGATACGAAGAGGAGTTATACTCTACGGGCCCGTCATCCAAATCTCCCTTGTGTATTTTTACGAAAACGCCTGCATCACCATTTCCCTTAGTATCGAGCTGAGCATTAATGTCAGCGCCGTTTAGGGCGTATAGGTTGATGACATCTTGTTCTGCGTATTGTCTGAATGGTAAGATTCTAAGTGCCATAATTTTTAGTATTTAATGTTAACATTTTCTCGAGTAAAAACCGAGCGAAATTTTTCTGCCAAAGTTTCTTCCTTACGGGAAGCTTCTGCATTATTATTTGTTGCGACCTCTACACTTTCTACTTCAACATTCTCAAGAACGTCTTCGGTAGATTCGTTTTGTTCAGAAGGCTCGGAAGCCTTAACTTCGGATAATGAATCGATTCTTTTTTGAACCTCTTCATCAATTTTAGCCTGCATTTCTGCATTTGACTGTTCAATAAAAGCCTTAGTCTTAGTCTTCCAGACTACGGCAAACTTGTCTTGCAGTGCTACAAAACTTTCCTCTGCGGAGTCGATCTGGCCGACTTCCGAGGCTACAATTTTGCGGTCTGCATCATCAAGCTCATATTGCTCGTCAATTTCGGCCATTCTTGAATTAAAGAGAGTTTTTGCTTCTCGCTCTTGCTTTTCGATCTCAAGCGCTTCAATCTTTGCTTCAGTTGCCTGAAGCTTTTCTTGGAGCTCTTCAGTGGAAGCTTTAAATTCTTCCTCAGCTTTAGCGAGACGCTCTTTCTCTTCTTCTAACTCTTTTTTCTCCTGAACATAGTGGTCGCTTTTCTCACGAATAGCTTCAGTAATTATGCCCGCAATATTAGCGACAGTTTCTGAAGCGTATTCCTTTTTGGAAAGCTTATCGTCCAGAATTTCTTCTAGTTGTTGAATAAGATTTTCTTGTTCCATAGTGATTAATTTTGGTGTTTTTACAGTTGAATTATTTGATTGTGAAATATTTTTTGTAGATTTTTTTTCTTTTTTTTCTTTAGCAGAGCTAGGAGACAACTTAATCTCTGTAGGTTTAACGACATGAACTCCCTCTACTGCTGCAGCTGGATTCGTTGTAAAACCAATCCCCAATGGGTATACCTCGCCAAGAACTAACCTATTAACCTGAGTCCCGTCGTCCATCTCTCCAGTACCACCTTCCGTCTTTAAATATTTTTCAAACTCTCCTACCATAGCGGGGTCCGTGATTATTTCTGCATCCTTAAGATTATTACTTCCAAGAGCAATTGCATATTCATTAAAGCCTAATTCCCAGCTAGCTGAAATACTTTTTTCAAAACCGTCCTCTAGGGCGGATTCTAATACATTAGCAAATTGAGGGTTAACCGTTCTGTAAACTACAGAAGCTAAGGCTATATTAAAAGGGGAGTTTAGTTCGGCTACGTCTTCGTCTGACAATAATCTATTGGTTTGAAAATCACTAAACGAACTTCCTACGATATGCCCTACTACTTTTTTTCTTTCGTGCTCTATATTAGTAGGTTTGTTAATAAAGTAATCTTTTATCTGTATGGCTGTTTCACTATCAATGCCATCTCCATTTTTATTAAAGGCATTGACTACGGCCGCATTAAAAGCTACCCCAAGCAAATCAATATTTTTATCAAGGTCAATACCTTGAGGCATAACATCCTTCAGGGACTCTAACGAAGCGTTACTAATATTCCACGGATTCCACTCTTCAGACTCCAAACTAGAGCATGCTAATATTGAGCTGGAAAACGCCGTTTTATATTTAAACCTATTCATTTTGCAGTAGTTACACGCAAAAATTCATAATAGGATTAATTATTACTATGGTATAATAAAGAAGCTTCGTATAATTTTATTTCGTGCTCAGCCGCTATTTCATTAATTTCTCCAAGAACCCCTAAAGATTCTATTTTTGAAAAATCGTCAATACATTCTTCTGCCAGCTTTTCCCAATCATCTTTATTGGCAGCTACTACCACGCTCTCGCACAAAGAGTCTATAAGGTCTTTCTTTTGCTTACTTAGCCTTTTAATTTTAAAATGCTTCCTTACTGAGGCGGAAATTTTATTTCTTAACCCTTCGATAGAGTAAATTGTAGATTGCAAATTTTCTCGACTATATGTTTTTGCAGCAGCTTGTTTTTTGATCTGACTCGTTCCAATCGGCCTACCTGGAGAGCTTGGGGTTTTATTTTTAATCTCAGAACTATCTTGTTCGTCCATAGCTGGAGGAATCATTGGTACTCCGCCCACCAAAGGATTATAATAACCTTTTTCTCTTTCGTCTAAATACTTTCTTTGAGCGTTGCCTAGATCATTTTTTTCAGGCATAACTCCAGTCTCTATAGCTCGGATGCCTTGTTCTGGGGTAAGAACTCCTAGCTCCATGAGTCGAGTGGCCACCCTCTGGAACTGAACCTCATCCTTTAAATCAATATCTTCAAATTTAGCAATTGGATAATCTCTAAACCCTAGCTGTTGACACACTAATCTAATTTGCGGCTGTAAAAAATCGTTTAAAAATGCATTTCTAGATTCCTTTAGTCTCTCCAAAAATATTTTGGCCTTCACTTCTGTATTGGAGTATTTCTCGTTGCCTAAGATAATGTTTTGTAAGCCCTCTTTAATATCTTCGTTAACAACTTTATATTTTTCAGACCCAAGAACCTTGTTTAAGTCTGGCATTACAAAGTCAGCCTTGGTGGTATAGTCAGATACCAAAACTCTTCCAACGCTTTCATTTTGAAAAAGATTTTGCATGGCACTTAGATTGTGCGGATTAATACCTCCCTTATCGGGCTCGGAACCCATCGTAATGAGAAGTATAACGTTTTCTACAGTCTTTACTATAGCTTGATCTATCTTCTTTAATTCTATCTTCCAATTAAGATCGTCAAGCACAGGGAACCCAAATGGCATCGCAAAAGGTTCGTAATCTTGTTTTTTATAAAAAGAATAAATTAGTTTTTTTACATCCAATAGTACGGTTACTCCTTCTTGATTCCAAGCTCCATCTTTAATCCTATCTCTCACATCCTTTGGGAGCGCATTAAACACTTCTTTATCGTAATCAGTTTTTGGATCTCTCAATGATTCCAGTTCGTATTCCGATAATAATTTTGCATAGTTGCCGTACTGTCCCCCGCTATCACTAAACGTTAAAGCCCTCTTTGCTACAATGTCAAACGGATTTAGGAATGTATACATGATGGGTATTCTACCCTTCTCAATAAACTCTCCTGATGCGCCGTATATCGTTTGCATCCTTTTTATGTCGGCTTCGGAATACTTTCCATCAACCCTATATATAAATACATTACCGCTTCGATAGTACTCTCTAAAATATTGATCCTTGATCTGCCAGCACTTTATTTTTTCGAGCCATTTATAAATAAACTTTCTTACTTTTTCGTTCCCTCCCTCTAGATAAATCTCTGAATTTGAAAACTCAGACATAATGTCTATGGAATTTCTAAATATAGCAATATTTGCATAAGCTTTTTGACAGAGCTCTATAGCGTCCCTTATATCTACATAGCCGCTTTGACGATAAGAGTAAGGCAATATACCTTCTTGTATATTTACAAATCTATCCAGAATTGTTGACCGCGCAGCTAAGTTATCCCTCCATGAAGTCGCAGACCCTCCTGTCCCCCCTCTTTTATAAGTAGCCGCGTTAGAGACGTAATAGGGGTCCCCTTCAAAAGAAGGTTCCCACGGGGAATCCATTTTATAGATATCTTGCAAATTAGAGGTGGATGCAACCGACTCTTTTTTGAATTTATTCCAGTAATTAGATTTTTTCTTATATTTTCTTGCCATGTAGTATTATACACGAAAGTCTTCAAAAGTTAAAAGTTAACTTTGAGACTTTTGAAATCAGCGAATAAATATTGGAGTAAATGTGTGAGAGACCTCCTTCTCCTTTACCCCCATCATATCATAATATATTTTGGTCATCCAATTCCCTAGCACTAACGCAGAATAGGAGTCTTTTCTGGCCTTATGGGGCCCAGTTTGCCTTCTTAAATTATCTGGCAAGTCAAAGGTTTGAGTGCCCTGTGGAGATGTTTTGATCTGAATTAAAGCGCACTCAGACTTTGTAAGATTAATCATGTCGTGCTGATGCTCTAAAAAATCTATCATTTTTGCAGCCTTGTCTAGAGACATCGAGACGCCCTCTGCAGTAGGAGGCAAATACTTTAAGTTGGTGATTGGGATATTTTTTTTGCGTTGAGCTTGATAGTCATCGTTTATAGCCCTAGCTGCGAACCATATTTTTTTGTGATCAAAATTTCGCTGTAACAACTCGTTACCCTGACGAATCCAGGCAGAATTGGGAGTTCTTAAATAGCAAGTCTTCCCTGCATTAAATTGCCCCTTAGCATCTCTTAATGATTCTTCGTATTTAGTAAGGTCATCAAACTTAACGTCCATGATGTTAATCTGCATCTTATCTTCTTTAAAGAGTTGGCTCTCATTAACAGAATTGATAAATTGCACTCCGCCATTATAGTCCCCGACAATTGAGATTATATTGAAATTTTTAAGCAGATAGTGAAAGTAATTTATATGATCTTTTAATTTAGATCCAGGTAATGCATAACTATGTACTAATACCGAAGTTCCGTTAGATTCATTTAATTTAAGCACCTGCATTGCAAAATCATCACTACTTTCGGTTTCTGCCCAGCTTGGGTCAAAGGCTAAAATATATTTAGCTTTAGGATCTCCAGCGACTTCTATAGTAGGGGAGTCTCCGTCAGGCACGGTACACTTCATCATAGTGGACGTTTTAAAGTACCCACTACTATCATCGGTAAAGACCGCTCCAAATTCTCGGTCAAACTGAGATTGGCTCATGGATGACCTAGCTTGATTAATTAGATTTTGGTCGTACAGAGCTTTTGGCGCACAATCATAAGAGAAATGCATTATTACTCTTCTTGCGTTTTCTCCATATGGATTCTCTTCTTCCTTCATATGGCCGTGAATTAAATTCTCAAATTCCTGGTATAATTTGTACATATACTCGAACTTATAAGAGGCTGACGATAAGGTTATTAATTTATTGTTTGGCCATTTGTGACGGTCCTCTTTTTTCATTTTACCCTGTTCTATCAATGTGGTTTCTAGCTTATAGATATCTTCTCGCTGAGTAGGGTTTTGAACTACTGACAAAAATGGAACGATAACTTCGTTATATACTCGTTCAGGCATAAGCAAAAATTCGTCAATAATAATTCTATGAAACCTAAAACCACGAAGCTTCTCTCCATCTCCCAATGGGAGTGCATGAATCTTGCTTTGTCCAAACTCTAGGGTCCATTGGTCGTTTTGTTTAGACTTGCGAGTTATACATTGCGCCAAATATTTAGCTTCAGGTTTTGCGGCGATATCTTCAATCTTCCTAAAGATCATCTTCGCCTGCCTAAAGGATTTGGATAATATTCCGATTTCTACTCCTTGATTTAGAATAGCATCTAAATAAGCAAAGATGGCGGTAGTAAATGATTTAGACATCCCTCGAGACCATACTCCTAAAAAATAATCAGACTGAAACATAGACCTGATTGCCATGTGCTGAAACGGGAAAAGCTTTACTCCGCTAAGCAAGTCTACAGCAAAAGTAGTATTCTCCCTTAAGAATTCATATAGCAGCAGCTTGGCCTGCTTCTCTTCGATAAACCCTTTTGTATCAGCGATTCTCTCGTTGATATTATTAGTCTCATATTTTTGTACTCCTTCTTCCCAGCTCATAACCACCTCCTTAATTCATCAGGCTCTAAAAACCCTTCTTGGTATGCATAACTTAAACACATCCATATACCATCAGGCTTTATAAAAACCTCATAGTCATTGATTTCTCTTACTACTTCTCTTCCGTTTTCGCTCACAATAAAATGTCCGTCAAGATTAATATTTACAAATCCAGGTAAACAACTAAATATTCCACCTCCATTTTTACTCCTAACTCTCAATTCCATATTCGTCTATATAATATTGAAAATCCACGTTCCACAATCTCTTTCCTGCAAGAAGTAATTTAGGTATAATGGTCTCAGAGTTTTTTCGATTGCCACTAAAAATAAATTGACACACGTCTGAATATTCATGAGTAAGAGTCCTGAGGTTATGAAATATATATTCTAGGTTAGATTTATGTGGACCAAATACATTATTCTTTTTTAGTTTAGATACAGAGCTTTCTGTGATTATGTATAGGTAGCTATCAAATTCCCTCGCCCTATCTAGCTCACGCTTAAACCTTTCTAATCCCTGACTCAATGTTCCCTTTAGATCCCCCTCGCTTTTACGGTCCACATAAGTATAAGTATAATTTTCTCCCCCTGTAGTATAATCCCCGAAATCTAACTTCATTGGCTCAGACTTTTTGAATTTGAGTGCTTTCTGCTCACGGGTATCAATAAAAATTGTTGTGTCGTCGAATTTTTTGTTCTTCTCAAAAAATTGTTCTGGAGACGCCAGGCCTCTCTTAAATAAAGGCTCTAAACCAATATATTTACAAGCATTAGAATATGATCCAAAATACTCAATGAAAATTTCAATTGGAGGTAATTGTAATGTTTCAATTTCAATGTGAGAGGGAGCAAATCTCAAATTTTTATGTTTTACTCTAAATTCTAATTGATTGGCAATGTAGTCCTTGACTTCGTCAGAGGGGGATTTATCAATCCATTTTAACATTTGCTGACGAGTGGTAAAACTCTTCGTAAAGTAATCAAACTTATTTTTAAAAGGAAGTACGTCACCAGTCAATTTATTAATTCGCGGGTACTCCTTACAATAGTATTCAGCAACAGTAAGCTTATGTTTTTTAAAATGAGAATGCAAAGAACGTTCTGACTTGAACTTCTCGCTGCAGATCTTGCAATAAAGATTTGGCTGGAGAGGATCAATCATACTGCGTCACCCTTGCTAATACCTAAAACGCGGGCTTTCCATTCAGGCATCGACTCTAAATGCTTTGCTTCGTGTTCTACTGCTTCTTTTTGCATTTGTGCCATCTTTAGCATAATTTCTCTCTCTTTCTCGTCCTGGAATAGTTCTACTAAAGAAAGGATAGATGCATTCTCCTCTTGTCTGCCTTGTATCCTTCGCGCTCTATCACCGTTTAAACGGTTGATGAGCGACTCCATTCTCTTTTCACATTGATTGTATTCGTCGCTTTTAGTTTTTAATAACTCAGCTAGCCTTACTGTCATATCTCTTTGATCATCTGCCTCATGAAACATTCTATTTAGCTTTTCCATTGCCTTATTAATGTTCTTAAGATTGATATAGTCTATGCATACGTTGATATATAAATTTATTTCATCTGCTGTGAGGTCAGGCTTGTCCCATGTAGTACGCATGAACTCCGCTTCAAAAAGATCTCTGTCCGCCTTGTCTGTATAGCTATTAATAACTTGAAAAAAGCGAGGAGTAGATAAAAACTTAACTACCTGTTCAACATATTTCTTTTGCTTTAGTGATATAGCTTCTTGTCTTATCTCTGCTGAACAATATTTATTTAGTAATTTGATTGTCGCGGTTTGTGTCTGTGGAGGCATATAAACATCCCCCAAAGCAGAATCTTCTGAACGCAAGAGGTTGGGTTTAGTAGATTTAATATGCTCTGCCACAACTAATGTCTCCTTGCTTAGCGGAGTAATGTCTCTGTCATGCCAAATCACACAAGCGATCTGGAACGCATTCATTTCATCCCTTGCAGAGTTTTCTATGAATTCTTTTTGTTCTTCAGTTAGATTAACTCTTTTTGCTTTTTTGCTTTTTGTTGTATTGTATTTAAACCCGCATTCAACAAGGTACTCTCGTACCAGCTTACCCTCTTTTGTTCTGCCATCAAGGGTGTCATCATTAAACACTTTCCTAGTTAATTCAATCAAATCAGGAATAGATTTGTGGTTTGATTCAATATAGGCTTTTTGTTGATCAGTTAAATTATTAGTTTCCATGAGTTATTATGTCATAATTCTCGATTACATATTCTACCTTTTCTTTGAAAAACTTTTTTAAGTTGCGCATTTGTTTATAACCCGCAGATCTCCCCTTTTCTGTAGTTTTGTAACCCATTATTTCAGCCACCTCTTCTTCGTCTACATAATCAATGTATAAAAGCTTATATATTTTGTATCGCTTTTCCCCTAGTTCTTTTTTCATATAAAAATGAATTTTATCTATAGATGAGTCTATTTCCCAAAAAGTCTCTTCAGGTAAGGACTGAGCTTCGTTTTGGTGGTTCTCAAGGGTTAATGCCATTTTGGTGTTGTAGGCATCTTTTTTTGTTTTTTCCCATTTATGATACAAGGGGCATTCAGAGCATTGTGCGCCGCTTTTGGTAAACCCACATAAGCCTTCGCTTACCCCGTCTGGGGGGCCGCTTTGATTAAAGGGGCAGTTTAAGCATGGTCGCACAAAGTTCCCATAATTGTTTCTTAGAATGTTTTTAAGTTGGTTGGAAATTATTCTATTTAACCATGGCTCTAACGCTCTTTCTTGATCCCATTGGTCCCACTTTTTATTGATATGGGCACGAATAATTTGACAGACGTCATCAAAATCCAACCACGCAATAGAATAGAGGAACCACTTTCCTCTTCTTTTGTGAAGTTCGTTATCAATAATTTCTGAACAATCGCTATAACTGAGAGTCTTATCCTTCGACATCTTCAGGAGGCTGTGCTCTTGCGCTTTTACAACTTTTTAAGCTTTCTTCTAAAATCTCTTCCTTGGATTTGGCTTTCGAAACCCCTTGCCTTACTCTAGGCGTTGCCCCTTTCGAAGGGCCCTCCTTCATAATGTCGCCTATTGTAATTTTTTGATTCCCAAAAGAGCTATCTATATCATATTCTAGCTTAGAAATATTAGGCACTTCTTCAAACACTTCTTCCTCAACCACTTCTTCTCTGGGTTGGCGCCGCAAACTATCTCTTGGCGAAGGTTTTATAGTCGGAGCCTTTTTTACTGTTGCAGTGCTAGTTCCAATTTTAACCCCACAACCTCCACAAAAATTAGGAGCATGAAGAGCATAGCTATTTTTATATCCACATTCTGTACAATATTCAACATTCATGACTTATAATAAAATTTTTTTTAATCTTTTAAATAACCAGAGATAATTGTTGCCTGATTTTTAATAAAATGAAGCTGATCTTTAGTTAAGAACGTAGATTGCTTAACGTAGTCTACTCCTAGGATCCCGATGATATTCCCTGTCAAAAGTCTTATAGGTACACAAAAAGTACTTTTTGTCCCTTGGTCTTCGAAAAATTCTTTTACTCCTACATTATCTATTTTAGATATTTCTGCGTAATCATATATGTCATTATCAATTAAAGGCTTAACAAACCTATTGAAGGATGATACCCTAAGATTTTGTTGTTTCCTGATTTCAGAACTTATCCCTTCAGCTAAAACTTCATAGGTGTTGCTAAATTTTTGCTGGGAGCTGCCAGAATAATAAACGTCGCCGTTATGGAATTCATATACCACTACCCTGTCCGCATTTAAGTTAGAAAGCATAAACTCTAAAGCCTTATATACGTCTTCGTTTTGAACGGTATGCTTTTGAAGCTTACAGGGCCTCTGTGCCCGATCCATTTTTGCTCTAATAATTACCGTTGCGATGCTGGCGAGTGCTGCGATTGCTGCTGCTATAATAAGATCCATTTACTATCTATACACTTGAACTGCCTTGGATCTTTTTAATTATATAAGATAAGATCTTACTTCGCTTAATATCTTCTATCCCAAATTCAAAAGTATGGATCCCTCGTTTTTTGCTAGCATCATCATCAAAAATATCATACATCTTGCGAAATCCCGTCTTACCATTAATGTCTGACTGCATAAAGTCCCCGCATACAAAAAGCCTGCTATTCTCTCCGATTCTAGTGATTAGAGTGGTTAACTCCTGAAACGTGAAATTTTGAGCTTCGTCAGCGATAACAATTTTATCCCTAAAGCTCGCACCTCGTAAATAGTTTATAGGCATGGCTTCGATCCTGCGTTTTTGGATAAGCTCTGGTATGATTGTGGGCTTTACCATCTCTCTAAGTTTATCATCTAGAGGAGCCATGTAAGGATTGAATTTGTCGTCTATGTCTCCAGGCAAAGCTCCCAGCCCCCTGTCTGCGCTTTCTACTACCGTTCTAACATAATATAAATCTAAATCAGGATCTGCACTCAGAAATCTTAATGCAGAATATACCGCTACATAAGTCTTTGTTGTACCTGCTGGACCTGCGCAGAAAACTACGTTAGTATTTAGATCTAAAGATAAATCTACAAATGCCTTTTGTTTTACAGTAAGCCTCTTAGATTGAACATGAAAATTTGAGGTTAGTCCGTTAAAATTTGCGAGGTTGCCTAACAATTTTTGTTCCTGATCGGAATTCTTTTTTCTTGCCATTATCTTATGATACACTCTCATGTGTATAAATTATATGTGAGTCTTAGAATTTTTATGTTTTTAATAATCTTTATCCTTGTTCAGGGGTTCGTCTCACAGCCAAACGAAGAGCTTTATGAACTCAAATACCAAATTAAAAAATCACAGAAATTACATAACCAACAAAACAAAATTCTTCACGCACTAATAGATATCTCAACAGAGCAACAAAAAATCATTGAGAAACTAGAAGAATTAAATGAAAAACAGCGACAAAAGCTTTACAATAGTACCGTGCTGCATTTTATGGCCACTTATGAATAGAATCCAATTTATGAAAGAATTATCTTCCACTTTCCCACTATACCAAGCGGCTAAATGGTTGAGCGAACCTAAACAAGAACTAAATGGAGATAATCCAGCAAAATATTTAAGCGAAAATAATATCGAGCCAATTATGAATTTATTAAAAAAAGAAAAGGAAAAAAAGAAAAGGAAGAAAAAATGAACCAACAAGACCAGGCGCTAGATATTTGTCTAGAATTTTCAAATGAGATTTTTCACAACCCTGATATAACCAATATTATTATTCGTATCGAAAAAGCTGCGATCCCTCAGCTCCAAGAAAGGCTAGACTCTTTAGGCTTTAAAACTAAAAGAGTGGTACGCGAAAATAAAAAATACTCTATCGTTAACTTCGAAAAAGTTTATCCAATTATTTTTTGATTTTTTATCCTAATCTGTTATCATAACGTATGAGTAATGATACAGAATCTAATACAGCCGTAATCGACCCTCCTCCTTTAGAGGAATCGAAATTTAACGAAGAAGCAAAAAAAGAGCTAAAACTCTTTGTCGCCTCCAGAATGTTTAATACCGTTTCGTTTCAACAAGTCCTTGCTACTATCGACTTGCAATGCCGCCAACAAGCGGACCAGCGAGTGGATGCCGCTTCGGAAGAAGATCTTGAAAAGCTATTTGCGGATATGCAGCAAAATCTTGAATCCGCTTACGAACAGCAGGCAAATGAAACTGAAGCCGCAGCACAGTTTGTAAACTCTTCAGACCAACCAGCAGATGAATGTTGCGAAGAACCAGAATCTTGCGATAACGAAGATTGCGATAAAAATAATTAGTTCTTAGGTACACTAACCCTCATAATTAAATCGGCTCTATTTTTTAGTAGGGTCGATTTTTTTTTGACTTATCGATCTAATGCAGTTGGGTTTTTTGGCTTTTAATTCTATTAATGGGGGGACCTGCTTACTTATTTCATTTCATTTTGGCACGACTACTCCGTGCCAATTTTAATTGATCGCGTAGTTTTAATTGGAATTTGAATCTGATTATGAGAATAACCACCCCCCCGCAAAAATCAGAGAACACGTCAAGCTTTTTTTTTGATTAATGGGGGGAGTGCTTGAACTGCCCCAGCCATCTTAATATAAGTTAATATCTTTACTGGAAGACTGCACGCATGGACGGACTAACGAAAGTCATGTCAATTTCGTTTTCGTCGTTTTCGTCGACTTTTTCAACGTCGGCATCAAAAAGATTTCTTTCGTCTTGAATGTCCTCTTTCGAGGCTTTTGTCTGCGTGCCATCAATGGCGTTTTCGGCATCTTGCTCTGCCTTAAGCTGGGCAAAGATGTTTTGAAATTCTTGTGGGAGGGATGAGATGTTTTTCATAATGTGGTTTTTTAATTAATTTATTCTACTAGTTTGACAACTTTTTTGATAAAGTCAAGGGTATAAGTGAAGTTTTTACAGATCAAGGATCTGCTTGACCACCTTGCCATTGGTGGCGTTAAGGAGGTGGGTGACTTCCCCACCGATGGAGGAGCAATGCCCATTGGCATTGTCCCAACGGCTGAGGCCGTCCCAAGCGTTAGCCTTGGCAAGCTTAATGGCTTGCTTGGGTGACTTGGAGAAGCCGAATCCGCAAGCGGAATCTCCAGCGTGAGGGGTGATGACGAAATGAGTGGCTTTGAATAATTGCATGATTTTTTTGGTTTGTGGTTTTTAAAAAGGTCTTTCTTAATTTTCTATGTAATACATTATAAACCATTTTCCGAAAAATACGAGGAAAAAGATCGGCCCTGAGACCACTAATAGAGCCAAACAGCAAAATAAATGCATAAAAAAACTCTTAAAGCTCTTTAAGTTGCGGAAAATTCGTCGGCAAATTAATTAATTCGATTTAATTCGGAATAAATACTACTTTTAATATAAATGCATCATCGGCCGCTAGCCCAGTGATAGAGCTAATTGGCACGGCGCGGGCTGCCGCTCCCGTGCCAAAACGCTATACATAACCTTATACATAAGGCTATACATAACCCTATACATAAGGCTTAATCTTCTGTTACCGCTTCGACAAATCGATCTTGGTCAAAGTTTGGATTGAGATCTTGAAACTTTACTGACAGGTCAAAGGCGATTGCTTCAACAACATTCATTACTGCATGGTGGTGACTTGCAGACCCAGGAGACGCAATAGTGTAAGCCTTGTTGAGGGTTTGGGCGATAAGTTCAAAATGTTTCTTGGTCATAATAATTTTTTTTTGGTTTGTGGTTTAAACATGAATAGTGACGGCAAAATGCTCGTGGCCAGGGATTTGATTCTCAAGGTTAATCTCATCGCGAATCTGATTCGCAAAATCTTGGTCTGGCGTGTGGACAATAACGTCCTCGGATTCGTTGCCTGTGTCGATGTCGAAGGATACTCTAATTACTTTAAACATGGTTTTTTGATTTATGGTTTTAGGTTAAAATAAGCGAACAGGGGGAAGGGCGGGGTTTTCTTTAACGATTTCGATAACCCGAAAACAATTGCCACCTTGAGCAAGCAAAACGGCATTCATCTCGCCAATGGACTTTTTTCCATCAAAGCTCATGTTAACATTGTGCTTTAAAACTTCGTTGGTGTCAGGGTTTAGGATGTCTACTTTTAAGTGATGCATAATTTTTAATTCGTGGTTTTAATCTTAATATAATAATAGTATGACGGAATTTTTGATAAAGTCAACCCCTAATCGAAAAAAAAATAAAGTTTTTTTAGGCCCTCTAAAACATATGCAAAATGCATACAAATGCATACAAATACTTATAAAGTAAATTGGCATGGGGCGGGCTGCCGCTCCCGTGCCAATCTCTATCGGCCCCCAGCCCAGTGTTTATGCGGGTTGCGGGGCCTCGTGAGGCCAGTCATAGAGCGGGCTACAGCCCTACCTCAAACACAATAAGCAAAGGCTAACCGACCCAATCGCAAACCCTGCACATATAGTCAATACAATTATCATATAATATAAGTTAATACTTTTTAATCATTCAACAGCCACACCACATTATCTTCATCAAGATTTAAATCTTTTGTAATCTCGACCAGTCTGTCCGAGTTGGCGACTACGCACTCAATCCCTAAAGGCATATCTTTTCCTGTTGGTTTATAATATGGATTGTCCTTTCTCAAAATTATGTTGTGTTCGTTAAGTGTTGTTAATATAAATGGAGGTTCGTCAATTGTACTCATGAGTTGAAAATCCTTCTTGTTTTCCTGTCAAAGGATGCGTTGATGTCTTTTGCCATGTTGGCTTGCATCTTCTTTTCTTGTTCTTCTGTCCAAGGAGTTTCTTCAATCTCTTGAACGTCAATGACCTTGGCAACGTGGCCGAAATCGTTGATCTCAGAACCGATAGGCAATGCCTGATCCATCTTGATTGTTTTGACATGGCCGACTTCTAGCCAAGTGCGAGGGGTTACTTGTGTTACTTCTAATGTGATCTGAAACATGGTTTTTTAGTTAGTGGTTTTAATCTTAATTCTTTAACTAGTTTGACAGAATTTTTGGTAAAGTCAAGCGAATAGCAAAGTTTTTTTAAATAATTGTTGTTGCCCCATGAAAAGGTTTTAAGGTGCGGAGATCCTTTACGCAAGCAATGAGCTTTTTATCTGAGCCAACGCCCTTGAGTAAAGCAATTTTACTGCGAATGGATTGCACCTTGCAAAGATTGTTTTGCGCGGTAAGGACTATGTCGTTAATTTTAATCATTTTTAATATAAGTTAGGTTTTAGTTCCAAACGATCTGAACAGCTTTGCCATGTGCGGCATGGGATGGACTTGCCATTCTGTCGGTATACTTGCGGATCACTCGCGAAATGTACTTGCGGCTCTGAGAGTTGTGAATTGCGATGCGATAACCGCAGTTAAAAACGGTCATGCAGTAGTTGCCGTACTTGGAGGGTGGTTTGATAATGAATTGCATATGTGATTTTTCTTTCTTTTTTGATTGTTATAATAATAGTCTGACAGTTTTTTTTATAAAGTCAACCCTTTTGTGAAACTTTTTTCACTTTTTTTTCGTGAGGTAAAATGTATGCATTTTTAATATAAATACATATAAATACTTATAAAACAAATTGGCATGGGACGGGCAGCCCGCCGAGTGCCAATTCCCCCACCAAGGAAAAACCACTAACCTCGATGGGGGATTGACTGAGGTATGTATATACGACTAAAAGTTAATACATTTTAATATCTTTATCGGGTAATGTATGCAAATATAATCACTCCCATTGCTAACGCTAAAATAATCATCTTAGTGGGCGGTAGTTGATTTCCCCCTTGTCAAGATCCATCATTTTTGTCCTACGCTTTTCTGCCTGTTCACAAGCAAAACGATACGCTTGCACTCGTGAGCTGAATTGATCAAGTAGCTTGGAGAAGTGTCTAACCTCGATCCAATTGTCAAGGTTAGGATGTCTTTTGATTGTAATCATTCTAATGAGAGAGTTGATCCTCTAGGTTGTCGTAGGTTTGCCCGTTGCCCTGATTGAGTGAACGAAAATGTTCCTCCATCAGTTGCAAGGTTTGTTCCTGTTGCTTGTCAAGCCAACGATTGTAATCGGGGCAAGATGCGAGTTGATCGGCAGAATCTTGATGGGCTAATTGATCGATTGTCATGGTTTTTTGATACGTTGATTTTGAGTTTAAATAATTCTGGCAAATAAAAAGGTTTTTGTCAATGCCCTTTTTGAATCTTTTTCTGGGCAATAAATGTGTGCAGTTTTATCTTGCTTGAATTGTCAAGGTCAGCATGTCTGACCATTGTGGTGGCGATGGCAAAATCGCTTGGGGCATTGGCTTTGCCGATTAGTTTGGTTAGGTTGCCGATGATGATTTGTTTTTGCATGGTTTTTTAATTTTCTATAATTTTAGTATGACAACTTTTTTCATAAAGTCAAGGGCTTTGTTTAACTTTCTTCGGTGAATTCAACCCCAGGGAATTCGTCTGCATTGTACTGGTCAACCACTCCCAGCATGGACGCACGAAAACGCTTGGCAAAGGACTTTTGAGCTTCGGGGTCAGGAGGAAATTCTGCATCTGAAAGGCCAGTTTCACAAAGCTTTGCGTTGGCTTCTAGAGTTTCCTTGGCAAAAACCTTATACTTATCGCTGGCAAGAAATTCCTTCAGTCCCTGAGCTTCTTCGCGCTTTCTTTTTTCTTCTACTTCTCTTTTTGTCATTATGGTACTAGTTTGACAGAAAATTTTATAAAGTCAAGAGGTTTCTGAAAGTTTTTTCGTTAGCGCTAAATGTATGCACTTTTAATACAAATGCAATTGGCATGGGGCGGGCTGCCGCTCCCGTGCCAAATCCCCCGCCGAGGAAACCTCACTAACCTCGGCAGGGGACGGCGACTCCGACTTTTATGTAGTTATCGGAAAGGCGTCAAATCTAACCAGGGAAATAGACCCCGCTACAATACCTTTTATCATGAACACTAACACTAAAAAAGTTAATACTTTTTAATACTTATGCAGTATATATGTTTTCTTCTTGCCAATCAAGTTTCTCGCCAATCTTTTGCTTAATCCAGTCTTGGACATTATCCGCTTGCAGTTGAGCCATCAACTGCGTGATCTGTTCTGGACTTTGCCATCCTATAACGTCATCAGCACAAGAAAGTGGAATCCACTCCCTACCTTGAAACGCTCCAACTTCATAAAGGGCAGACTCAACGCTTCCGTAAAGGCTTTCGCCAGCTACGACAGAAATTGAGATGCTGTTGCCAAGAGAGCAACGAGCTTGAACGCTTTTAGGGTTGTTGGCGTGAGGATTAAATTCTAGGTCGTCAAATGTTTTCATGGTTTTATACTAATGGGTTTGATGGCAATGGGTTTCCTTGGGCGATTCTATCCTCAAGCTCTTTAATCTTTTTCAATTCCTCTTGTGCCCCAATAATGGCAGAAATCGCAAAGGCATCTCCATGCTTGGCTTTTTCAAAGTTTTCGGCCACGATCATTGCTAGTGTTTCTTTTGTCATAATTTTTTGATTTTCTATAGGTTTAAGTATGTGGGTTTTTATTGTTTTGTCAAATAGAATTTTAATTCTTCCGAGTAAGGTTTCCAAGCTTGGTCTTTCATAGAGAATTTTCCTCTTCCATGTCAGAAAAAATCTCGTTAAGCTCGTCATGGTCGAGAGCCGAATCTGTCCAGCTTACTCCATCAGGAGTCTCAAAAGCCAATGATCCTTCGCTGACTTCCTTCATGCCAGCGACAAAATCGAGATAGTTTGAAAAATACTTTGCGAAAGTATGAATTCCTTCTTCTCCGTTGATCCATAATGCAACGTTCCAGGTTGCGTGATTGCTCCAGCCATTGTATTCTTTTCCTTGTGTCATAATTTTTTTTGATTCGTTTAATTTTATGTCTTTAAGTCTGACAGAATTTTTCGTTAAGTCAAGACTTTTTCTTTTGTATTCTTTCCATCACTACAACTGCACGATCCTTGGCGTCTTCAACACTCAAGTGTGAACAGGTTCTCTTAAAGGTTTCCCAATCCAACTTTGGCATAGGCAACGACATCCAAACTACTTTTCTTTTCCAACTTTTCATGATTTTAATTAAATAGAATTTTTTGAAAAGGTCAACATTTTTTTTACCTTTTTTATCTTTTTTTTCGTACTGTAGGATGTATGCACTTTTAATATAAATGCATACAAATACCTATAAAACAATATGGCATGGCGGCGGCTGCCCGCCCCGTGCCAATCTCACATGTCGTGAAAGGCGTGGTAACCATAGTCGAGATCCACGGCCTCGTCCTGCCTCCACTGGTTTTGACCAGTAGCATCAGGGGACTGAGCATCAGCCACAAAATCCATCTCGTCAGAACGAGCGTCACGTTGGCCAGCCTGATAATTCTCAGACCAGATGCGCCAGTTCTCACCCACGTCAGCGTAGACGGAGGGGTTCATGCAATCGGACAGCCGACCCTCATAGCCTGCATCGAATGCGTCTTTGCCGATTTGGTTGCCGTCGGTAATATAGGTTTTGGTTGGGTCTGACATGGTTTTTTATAATATGAGGTTAATCTTAATTCTAATAATAGTATGACAAAAAATTTAGTGAAGTCAAGGCTTTTAGGAAAAAAATGGATGCTTTCTCAATCCCTTGCAACGGATACCATGCCTGACTTGTGACTGATACAAACGGCAGTTTGCAACCTCTCCCCACGTCGGATGATTCACAATTTCTTCAATAATGTAAATTTCATTTGTGCTTGCGATTACGATGTCGCCCTCTTTTAATGTGGTTTTTGATTTAGTCATGATTATAGTCTGCCAGAAAATTCTATAAAGTCAACACTTAATTGCAAAAAAGATAAAGTTTTTTTGGCACGGGGCGGGCTGCAAATCCCGTGCCAATCTGGTTTAGTGGTTTTTCGCCCCAGCAGGGCAAATGCCCTATAGAGGATATATTTGGCAAGTACCTATTAAGCCTATTTGCAGAAAACGGGCAAAACGGGCAACTTGACTTATACAAAAAGAACCCCTGCCGAGGGCGTCAACCTCGACAGGGGCCAGTAATAACAAGAGGGAAACAACTCCCTATATATACAATACAAATTTTTAATACCTCTTTGGGCAAATTACATACAATTTTTCTTGCGCCTCTTTTCTTTCTTCTTTGTCTCCATGTACCATAAGGTCAAGAAGGTAATCAATCAATTGCGCCCGTGTTAGATTCATATCTTTAATTGTGGAATCTGTTTCTATTGTGTCTATTGTATGCATTTTAATATAAATTCCTTTTTTGTGATTATCCATTTAGTTCCAGCATCGGACTCAATGGTTTGACCTACTTTGTTTCCATTGTACTCCCATCCCCCGTGTTTGCGTTTTCTTCTTGGCCAATCCTCAGAGCTAATATCATCAATTTTTAAGTTAGGATATTCAACGTCTATAGACTCTGGAATGCTAGTTACTTGATAAGTTAGTCTGTCGATTCCTGCTTCCATAATTATTCTGCCCTTTCCCAGTATTCTTTCACGCTATAAAATATATCGTCTTCAAAACAATAATAGTCGTGAATCTTTTTGATTGTGTTCCATACCATCAGATATGTCTTGTTGTCCACGCCAATGGTGGGAGTTTCTTTTTCATCACATGCAACCTTATAATCTGGATGTGCAAATGAGAGTTCTCTGGGATAAGTGAATTTCATAATGTGTCAGTTAATATTCCAATTACAACAAGGCAAAGAAGACTAAGAATTACAATTGGTATCATCATTTGTAAACCGCTTTCATTGTTGGAGATAAGATATTCATATCTACTTCGCTTTCATCGTTTTCGTCCCGAGCATCTTCCGTGGTATCCAACTGCTCAACTTCATCTTCCACATCTTCTTTAGTGGATTGGATCAATCCTGTTTGAGCTAAAATGTTGTCTGATTGTACATCGGCCTCAAGGTCATTGTAAAACTCTTGTGTCAGTCCCAGGTTCTTTAGTGCATCTTTTAATTTAATCATAATTCAATAATGTGGATTTATGCTTCGGTGTCAAGGTCTTTATGGGTGATTGTGACTTTTTTACGGCCTTTCCAATCATAGACTGCTTTGCCGTCCCAATCATAAACTGCCTCACGGAAATTAGGTTTTTCTTTAAATGTCCTATACATCCGTTGTGTCTCTGTTTGGTAACGCATAATCTTTGCATAAGCTTGTTCATCGGAGAATCCAATCTTTTTAAGTCCCTGCACCAATGCTTCTCTGGCGTGATTGAAATCATCCAATAAGTCAAGGATGGGAGAGTGATCTACGGGTGGAGCTGGTGGCATATCTTCGTTTCTCATGAGTTTTGGCTATCTACGATTCGTGCAAGGCGAAGAAGTTCTTCGGTAATGCCTTGGACGGATTCCTTGTTGGCTTTTGGGTTTCTGAGGACTTGAACCATTGCTGGCATAAGAGCCTCCCATGTTGGTGTTACATCTATTGTTTTCATGATTATAATAATGTAGATTTTTGAGCTAGTGTCAAGCTATAATCTCAAAAGTTTTATCGGTGAATAACCAGTAAGTCCCTTTAGGCATCCCCTTTACATCGGCAGGGTGAAAGAAGATTGCATTAGTTGACGCATCATGTGCAACCTGTGTAACTTCAAAGACATCTCCGACTTCAAGGAGGTGTTCGTTTATGCGTAGTGGCTTTATAACTTTTAATCTTTTAAACATACCTATAGTTTGACAAAAATATAGATATAGTCAACCCCTAATTGCACAAAATGTAAAGTTTTTTGTGGAATAAGATTGGCACGGCGGCGGCTGCTCGCCCCATGCCAAAACTACTTCACTGCTAGGACTGTCGGCTTAACGCAGAAATCAAACCATGCTTCTTTTGAAGCGTGCCATGCATATGGATAAACCCCTTCTTTAGTCCAGACCCACGCACTTTCCTTGTTCCAATATAACCATACCCCTCGGTTACCATCACTCTCTGGATAAAGCCATCCTTTATCACAATGGAATACCCACCACTCTTGAGTCTGATAATAAGCTCCAAGCCAAGGAGAAACATGCCATGAGTTTCCTGAGCTAAATAACCCCTTCTCTAAATTTACGGAATAAGTATTCCATTCAATAGCCACATGTCGGTCACGCCTCCCCAGTAGTGGGGAAACGGCAAGAAATAATATAATAAAAAAATACTTCATTAAGAATCTATTGAGATAATCCCTTCGTATCGAAAGGAGCGAACTCCTTTCCGCTGGTAACAATAGGCTCTTACCCCAACATTAGGCCAATTTTCTTTCAGGTTGCCAAAGTAGTTATAATAATCCAACTTACGGATTTTATACTTACCTACTTCGCCATTGAGCTTGCGATAGGTTAAGGTGAATTTCGGCGATAGCCATGCGATGATTCTTTTTATAGTTTTCATAGTTTTAATAATGTATGTTTTTGGGTTTTTGTCAATGCTTTTTTTGTGAAATTAATACTAGGTCAGCTGGAAGTTCTCCGAGTACTCAGCGAACGCGACATGCACCGCCTTGGGAGATGCATCTCCCACGTTCCATGCTCCATGCTGACCTAGCAAAGTGAAATTGTGTGTTGTACCTTTTTCTCTCTCCCCTTCGGGTTGTAGGCGTGCTCTGACGCCTCGTTGTTCAATCTTTCGATCTACAGAAAAAGCAGTCCACGGAGGGATTCGAACCCTCGTCTTCGCCTATCCCACAACTGATCAGGTTGCTTCACCATTATCTAGAATAGATGAAGTAAAGGAGACGCTGTTCTAGACCTGACTAAACTACGCGGACACAATAAAAGTCTTTCAATTAACTATCTCCAATAATAGACTATAGAGGTTACAAGTCAAGGGTTTTTTTGAAAAAACTAAAGTTTTTTTTGTGGAGTAATTGGCACGGGGTTGGCTGCCGTTTTCGTGCCAAAAGCACGCCCCAAGACGGGGCGTGCCCTAGCATGCAACTAATTATTCAGAACCTTAAAATATCCTTGAGTCAGTAATAACGTTATCTCATTAGGGAACACTGTAGCTAAAAAATAAGCCGCATCAATTTCACTGTTCCCCTCAGCCAATAACTTTTCGTAATTTCTAATAACTTCGATATAATAATTATAGTTCACTGTCTTCTCCACATCTCAAACATTAATAAGCTTCCTATAAGTATAATTAATATATCCATTCATTTTTCTATTTTTTAAGGTTAATTGTTTATAATAAATTAATGGGCCATGTATGCAATGCCTTTTTTGCATCCTTTAATGAAGCATAACTTGCAGCCATTGCCAGCACAAGAAGAAAGTTTGGCCCGTTCTTTCTTGTCAACTTTTCTCCATTCCTTTTTTCCCATACGGAAGGCGTGAATTGTTGCAGGGCAAATGTAATGGTTGTCTTCTAAAGCTTTTTCCTCGGAAGTATAAACAGACGTCCCCGCATCTAAGCCTTTAATTTGTGGAGCGGGTTCATCCAATCGTAAAGCCGAAGGCTTGAGGCAGGCATTTGGTTGTAAAGCTAATTGTTGCAAATGAGCCATTTGGTCAACCCTTGTATGCTCACGGGTAGGAAACCAAAAACGGATGTCAGGCAATGCTTCACAGATTCGAATCCAGCAGTTAATATACTTTGCGGAAAACAAATCGCCAGCATCATGAACACGAAATAAATCTGTGTCGCAATTCTTTAAAGTTTTCTTTTGACCATTTGACTTGTAATACTTTCTTTTAATTTGCCCAACCATTTCAGCAACAAAAGAATCTCCATTGTCTTTTTTAATGGAGTCAGTAATAAAGTTTGCTTTGTTCTTTAATGCATCGGCGACGTTTGGCATTTGATAAAAACCTTTCAGGGCGTAGCACGAGGAACAAATGACATTATCCAAAGCTTCCTTGGCTTTCTTGGCCATATTCATAAAGACCTTAGCTCCTGGGCAATACTTCCAAGCTGGAATGTTAAAAGAAAAGCAAGGCATTTTCGAAGGTGTTGACAATAGGTTCGGTATGGTTTTTTCAGTTTTCATAGATATAATCATGACAGAATAAAAGGTGGTGTCAACTGCGAAAATAATCTTTTTTTAGGGGTTGACTTTTGGCACGGGGCGGGCTGCAGGCCCGATGCCAAATTGGTGCCCAAGGAGGGAGTCGAACCCTCACGCCTGTTACGGCAACGGATTTTAAGTCCGTAGTGTCTACCATTCCACCACTTGGGCAAAAGTGATATAAGCGTTGGGACGCCACTCCCAATAAATCCTAAAGTGTCTTACCGCTCCTGTCCTCTTTTACATTCAAACGAAATTGAGGCTATGAAGGCGTTGTACTGGACGCTTAAAATAATATTATTAAATGTTATGCTCTTTTATATAAGCAAGCAGTTGGTCGAGGACTTTTTGTTTGCTTCCCTTAAAGCCGAATTCATCCTTAACCATTCGGTAAACTGAAACGCCTCTTCGGGTCATACCCAAGACTTCAAGTTTTAACGCACTCCTTAAAGCCCGAACCCGAAAACCATCGATTGCTTCTGGCGTATCTAATACTAGTGTTTTATTCATTATACTAATCCCAAGTGTTGTAAGATTTTTTGTTTAATATTCTTTGCTTCGTAATAAGCCCGATTGTCTTCTTTTAATGCCATGAAGAACTCCAAGCTCAATCTGGCAGTAGTTATGTCTGCCACAATCTGCTCATCTTCTTTAAGAACATCTTGGTGATGCTGAATCAGGTCAGCGACTTGCGTTGATTCGATTCCTACTAATTGTTTTATATCTTTCATTATAATAGTCTGACAGAATTTAGCGTTGAGTCAAGAGTCTTCTGGGAATATCTCAGCTTTTTTTCTATCCACTTCTAGCACCTTAAATACCTCTTTAGTAAAGAAGTCTTGGCGAACGTCACCTTTTCGGATTGACCCTTTTGCTCCCCAGAATTTAATTGTCTTTTGTCCTGCTTGAGTGAAGTGTCCACGTAGCCCTGGATGAATGATTTCTACTTTTAGCTTTTTCATTTAGTTAATTGCCTCCATTAGTTCAAGAAGAATTTCTTCTAGTTTATCTTTTGAGTTGAACATATACTCCATTGTATCGTCCTTGTTATAATGATCTACAAATGTCGTGATCCATGCGTCTACCTTGTCGCACCAATCTACATTGTACTGCGGTTCGTAAACAGAAGATGCAATCTTCAGTTCGTATAGTTTTGGTTCCATTACTGGATGTGGTATAGCTTCAGTCATTTATCCCCTTATGGTTGATTTTGAGTATTGTTTCCAGACTTTCAAGTCAAGGTCAGCAACTGACATCTTCATCCGTTCTGCTATCTCGACAAACTTATCTGCAAAGAAATTATATACCTTAAAAACTTGTGGAGTTGACTTTGGTACATTTTCTATCCCTTGGTCTTTTAAGAATTTAAGAACGTGAGTATCTAATACAGGTACGTTATGCCTCCTCCTTGTGTGAGTCAAGAAAAAATTTGCTGTCTTGAATGAGATTCCTTTTACTGAAACTAGGTCTTCAAGCGAGCATTCAAATAGATTCAATTTTTTATCCACTAAAGAAGATAATGCATTGCTGATTCTAATGTACTGCCCCATTTTAACCAACTGCAACTCTGGTATAAGTGCGTTACTACTCTTTAGTTGGCGAATGTAATCGAATAGGCCCAGATGATCTGCACCATGTAACATACGCGAAGCATAAAACTCCTTGAGCTTTTGAGCTTGGATGTCGGACTTCTTTCCTGCGACCACGATTGAAAAGACTAGGAAGTTTTCAAGTTCCCTGCGATTACGATCATACTTTGTGATGGTGTCAGGATTTATGGGAAGATGAGATGGTTTTATGTTTGCGAATAATTGTTTAATTTTCATAACCTTAATTAAATAGATTTTTGAGAAATACGCAAGAAAAAAATCATAAAGTAAGAAAAAAGATAATAATAAAAGCTTGACGGATTGGCATGGGGTCGGCAGCCCGTCCCGTGCCAATTTGCAAGGGCCTGGTCGGTATAATTTCTAAATAAAAAACCCCCTCCCAATTAAGGGAAGGGGCGTTTCAGCAAGGGGTAGGGATGTATAGGGCTTAAACTTTTACTCGAGAGTAAATAGCCTTGCCACAAGCGACACGCAAAACCGCATCGGTGCGAACCTTGCGAGCAGTCTTGCCCGAATTGTAATCGGTAAAATAAACGAATGAATCAGTCACCCGATCAATCTTGGCCGAATGAGCTTGACGATTAATTCCCTTACCTACGAGAAGGGAAACGAAACGGCCTTGTGCGCCGACTACTACTTGATCAATGTTGGATGCGGTGTTTCTCATAATATAATAATATAGTTTATTCATTTTTAAGTTAAGTAAGTGGGGGAGGTTTAAACCTCCACCACTTCAGGTGATTCAGCCACCGAGTCAAACAGGGCGTGAAGTTGAGTTGAACGATTAGGAAGCAATCCGAGATTACCCTTCCAGACCTCGCTGAATGAATTGTAAAGAGAGTACAGATTCCGATCTGCAAACTCGTTGTGATTTGGTTTGTTCCATTGCCCGACAATATCAGCAATTTGAGTTTTGGAGCAAGAACCATTTTGGAACGCACGGATAATGAGGTCATTAGCCTCCGAGGTTGAGGAAAGGTCATATTCCTTGTAAGAGTTGACACGTTTTTCTTGACCAACCCAAGATTCACGCAGTTGACCAATGGCATTGGCAATCTTCTGGAAGATATTGCCAGCTACATCTAGGTTGTCAATGTTCTTAGTATGACGGCGAGCGATCACGATCTCATTGTTAAAAATAAGATTGGAACAAACGAAAGGTGCATCCCCAGCCATAATGCCAGCAGGAAAGCACTTGTCGTGACCATTGCGAAGACCAACGATAGTTGCCCGATCTGGATTTTCTGGAGCCGAGCGATCTTGCACTTGCATCAGGCCAAAGTAACGCTGACCAAAACGAGCAAGGTTGTGATTCTCATCGACAATGTCGAAACCATTTTCATCGAGCTTTTTCTTGGTTTGGTCAATGAGGAACCCATGACTAATAGGAGTCCAAGTTTCGGTCTTTTGAGGAGTCTGAACTGCCAGAACTTCTTCAAAGGATGCTTTAGTACGATCAGAACCGCAGATGGACAAGTTGAGTTGTTGCATAGTTTTTTTTGTTTTTTGGTTAATTGTTACGTTTAATTAAATAGGTTTTTTAGGAAACGTCAACACTTTTTTTGTGCTTTTGTTTCCGAGGCAAGATTTTGTTGACGCGCTGGTGAGGGCGAGCCTTACTAAAGATTCCTGTCTTTCTTACCTTAACTTTCATAACATTAAGTATGACTTTTTTTACGATTAAGTCAAGGGCAATCGCACAAAAAACAAAATTTTTTTTATGGACAAATTGGCACGGGGCGGGCTGCACGCCCGATGCCAAATGGAGTACCGAGTGGGATTCGAACCCACGTAAAGGGTTTTGCAGACCCCTGCCTAGCCGCTCGGCCATCGGTACTTAATCATCCACACCTGTTCTGTCGTTTTGGTTTGGATGTCTCATGTCAAATTTTTCGTCATCACTAAGTCGTTCAAGTGCGAAACTATCTGTCCTAAATTCTTCTAGGGTTTTACCGCAAGCTAATTTTTCTGCAATCAATTGCAAAATGTCTTCGCCTATGCAATGTTTAATCGCACCAAATTTATAAGTCTGTAAATCTCTGGGAGACCCATAGCCAAATGATATCTCAATATAGCAATCATCAATAATGTCTTCGCTATCGGTTACTGCACATCTGTTGCTGTCCATATCCATTTTACTTTTTAATTAATAATCTTATGCACCCAGTTGCTGTACTATCTTCAATCTCAAAGTCTACGCCCTGTTGTTGAAAGCGAGAGATTAGATCCACAAAGAAATCCATGTCATTGCCGTTGTTTTTCTCAAAGAATAATTCGCTGTAATTCATATGTTTAGCATTTCGTTATCGGCAAGATTGTCAAGCCCAACAGACTCGACCACCATAGCAATTAATGTTTTATCTACTTTGTAAGAACCTTCGACAAAGTCTACCTTTTCGGGCAGGTCAAGGGTTTGGTCTACTTCGGCAATAGAGATTGCATCTTCTAGGCTGTCTGCTTCAATTTCTTGTACAGCGTTAACTTCCCAAGTTACTGGTATTCTGAATTTTCTCATTTTACATATATAGGTCAGGTGTGTTTGGAATGTGGGAAACGTCTTTGAGTTCGTCATCAAAGAGTTTATGTCCATAAGAAATCTCTCCGTCTTCCCCTTTCAAAGAAGGGAAGGCAGAAAGGGCATCCTCTTCCGTATCAAACGTGTCGAGGAAATCAATCCTTGTCATGCCCACACAAACGGAATTCTTCGGGTAACCATCGTTAAGGTAACCTTTGACAGTAAAGCCGTATTCATCTTGATGCAGTTGTAAGTAGTCGTAGTTAGGTATATCCATTTTTTTATCCATTAAGGTTTAGTTCTGCGTATTCTTTAGTTCTTTTCCAATTAGCTTCATATGCGTCAGAGTCATCTCCATAACCTGCATCATAAACTTTATCCATGTATTCATGATAGTCTGCGGTCATAAGATCGTCAATCTCTAAATCTCTAATTTCAGCAGAGTAACGCTCACGCACATCATCATATCTTGCTCCGAATTCGTGGTCAAGGTGTTCTTGTAGTAGTTGGCTTTGTAATAACATTTTATATCACTCTTACTTCGTTTGGGTACAATTTTACGAATGAGGCGAACCATCTTGGTTTTTCCGTTCGTTTATCTACAAAAGATTTATACTTGTAGGGGTTATAGGTAATGGGGGCCATTTCCCACCATCCTACGTCATCCCAAGATTCAAAGGATGGATCGGGATGGGAAAGGTATCCTTTGATTCCTGCATGAACGTTTTTCCTCTTTTCCCTCAATACTCTCTGTCTGCCCTTGCTGTTGACATACATACTTGCGCTGTATAAATTAATCGGGTCTTTATCGGAATGAGCCTTCACCAATCCGTCCTGTTTAATAGACCAGCAATCTTTGTGCAGGTTCTTATAGATGAATACTTTGCGAGAGTCATCGAGGTCATAACGTGGGTCATGTGGTTTTCTACTTTTCATACCTTTAATTAAATAGAGTTTCCTGTAATACGCAAGAAAAAAAAGCGTGAAATTGAAAAAACTTTGGCTGTATAATTGGCACGGGGCGGGCTGCGATTTCCGTGCCAATTTCTAGGATGATTTTTTAGCTCAACCCTTCAACCATTAACTTACAGAAATTTTCTTTATATTTGCCTAATATTTTTTTATCCTCACATTTACTCATTATGGTCATGTCTTAATTTAAAGTACGACCTATTTACTCTTGTCTTGTTATTATTAAGGAGGTGAAGGTAGTCTACATAGGAAATACCTAGCTCTTGAGCCTTAAGGCGATGCTCTAGGTCATTGTCTCCTAAATCATCTGGAGTTACCCGTGTTGACCCTGTATTGTGCAATTCCACTATATCGTTAGTGGCGCAACTTGATAAGAATAATAATGTGATTATAATGTATTTCATCGTATTGATATAATATCGTCTGGATTTAAGTTATATTGTTTTGCTGTTTTTTGCTTAACAAACAATTCTCTATCGCATTTCTTGCAATGATAAGTGTTCTCTTTAAATAGGCGATGTCTGCGGAAGTTAGTGCCACAACATTTGTCGTTGTATAAATATTTAACCTTTGCGTTGCCGTTGCGAGTATCTTCTGGGCATCCTACGTGTCTGCACCACTTTCTGAAGTTTTCGTCATGTGCTGAATCTCCACGCTCCAATGTATCTAGGGCATGGGCAATTTCATGTAAAATTGTATTCGTTACCATTGCCTCGTCATTCTGGTCAACGTAATGCCTGCTCAAACAAATCTTACGATCCCCTTCCTCAATGTAACATTCACCTAGCGTTTTCCGCTTGTTCGTGAATCCACCCCATTTCCACTTGAGGTTGCCTTTACCAAAAACGCCCCATTTAACCATGAGACGCACACACAAGATTTGAGCTTTTATCAATTTCATGCCTTTAATTATGACATGGTTGAATTAATTGTCAAGCCTCAGTTTACGGAGGGGTAAATCTCTTCTGGATTATATCCCCCTGTCTTTCTTAGTTGCTTACGCTTTTTAAACGTAGAACTTTTTCTGTAATGTTTGTCATCAACCTTGGCCTTAGCATTATTTATGATAAGATCAGTATCAATCTCTAGCTTAGTCTGTAAGTTCAAGTTGAACCAAGTTGGGTTAGGGTCTTTCAGATTAATTAATGGTTTATTTGTCATATATTACTTAAAGGGGTCGAACCGCTTTATTTCCGATTTTTTTTAATAAAAAGTTCCTGTCTCCACTTCTCTAGGGAATTCGTCTATATCAATATACAAATCTTCGTGTTTATCCCAACCATTCTGATTAAAGAAAACATTCTCTGCGATTGAGTATGATCTCTCATGCAGAAGACAAGTATCTATCGGGCGACAAATTTGATCTTCGGTTGCTTTAAATAGTGTGGCTTTATAACATAACATAACTTATCTTATTAAATTAGATAGTTATTTCAAATCCATTTTATTTGCCCTTTCTTGCTATATATTTGCCGTATACATATTTCTTTATAGCTTTGTCATCTTCAAAACGAAAATTGCGTGGATGATATTTGCCACTTTGCATATTACGAGATAGTTGTGAGATGCGAGCGCAGGTTGCTGAGTTTGCCATGTTTATCCTTTTGTCTAGGGTTTGTTAATTATTAAGCCTCTAGTATGGATGGATTCTTTTATTTGTCAAGCCCTAAAAAAACCCCTCCCCCAATTAAGGGAGAGGGGCAAAACAATACATAATGACCATATCAGAGAACCATGACGAACCGTTCCGCTCGCTACATAGTAGACTAAAGTTTTGAAAGCCGACCCAGAGTATCTCAGCTGAGTCGGCTCTCTAAGGTAGAAGGGCACCTGGGCCTGCGTTGCCAATTGTTCTTAGCTATAACTTACGAACTGCAATTAATATTAATTGATTGCTGGCGTTGAGGCACTTTGTGATGCGCGCTTCAAAGTAAAAAAATGTGAGGGAGAGGACTGCTTCATTACCTCTAACTTTTCGGGATAAACTAAAGTTCGTTTACCTAATTCGAGCCACTATCTCTTTCCTCATCCATTTGGACATTAGTCAAGCCTAGCGCACCTTATGGGGAGTATCAACCCATCGTTCGGTCACCCTCGATTGGTTCGCCGTCGCAAACCAAAAGTTTTAAAATCTGTCAAAAAGAACAAGGCGTTTTTTGTTTTGAGTGCCTTTCTCAATTTTGTATACGTATAGTATACGATTTATTTGTTTATTTGTCAAGTATTATTTCTGGCAAATCAAATAACATTGCCATTTATATCCTACCTTAAAGAAAGAGACTCTTGTCTGAGTATACCCAGATGGAATCTTCGCAGTAGCATTTGCATACGCTTCTCCCTTTGTATCTCCATAGCCCGTGATTGCCCTCTGAAGGACTGCATGAGCTTGAGGAGCGAATTGTACAAGCGGTTCAATAGGCAGTACAATACTTAATAAAAGTAATATCTTAAAAATTTTCATTAGTTTAAATATGTTAGAATTTTATATTTGTTTTCAGCTACTGCACCTAAGAAGGCAAAAAGCAAAGCAAGGATGGTAGCTAATAATACTTCTTTTATCATGTTATTAAGGGGTGTTGATTCCTACAATATCTTGTTCGATTAAATCATATATTAACAGGTCAGAATGCGACTCCTTAAAAAAGCCAACGTATTGCTCGGCATCTTTAAGTAAGTGGCAAGTAAATAGCACGTTATTTTCTATAGCATTAGACATCCTCACTTCAAACCTATGATTAATGGGCTTTACTATATATGCGTGACCAGTTGGTTGATTGTCGTAATGATTGTAATTATTAAGCCTCGCATACTCATGGGCATCATTTTTACTATAAAAGACAGGTGATACTTCTGGGAAATTAGGATCGTAGGCTTGGTAATATGTTTTATTTGGCTCTATGTAATTAACCTGACCAGCTTCATTCATTGAACGGATTAATTCACTTACTAAATAATCTTTTTCGATTAAGCCAATTGTTTGAGTAGTGGCAGAACGCCTTGGTATGATATTATCAGTACCTCTATATTTGCCCCAATCAGGTTTAGTGGTCTCGCAACCTGCAAAAAAAAATAGTGCGATTAAAGTGCTTATTGCTTTCATTTGTATTTGTCCTTCTTCTCTTTCTTATTTAATATATTAAGTAAATCTGTATTGTTATCTACCCAGTCTTTTTTCTCTTCTTTAGTGAACATCCCGAACCAATGCTTTAAATATTTATCTAACTCTTTGTGTTTTTGATTTTCGGCCATACTTTAAAAAAATAATAGTTTTATTAAACGATAAAGGCCGTACCACATTGAACTGATTATTATTAGCATTGTTATGTGAACAAGAATGAACTCTACCCCATACCTTGTCAACCCCAAACTTGCAACGCCCGAACTACATAAAGAAAATAGTATTATTAAGTTCTCAATTGTTATTAAGCTCATAGGCTCTCGCCTTCCAATATAAGTTCCAGTTACGACCTGCTTCCATTAAATCTTCTTTATTATTATTTGCGCTATATTCAATTCGGCTTTCAGTATATTGCTGAAGATAATAGTCTGGCGGTTCATATGTAGTCTTGCATCCAGAACAAGTAATCATAAACAAAAGGAAAAAAGTAACAAATACTATCACCCAACAATCTAATCCACATTTCTTCATATTATTTCTTATTAAGCCAAAACTTATTAAAACGGCGCAAATTCATTCAAAATTCTTTATTATTAACGAGTCTTTCTTCTGCTATTTGATCCTTTATGCCAAGGCTTTCTGTTAAAGGTTGGCTTTATATTATTATTTGTGTTATTATCTGGCAGGTCTTCTAGCTTCTCTTCTAAATCTTCTTTTATTTGCTCTTCCTGCTTTGTAAGATTTTCTTTATTATTAAGTTGTTCCAGTAATTCGGAGTAAAGTTTAATTTCATTATTATTTCTGTTTATTTGGGCGTTCTGATATAACAAGGCACATACTAAAGGTAATATTGCCAAGACAATTGTTAATACTAAATTTCTAGCGCATGGCGTACTCGCTGACGGGACAGGAGTGGTGCAATTTGCTCCACTCCCGCCCAAGCCAGACTTTTTGGGCTTATGATGCTGGGATTTTGGGGAGGACATCATTTATGTAAGCCCGCAATTCCTTAATTTTTTCTATCAAATTATTTGCGCTCTTTATATCTTCATTTATTAAAGAATGTGTTACTATCTTATTTAACGCCAATTCTGGCTTATCGCAATAACCCATAAAATGCCACTTTTTTTCTTTCGATTGTTTTTCGGCTATCTTCGGATTCTTGCTTAAAGCTGGAGTCCTAAAATTTTCAACGACCAAATTTAAATCGTCTGCTTTAGTAATGCGATAATTTCCAAATTGTATTTTCATTTTTTCCCTTTCTTAATCTTGTATGATAATAGATTAGAATATTAATCTGATGTTGT
>Ga0315322_10000057_pt1 | contig 65480 bp, 52 predicted proteins | sample M110021515metaG_FD_203461 | JGI IMG/M metagenome (GOLD analysis project Ga0315322, IMG submission 203461) | Ammonia-oxidizing marine archaeal communities from Monterey Bay, California, United States - M1 100m 21515 | ecosystem: Environmental > Aquatic > Marine > Intertidal zone | place: USA... | reverse complement strand
TTGGCGGGCTTTTTAGCTGCCTTTTTCTTGGCGGGCTTTTTAGCTGCCTTTTTCTTAGCGGCTTTTTTAGCTACCTTTTTCTTGGCGGGCTTTTTAGCTACCTTTTTCTTGGCGGGCTTTTTAGCTGCCTTTTTCTTAGCGGCTTTTTTAGCTACCTTTTTCTTGGCAGGCTTTTTAGCTACTTTTCTAGCAGCCGCTTTTTTAGCGACTTTCTTCTTGGCTACCTTTTTTTTGGTAGCCACGGGTTTTTTGGCGGCCTTTTTGGCGGCCTTCTTTTTTGTGGTCTTCTTTTTTGCAGCCATGGCTTTGTGCTGTTTAATTACGCGGGTTACCGCGGTTTTCTCTTCGGGCGTCATGACGCCAACTGAGATTAGGGAGAGGATTGCCTGTCCAAGGCTTCCTCCAAAACTGTTTTGAACGAGGTCCTGCAAGCGGGGCTTGAGGATACTTTCGCGGCCTACCTTTGCCTCGTAGACATGTGCCCGCCCTTGGGTATTCCGAACGACGAGATTCTTTTTCTCGAGGTTGCGCATGACAGCGAGGGTGGTGGTGTAGGTGCGATCGGCGCCATCACTATTCATTATTTCATGTACGAACCCTACTGTACTTGGACCCTCATTCCAGAGAATGGCGAGGGCGTGAAGCTCTTGAGGAGATGGTTTATCGTATCGAGGCACTAGTGTCTAATGAACTGGTTTAAAGAAGAAAGCCGAATACAGGACAATAGTTCAAGTTTAATCTCACATGCTTTTGATCAAATATTTTTGGCGTTATTTGCCATTTTTTGGAGATGGAGTGGTTTTTGGATCCGTTTTTGGAAGTACGGGATCTATCTTATATGGGGTGATTTCCGGATTGATCCCTGTCAAGATCTCCCAAAGCCGGTGATCAGCAGGGTCTCCGTTGAAGAGGATTTTTCCTTCGTGTGATACCAAAACAACAGTTGGAAAAGAGGAAACGCGCATTAACGAACCCAACGATGACTTCTCAGTATCGACGAGCCAGTGGCCTAAACTCTTTTTTTCTTCTGCAGCAAGAAAGTCATCGCCATCTCTTCTGGCTTCACTTGTGCTGCTTAAAAGAATGGAGGCCACGGGGATTTTATTTTTGATGTGGGTGGTGGAAATGGTAAAAAATTCATCCATCGCTGCCATGGACTGGTTCACCCAGGGACTCCAGAAATGAATGAGAAAAGCTGGTGATTCTCCGACGATGCTTTTCAAAGACGTCGACTCTCCCTTCGATTTTTGGTTTTTGAATTTCAGGTTGAGATCCAGAGTGATTTTTTTCATGGCTTCCTCAGTACGCATCTCATCGATTAAGGGCGCGAATTGGGCAGCGTGGGAAGGGGCTAGCCAAAAAGCTTCGGTAATATGCTTTTTGAAAAGTGCAGTGTCGTTTTTTTGAAGGGCGGCGAGAGCCTTGGTGTATTCTACGATGCTTGCGAAATCTTCTTTGACAGCAAAGAGCATGGTGTTGTCTGGAGAAAATTTTGGAAGGTGTCCTTCAAGCTCCGGCGCGATTGCAGCGAGCGCGGCGCGATCGTCTTCGTTCACAAGAAAAATAAAGCGAGCTTCAAGAAACATTTGGTCTGGGAGACCGGCTGCTTTTCCCGTTTTGATTGCTTGTTTTAGTGAGGCCCGATCAGGTGCGTTCAGGAGGGCTTCGAGAATCTTTTCTTTTTCGTTCGGGTTTTCTTGGGCAAGGGTGGGAAGAATGAGCGCGAGAAGGGCTGTCAGGAGAAGTTTCATTGGTACAAAAAAGTGGGCCAGAGAATAGTCTGGCCCACCCATTAATGAAAGGTTCGTGATCGTATTGTTTATCGTCCAGGGATGATGAGGCTGCGTCCTTCAATGATAGTGTTGCTAGTCATGCCGTTGGCTTCTTTGACAGCGTTTACAGAGCTTCCAAACTTTCGTGCGATTCCCCAAAGAGAATCTCCAGCTTTGATGGTGTAAACGTTCCCATTCAAATCGGGTGAGGTGGCTTCCGCTGCAGTGGCGGTTGGGGGGGTGTAAGGTGGGATTGCGACGGGAGGTGTTCCGTAGGGGTTGGGCAGTGGAGCTGCTGGAGGATTGATCGGGTCAATTGGCTGGTAGGGTGGATTGTAACTTCCGGGAGCTCCGGCATTTGGGACTCCATACTGGTTGCCGGTGTTGGCTGCTGGAGCGACAGGTTTGCCTTTCTGGGTGCAGGAGGTAAGAAGTGAGACGAGGGCGAACAATGTAAGTGTTGCTTTCATAGCATCAGCATACCTGAGAGATCGGGAAATGCGAAATAAATTTTTTGAGGAGGTGATGTGGGGCTTGCCGGGTAGGGAGAGGGAGGTTAATGCTCAAGTGTAGTATGGAAATTTGGAAGGCGATTATCGTGGGTATTGTTCAGGGATTGGCGGAGTTTCTTCCCGTGTCGTCTTCGGGGCATATTGTGCTAACCCAGTATCTACTCGGGATTCGGGACGTGGGAGCAGAGCATCAGCCGAATCTTTCTTTCGAAATCATCCTCCACCTTGGAACCCTGGTTAGCGTGCTGATCTTCTTCCAGAAGAGCCTGTGGCGATTGATTTTGTCACTTTTCAATAGTGAGATGAAGGAAGACCGGATGATGATTGCTTGGCTTGGGGTGGCTACAGTTCCGGCTGTGATTGCGGCGTTGTTGTTTAAAGATTTCTTCGATGCTGCACCAGGGAAGCCGGTTTTTGTGTCAGGTCTTTTGATTGTGACGGGATTCATCCTCTTTGTTCCAAGAATACTGAAAGGGAAAGCCGCCAAGCTGGGGCTTAAGAGTTCTATCATTATGGGAATCGGACAGGCTTGCGCCATTTTGCCCGGGATTTCCCGCTCTGGCTCGACAATTGCGGCTGGCTTAGTAAGCGGGGTTAAGGCGGAGAAGGCCGCAGAATTTTCCTTCCTGATGTCGATCCCGGCTATCGTTGGCGGATTTGTGCTGACTCTTGAGGAGCAAATGGAACAGACGGGATCTCTCGTGAGAGCTCTCAATTCCTGTTTTAACGGCCCCTATGTTGCCGGAGCGATTGTGGCTGGTTTGGTAGGGTTGTTTGCGATTTACGTCGTGATGGGGGCGGTGAAGCGCGGGAAGTTGGAGTATTTTGCTTATTATTGCTTCACGGCAGGAATCGCGGGAATGATTTATTTCAGCCAGAGTTGATTACGCTTTAAAGTAGCCGCGTTGTTTTTCGGAAACTGGAAGTCCAAGTTTTTCCATGATGGCGAGCATATCCTCCCAGACCTTGCGCTTTTCGCCGGGTCCGTCCTCTTGTCTCAAAAGATAAGAAGGGTGGTAGGTAACACGGAGAGGGATGCCTTGGAATTGGTGCCAAGATTCACGCAGTTGGCCGACTGGTTTATCCGAGACGAGCAGGCCTTGAGCAGCGCTGCCTCCGAGCGCAACGATGACGCTGGGTTTCACGATATCAATCTCGGCCTTCACGAATGGAAGCGAGGTTGCCATTTCTTCGGGAGAGGGTTTGCGGTTGTTGGTGGTCTGGTTCCGGGTGGCGGGCCGGAATTTACAAACATTGGAAATATAGACTTTTTCGCGTGCGAGCCCCATAGCCTTGAGGATTTGATTGAGCTTTTCTCCGGCCGGGCCGACGAAAGGTTCGCGTTTTTGTTCCTCCTGAAATCCAGGGGCTTCGCCGACGAGCATGAAATCAGCTTCGGGATTACCGGCGGAGAAAACCATGGTATCCCGAAGGCTGCCAAGGGCGCGTGCCGGTTGCCAGGTCTCGGCGATGGTGGCGAGCGAGGCAATTTTTTCGGCTGCGGTGTTACCTTGCGCGACGATCGAGTCTGATTGTGATCGTTGACTGGGTTTTACTGTATGGGTCTCTGCGGGGCGGCGGGCACTTCCGCGGGTGTAGAGCTCGCGAAGAACCGAGCGTGCATGGTCGTCGATTCCCACATGGGTGACTCCCTGTTTTTCGAGCTGTTTTAAGTAATCGAGGAGAATCGGAGCGGCCACAGAGCGAGAAAATCATACCTGAAAGGGGATTTCCAGTTCATCCTGTCAAATAATAGGAATGAAAAACCTTAGGGAATTTCCGGAAACGGCTTGACCCATTCTGAAATTCGCCTATCTCACCCATCCACCAGTTTTCAAGATCTATGGCAAGAGTATGCAGCATCCGCGGTTCTAAAGTTCGTGTTGGACGTAAAATCCACCGTTCTGGTTTGGCCAAGAAGAAGGGCGGCATTGGCCGTCACGTCACCAAGACAGTGAAGCGCAAAGTTTCTCCGAACCTTCACACCAAGCGAGTTTGGGTTCCTGAGCTCGGGAAATATGTTCGCGTGAAGGCTAGCGCCAAGGCGCTCAAGACCATCAACAAGAATGGGGCATACGTGACTCTGAAAAAAGCAGGCCTGATTTAAGGCCCTTTTTTCATTCTACTTCTTCAAGAAGCTGGGCGGATTCGACCAGCTTTTTTCGTGTTACCTCATGTGATTCAGGCATTGAAGAAGTTCTCGAGTAGTTTGAGTCCGGCGTGTTGGCTCTTTTCGGGGTGAAACTGCGTGGCAAACAGGTTTCCCTGCTCAATAGCTGCACAGAAGGTTTCCTCGCCGTAGTTGCAGGTTGCGGAGACGATTTCGGGGTCTACGCCAGCCGGATAATACGAGTGGACGAAATAGAAGTAGGGCGCGGCGTCAAAATCCACCCAGTAAGGAGAGTTTTCTTTCGTGTGGCGGGCGGCATTCCATCCCATGTGAGGGATCTTAATGTCTTTGCTGGTGAATCGTTTGACGGATCCAGAGACGATTCCCAGTCCGGCAGTACTGACAGATTCTTCGCTGGCCTCAAAAAGGAGCTGAAAGCCGACACAAATCCCAAAGTAGGGTCTTCCTGCCGCGATCCATTCTTGAAGCGGCTTAGCTAGTCTCAGGCGGTGCAGGCTTTCCATGCAGTCTCCAAAGGATCCTTGGCCAGGGAAGATGAGGTGGGTGAATTGTTCTAGCTCTTCGGGCTTGGTAATCAAGGTAGGGTCATGGCCCAAGGCCTTGCAGGCGTTGATGACACTTCGAAGATTACCCCGACCGTAGTCGATCATTCCGAGTTTCATGTCGATTCAGAGAACTTCCTTGGTGGATGGGATACCTTCGCGGCGCGGATCATTTTCCGAAGCGATGCGAAGTGCGACGGCCATGGATTTGAAAATCGATTCGGCAATGTGGTGCCCGTCGCGGCCATAAAGAACCTCGATGTGGAGGTTGCAGCGAAGGTTTGAAGCGAGGGCACGGCAGAATTCCTCCACGAGGGTAAAGGGGAAGTTCTGAGCATCTGCCGTTTGTTCAGGCGTCCGGAGTTCGAGTTGCGGGCGGTTACTCAGATCAATCACGCTGCGGCAAAGAGTCTCGTCCATTGGTACGTAGGCGTGTCCGTAGCGTCGAATGCCATTTTTGTCTCCCATAGCAGTCTTGATGCACTCGCCGAGGACGATCCCTGTGTCCTCTACCGTGTGGTGGAAGTCGACTTCCACGTCACCATTGACTTCGACATTCAAGTCGATGAGCGAGTGACGTGAGAAGAGGGTTAGCATGTGATCAAAGAATGGAATTCTAGTGGCAATGGAGGATTTTCCGGAACCATCAAGATCGAGGCTGAGCTTGATCTTAGTTTCGGCGGTATTGCGTGCCTGTGATGCGGTGCGGGTGCTCATAGAATAGAGTGAATAAAAAGTTTGAGGCGAGAAGACACTCACTCGCCGGAGATGACTGAGTCAAGAAGTTCGGTAAGTTCCTCAATTGTAGGGACCTGTCCGAGGGCTTCGCCGGCACGAGTCAGGACAACCGAAGCTTTGCCTTTGGCTGGTGGAAGCCCGGTGAGGGGTGTGAGAAGCGGGCTTGCGGATTCCGAACGAATAGTGAGGAACGATAGATATTTTGGGGCGTTTAGAGTGGAGACGAATTGTTTGCCAAGTTCACTGGCTATATCCCCCTGAAGAACTGCCACTAGAGCGGAATCACCGAGTGCACATGATGAAATGTAGTCGGTATGATACACCACTCTGCTGCCTTTCGCCTGACGGGCGATATATCTTTGGTGGGCGTCTAGAATGCCACCATAAACCTCTTTTCCGGTCAGGGCGTAAAGTCGGCTCAAAGTCTGATCAGAGATGCCTAGGGTGGATTCACCAAAAATCATGCTCACACTGAATTGCCTCAGAGGAACAATCTGTTCCTCTTGCGCGAGTTCGGTCAGAATCTTGCCTGAAAAGCCGAATTTCTGAATGGTATGGTCTGCGATTTCAGTTGCGATTTTTAGCCAGCGTTGATCGAGAGTGGCTTGGTAAAGTTCGTTCAGAGATCGACAAACTGCCATGGCGTCCTGGCATCTTGCCGGGACCATTGTTAAATCCGCAGTAATGCGGGCGAGTCCTTTTTCGGGTTTCCAGTAATTGGATAAAATTCTATTTGCGGTTGTCTTCGCTTTGTCGAAGTGAGCTGGGAATCCAGTATGATTGGCTCTTAGGATTTGCGCCCTTAAAACCAAGGCTAGATCTTTAACAGTCAAGGTGCCTTCCCTTGTTACGTTAATTTGCTCCCTACGATGTGTGAGCAGTTTGGATTTAATGGTCTTCACGGCCTTTGAGGCGACTTTCACCGAAAGTTGAAGTTTGTCGGCCACTTCCTGGTTGGAAGTTTTACCCCGAAGTGAATTGAGGTTGAAGTAGTCTCCAAGAGGATCGGTTTCGAGTGGAATATTACCGGTTGGTTCGAGGGAAAATGCGATGGTGGCCATCTTAAGCTCGTCTGGATTGAGGATCTTTTTAAGAGTCCTATAATCCCAGAGAAACGCCCCGGCTATATCAGCGTTACCCTTTGGGCTTTTGCTAGAAATTTCTTTCACAAGCCATTCGGCTTCTAGGAGCTCAAGTAATTCTATTCCCTGCTTGGTAAATTGTTCATCACCAAGAAGATTGCCAGCCTTCATTAAGGTTGCGGCGACTTTGGCTTGGGAAAGGAGGTCTTTGGAGAAAAAGGGGAGCGTCCAATCACTCGTTCGCCGCCCATAGAAATAAGAACCTGTCAGCTGATCCTTAAGAGCACCCGAGGTGAGCTCCCGGGTCATTACCTTGGCGGCTTCTCTACTTTGCTCGCGAACTTCTCCGGTCAAGCTTGCCGAATGTGATCCAATGGCGAGAAGTTCAATGCTGTTGGAGGGAATCAATCCACCGATAAAATCGAGATTCTTGTCTCCGACGCTGTAAAGAGAGCTAAGTTGGCGGGTTTCTTTTTGAAAGAGTTCATTGCGCGTTATCGGCTGTTTAAGTTCCTCGATGTTTGGTTCTAAGCGAAGCTGTCTTTTTTCATTTTCGCTGCGGCTGTTTTCAACCGTGTATCGAGAGGATTTGGTCCAGAGGTGCTCGACCACGTTTGTGAGGTTCGAAACGATGAGCTTCAACTCGCGCCCTGAGATGTTTCCTACGGGGTCCGAAGCAATGGGTGAGCCTTCATGGCTAAACCAAATAATCATGGGAAAAGCGGCACCTCTTTTGGATTCTTCGGAGAGACGATATCCTAAATTAGCCATTTCGGGATTTACAGATGAGTCGATCACGGTGCAGACCGCTTGCTTTGAGATCATTTCCCGGAGGTCTTGATTCTCGTTGAGCTCATCAACGATAGTGCGTGAGGCGCTTCCCAGAGGGGAGCACAAGAGGGCAAAGATTGGGCGCTGCGAGTCCTTGGATTTCCCCAATATCTCGTGATTCCATTTTTGCCAGGCGATCTGGTGGGTGGATAAAGATCTGAGGAAATCAGTCTCGCCTGTGGCCATTTCATTTTTAAAATCACCAGCGATATTCGTAATTGCGGCTCCGGAAAAAAAGTCCTTTTCGTTGTCTTTCTTCTCCGTGGTTTTTTCATCCGAACATGATGTTAGCTGAAAGAAAAATAGGAGAGGCAGAATTGAAAAGTAAGTGCGCATGATGGATCGCCCCTAGTGCGGGGCCCCTAAAATTAAGAAATAGAGAGAAAATGACCAGACAAAGGAGTTTCTAAATGGTTCCATTGCGCGAGGCCAATCAGGAATAGGTTTCCCGAATTTCATTTTAGATTTGTTTCAGTGACCACTCTAGCCATCACCAGTCAAAAGGGAGGCGTCGGAAAAACGACTCTCTCCATTAATCTAGCCTATGCCTTTGCTCGCAGCGGGCGTAAAACTTTGCTTGTCGATACCGACCCTCAGGGCTCGGTTGGACTCTCCTTGACTCGCCAATCACGCCATCTCTCGGGCTTTTACGATTTTCTCGAGAACCCAATCATGAATGTTGGGGAGCTTATTGTGCCTACCCGTCTTCCCACATTCAGTCTTGTCGCGGCTGGTCAGAGCAGCGCCTACGAATTTGGGAGTGGTCCGGTTTCGGGAAACGTCCACCGGATCAGGGGCTTTGTTTCACAAATCCGTGCCATGAAATACGATGTCTGTATTTTTGATACGGCAGCAGGGTTATTTGGTGTGACTGCCGATGTTCTTGGAGTTTCGAATGGGGTGATGGTGCCCCAGCAATCTGAACCACTTGGTGTTCGTTCGGTTCCCAAGATGCTGGAAGCACTAACTCGGATGCGTGCTGTCAATCCCAGCCTTCAGGTCCTCGGAGTGGTTTTGACCATGTTGAAAAAGGAGCTGTCCGAAAGTCTAGAATCTGCCCAAGCCCTTCGGGGACTTCTTCCAGAGGAAATGGTGATGCAGACTGAAATCCCCAGAAACGATCTCTATGTGCAAGCTAGCGCGAGGGGGCTACCCGTTGGGGTGATGGCAGAAGGCGCAGAGACTCTGGCGATTTTTGAGCAGCTCCGTCTTGAACTAGAGCAGCGCATTAGCCCTCCGATCCCAACCTAGAACTATGAGCGAGAACGAAGTTGTGAGTCAGTGGCTCGACCCGGACGAAGTCAGGTCGCTTGCCGAAGGTTTGCTTGCCAAAACCCCGGTGTCACAAATCCCTTCTCATGAATCAGTTTTTGGTGAGAGCTTCGAAGGCTTCGATGGAGAACCCGCCCTCTCGGACACGATTCCGACTCCTGTCGTTCCTTCTGCTCCGCCGGTGCAATCGATGGCCTCCGAGCCAGTCAGTCCATTTTCTCAAGCTGCGCCCAAACCTAAGCCAGCTCGATCCGTTGTTGAAGAGATCAAGCGGCCGGTTCAACCTACTTCGTTTCGTAAAGAACAAGCTCCGGTTGCCTCGGCTGCTCCTGCAAAACAAGCGCTTTTGGGGCTTCCTTGTGCCCTAGGCACATTTTCAGATTGGCTTAAAAAACAGACTCCTATTTTGGCAGCATTTGTTTGCGATCCCAAGGGGGAGGTTGTTCTTGATGAAATCGGGAGCGAGAAGCTGATTAAAGTAGCGAGGTCACTTACGCTAGCCTCTATCACCAAAGGTGCAGGCGAATCTAGCGGGCTTCTTCAGATCAAGATTGCGAAGGACCGAATGATAGAAATTCTCCCGCTGGAATCTAAGGAAGGGCACTCGATCGCAGGGCTTGTGGTTGTCCGGCCATTGACTTCCGAAGCGCTGACTACGATTCGCCGGAGCTTCGAAACAGCGCTTTCGCGTTCTTCAACGCCGGGTGAGTGAGTAGCTGAGAAAGCTTGCTGCCGGTAGAAGGAAAGCAGTTGTTAGGAATATCAAAAAGATTCGGCAATACCATTGGGTGCTCAGATTGACACCAAACAGTGGTTTTTCCTTCGCTAAGAAAATATTGGGTTGATCATTTCTCCTGCGATCGAGCCTCAGAGTTTCAGCAAGGTCCACCATATTTTCGACTCGTTCGTTTACAAAGAATTGAGAAACTGAGCGCGTGTCGCGATCGAGTTCGGGTTCAATCCCTGCCATCTCCTCTTCTTGAAGTTGTTTTAATTTCCCGAGCGGATCACTTAGAATTCTGTCAGCCTGAGAGGAGTCTTTTGCAACCGATGCAAAGAGGACCCCGATCTTATCTCCGGCTTCTTTGAGTTCATCTTCTTCTGACGGCTCTAGTTCTTTTTTGTCTTTGAGTGTGTCGATTTTATCCTGAATGGGTCGACGTGTTTTTTCAAAGCGATTAGCTGTGGCCTGGCTCACGATGCTGCCTTCGAAGGCATAGCGTAGCGGCATGATGGCTGAAGGGACCGGTTCACCTCCCTTATCACGACCTTCATCTCCACCGACAAAAAGTCCGCGATTCATTTCGGTGAAGGGAATGAGGGCGCCTGCGAGTAGGATTTGTGGAACAAGGATCAAAGGAATGGATCCCAAGGCAGTACGCTCGGATCGCGAAATCACCGAGACCATCAGGGCCAGCGCAGTTCCACAGGATCCTGTGAGAATCATCCAACCGAGGTGATTCCAAAACATGTGATGAAGATCGAGAATCTGGTGTGCAACCGCGATAAAGACCACGGATTGAACTGCTACAGTGAGAATCAGCACTGCGAACTTTGAGCCAAGATAAAGAATTGGGTGCGGCCGGCAGTTGCGCTCACGTCTTAAAACCGGACGATCTCGCAGGACTTCGGTCGCGCTATTGGTGAGGCCGAAAAACATCGCGACCGTTACCGCTAGGAAGAGGTAGGAGGGCAGATGAAGGGACGAGTGAAATTGGTAGCTTCCATCGGGTGAAGCTCTCAAGGTTAGGCCGATCAGTCCTGCGAGTAGCGGAGCCTCCAACAAGATGGAGTTGAAGGTTTCTCGGTGCCGGAATTTTGATTTGGCGGCCCGTGCTAGGTGGGTTTTAAAAATCATCCACTTCTGCCGACGTCCGTGAGCCGGAGGTTCGGGTGCTGCGACCTGGTCATCAGCAGTTGGCAAATCCAGTTCGCCGGTGCTGGGACTGGATTTTGTGAGTGAGAGATGATCCATCACGCAGTGGTTCTCAAATCTTTCTTGCCAGAACTCGGGCTGGAAACGTCTTCGCGTTTTACCAGGAGTATTGAGCTTTAGCATTGTGCTTTCGAGAATGTCGAAAACAAAGTCGGCTCCCTGAGGGGTGAGGTCGGATTGACGATCGATCTGTAAATCTCTGGAGGCTTGTTGGAAGTAATTTACTAGATCTTTTGGCGGTCCTAAGTATGCCATTTTTCCGCCGCGGTCGAGGAGGAGGACCGTATCAAAAGCTTCTAAGACTTTTTCGCTGGGACGGTGGAGGGAGGCAACCACGATCTTGTCTTGAGCGAAGCTGTGGAGGGCATCGACGACGTTTTCGGCATCTTTCGAGGAAAGCCCTGAGATGGGCTCATCGAAGAGGAAAATTTCACCGCCACCAACTAAGTCAAGCCCCGCATTTAGCCGGGAGCGTTCACCGCCGCTCAGACTCTTGGACTCAGGGCTGCCCACCCGGCGATGCCCAATTCGTTCCAGTCCTAGCTCGCCGACGAGGAAGTTGACGCGTTTCTCGATCGATTCGATCGAGAGGTGGGGCCGACGGATGGCAGCAGCATGGACGAGGTGCTCGTAAACGGTAAGCTGCTCGGTCAGGGCATCTTCCTGCGGCATAAATGAAATCAAGGGCGCGAGCCTTTTGGGGCGGTCGTAGAGTGAGATGCCATTCAGTTTAACCTGTCCGTTTTTTGGTTTTCGTTGACCGGCCAAGATTTCGAGAAGGGTGCTTTTACCACTTCCACTAGGGCCGATGATGCACATCATTTGACTGCGCTCGAGGCGGAAAGAGAGACTGTCGATGGCCTTTCCGCCTTTCCAAAAACTGTGGTTGAGATTCTCGACTTCGAGATGGCGAACGAGGTTCCGTTCTTCATCAAGAATGTTGTCGGAGAAGCGGCAGCGGAGGGCCTGGCGATTGCTCAGGCGAATCATCGAGCCATCCGGCAAGGGCTCCTCCTTAACTTGTTGGCCGTTGACGAGAATCGCCTCGGTGGACTCGATGACTTTCATCTCTCCGAACCCTGTTTTTGGATCGAACTCGAGCTCCAAAAGAAAGCGGCCAGCGAGACCCGGGGTGACGAGTAGGCTGTCACCTGAGAGTCGATTGGGATCGTTCGAAACACGAACCTTTCGGCGTCCCGCCGGAAGAACAAATCGCTGTCCAGTTTGTTGGGTGAGACGCCTCAGGGCTTCCAGCGCGAGGGGTTCCTTTTCGCCGACACGAATCACGTCGTGGTAATCGAGGTCATAGGTGGTTGCAGCGATGAGAGGGCTGTGTGAGCCGCCGGTAAGACATCCGTTTTTAAGTGGAGTAAAGTGGACACGATGACCGAAGGCGATCTTGGCCAGAGCAGGACGTGACTTGTTTCGGCTCAGGGTGAGTTCCTCGTCTTCTTCCATGAGGAAGAGTGCGGGAGGAATACCTTTTTCTTCAGCCTGCAAGAAGAAGATGAGATCGTTGTAATTTAAGCGCCATCCTCCTGCGATGACTTCGTCTGAAGGTCGGATTAGTAAGAGGCGATCTGAGTCGAGCTGATAGCCTCTAACCCAGAGAGGTTGATCGCGGAGGTTTCGAATAAGAATCAGTGCTCCCGCTTGGTAACAGCGAAACCGGGGCGTGTCGTCCTCGTCTTTCAGGCGGACGTCACATGATTCATCAGAACCAAAGTCTACCCGCGCCAAGAGACTATCTTTTGGTGCGTTGAATTGCCCGAGTTCACGTAGGACTGCTTCGGTGATCTTACCATTCCCGATAGCTTGCATAACCTCGGAGAATTTTTCTTTCTCCTCGGGGGCGTCCCCGCCTGCTCTGATGACCGAGTAGAGCTGGAGGGCTAAGGGGATCCGGTGTTCCGCGTTTAGATTTTTCTTTAAATGCTTTAGTGCCACATCAATCGGCTGCGGCCAAGCAACTGCAGACTCTAGCGATTTCCCGAGAATACCATGATCGATATCCGGGAAAACATTACGGACAAAATCATAAACGATCTCAAGCTCCCGTCGCGTCGCGTGACCATCGTGATTAATGAAGGATGCAAAGACTTGTGAGAGTGCTTGGGCTGTTTTCTCATGACGCCTCTCAAGCGCGTCCCGGAATACGAGACGCTTGATTCTGGCGAGAACTCTCCGCAGGCGCATGGTTACGGATGGAGGTATAGCCCTGAGCTCTCCGGAAAACAAGAGAGGGATCATGGCATTGCCATCGGGAACAAAATAGGCATCTTTACAGAAGTGAAGCGTCTCGCCCTTTTTTTCCCCGTGATTGCCGTAGCAGTCTGCTTTGGTTTGGGGTTCTCGAGTTGTACCCTTACGCCCCCCACGTTTCATGTCAGAAACCCTACTCCTAAGGCTGCGCAGTGGTTGAAGAATTGTAACAGGATCACTTGGCTTCCTCGTCAGGTCAGCGGTCGTTACGATGGCGCGTCTGCATTAGATAATCTTAATCACGCTGCTGCCGGTTATGCTGTTAAGCGCAGTTCTTACGGCACTGCTCCGGGTGGCTATGTGGGGCTCGATCACAGAATGCTCTGGGCTATCTGTGACCTTGCCAGCCGGGGGTATACCTTTCGAGTAATCGCCTTAGCAGGGGGGGGGCATAGCAGGAACTCGCGTCACTACGCTGGTCTTGCTTTTGATGTCGACACAATCAACGGCCAGCGGGTGAGTTACGGAAATCGCTATTGGCGAGGGTTTCTTAAGCGCTGCCGTCAACTCGGCGCGACCGAAACCCTCGGTCCGGGAGATCGTGGCCACTCGACCCACGTCCACGCGGCTTGGTCGAAGTAGCTACTGTTATTTGGTTGCCTGATCTTATGAGGTCAAGCGGGATGCCACGGCTACGAAGAGGCGAGCGCGAGATTAGGGTCGATTCCGATTTCGAGAGAGTCGCCGGGACGGTTTTCGGAAGCGAGGAGGGCGGCGAGGGCGATCATGCCTGCGTTGTCGGTGGTGAGTGCCGGTGGGGTGGGCTGAACTTTCATACCGCCGTTTTGTGCGGCAATGGTGAGGGCTTCTTGCAAAGTTCGGTTACAGGCAACTCCGCCGGAAAGGGTGATTAAGGTGTGGCCGGTTTGACGAGCGGCTTTAATCGTTTTTTTGACGAGGGCATCAATGACGGCATCCTGAAAGGATGCGCAGAGATCGGCAAGGTGAGCTTGCGGATCGTCGAGCTTTTGAAGTTGGTAAAGAACAGCAGTTTTAAGGCCAGAAAAGGAGAAGTTGAAGGGAGCGTCCTTAAGATGGGCACGGGGAAAGGCGAACGCTTTGGGGTTTCCCTCGCGGGCGTGTTTTTCGATTTCGGGGCCGCCGGGGTAAGGGAGTTTGAGCATGCGGCCGACCTTGTCGAAGGCTTCGCCGCCTGCGTCATCGATGGTGCGGCCGATGAGTTGGTATTGGCAATGAGCTTTCACGTCGACGAGCATGGTGTGACCGCCGGAGACAATGAGGCTGAGGTGGGGCGGGATAGTAACTTCTTCAAGGAAGGGCGAGAGAAGATGACCTTCCATGTGATTAATTCCGAAGAAGGGTTTGGCGGAAGCGGCCGCGAGTCCTTTCGCGTAAGCGAGTCCGACGAGAAGGGATGAGGCGAGTCCGGGGCCGCGGGTGGCGGCGAAAGCGGTGATGTCGTCGAGACTGATTCCGGCCTCATCGAGAGCTTGTTGGACAAGGGGGCGAATTCGCTGGGCGTGATTGCGGCAGGCTACTTCTGGGACGACGCCACCGTATTGGCGATGGATCTCGATTTGTGATGAGATGAGCGAGGTAAGGAGTTCAGCCGTCTGGCCTTCCCGCCGGATGATGGCAACCGCGGTCTCGTCGCAGGAGGATTCGATGGCGAGGATCATTTAGGTGGCGGGTGCGATTTTTTGAAGTCCAAGGGCGGCGATGGCGAGAAGGGGGCAGGAAATCAGGACGAGAAGGTTTGGAGCAAGGGGGAAGACGAGAAGGTAGTCCACGAGCGGAATGGCGGCAAGAGTTCGGGAGACGAAAGCTCCGACGTTGTGATGAGCGCGAAGATTTCTGACAATCGTTGCGAGGATTCCGATGAAGAGGATGAGCGGAATCAGAGCGTATCCGTTGCGCGAGGCGACTTGGGGAATTGAGAAAAAGAAGATGGGGGTGCAGAGGCAGAGAATCGGGAAGATTTTCTGGGTGTCGCTGACGGGGTCTTTGGAGGTTTCGGCTCGAGCGGTGAGGGAGATTCCGAGGATGTATCCGCCGAGGCCGAGTCCAAGCATGAGAATGATGAAGGAGTTGTCGATGGAGGTCTGGGTGAATTGACCCCATGAGACGAGGGAGAGGGCTGCGGTCGGGTAAATGAGGGCGCGTGCTCCGGCCATGAAGAAAAAGCTAGCGGGGTGAATTTTGTGCCACTTGGTGTAAGCGAGAATACAGAAGATGATGCCGGCGGCGGAGAGTCCGGCGGGGAGGCTGACGTAGGAGCAAAGAATAAATCCGCCGCCCATGAGGAGAATGGAGAGAATTAAGATGGTTCGGCGGGACCAACGGCCGGAAGGGATGGGGCGATCGGGGCGGGTTTTGGTGTCGAAGTCGAAGTCATGCCAGTCGTTGAAAAAACATCCGCCGAGGTAGAGACAGGAAAGCGCAATCCCTAGTAGGCTGAGGCAAGTGGGGCAGATGTGGGCTTGGTCTCGAAAAATTCCTATTCCGATGAGAACTCCGAGAAGTCCATTTGACCAAACGGTGGGGAGGTTGGCGAATCGGCTCATGGCGAGCAGGTCGATGACTTCTTGGCGGGTCATAGCTGTTTCGGAGAAGAGCAAGCAGGGGTGGAGTTTGGAAGTCTAATCGTGAGTTGCTTTCTTTGCTCGCCAGCTCAGGTGCGGAAAAGGCATCTTTTTAGGATGAAACGATGTTTGTTAATTTTACTGTGCGTAGCGGGGAATTTGTCTGCGAAGAGTTGGACGAAGGGCCTGTCAGTGCATTGGGTGAGCCAGAATCCCAAGGCGGTTTCCGTTTTCAACGAGAAGTCCGGTGAGCGGATCGGTGACTTGAAGGAAGGAAGGCTACATCAGGTGTTTGAGAACTTTCAGGTGATCGAATGGTCGATTCGTGATGGCGACGAGAAGGTTTTGGAAAGGGGGATCGCGAAGGTGGAGAACTACGAGTATTTCAAGGATTCGTTAGAGCAGAATGTGCCGAAAGGAAAAGTTACTAAGCACAACTGGAATGAGAGCAAAATATATCCGGGGACGCAGCGGGAGTATTTGATCTATGTGCCGGCTCAATATCAAGGATCGAAGCCGGCGGCTCTAATGGTGTTTCAGGATGGGCTCCGTCACGCTGATCCGAATGGGAATTTACGGGCTACAACGGTGATGGATAATCTTATCGCGAGTGGTGAGATTCCCGTGACGATTGGGGTTTTCATCAATCCTGGTCGTTTTAAAAACCAGGGGCCGAAGGAAAAACCGAGAAATCGTGGTGTGGAATATGATTCGCTGGGGGATACCTATGCGAAGTTTCTTTTAGAGGAAATTATTCCCGAGGTTGAGAAGAACTATGCGATTAGCGATGACCCCGAGATGCGAGGAATCGCAGGGGGATCGTCAGGCGGGATTTGCGCTTGGACGGTTTGCTGGGAGAAGCCGCAATCATTTCGCAAGGCCTTGATCTGGGTGGGGACTTTTGTCGATATCCGGGGCGGGCACAATTATCCTCCGATGGTTCGCAAAACGAGAAAAAAGCCGATTCGTGCTTACCTTCTCGCGGGTGAAAATGATCTCGATAACAAGTATGGAAACTGGCCGCTTGCGAACAAGCAGATGGCGGCCGCGTTAAAATACTCAGATTACGATTATCACTTCCATTATGGAAAGTGTTTCCACGGATCAAAGGCGGCGGCGGCAAAACTACCTGAAATGATGAGGTGGCTTTGGCGCGACTGGAAGGAGTAGATTAGGCCTCCAGATCATTTGGTTGTGTTGGGGATAGATGTGCTACGCTTTGACAAGAAAGGGGGCCTTAAAGGCTTCCTCAAAAACGTAGGCTTCGCCGAAGTCTTCGAGCTTGTCGGAGTCTTGTTTTCCAAAGACTCCGTGCTCGATGAAGATGAAAACAATTTCTCCGACATGTTGGCATTTTTTGATACCCCAGTCCTCAAGAACGGTGGCGCCCATCGGCCCGTATTCCTGTAGAACGTAGTCGCGAAAACCAAGGAGGAGTTCATGTCCGCTAACGTGACGCTTTTCGTTGTTCGATGCCTTGGTGAGGCGATCGACCGTAAAATCAAGAGCTTCCCTGACAAGGAAGTAGGCCCCAGGTTCGAAGCGCTTTTCTTTCTCGATAATTGAGGAAACGGCGTGCTCGAATTGGTTGTGCTGCATTTGAAAATCGTTACTTCCAAAAAGCCCGCGGTTTTCAAACCAGCGGGCTTTTAAAAATTGGTTTACATGGGCAATTCGATGAAGCCTTCCAGCTTCCGAATACGGGTCGGGTGACGCATCTTCCGAAGTGCCTTGGCCTCGATCTGACGAATTCGCTCACGGGTGACTTGGAACTGCCGGCCAACTTCTTCGAGAGTGCGGGAGTAGCCGTCCTTGAGGCCGAAGCGTTGCTCGAGAACTTCGCGCTCCCGCTCGGTTAGGGTGTCGAGAACTTCGATGATCTTGTCCTTTAGCATGGCGAAGCCAGCTTCCTCCATGGGGTTTTCGGCTGACTTGTCCTCGATGAAATCACCGAAGGAAGTATCGTCCGAATCGCCAACAGGGGCTTGGAGTGAGATCGGCTGCTGGGCCATCTTGAGCACGGCGCGGACACGCTCGACGGGGAGGTGGATTTCCTCGGCAATCTCGTCGGGGGTCGGTTCGCGGCCATATTCCTGCACAAGCTGTTTCTGCACGCGCATGAGCTTGTTGATCGTTTCGATCATGTGGACCGGAATACGAATGGTCCGGGCCTGATCGGCGATGGAGCGTGTGATGGCCTGACGGATCCACCAAGTTGCGTAGGTTGAGAACTTGTATCCGCGACGATACTCGAATTTCTCAACGGCCTTCATGAGCCCCATGTTCCCTTCCTGAATAAGGTCGAGGAAGGAAAGTCCGCGGTTGGTGTATTTCTTGGCGATGGATATGACTAGGCGAAGGTTGGCTTCGACCATTTCAGTTTTAGCCTTGAGAGCCTTGCGCATCCAAAGGCGGAGATTTTTATTGGTATCCTCGAATTGTTCAACGTTGTGCCATGACTCAAGAGAAAGTTCCTTGATCGCGGTGACGGCTTCGGCGCTTTTTTTGCGGGAATACTTCCAGATTTTTTCCTGATACTCGGCGACTACGTCGCAGAAGTCTTCGATAACCTTCTGCTTAAAGTAGAAGCGGCTGTAGAGGCGAGCGATTGTTTGAAGATTCTTCGAGAGAGTGGTCTCGAGTTTCTTTTTGCCGCGCGGAGCCTTGGCGGAGAGCTTCTTGATGATGGCGGTGGTCTCTTCGTGAGTGGTACGAACCTGATCACAAAGTTTAGGGAGGGCCTTCATGTAGCGCTCACGGCTTTCGATCTTCTTGTCGAGAATGACGCGGTCGAAGCGTTCCTTGCCGCGCATGAGCTTGTCGGCGAGGGCGAGATATCCGCTGGCGGTGAAGCCGAACAGGTGGAGGAATTTCTGGACCTCGATTTCGGCGTCCTCGATGCGCTTGGAAATTTCGACCTCTTGCTCACGGGTAAGAAGGGGAACCTGACCCATTTGCTTGAGATACATCCGGACGGGATCGTCAAGGATGTCGAGTTTCTGGTCCTTGGTTTCTTCCTCGGAATCAAGATCGCCTTTCTTCTTGTCCTTGAAACGGTCAACCTCGGAGGCGTCGATGATCTCGAACTCCATCTGGCGGAGCCTTTCAAGGATGGCCTTGATATCCTCTTCCTCAATGAGGTTGTTGGGTAGGATCTCGTGAATATCATCGTAAGTGAGGTATTCCTGTTCTTTAGCGAGCTTGATGAGCTCCCGGATCTTTTCCCGAATTTCAGGGGTGTCGATGCGGTTTTTTGGTTTCTTGCCAGATTTGGTTTCGAGAGCTGGAGTTTTTTTGGCAGCCTTTTTCGGGGTCTTTTTAGCTGGAGCTTTTTTGGCAGCTTTTTTCGCGGTCTTTTTAGCTGGAGCTTTTTTGGCAGCCTTTTTCGTGGCCTTTTTAGCTGGAGCTTTTTTGGCAGCTTTTTTCGCGGTCTTTTTAGCTGGAGCTTTTTTGGCAGCCTTTTTCGTGGCCTTTTTAGCTGGAGTTTTTTTGGCAGCTTTTTTCGCGGTCTTTTTAGCTGGAGCTTTTTTGGCAGCCTTTTTCGTGGCCTTTTTAGCTGGAGCTTTTTTGACGGCCTTTTTGGCTGCTGATTTCTTGGCCGGGGCTTTCTTGGCACCTTTCTTGGCCGGAGCCTTTTTGGTTGCCTTCTTAGCGGTTGTTTTCTTTTTTGCCATGATGGAAGAGCTGGGAAACTGAGATGCGCTGGGCACACCTCACCTATTATAGGTCAAGCAGGAGTTTCCTGCCAGAGGGCGTTTCTTCGCGACTGAGAGGGTTTGGTCAAGTTTTTTTCAACTATAACCTTAATCTAGATCCTTTTGCTCTGTTTCTTTACCGAGATCATCTCGGTTGATTAAGTATTTTTTTGCACATCGCGGGCATTGGAGGACGAGCTTGGACTCATCGCCGAAGAGTTCGTCGGGTTTGCCTTTCCACGCGCTGAGTGTGGGGAGGATTCTTTCAAGAGAGCACCCGCAGGCAAATTTAAATCGGCGTGTTTCTAGGGCCTTGATTTGCTCGTCGTCTGTAATTTTGGCAACTTGCCCCGCATTCAGGCCCTCGAACCATTCCTTGTCAAAATCAGGTTGGGCCGCAATCAGGACATACGTGTCATTTGGAAGCTTGAAGGCGCGGCCAGGCCGTTGTTCGGACTGATCGTAGAAGTGTTGCAGCCACTCAAGTGGATCAGATGTGTCAATTTCGATGGTGGAGGTGCGCGGCTCTTTTCCCTGAGTGGTCGTTTGGGAATAAAGGAAATTGCGATCGGGTTCTCGGACGTCTTTGGTGAAGAGACGGCCGGTGATGTATTCGTGAACCGAGGAGCCGGTGGCGAAGAAATTCACGCGGGGAGCTCGGAGATTAGCGGTCCAGGCAATGGTCTCGGCCCATGGTCTGGCGGTGAGGTGTAGGGTGAGGACTGCATGGAGGTCCTTGAGGGTGGTGTCGAGATCTTCTGGGTGGCATTCCCCGATGTCCATGAGGTGGAGGTAGTAGTCTGTGAAGATGGGGGTGAATTCGGCGCGGACCATCAAGCAGTTGCGATGGCGGACGAAGATGGATTCGACTTTGGTGAATTCTTGGACTGGTTCGGGGACAGGCTCTTGCATCAGTTTTAGGGAAGGTGCTGTGAACTATTGGCGGCGTCAATCTCGAGTCTTTCTCGAGCAGTTTCTAGGTAGTCACCGTCGATATCAAAACCAGTGAATTTTTCGATCTTCATTCTTTGGGCGGCTATGGCAGAGGTGCCTATACCGGTGAATGGATCGAGTAGATGATTGGTTTGTTGGAGGCCATGAATGCGGATGCATTGTTCGACAAGGGCGACGGGAAAGGTAGCTGGGTGGGGGCGTTCCTTGTTGCTTGACTGAATCGTGTCGTAGGGAATGAACCAGTTGTTGCCCCGACAGCGTTTATCTTCGCCGCCGGTGTGACTCCACCGAGCGATGTTTGATTTGTCGGCATATTCCACTCCGGCGGCGCGGCGTTCGAGCGGAACTTTGCCGGTTTTGGTGAGGTGGAAGACGTATTCGTGACAGTCGTTCACAAAGCGTTTAGAGTTAATGGGCTTAAAGTGGCCGGCGGAAATAGTTTGCCCCTTTCGGGTTTCGATACTAATTGACTTGATCCAATGAAAGGTATTCTGGAGGGTAAAGTTGGGTCTATTGCGGGTGAGGGCGAGGAGGAGTTGATGCGGGAGAAGTGGGTCTTTTGGCGCTGCACCCAAATTCAGAAAAAAAGAGGCCTCGTCGGTCATGAGGCGATGAATTTCGGCGGCCCAATCCTGACACCAATCAATGAAGTCATTGCACTCCAACTTGTCGTGGTAGGTTTTGTAATTAATACCAAGATTATAGGGTGGGGAGGTGACAACAAGATCCACGCACTTGGATCTTAGCTGTCTCATGCCTGCTAGACAGTCTTTTTGGTGGAGTTCGTGCACCCCTGAGTCTCCCTTTCCATTAGAAGGAAAGGAAGTCTCGCTTCGAGTAAATTTGACAATTTTGGTTCTTCCATCCCCTAACAATGAAAAATAATTTAAACATTCGTTTGAATTATTTCTAAAATAATTTAAACACTTGTTTAAAATTGATGATGGTGGGCGAAACTACAAACGGAACAAAGGTGGCTCTGATGGAGGCTGCCGCAACTTTGTTTGCGGAAAAAGGTTTTGAGGTGGTTTCGGTGCGGGAGATTACGACACTCGCAAAAGCGAATGTGGCTTCAGTCAAATATCACTTTGGGGCGCGGGAGGGATTAATCGACGCCGTGGTGGCTCGCATGGCAAAGCCCGTAAATGACGAACGTCTGCGGAGAATCGAAGAACTGGAGGAGCGGGGAGGGGCGACGGTTCGCGAATTGATCGTGGCGTTTTTTGAGCCTCTTTGTTCGCAGATCCAGAACAGTCCTCTTAGCGAGAAACTCTTCATCAAGCTCATGGGACGTGTGGTGGGAGATCGTCCTTATGAATTTCCAAAAGAAGTGATGGGGCAATTTCGTGAAGTGGCTTCCCGCTATGTTCCGGCCTTTATGGCAACATGTCCGGGGTTATCTGATGATGACGTGTTTTGGCGGATCCATTTTTCTTTTGGGGTTCTCGCCAATACGCTGACCCACGGAGATCTTCTCAAGAAGATCAGTGCCGGCAAAGTTGGCGATGAAAAGCTCCCGGTTACGCTCAAGCGCGTCATTGATTTCTGCGAAGCAGGTTTTAAACAATGAAAAAAATTCTCCCAGTCATAATGGTCGTGCTGGCCGGATGCTCGGCCAGTGTTCCCGAATCGCGGATCGATGTGGTGAAAAAAGATGCTCCCCCACGTTGGTCAGCCACTCCCGAGGCGATGGCTGGAATTGATACGAACTGGGTGGAGCGTATCGGAGGATCTCGGGCTGAGGCTTTGGTTAAAGAAGCCTTTCTTCGAAATCCCGACCTAACTGTTGCCGCTGAGCGGGTCAACCGTGCCATCGCTTCCGCCAAAATGGCCGGAGCTGTGATGAAACCTCAGATTTCGGCAGGCCTCGCTTCAAGCCGTCAAAAACAGGCCTTCATCGGAATTCCGCTTGAAAGCTCGGAAAGGATTCCTTCGGCCAACTTTAGCAATTTTGGATCCAATATGATGGTTTCGTGGGAGCCTGATATCTGGGGTTTCCAGAGGGCGGGGCAAGCAGCTCTTTTGGCCGATGCTCAAGCCGAAGGAAATGTCTACCGCGCCGCGCGGGCCTCTCTCGCGGCTCAAGTGATGAGAGCCTGGCTGGCCTTGGCCGAGGCGAGTGAACAAATTGTGTTAGCGAAGGAAACGCAGGAACTCCTCCTGTCGATGAAAGATATCGTAATTGATCGTTTCAATAATGCTCTTGCCGCCGAGGGGGGATCTGCCGCCGAAGTCAGATTGGCAGAAAGTGAGGTTGCGACTAATGAAGCATTAATTGCCCAGCGAAAAGGCGATCGAGAGCAAGCGGTCAGACAGTTAGAGCTGCTTTTGGGGCGGTATCCCAAAGGCGTGTTGCTTGGCATGGTATCACTACCCGAGGTTCCGGCCATGCCACCATCAGGGTTGCCGTCCGAGTTACTTCTACGTCGTCCCGATATCCTCGAAGCGGAGCGCCGTTTTGCCTCGACCGGAAGTCTTGTAAAGCAGGCCAAGCGGGCTTCTTACCCCAGCTTTGCCATTACCGGCAGAGCTGGAACGACAACTGACGCAATGGGGAAGATTTTCAATTCTGATTTTGGAGTCTGGTCGCTTGCTGGTGGTCTGACCCAGCCGATTTGGGGTGGTGGGAGCTTGCAAATAGAGTATGCGAGGATCAAAGGAGATGATCGCTCGAACCTTGCCAAGCTTCAGAGCACGGTTCTGAAAGCGTTCGGCGAAGTGGAGCAGGCGATAGTGGCTGAGAAATTTTTTGTGGCCCGGGAGCAGGCCATTACCAAGGCCCTTAAGTTTGCCGAGGAAGCTGCTGCTGCTGCGGTCAGCGAGTATTCAGGTGGAGTGGGCGACTCCCTGACCTTGATTACAGCACAGAGAGCTCGGATCAATCTGGCTTCCCAAAAAACCACCCTTAAGAGGCTTCGCCTCGATAATCGAATCACCCTTCATCTCGCTCTTGGTGGAGATTACCGCTCTCAAAAATAAATCTTTATGAAAACTGTTATTACAACCGTCGTCTCAATCGCCACCGTGGTTGGATTGACCATCTTTGGAGTTAAGCTCCTAGAGGCGAATGCTCCCGAAGCTGAGAAGAAGCAAAGGTTGGAAGCAACGCCTGTCGTCGAAGTTGAAGTGGTCAGCAAGGGCGATTTGGAGTTTCCTCTTGAAAGCGAAGGAATCGTGGTGGCGAGCCGGGAGACTATTCTTTCCTCGCAAGTCGGGGGGAGGCTTGTGGTCGTGGATGATAACTTTGAAATTGGAGCGACCTATAAGAAGGGGCATGTCATTGCAGAGATTGATACAATTGACTATCAGGCTGCGGTTGCGCAGGCGGAGTCAACTCTTGCAGACGCAGAATTGGCTTTGATCCAAGAGGAAGCCCGGGCCCAGCAAGCGGAGCGGGATTGGAAAAAAATTGGTGGAGACAAACCGGCGAGTGACCTTGTGTTGCGGATTCCTTTCTTAACAAGCGCAAAGGCGCGGGTGGCGGCAGCAATCGCCGCGCGAGATAAGGCGGAAGCCGACCTAGCCCGGACAAAGATTGTAGCTCCCTTCGATTGTCGGGTGCGGTCGGTGAACTTGAATCTCGGAGCGACAATGGTTCCCGGAGCTCAGCTTGGAACGATTTATGATCCTAATAATCTCATGATTCGCTTGCCATTTTCATTGGATGATTACGCGCAGCTGCCAGAGAAAGCGGATGTCACTCTTTCTGCCGATATCGGAGGAAAGTCTTACGAGTGGGAGGCTGAGATGATGTGGGAGTTGGGGGCGGTCGATCAAAAGACCCTTTCCTCATTCGTGCTAGCGAAAATTATTGCAAATAACGATCATCCGTATCGGTTTGTTCTGCCCTCGCCGGGGATCTTTCTCAATGCTACCGTGAAAGGGGCTGTTTTGCCGGGAGTGATTGGCGTTCCCCGGTCAGCTATTCGTGGGCGGAACCAGATCTTTGTGCTTAACGGGGAGAATAAGTTGGAGCTGCGTGAATTAATGGTGGCTCGGCAAACTGCCGACCACGTTTTTGCAACTCAGGGAATTGCTGATGGTGAGAAGGTCATTCTTACGAAGTTCGATATGCCGATTCCGGGGATGACTTTGCAGTTGGAGAAAACGGACGAGAAAAAAGAGGACAACAATCAGTCCAACTAAAGTCATGCAGAAGTCGATCAAATGGTTCAGTGGCAATCACGTTGCGGCCAATTTTCTCATGCTGGTTGTCTTAATTGCCGGTTTTACGGCATGGTTTCAGCTTCGAAAAGAGGTCTTTCCGGAGACGTCCTTTGATGCAGTCATTGTGAGTGTTCCTTATCCCAATGCAACTCCTGAGGAGGTTATGAATGGAGTGGTTATTCCGATTGAGGAAGCGATCGCGGAGGTTGAGGGCATTAAGCAGGTGACCTCGGCTGCTGTAAGAAATATTGGCACGCTGACGATTGAGGTCGAGACCAGTTACAATACCCGTGACGTCATGGGTGATGTGCAAACCAACGTTGATGCCATTGATAACTTTGCCGAGAAAGCCGAGGAGCCGATCTTTGAAGAATTGGTCGTAAATCGGCAAATTCTTAGTCTTGCGATCACTGCTGATACCGATGAGGGCAGCCTTCGCCAGTATGCTGAAGGAATTCGTGATGGTTTGCTGAACTATGTCCCGCCTAGGCCGGAATCAAAGAAAAAGGCGTTTCTTGCCGATCCTGGAGGGTTCGTGCAGAACCTGCTCAAGGGGCGGGAGACCATCAAGAAAGTGGAGTTGGCATCGGTTCGACCGTACGAAATTTCAATCGAAGTTCCAGAGGATACTCTTAGGCGATACAATCTCACGTTGCAACAAGTGGCGATGGCCGTTCGAGGCGCTTCGCTTGATCTTCCCAGTGGATCCGTCAAAACTGACTCAGGCGAGATTGTAGTGAGGGCCCTAGGCCGTAAATACCGGGGCGAGGAGTTTCGGGAAGTGACTGTCAAAAAGATGCCTGATGGATCCGATTTGAGGTTGGGGCAGATTGCTTCAGTGATCGATGGATTCGAAGATATTGAACTTGTGTCTACTTTCAATGGTCGCCCGGCAGTCGTGCTTCATGTCTTCCGTGTAGCCGATCAGGACACTTTAGCGATTGCCAAACTTGCCCGGGAATACGTGGAGTCACTGGAGAAGCCTGAGGGTGTGGGGATCGACGTTTGGAATGACCAGAGTGTTATTTTGAAAGGCCGATTAGATCTCCTTAAAAGCAATATTGGGATAGGGCTCATTCTAGTTCTTTTCGTACTGGCACTTTTCTTGCGGCCAAGTTTAGCGTTTTTGGTGGCATTAGGAATTCCGGTTTCCTTCGCTGGTGGTCTCTGGTTGATGCCCGCTCTTGGGATTTCGATTAATATGATTTCCGCTTTCGCCTTTATTCTTGTTTTGGGAATTGTGGTGGATGATGCCATTGTGGTTGGTGAAAATGTTTATACCCGTATTCAGCAAGGTGAACATCCTAAGGAAGCGAGTTGGAAGGGGACTCACGAGGTCGGAATTGTAGTGATTTTCGGGATTCTCACGACCATGGCGGCGTTTACGCCCATGCTTGGTTTGAGTGGAGTGAGTGGAAAGATTTGGCCTAATATTCCCCTAGTGGTAATTCCGGTTTTGGGTTTTTCCTTGTTGCAATCGAAGTTCGTCCTGCCTGCTCACCTTGCCCTTCTTAAGCCGCATTCCACGACTCCAAGTGCTAATCCATTGACTCGCTTGCAGCGGAGAATTTCGGGAGGACTTGAGCGATTTGTGAAGGTCATTTATTCGCCGTTTCTGAAGTTATGTTTGAAGTTTCGCTATGTGGTTTGGACTGTGTTTATTGCCCTCGTAATCATCTCGGTATCGCTGGTGAAAACCGGTTGGTTACCCTTCCAGTTTTTTCCGAAAGTGGAGGGCGAAATTCTCTCTGCAAAACTTGAAATGCCTTTGGGGGCCCCATTTTCTAATACCCAGAAAGTGGTGAAGCGATTGGAAGCGGCGGCCCTTAAGCTTGGCGAAACAACGCAGGACAAAGATGGAGATTCTATTATTATCAATCAGCTGGCGACGGCGGGTATGCAGCCATTTCAGGGTGGATTTTCACCTAATACACCCACTGGAACCCATTTAGGGGAAGTGACCCTCGAACTCGCGGCAGCAAAGAATCGCGACCTCTCCAGTGAAGAATTAAAATCGATGTGGCAGGAACTTGCTGGTGAAATTCCAGAGGTAGTTTCGCTTGCGTTCAGGGCAGAAACGGCGGCGGGTGGGAATGCCATCGATATCAATCTTACTGGGCCGAATAACGATCAATTGGTAGCAGCGGCAACTTGGGCGACTGAGCGCTTGCGTAATGATTACAAAGGAGTGGTTGATGTCTCAAATTCCGACCGGCGTGGTCGGGAGGAGTTAATCGTTCGGGATCTGACGCCACGAGGTAAGGCTTTAGGTTTCGACCTGAACATGGTGATGAATCAGGTTCGCGACGCCTTTTATGGTAACGAAGTACAGCGGCTGCAGCGGGGTCGTGACGAGGTGAAAGTGATGGTCCGCTACCCCGAATCTGAGCGGGATTCGCTAGCCAATTTTGAGAAGATGAAGTTAAGAACCCCAGAAGGCGAAGAGGTGTCACTCCTTGATGTCGTGATTCCTGAATATGGTCGCGGGCCGGCTACGGTAACTCGCGTGGATCGTTTTCGCACGATCAGCCTCAAGGCAGATGTCGATCTTGCCAGAGGTTATAATGCGAATGAGATTGTAGAAAAATACACTGAGGAAGTGCTCGAAAAAATTTCAGGAAAATTTCCAGGTGTGCGGTATTCCTTCAAGGGCGAGCAGAGCGATCAACGCGACAGTATTCGTGAGATGGGGATCGGCTTTGTGGGGGCTCTTTTGCTAATGTATGTTTTGATGGCAATTCCTCTAAAGAGCTACCTGCAGCCTCTGATCGTAATGAGCGTGATCCCATTTGGCATGGTTGGCGCGGTGGCGGGACATATTTTTATGGGGCTAAATATGAGCATTATGTCAATGTGTGGAATTGTTGCGCTGGCTGGAGTGGTGGTGAATGATTCCTTGGTGCTAGTTGATTATGTGAACCGTAATAGAAAAAGTGGAACGAGCGTTTTGGAAGCCGCGCGTAATGCCGGGGTGAGGCGATTTCGGCCGATTCTTCTGACTTCACTTACGACTTTTGTGGGTCTCATGCCGATGTTGTTGGAAGATGATATGCAGGCAAAGTTTCTCATTCCAATGGCTGTTTCGCTTGGCTTTGGCATTCTCTTTGCGACCGCGATCACTCTCATCTTAGTTCCTTCACTCTATGTGATTCTTGAAGATATTCGTAACCGGGCCACTGATCTGCTCACGGGTAGAAATAAACCTTTGGCAAATCTGCAAACTAAGGGAGATTCGGAGCATGTTTCTTGAAGCTCTTGCGAGCGCCTTTCCTTCCAATGCTTACACTCAAAAAGAGTGCTTTGAATTTACGCGGACGACTTCTTCCTATCAATCGCTAAGTAAACGTGGACGTGGGATTATGGAGAGGGTGCTGCTAGGAGACTCTGGGATTGCGCGACGACATTTCTGCACTGATAGCCCAGCTGCGATGTTCGAGGTGGGGGCTCAGGAGCTCAATGAATATTTTGAGAAAGAAGCTCCAACCCTTTCAATTGCGGCCCTCGAAAAAACGGGTGTCGATCCGTCCGAAATTGACGCTCTTATAATCTGCACTTGCACCGGATATTTGTGCCCGGGGATAACGAGTCATGTGGCCGAGAATATGGGGATGAGAGATAACGTTTATCTTCAGGATATTGTGGGTTTGGGGTGCGGTGCAGCGCTTCCGATGATGCGAGCTGCCGAGGGGTTTCTGGCTGCAAATCCCGGGAAAAAGGTTGCGACAGTGGCAGTCGAAGTTTGTTCGGCGGCTCTCTTTATGAATGAAGAACCCGGCGTTCTCATCAGTATGTGCCTGTTTGGCGATGGTGCTTCAGCGGCTATCTGGTCTGATGAAGAAGGTGATGGTAGGTGGAAGGTGGGTAAATTTGAATCGATTCATGTTCCAGAGCAGAGGGAGAAAATCCGATTCATCAATTCCGGTGGAAAATTGGAGAATAAACTTCATCGACTGGTCCCTGAATTGGCGGCAGATGCAGTTGAAAAACTTTGGGAGAAGCGGCAGGGCGATCCGGACCAAGTGCTCGCGCATACTGGTGGAAGGGATGTGATTGAGGCTCTCGAGAAGCGAATGGGATGGGAATTACCCGAAACACGTGCGGTCCTGAAAAATGCTGGAAATTGCTCCAGTCCCTGCGTTCTTTTTGCTTTGGAAGAGCGTTTGAGGCAATCGGAAAACGATTCTCGCTACTGGTTGACTAGTTTTGGTGCGGGGTTTGCGGCTCATTCTTGTGAGATGTGGCGTTGACAGATCCTCATCTTCAGATGACCGTCCCCGCGACATGATTAATAGAAAAAGCCGGCTGATTTCCGGTCTACTAAGTGGCGCTCTCGGTTTCACTGCGATTGCTCAAGAGCCTGCAGCTCCGGCAGGGGATCAGTTCAAGGCACCTGCCAACGTGGCGGCCGCTCCCGCTGAATCTGCAAAGACAGAGTCTGGATTGGCCTCATTGGTTCTGAAGAAAGGGACCGGGACTGAGAAGCCTTCTGCGACTGATACCGTGAAAGTTCACTACACCGGATGGCAGGCTTCCGACGGCACCATGTTTGATAGTTCGCTGCAGCGGGGACAACCCGCTGAGTTTGCTCTCAACGGAGTGATCAAGGGTTGGACGGAAGGTTTACAGCTGATGGTAGTTGGTGAAAAGCGCCGATTCTGGATTCCTTCTGACCTCGCCTATGGCGACCAGGGAAGGGTTGCTGGTAATCTTACTTTTGACGTGGAGCTACTTGAAATCGTCAAGCCCCCAGCAGCGCCCAAGGAACTGACTGCTCCGGCTGATGCTCTAATAACCGAGTCGGGTCTTAAATCCAAGATCCTGAAGGCCGGTGAAGGTGATATGACTCCGGGACCTGAAGATGTAGTGACCACGCAATTTACTGGTTGGAAGGCCGATGGGGAGTTCCTGACGACCTCAACCCGTAATCCTCAGCCCTCTCAGTTCAAGCTGAACGAACTAAACATCAAGGGATGGACCGAAGGTCTGCAGCTCATGAAAAAGGGTGAGAAGCGCCGATTCTGGATTCCTGCGAATCTTGCCTTTGGTAAAGAGGGAGAGGCGCCTGCCGGTGCTCCTGTGGGCGATTTGATTTTTGACTTCGAGTTGATTGATTTCCGGTCGGTTCCCAAGCCGCCACCGCCACCGAAGGATCCGAGTGCGCCAAAAGATGTGGCAGCTGCCCCTGAAGGTTCCACTAAGACAGAATCTGGAATCGCCTATACGATTATTAAGTCTGGCGAGGGAGATGCTTCTCCAACTGTTGGTGATCTCCTGAAGGTGAACTTTAAAGGTTGGGATACCAATGGTGCTTCAATTGGTTCCAGTGAAACGATGGGTGGTCCCATGGCCCTTTCTCTCGATCAATCGCCGATTAAAGGATGGGCGGAGATTTTAAAGATGATGAAAAAGGGTGAGAGCCGCCGTGTCTGGATTCCTGAAAATCTTACTTTCGAAACCAAAGGACGTGGAGCTCCCGAAGGCGCTTTGACTTTCGACCTTGAGTTGGTTGAGTTCAAACCGAAGCCAATTGCCCCCAAGGCCCCAGTGGATGTGGCTGCACCTCCAGCCGATGCAACCAAAACTGCTTCGGGACTCGCCTCTAAGGTTCTCAAAGCGGGAACGGGTAAGCGCAAACCGACAGCAACCGACACCGTTAAGGTCCACTATGCAGGCTGGACTACAGACGGAAAACTCTTCGATAACTCGATCGAGCGAGATGAGCAGGCTCAATTCCCTTTAAACCAAGTGATCAAAGGTTGGACGGAAGGAGTTCAATTGATGGTTGAAGGTGAGAAGAGGCGATTCTGGATTCCCGTTGAACTCGCGTATAATAATCAACCCGGTAAGCCTGCAGGAATGTTGGTGTTCGATATCGAACTCTTTACGATAGTTACCCCCGTAGCTCCCAAAAAGATTGAGGCCGTTACTCCGCCCATCGAGGTGAAACCGGCCAAGCCGAAGGAAGATAAACCTGCCGAGTAGTTCGAATTCCTGAAAATCATTCAAAACAGTCCGTTGCGTGATCGTAATGGGCTGTTTTTTTGTGGGCTATTTCGGAGTAATTTCTTGTGAGCTTGCTCCGGCTTATTTAGGAGCAGGATCATGTTGATTGATTTGCGGAGTGATACCGTCACCCAACCGACTCCCGAAATCAGGGAGGCTATGTGTCGTGCGAAGGTGGGAGACGATGTGATGGACTGTGATCCAACGGTGGCTCGACTCGAAGAAATGTCTGCGGAGATGTTGGGAAAAGAAGCCGGGATGTTCGTTCCGAGTGGGACCCAGAGTAATCTCTGTGCCCTGCTTTCTCACTGCGGGAGGGGAGATGAGTATCTGGTTGGCCAAACTGCTCACACCTATCTCTTCGAGGGCGGGGGCGCAGCAGCCCTTGGCAGTATTCAGCCCCAATCTCTTGATCAGGAAGAAGATGGGACATTGGCTCTGGATAAGCTTGCGGCACTTGTGAAGCCCGACGATTTTCATTTTGCGCGGACGAAGCTTTTGTGTCTTGAAAACACAACGTGGGGCAAGGTTCTTCCGATGGACTATCTCAAATTAGTTCAATCGTTTGCCAGTGACTATCAACTATCGCTTCATCTCGATGGTGCTCGGCTCTTTAACGCTTCTACTGCAACTGGGATACCAGCTGTTCAATTGGCGAAGCCTTTCGAGTCGGTATCAATTTGTTTGTCCAAAGGGCTGGGAGCTCCAGTGGGTTCGGTTCTTGTCGCTTCGGCTAATTTTATCAAAGAGGCGAAAAGGTGGCGCAAGATGCTTGGGGGAGGGATGCGTCAGTCCGGAATGTTGGCAGCGGCTGGAATTTATGTGCTAAAAAACCATATCGAGCGGTTGGTCGAGGATCACGAAAATGCCCGCCGATTGGGCGAGGGCCTAGCTGTTATGCCGAAGCTGAAGGTCGATCCAATCCAGACGAACATGGTCTTTGTTGATCTGTCCGAAGTGGATGGTGCGGCGGTGTCGCGGAGCCTTGAAGCGAAGGGGGTAAAAATTGGGGGATACACCGGAGAGAAACAACGCCTTGTTACTCACTTGGGGATTTCCGCTAAGGATATTGAGCATGTGGTGAAGAGCTTCGAAGAAGCATGCGCGGGGTGACTTCCTGCAATGGCGATTGCGTCACAAACGCATAAAAAAGCGCCCCCGACGAACTGCCTGCGAAAAAGGAGGACCGCCCGGGGCGCATTGAAGAACGGGCTGGATTAATTTCCCGATCGCTGGCCAGTAAGTCAGAAAAATTAGACCTATGACAGCAAAAGTTTGAAAAGATTTTAATCTTGTTTCGGTGATCTAAACTACCCGTGCGGAATACCTCTATTTCCGGGGGGTTGGTCGGACTAGGAACTGGAATGCGTAGCAGCTTCAACCTGCTCGGGAAAATACTTCATCAGTGATTCTGTGACGTGGGGTGCAGCCATCCCAAGTCCACAAGCTGATGTTGCTTTCATGGCCTCGTTGATGTCGACCACTTCTTCGGTCCATGCTGCTAGGTCCAGTTCTTTGGCGTCGCCATTCAAGCGCTCGGTGAGCCGTTGAGTTCCGATACGGCATGGGAAACATTTGCCGCAGGATTCGTGCGCGAAGAAAGCCATCGCATCGTGGGCAGCTTTCACCATGTCGCGGGAATCATCGAAAACCATGATTCCGCCGGCTCCGAGGAAGGAGCCGTGCGAACGGATACAAGGATCATCTAGGGTGAGGTCATCAAGGATTTGATGACCGAGGAATCCTCCCGAGAGTCCTGCCATAGTGACGGCTTGAATAGAGCGTCCATCCAGTGGTCCGCCTGCCCAATCATAAAGAAGGGTTTTCAAGGGAAGACCGATGGGGATCTCGTAGTTACCCGGTTGTTTGATGTCACCGGAAAGCGAGATTAATTTGGTGCCAGCGTGGTCACCCATAGCTAATGATCGATACCATTCGGCGCCTTTGTTGATAATGTGGGGAATGGCGCAAAGGGTTTCGACATTGTTGACAGCGGTTGGTTTGTCTTCAAATCCGTGAGTGACGGGAAATGGTGGCTTGTTGCGGGGAAAAGGGTGTTTGCCTTCCAGCGAGTTCAGCAGCGAGCCTTCCTCACCACAAATGTAAGCACCCGCTCCTCGGCGGATATATAGGTCAAATTCAAATCCGGATCCGAGAATGTTGTTTCCAAGGATTCCGGCTTCCTTGACTTCGGCGAGGCATCTTTCGAGAAGGATGTTGGTCTCGGGATACTCGTAGCGAAGGTAGATGAACCCGCGCTGAGCTCCGGTGGCGAAACCCGCAATGATCATGCCCTCGATAAGTGAGAAAGGATCGTAGTCCATGAGAGCACGATCCTTGAAACATCCGGGCTCGCCTTCGTCAGCATTACAGACGATGGACTTAGGGTGGCGATCGCACTCGGCAACAGCTTTCCACTTCAATCCGGTGGGGAATCCGGCACCCCCACGCCCTGCGAGTTTTGATTCAGTAACCACTTCGATAACACCACTCGGCTCCTCTTTGAGAGATGACTCAAGAGCTTTGAAGCCACCATTATCTTGGTAACCCTTAAAAGTATTGTGACCTTGCTTGCGGATGTTGGAGAAGAGTGCTTCTTCCTTGCCGCTGGGATTCACGGGAGGAAGCGGGGATGGAGTGGGCTTGAGGACGTCTGCTGATTCGCCCGCGAGAGTGGTGTGGGCGGTGAGAACCGGGATGGGCTCGTCACAGCGACCTGAGCAGGGCATTTCAGTAGCATTCTGGCCCTGTGCTTTTAAAGTTTTGAGGATGTCGTTCCCTCCGCGAAGGCTGCAGATATTCCCGGTGCAAACACGGGGTGCATCCAATCCGCCGGGAGTGCGGGAGAAATGGTGGTAGAAGGTGACTGTGCCGTAAAGATCTGCGAGAGGAGTTTTTAATCCTTCGGACACCGCGCGAAGGGAGGCATCGGAAAGGTAGCCATCACGATTATGAAACGCGTGAAGTAGTGGGAGAAGCGGGGCGGGTTCATTTTTCCACTGATCTATAAGTTGTTGATCGGAACCTGAAATGGCCATGTCGGAAGACTGACGGGTCATTTAAAAGAAACAAGGGGGAAGCGCCTGTCGGCTTACTATCGTGACTAAAAAGTAGTTCCGATAGCAAAGTGGAAAGCGCCACCAGGTTCTCCGCTGTTTTGTGACAGAGAACGACCGTATTCCAGCCGAATGGGTCCTACCGGTAGGTTGATGCGAACTCCTAAGCCGGCAGCCAATTCCACTTCGGAGTCGAGTCCCGCAGCATCGATAAAGACTAGGGCTTTAAATGGACCGGCGAGATTGTACATGTATTCAGCATTCGCGATCCACCACTCTGTTCCTCCCAAAGCGTTGTCGTTGAAAGATGATCCCATTTTAAGTTCGGGAAAGGAGCGGATGGTGTTTGCTCCACCTAGGAATTTTCGTAGGTCGATGGGTAGGTTTTGGTTCTCGCTAGCTGGGGAGATAAAACCTCCCCGCAGGCCCAAAGCGTAAGAGGAATTTTCGCTCAGTGTTTGATAGTAGCTAATTTGACTTTCCACCTCGAAAAAACCAATGGTGTTATCGCCATCTGAAAGACCAAGAGATGTGTTGAGGCGAGCAAACCAACCGTCTGAGGGCAGCGCGGAGTTGTTGCGCCTATCGAATAGCTGCTGCAGGCCGAGTCTTGAGACCATGTAGTTTCTTGAGCCGGCCAATTCTTTGGGAATCGGGGTGTTGATCGAGGTTTGGGACATGGTTAGGCCAACAGTGCTGGAGTAGTTTTCACCCCATTTCCATGTCAATTCACTGCCAATTCCTCCTTCTAGTTTGTCATAGTTGTCGAAGTTTCGATTAATGAGAAAAGCGCGGTTGGCGAGCCTTAGATCCTGATCCAAAAAAAACGGATTGCTGAGACTGATTGCACCCAAGCCACCTAGCGAAGTGATTTCAGCGACTGCTGACAAATTCGATAGGCTTCCCCATGGGTTGCGGTCAAAGTAACGAAGGCCGAGGGTGTAACCCTCGATCGATCCATATCCCAAAGCGACGGAGTATCCCCTTGCTTTGGCTTCCTTGAGATGAAGAGTTAGATCTAGTTCAGTATCGTTAATTTCGGTTTTCTCAAGGCGGACACTGGAAAAAGCTCCTGTTGAGAGTAATTTCTGAATCTCTTGGTTTGCCAATTCTTCGTCAAAGTTTTCACCGATCAGTTTGGTGAAGCGATCCCGGATATTAGCGGGTTTTGTTTTGTTGAGGCCGGTGGTCTGGAATGAGCGAACAAGGTATTTATTTCCCGGTGTGATCAGGAAGTTAAGGAGGAGTTTTTTGCCCTTGGTTTCCTTTAGCATAGTCAGTGAGATATCGGGATATCCTTGTCTGCGATAGTCTTCCGTGATGTTGCGGCGTAACGAAATAATGTTTTCTGCGGTGGCTGTTTCTCCTTTAGCTTCACTGGCCATTTTTTTCAGAGCGGCCGAGGGTTTGACCCGGCTTTCTAGATTAGGAGTGTCGAGGGTAAATAGCGGTCCTTTCTGGATCTTCAGAGTGAATGGGATTTCGCCGTTAGCTTGGCGCGTTTCTTGAACTGCCGTAACGATACCTTCCCAGTATCCATCTGTGTGCAAAAGATCACGAACCCTCTCTAGGCCTTCTTCAATAAATTTGGCTTCAAAGGCCCGCCGTTTAACCGTCTCGGGAAATGTCGCTTGGAATTGGTCCTGGATTGCCTGGACGTCATCGAAGCCAATGACTTTGATTGATCCTAGAAATTGTGAGAGACCTTCTTCAATGGTGAGTCGGATTTTATCATCCGAGATTCTTTGCCCTAAAATCACGGCATCTGGAAGACCATGGGTTCTTAGATAAGATTCGACTAGGTAGGCCGCATCGTCGGCTCGTGAATCGGTGGCCTCTCGCTTACGAATATAGTCCATTCGACCAGCGACTGCTTCCAAGAGGGTCTCTGAGGTGAATGATCGCAAGCCGACAAATTCCACACGTGCACCAGGAGTCAATGCTGAGGTGACAAGCAGAATCAATATTGTGATCCGGAGAACCATGGAGTTTACTTAAAGCGGAACGAGAAAACGACGAGCGCTCTCGTTTGCCCTTGTTCATCGATTTGGGTGGTGAAATCCCAACGATCGTCAAGATTGAGGGTTGCTGAGGAAAAATTTTGCCCTGAGTATTGATTGGTTTCGCCGAGTGAAAGTTTGATTTGGCCGGAGTTTTTGAGGAATCTTTGGAGGACCGACTTATCTTTTTCACCATTCCTGCGACGGAGGGTTTCGAAAAGGTATTGAAGTGCCTTTTGTGAGGCGACTGCTTGATTTGCAAGTTGTGCTGACACGGAACCGGTAGCTAAAAGAAGCATGATTTCACTTTCGGGAAGCGGTGGGTCCGAGGTGAGGACAAGTTTCGGTTTTTGAAGTGTCCCCGATAAGTAAACTTGAACGAGGTAGGAACTGACTTTAGAGCTTCCTTTGAGATCAAGGTATGGATTAGCCGGTGAATCGGGGCGCAGGGTGATAGAGCCCGACTGCACTTCCAGCTTGCTGAAAGGAAGGTCGGCGACAAGATTTTCGGTGCTCAGAATACCGGAGGTTATGGGCGCTCCTATTGTTCCTCTGATTTTCAAATTTTGGCCGGCAATCTTGCCATCTACAAGATTACCTCGAATCAAAATGGGGTCTTTTGTCGTGATATCAATTTCAAGATTCCATTCCATGATTCCGGAGGGAGGCGAAATCATTTGATTCTCCATGTTGGGTCTTTGTGAAAATGAGGGAAGGTTCGGTCTTGGGATTTCGGTTGTTCGGGGGACGCCAAAGGGAAGGATTTCAACATCTTTGTATATGAGGCTGTCAGCAATTTTGAGAGTCCCAGCGATTTTAGCTTTCGAATAGGGGCCTGTGATTGTGAGGTTAGGGTGGCCGCGGAAATTGAAATCCTTGGTGCGATAGAGAAGAATATATTTCCCCTCTACTTTAAGGTCTAAGACAGGATCGAAATCAGCATCTTTTGAGGTTAGGTTAATGGATCCTCTGACGGTTGCTTTGCCGCCCGATGCTATGATAGGGCTCTCATTGATTGTTATGATGTCATTCGCAAGCTTGAGGGTGATTCGTGAATCATGAAATTCCGAGCCGGGAGAATCATCAAGGCGCATTTTTTTGACCTTTAAGTCGGCATCCCCTGAAAATTGTGGGTTGGAAAGTGTGCCAATGACTTTCATGTTAAGATCCAAGGATCCTTGAATATCTTTAACTATAGGAACGAATGGCTGGATCCGGGTTAGGGCTATTCCGGCATCTTTTATTTCGAATAAGAATTCTTTTTCTGGCTCTGATTCAGGAAGCCCCAACCATGTTTTTGGTTGCAGAGGCAGGTTTCCGAAAATTGTCATTAAGTTGGAAGTGCCGTCTTTTCCTGATCCAGTTAGGGTGAGTTCTTGTTCAGTGGTCTTAAGTTCCAGATTTAAACCAAGGCTTGGAAGGTCGGCCTCAAAGTTGGGACTGAGATTTTTTGCGTTAATATTGCCGTCCAATCGAGGTTCCATGAGTGAGCCCGACAATTTTAGGTCGAGATTCAGTGTCCCCATGATGTTGGGAATGGAGGGGGTGAGCGGCTGGATGCGACGGAGGTCCAGTTGGTCGTTTTTAACTGTTAGGGTAATAGGCGAATCCAGCGGGATCGTTTTCAGATCGATCCATTTTCGGGGAAGAAATGGGAAGGTTCCATTTAGTTTGAGTATTTGTCCTGCGGGATCTTCTGCCTCGACGTCCACAATAAGCCTTTTAGCGTCGGACTCCACATCAATTACTATTGTGGCAGGAAGGAGTTGTGGAGTAGCAGTTGACTGGAAGTCTTTCAGGGAAACCGTTCCATTTAGTGAGGGATTTGCAAAGGTGCCGGTAAGGTTGAAGTTTTCAGCATGCAGAATCCCGGAAAGTTCAGCTGGTATAGGGAAAAATGATGAGAGTCGTTCGAGGGTGAGGGGCTTCGATTTGATCTTCAAGGAGATCTCTTTCTTCGATTCTATGATGTCATTTAGCGAGCGAGTTGAGAGAGGTGCTGGGAAGTTTGCTTTAACCGAGAGAAGCTCAGCGTCTTTTTCAAAAACCTTAATGTAGTCAACTCCAAGAATGTCATTCGACCAGTTTAGTTTGGCCTTAGCGACTGCCTCGGAAGTAATTATTTCGAGGCGTTCGACCGCAATCTTATTGGGCCAGTTCCAGGTGATCGTCCCGTTGGTGAGGGCTTGCGGAAAGTTAGGCTGATGGAGGCCCAGTTCCAATAGGTCTAGTGAGCCTGAGTGCTCGGCTATTTTAAAATCACCCTTGGCTGTGGAGGTGAATTTTAGAGGCCCTTCGAGATTCTCATTGAGAATCGTTGCGTCATTGATCTCTGAGTAAAATTTGGCCTGATAGGTTTGTGAATCGACCTGAAACTGGGCCGTGGCTCGGAGGTGATCAAGGGTCGAGGCAAATAGGCGAGCCTCTCGGGAATCGTAATGAACTTCTGCATTAATGGTGGGAAATTTGGGCCAATCGACGACGAGATCTAGCTCAGCTGAGGAATCAAGAATTGAGCGATTCAGCACCATGACTCCCTCAGCTTTTAGTTTCTCATCAACAACGACTTGAAGGTTGATGGGATTTTCAAAGGGCGAGAGGAGGTCTTCTGTGCTGGCGTCGATGGAGGCACGTGAGATTTCTTGATTTTCATACCTCAGGTCGCAAGCCTCGAAGGCGATCGAGCCAGTTGCGGTGTTGATTTCGAGCTTGGTGATATCACCGGACGCTTCAAGGCCGGGCCTTGCGAGCCCGATGAGGCTAGGAATCGACAGGGAAGGCGATTGAAGTGAAATTCGGTGGGAGGATCCAAGGTCGGATTCTACGAGGAGTTGGCTTTCGGCGACTGAGATGATCATTGAAGCTGATTTCTCTGGCTTGAAGAAAATATCCCGAATCGCAAGCTGCGAATTAAAGGTAACTTGGTCGATGAAAAAGCCATCCTTATTCCAGGTCAGGACGGACTCTGGATTGTAAATGTTGCGGTCGAGATGGTCACGTGATTGAAGCTCGGAAATTAGGTAGGATCTCTCGCCAGCGGTATGAGTGAAGGATGCCAGCGAAACTTGGGTGATATCACCGACCTCAACTTTAAGGTCGGTGATTGAAATTTCGGCAGGCTGGATGAAGCCCTTGATCAGACCCAGGGCATCTTTGAGAGAGGCTTTGGAGTCAGAGGATCGTCTCTGAGGGCGGGGGCCTGACAATGCTTTGGTTTTGGGAGCCTCTGGATCGATTACAATATGAAGTCGACTTAGGACGATGGACTCGAGCTCCTTGTTAATTAGTGATCCGAGTGACCATTCAACTTTGATCAAATCGGATTCAAGACTTTGAAGGGTTGATTTTCCCTTAATGGAAATATCACGGATCGATATCCCCGAGAGAGCTGTCCCCTCGATTTTAAAGTCTCCCGAGAGGTCCTGGGCAGCCAATTGTTGTAAAATAATCTTTTCAACTCCCCAGCGAATTCCGGGGCCGTTTACCCACATCAGGACGCCAACGATTAGAATGAAAGGATAAAGCATCCGCCTTCTCCAAGGCCGACGGGGCTTTGGGGAGTCTTTAGTTTTATCCTCTAGAAGTGGCATCGTGCAGGAACTCTCTTGTTATGACGAGAATGCGACGACTTTCATTGCGTTTATTGTGCCAATTGGCCAAAAAAGACAAGGAATGTCGATCTCCCGAGCGATAGTGAATTTGGGAGTATTCTTGGAAACAGAGCTCCGCAGCTACCGAGCGAAGGCTTGGTAGGCCTTTTCGACGGAATCCTTTTTGAAAGTTCCGGACTGCATCAAGAGGCCGTATTTCTGGGTGAGCGACTCGTCTTTTTTGAGGATGTGATTACCGTTTCCGCTTTTGGTGAAGCTTTTCTCGCCAAAAGGGTTTGCAGTGAGAAGGCCATAGGTGCGGGCGTGCCAGAAAGTGGGGTGATTATGATTTGAGGGGTGGTCCATCATAGTAATCGTGACGTCCTTATCGGAGCTGTCGGGGCCATAGTAGCTGACCCAGCGTGCGCGCTTGCCCCAGGCTTTTTTGTCGGTCTGGCCTTCAGAGTTGGCGATGTGGCCTTTTGCGACCTGGCCTTCGTGCCGCAAGGTGGGGGAAACGCGAAGGGCGAAGGAACCTTCCTTGGTGTCCCCGAATTTTACTTCAGTCGCTGCGGTCAGCGTTGAGTGGACTTCGATCGCGAGTGATTTTTCATTGGGTTTACTAAATTTATAGGTTCGAGTTTCCTTAAGAATCACCTTTTTGTCCTGCTGCCACTCAAGGTTGACCGAAAATGTCCCATCTTTGGATTTCCCGAAGGATGTGTGGACGATCTTCGATTTGTGATCTTTTGAGTGCCAGAAATCGTTTCCGTTGACATCGCCGTGGGTGAACCAAAAGGAGCGGTGGTGGGGGTGATCCGGTTGCTCGCCCTCTACGTTCTTTTTCATGGGGAAGTTCCGGGTGAGCCCAACTCCGGTGGGCCCTACGAGTGGATAGAGGTAGGGCAGATGGTGGTCGGTCCGGTATTCTGTGATCAGAGTGTCACCATCAAAAAGCTTCAGGGAGGAGTCGGTTTTTTCCTGACGAAAGCCGGCGAGCGCGGATTGAGCGAGAAGGGCGGAGATGAGGAGAAAAGTCGATTTCATAGCTGGGGATGGGTAATCTGTTCTGCATGAAAAATAAAGAAGGGAAATTGCGAGAATAATTGCGCGACAGATTTTCCGAAATGTCAGATTATTGATCTGATGGAGGAATTTAATGATTTGGTGGACCAGTATCATAAGGCGTTGTATCGCTTTGGCCTTACCCTGACTAAAAACTCTTGCCGCGCGGCGGATCTCGTGCAGCAGACTTTCGTGATCTTAGTGCAGAAGGGGCATCAGCTTAAGAATCGCTCGAAGGCTAAGACTTGGCTTTTTACGACTCTCTATCACGAGCACCTTGGAAATGTCGGTTATTCCCAGCGCCATCTCGGAACCGAGATTACCAAGGCAGAAGATAAGTTAAGATATGAAGAGCAAGATTATGGTCGGAAGTTGGATGCCCGGCAGACGGTGGGGTTTTTGAGCGAATTGGACGAAACCTTCTGCGCTCCCTTGACTCTTTTTTACCTACAACAACATTCTTATCAGGAGATTGCTGAAGTTCTTGATGTTCCCATCGGCACTGTGATGTCTCGAATTTCGAGAGGTAAGGAGCAGCTACACAAAAAAATGATCTCGGAAGCTGCGAAAGCTCCGACGCGCCTCGTCGATTTTTAATCTGATACGATTCGCCGACAACATGGATAAGAAACGCGCCAAATTCATCCTGAAGAGCTTTCGCTCAGACGCAGAGGATTCGACTGAGCCTATTTTTGCGGAAGCGCTGGAGTTGGCCGCTAAGGATCATGAATTGGGAGAGTGGCTTGCGGCCGAGCATGCCGAGGATGCTACTTTTGCGTCAATACTTTCAGATGTTAAGATTCCAGAGGAACTCCGTGATGCTATTTTCCGAGTTTTGGAAGGAGCTCAAGAGCATTCTGCTGAATTTGATGCCGATTTTGTCGAAGCTCTCGCTTTGATCCGACCTCCTAAGGATTTTCGTGATCAGATTTTGCAAGCGATATCAGTTGAGCAGAACACCATGGAAATATCGAAGCGTCGTAAACGTCGCTTTTTCAAAACAGCTTTGTGGGCGGTTTCTGCCATGGCTGTAATCGCGATTATGTTCGGGGTGGGAGCTTTCTTTGCTGGAGCCGGTGGGAACACCCTCGCTGGAACGACCCCGAGGGAGGTGGAGGATTCCGCAATTGCAATGCTGCAGTCGCCCTTTTTTTCGTTCGATCTGCAAAACGATCGGCAGGCCGCACTTTACGAATGGCTTGATGGAAAAGATCTGCCAATACCGGTGCAATTGCCTGAAGGTCTGAAGGTTGCAAGGGGGGTTGGTTGTAAGTTTCTTGAGATTGGTGAGGAGAAGCACCGTGGTTCGTTGATCTGCTATAAGAAGAGTGAGGAGGTGATTTATTTGGTGATGATGGAGCTCAAGGCTATCGATACGAACGAGATCGGCGAGTTTGAAGCGGCAGTCGGAATGTGCCGCAACTGCGATAAAAATGACGAGTGGGCCGTGACCCAATGGGCCGATTCCGAGCACGCTTACTTTCTATTGAGCAAAATAGAGCCCAGTGAATTGGCGGACGCTCTCTAAATTTCTCGATCTCAATAAAAAAGTTACTCACGGGAGGGTATTCGTAAGGGTGCTTTTTTTTAATAAGTGAAGTGGTCTTCACAGGTAAGGGCGGGCCATGGTCGCAAAAACTGAAACAATAAGTTTTATGGTGAGAGCATTCGGCAAATCTTCCTCGGTCACAATCGGGGAATGTGGGCGTTGCGGGCGAGGCGTTTTTGCCTTAGAACTTTGCAGATTCATATGGCACCCGAACTACGTTACTGTAAAAACCTCTTCAATTACTCCCGTCGCGAGTCACGGGAGGTGACTGTTGGAAACGTGAAAGTGGGGGGCGGTAATCCCGTCGTGGTGCAATCGATGATCACCTCGGACACCCGTGATACCGAGGCCTGTGTTAAGGAGGTGCTGCAGCTGGCGAATGCGGGTTGTGAGGTGGTTAGGATTACGGCCCAAACGCGGAAGTATGCTGGGAATCTCGAGAATATCCGTGATGGAGTTCGGGCTGCTAATTGCGAGGTTCCCTTAGTGGCGGACATTCACTTCAAGCCGGATGCAGCTTTTGAGGCAGCGAAGTGGGTGGAAAAAGTGCGGGTCAATCCGGGGAATTACGCGGATAAGAAAAAGTTTGAGATCCGGGAATACACCGATGAACAATACGAAGAAGAGTTGGGCCGGATTCGGGAGGAGTTTGCTCCGTTGGTTACTCTTTGCAAAGACCTTGGCCGTGCGGTGAGGATCGGGACCAATCATGGTTCTCTTTCCGACCGCATCATGAATCGTTATGGTGACACTCCGCTTGGAATGGTAGAAAGCGCGCTGGAGTTTGCGCGGATCGCGCGGGAGGAGGATTTTCATAATTTCATCTTCTCGATGAAGGCCTCGAACCCAAAGGTCATGATCGAAGCTTACCGTCTCCTAGTGGCTCGGCTTAAAGCGGAAGGTTCCGATTGGAATTACCCGCTTCACTTGGGGGTGACGGAGGCCGGTGACGGTGAGGATGGCCGCATTAAGAGCGCGATTGGGATCGGGAGTCTGCTGGCGGATGGAATCGGAGATACCATCCGCGTGAGTCTGACCGAAGATGCAGTGCATGAGGTTCCGGTGGCGCAGGCTTTGGTGAAAGCGATTCCGGAGGGTGGCTGTGAGTCCGGAGTCAAGGAATCTTGGAATCCTTTTGAATACGAGCGTCGCAAGAGCGAGATTCAACGGGTGGGCGGACGATCTTTGGGTGGCACGGAATTGATGCGTGTTTTCACCTCTCGCAAAAAGTGGGATTCGGTGGCTCACAAGATCGACCAGATGGGCGATTTTAAGCCGGAAATCGTCGGCGAGGATTCGGGTGTGGTGGAGCTTGATCCCCGGGAAAACGAGGTAATCTCGGAAGTCAATCATTCGGATGAGCCGAGATTGCTTACGGTAAAAGATGGGTTAGACCTCCCGACTATTGCCGCTTTCCGCCTACTGGCAGCAAAGGCTGACGCTCGGCATTCGATTTTGCTTAAGGACACCCTCGCTCCATCGAATGATGTGGCGGCTGATTTTCTTCCGACCTTGTTGAAGGCCTCCATGAATTTGGGTTCGTTGATTTGCGATGGAATTGGAGACGCGATTCTGGTGCAGGGCGAAGAAGCTCCGGGGCAATCGCTTCGACTTTCCTATAATATTCTTCAGGCGGCGGGCGCACGAATTTTCAAGACCGATTACGTGGCGTGCCCGAGCTGCGGACGGACCCTCTTTAATCTTCAAGAGACGACCCAGAAAATTCGTGAAGCCACCGGACATTTGAAAGGGGTTCGAATTGCAGTCATGGGATGTATTGTAAACGGGCCTGGTGAGATGGCGGACGCGGACTTCGGTTACGTCGGTGGAGCTCCAGGTAAAATCAATCTTTACGTCGGAAAGCAGGCCGTGAAATTTAATATCCCGGAGGGTGATGCAGTTGAGAGACTGCAGGATTTAATTCGTGAACATGGGCGCTGGGTGGATGCGCCAGAACAAGCTGCGGAGGTCTAGGTCATGAATGCGGTAGATGCTCCGGCTCACGAAACTCAAACGAGGACTAAGAAAAAGTCCGATAAGCCTTGGCAGGTGGTCGTTCTTGATGATCCGGTGAACCTGATGGAGTATGTGAGTCGCGTGCTTATTAAAGTTTTTGGGTTTTCAAAGGAGAAGGCGGAGGAGTTGATGATGGCTGTTCACCAAAGAGGTAGAGCCGTTGTTTGGAGCGGGAATCGCGAGAAAGCGGAAATGTATGTGAACCAACTTCACAGCGCCCAACTGCATGCCACTCTTGATAGAGCAGAATGACAGTAGGACCAACAGTTGCCGGCGGATTGAAGCTGGTGCCCGAAACGGAGCAAGATTGGATGCTTCTGATTGGGATCGCGGGCGATAGTGACTCCGATTTGGCGGGAAGGCTGGCTGGATTGATGGATGAGGATTCGATGTGGGATGAAATCGTGGCGCCTGAGTTAAGCGAGGAGTTTTCAAAACAGCGAATCACTGTAGTGAAGGAGGTGATGAAGGCCAAGGAAGAGGGTGAAGACATTCACATTCTGAAGGGTAGTGTAGAAGTCTGGTATGGTGCTTTGAATCAGGCTCGGCTGGCTCTTGAGGACAAATACAAATTTGGGGCCCGTGAAGAGGTAGATCCACAAATGTTTGAAGATCCCTCGGCGCGTGCCGCTTACTTCCGCAACAACTTTTACAGCCACGTTCAGGGCTTGTTGCTTCAGTATGTAATGGTTGACTAGGTAAATTGTCTGCGTATCTGCAGCCATTCTGGAAATCGCATTTCTTTATTTATTCGCCGAAAAGAGAGCGAGCTTCGGCCAAAGCTTTAGCCGACGTGATCTCAGTCATGCAGCGATGATCAAGGGGGCAGTTGTTCAGGAGACAGCCGCTACAGGCAACGTGTTCGCGGATAACGTGGTGAATTTTCCCGAGAGGCCGCCGCCATTCGGGTTCGTTCGGGCCAAAGAAAACAAGTGAAGGTGTGCCTACAAAGGAGGCGAGGTGCGGGATGGAGCCATCACTTGCAATGAGCCCGTGGCAGGTCGCGAGGAAGTCGATGAGATCAGGGCCTTCGGATGAGCAGACTTTCTTGCCGAGGGATTTGGCGAGAGCGAGAGCGGGCTCTGGGCGATCAGGGTGCTGGACGATCGCCAGATCAAATCTGCCGGAGAACTCTTTGGCTAACTCTGTGAAACGATCAATCGGCCATTCGGCAGCATCCCCAAAATCGGATCCAGGTGAGATCGCAAGGATCGGAAGTTCTGGAGCTTGAGGCCTAGGTGGAGGGGCGAAATACGCTGGCTGAAAAGGGTCAAAGCCTAGTTTTTTGACAAAGTGGAGATAGCTCCGGACGCGATGCACGATGGGGCCGGACTTTTGGTCGATCTCTACGGTTTGAGTCAGATATCTGACAAGCTTGTCCTCAGGAAAACCTAGGCGGGTTTTGACTCCAATCCTTGCAAAGGCTTGCGCTGCGGAGCTATTCTCCCAGGCAATCGTAGCCTCAATGTTTAGATTGGATTCTTTGATTAAATTACTGATCTTTCGGGCTGAATCAGAATGAGAATGCTCAACGACTCGACTCACTTCATCAACCTTACGCCATAATGGAGCTGTTTCATGGTTGGCAACGACTACAATCCGGATGGCTTGAATTCCTCGAACTGCTGGAATGCTGAAACAAGCCTCCGCGATCGAATCGGGTGAGGCGATTGCCAGATAACCTTCGTTCAACTGGAGGTAAGGCCGGTCTTGGGGAAGCACGGCCTGAGACGTTTCGGGCATGAAGGCAAGATAGCGGGAATGAGGTAAGATGTCACGCGAGAGTGACTGGATCGAGGGGAGGGAAATGTTTCGGACGATGGTAATCGGGATCTCCATCGCCAAGATTGCCAGCACTGACGAAGATTTGGTCCGGTGAGTTAAGGATGAAGCAGGCGTTTAGGAATGTCGATTTACTGAATCCGTAGTGTTTCTTTAACCATGACAATGGAATGCTGGCGCGAGCTCGCCAGCCATCGCTATTCACTTCTGCTGAGGTTTTCACATCAGGAATAGGCAAGGGTTCGCCCGGAGCAGGTATCAACGGGGCGGAAAATGCGCTCGACCACCATCCGCCGTTCGGAGCAAGGTTGAATTCGAGATAGCGGCTTTTATCGGATGAAAGCAGGAAGAATTCAGCGACGTCGTATTTCCAAAGCTCGGCCTGATATTGCCCAGGCCGGCTGTCCGGGTGGTGCAAGCCAGGAGTGCCTTCCTGGCTTGCAAGAAAGTGAAAATGAGTTTGATCGATCCAGAAAAGAAACTTTGACAATTTTGTAATTTTCGAGCCCGACCAATCCGTTAAAGGTATGACTCCATGGTGCTGGAGCTCGTGAAAAGTCGGAGTGACTTCTGCAAAAATGACCGGAATTCGTTCCACGTATCATACAAGACGAAAAAATATCAAATTTCTCAAGAAGAACGACAGGTTTTCACTCGTCACATCCGTATAAATATGAGACTTCTTAGTATCAAAGATAAGTTTAATGAGACCAATTGAGTATATCGGGGCTGCTCCGGTGAAAAAAAAGCGCAGAAGCTCACTGGGTGGGTGGCTTCTCGTTGTTTTTGCGGTCGTTCTGGGTGGTTTTTTTCTCCGCCCTTTGATCCCTTTTCTCCGTGCTCAAACTGACTTGACCTCCCCTGCGAATGTTCGCGAGTCCATCACGACCCTTGAATCAGATGGTGATTTTGGCTCCCGATTGGCAGCGGCGGCTCTTGAGAGAACGCAAGCCCAAGTTAATTACGATGGTTCTTACTTCAAAATTGATTTTCCCAACGGCGATATTGCTCCAAATCGCGGGAAAGCAGAGGATTTGATCGTGAGGGCGTATCGGAGTCTTGAGATTGATCTCCAAGTGGATGTTCATGCTGACATAAGAGAGAACTTTTACTCATATCCACAGATCTTCGGTTCCAAAGTGCCAGATCCTAATATTGATCACCGGCGGGTTCAGAACCTGCAGCGTTTCTTTACTCGTAAAGGGCAGGTTTTGGGTGTGAGTCAAGATTCAGAGGACTTCGGTTTTGGTGATATTATCATTTGGCAATTACTTGATGGGAACAAGCATATCGGGATTGTCGTTCCAGGTCCGGGTGCCAAAAAAACCGAGAAGTGGGTCGTTCACAACATAGGCGACGGTCCTCAGTGGGAAAAGAAGCTCTTTGATTACTCGATTAAGGGGCATTACCGCTACGGGGAGTAAAGCTCATATTTTCTGTGACTGCCAAAGCAGTGATGATCTAGTTTTTGCCGACCTTGTTCGCCGCTACGCTAACGACGGTATTTGACCTGTGGCAAAGGGTGGTTGGTGGATTGTTTTCCTCGACCGTAATGATAATCGCTTTCTCTCGAATTTTCACATCTGTTGTGAAACGCAAGTCTTAGCGGAAGGTCACGGGAAGTGACTTTTCGAGGTGAGCCCGAAGCTTGTCGTGGGCAGTGTCGATTTCCTTTTGCTTCATCGTGCCCTTATGAGATCGATAGCCAAATGAGTAGGCGATGGATCGTTTGTCAGCTGGCATTTTCTCCCCGGATGGATCATGGAATTGGTCGAAGCAAGTAGCGGAAACCAGCAAGGGATCGCTGTGTTTGCCGAGGGCCTTTTCGATCTCCGCATTACTGGTTTTAATGGGAAGTTCCATCGCGATGTCACGGCTCGATCCTGGAAATTGAGGGAGGGGCTCGATTTGGAACATATCTTGTTTGATTCCAAGGACCTTTTTCTGATCGAGTTCGGCGAGGTAGATGGGAGCTTTGAAGCCGATTTCACGAGCCCGGGAGGGCATGATCTGGGCAAAGGTGCCAATCGGTTTGCCGCTGAGCTGGATATCGCCGCTGAGGAGGAAACCATCGCGAGCACGGGTTGTGAATTGAATCGAGCGATTACCAAGCGCGGCTTGGATGGCAGCCTTGAGATCGTAAAGGTCAAGTTGGCGGTTCTCGCCACGAGTCCAAGAAAGAGGGCTGGCTTCTCCACCGAGGAGAAGTGCGATGGAATCGGCTTCGAGATCGGTGGTTTTACCACCACCGACGTTTCGAAACTGGCGTCCAGCCTCGAAGAAACGGAGAGTTTTGGCGCCTTGCCGGAGATTGTTTTCCGCCGTGGCAAGAAGTCCAGGAGTGAGTGCGGGGCGCAGAATGGCGTGATCTTCGCTGAGCGGGCGAGCCACTTTTACGAGATCGCCGTCCTGAATAGGGCGAAGCGGAAGGCAGTCACGGAGTTGATTCTCTGCGATGAGTTTGATGGTTTGGGTCTCGTGAAAGCCCAGCGCGACAAGATTTTTCTTGAAATCGAGGAGGCGATCGTAGTCGCGGTCGATCTTACTTTCGTCGACGGCAGTCCCACCAGTGCGGGATGGGATATTTTCCAGTCCGTGGGTGCGGGCAATTTCTTCGACGAGGTCAGCGGAACGTTCCAGGTCGCCGCGCCAGCTTGGGATTTTCCAGGTCTTAAGATCAGAGGAAGAAAGACCAAGGCGAGAGAGGATGGTTCCGGCGTCTTCCAGCGAGATGCTGTTGTCCATGAGTTGGAGCATACGGTCTACGTCGAGTTCGACTGATGGAAGTTCTCTGGGGAGGCGTCCGGCGGTCGCGGTTTGCGAGCAAATTTCACCGCCGGCAATTTCAAGAATGAGGGCGGCTGCGAGAGCCGAGGCGGGCAAGACCTGTTGAGGGTCGACTCCGCGCTCGAAGCGGTAGGAGGAATCCGATGTCAGGAAGAGGCGGCGCGAGCTTCGGCGGATCTCGGAAGTGGTGAAGTAAGCTGATTCGAGGAGGATATCGGTAGTGGAGTCAGTCACTCCGCTGTCGAGCCCGCCCATGATTCCGGCGAGGGCGAGGGGTGTGCCAGATTGGTCAGAGATGACGCAGTCGATTTCTTTAAGCTCGTAGGTTTCTTCATCGAGGGCTTTGAATTTTTCGCCTTCGGAAGCCTGGCGGACGTGGATGGCGCCATCAACCTTGCTTGCATCGAAGGCATGAAGCGGTTGCCCAATTTCGTGGAGAACGTAATTAGTGATATCAACGATGTTGTTGATGGGGCGGAGGCCGATGGCTTTGAGTTTTTTGGCAAGCCAATCTGGGCTGGGAGAGACTTTGACTCCTTTAATACTGAGTGCAGAGTAGAATGGGCAAGTCGCTGAATCGACAGTGACTATTTTGGAATCCTCGGCGAGTTCGGTAGCGTATGACTTTTCAATCGGTTTGGTTTCGGTGTGAAGGAGGGCGGCGAGTTCGCGAGCAAGACCAGAGTGTGAGAGTAGGTCGGGACGATTTGGGGTGATTTCTACTTCGATGAGGGTATCGGAATCAAAGAGATCTTTGATCGGCGAGCCGACCTTGAAATTTGGATCGAGAATGAGGAGTCCGTCTTCCTTGTCAGTGAGGCCGATTTCGGATCCGGCGGCGAGCATCCCTTTGGACTCGACACCGCGCATTTTGGTTTCGCCGATTTTGAATCCGCCGGGAAGGGTGGCGCCGGGGAGGCAGCAGGGGACCTTGTCGCCGATCTTGTAGTTGGTCGCTCCACAGACGATTTGGCGAAGCGAGTCTTCGCCGGCATCAACCTGGGTGACTTTGAGGCGATCGGCATCAGGGTGTTGAACGGCTTCCTTAATCTCGGCCACCACAATTTGGTTGCTCTTAACACCCATTTCTTGGAGGCCTTCGATTTCGATGCCGGCAAAGGTGAGGAGGTCGCAGACTTCATCGAGCGAGCGGGAGCCGAAATCGAGGCGTTCTTTGAGCCAGGTGAGCGAAACGTTCATGAGGCCGGGAGGAGAAAGCCCTGGGAGGTTTTTTTCAATCGAAAATCCAGAAAATACCGCTTCGGTGCTGCGTTCAGTGTAAAATAAAGGGCGTCTTGAGTCGTTCTATGAGTTGGCAACGTTATTGAATTCCCCATGAATCACGATTCACCAAAAAACCTTGGTTTTGCCCCCTCAAAGAACAACTTGTAGATGAGACCCTTATGGTAAGCTAAACGAAGTAAGCGTGGAACGTTGTTTAGCGGATCTCGGGACCACCGAAATCGAAGCCGAATTGTAGCCAGATAGAATCAGCATTTTCGTCTTCCAGGTTATCGTGGGAATACTGCAGACGGATAGTGGAGAGCATGATGTCGCTGTGACGGAATTCGCGGGTCAGGGCAAGAGTGAGGCGTTTGCGTTCGGCGGACTCGAAAGCGTATTCGGTTTCGCCCAGGTGAATGTCGGCCCCACCGCTGGCTCCTTCCAGGTATTCGTAGCGGAGGCCGGCAATCCATTGGGGATGGAAGCGGTAGTTGATGTAGGCCATTAAGCTGTTTTGCGAGGTTGCTCCGCGGAGTGTGTGGTCGTCTTCACCCATCCACTCGACGTCACGATAGAAGTATTCGGCGCCGACCGAGAACTCCCGTCCACCCGGTTCGATGCCGTTTTCGCGCCAAGTATAGACGTAGTCGATCGAGTGCATGGAGGTGTCACGCTCATAGCCGTTTTCCCCCCATGCTGTGTTGATCCCAAGACGATTTTGATGAAAATCGCTCCAGTTGTAGCTGAGGAGCGCTCGAGTCACAAATACGTTGTCTTCCATAAAAGCGTCTTCGGATGAGTGACCATGCTCGTCCTCTCCGTGGCCCTCTTCATCACCATGATCATCGTCGTGATGATGATGAGAAGCGGTATTGCTGAAGTTGGATGAAATTGCGAAGAATCCTTGATCGAAGTCTTTTCGCCAGGTCAGCTCAACTCCCTCGCTCATTAAGCCTTCCTCACCAAGAAACTGGGAAGTGGTGAGGTTGGAGTTGACCGACGTCCACGCGTGGAGGTGCTGATTATTTTGAAGTCCCATCCGGGCGAGCATGCGCCCGCCACGAAGTTCAAAACCTCCCGGGAGGTTCTTGAATTTCAGGAAAGCTTCCTCGAGTTCCCAATCAACCTCGTGATTCGAATCCGTGAAAATGTTAATGTTGGTGAAACCGGCAAGCCAGTCATCGACCCGGAGGTTCATCCCGGGCTCCAAACCCTGAACCGCGAAGTTGTCATTGGGATCGTGGGCGTGGCCTCCGGTTTCGCTGAACGAATCGGCTGAGGTGTCCCCGATGACCCCATTAAAGTGAAAGGTAGGATCAAGGCTAATGTCCGCAAGCAGGGGACTCGTGGAAATCGCTAAAATAGGTAATATCTTCATAAACGCAATAAACTTGCGTTAACGAGAGGCCTTATCAAGGAAAATTTCCTAGAATTTTGTGTTGCTGGTCTGAGAAGATTGTCTTGGTAGACGCTTGACCTAAATGATATTGAAAAATTCTTCTTTAGTCCCGCGATGAGCGAGAGGAAGTCCAATACAATGCTATTTTGTCGAATAGTCACCGCCTAAGGCCAGATGGAGATCGATGCGGTTCTGGAGGCGTTGGTTCTTGAGCCGAATCAACGAGATGCCGGCCGCTTCTGCCCGACGTTGTGCTTCAAGATATTCCAAGAAAGAGGCTCCATCAATTCCGAGACTGATATCAGAAAGGGCGCGTTTAACAGCGAGCTGGGATTGTTTGACCTCTTGTCTTAGGTAGCGCTCCTGTTCAGTGAGCGAACGGTCTGTTTCGATTGCGGATTCGACTTCGCGGAAGGCCAGTAGAGCGAGGCGGGTGTAATCTTCGATGGCGGCTCGATTTTGATTGAGAGCCGCACGTGCACGTGCGCTAAGAGCACCCCCTTGGTAGATGGTTTGCGCTAGCGATGAGGCTATCGAGTAAACTAAAAAATCTGGATCAAAGGCTCGGCGAAAGGTATCTGAGCCATTTGAGCTGCCTCCTGTTAGGCGAAGATTTGGGAGAAGGCTCTTACGAGCTGCCTCAGCATTCTGGGCTGAGGCAAAGAGGCGGGCACGGGCCGCTTCGAGATCGGGGCGTCGTTCGAGGAGTTCGGATGGGAGGCCGATAGGGATGTTTTCTGAAAGGTAGGGAAGGTCGGTCGATGATTTGATGGAGGCGGCGGGATATCGCCCAAGAAGAACTTCGAGGTTCCGGGCCGCGTCGTCACGGTCGAGTTGGCGAACGCTCAAGCTACGCTTTGAATTGGCGACATTGTTGCGGGCGAACTGGACATCAACGGACCGAAGGGTGTTTGCCTTGTAACGTCGCTCCACAACGATAAGAGCCTGACTAAATGACTCGACATTGGTTTTGGCGAGTTCGAGCTGTTGTTCCGAGGTGACAAGATTACACCAGGCCTTCGCGGTGTTTGCTGCAAGTGAAAGTCTGGCGCCCCGAAAGTCGGCTATCGATGCAACGTAATTTGCGCGAGCAGAGTAATCGAGATTCCGAAGTCGTCCCCAGAGGTCAGGCTCCCAGGCGGCGTTGAGAGAGATGGAATAATTCTCGCTTGAGGAGATATCCCGACTATCCGTTTTGCGGAATGAGGTTGTAGCATTGATTGAGGGAAGTCGGCCGGCTCCCCCGATGATAGTTCCTTCGCGGGCAGCCTTGAGCCGATGAGCTGCGGCTTTGAGCCCTTGATTATGCGCGAGGGCGGTTTTGACAACTTTGGTCATACGGGAGTCGCGAAACTCCTTAATCCAGCCGGTTGAAATCTTTGCGTTCTGTCCGGAGTTGGCCTGAGAAAAAGCTCCAGGTAAATCGAGTTTTTTAGAGTCAACCGCCTTGGGACCTTTGAGGGCTTCGCACGAGACGAGAGTGGCGGCAAGGCCGAGGGCGAGAGTTGTGGGGAGTTTTGAGAAAATAACCAACATTTAAGCGCGCACCAATGTGCGTCGGATTGTGACAGGATACCAGTCACAAAACGCCGCCAAAACGCTGGTATGGGCGGGGCACCCCGCTATGGTTTCGGAGTGGACGAAAGAACTTCTACTTTGATTGATTTGGCGCTGGCAGAAGATATCGGCCCCGGAGATGTGACTTCGTCTTATTTTGTGCCGGAGCATCGCGAAGCGCGTGGTTTAATTCTGGCGAAAGCTGAAGGTGTGGTTGCAGGGGTGGAGGTTGCTGAAGAGGTTTTTAAACGGGTCGATGATGAGACTACAGTCAAGGTTCTCCTCGAGAGTGGAAATCATGTGAACTCAGGAGCATACGTAATAGAGGTCCGGGGCAAAGCCCGTTCCCTTCTGACGGCGGAGCGGGTGGCTTTAAATTTCCTGCAGCGACTTTCGGGTGTGGCGACCAAGACTCGCCAATTTGTGGAGTTGACCGATGGGACGGGAGCGAAAATTCTTGATACCCGAAAAACAACGCCGGGTTGGCGGGCTTTGGAAAAAGCGGCGGTGATCGCCGGCGGTGGAATGAACCATCGAATGGGGCTCTATGACCGGGCAATGGTAAAGGATAATCATTTGGTTGTCCAAGGTGGGATCGAGGCCTTGCAGAAGGCAATTAATCAATTGCGTGCCGATAAACCTGGTGTGGAAATCGAATTGGAAGCCGATTGCCCCGATCAGGTTGAAGCATTTTTGAAGTTAGATGGAGTGGACTATATTCTTCTGGATAACATGAATAATGACTCGCTGCGAAGGGCGGTCGAGATGCGGGAGGGGATGGGGCCTTTGCTGGAAGCAAGCGGAGGAGTTAATTTGGAAACGGTCGCAGAGATTGCGGAAACCGGAGTGAATTTTATTTCAGTCGGGGCCTTAACACATTCGGCGGTGGCGCTCGATCTTTCGCTTGAATTTACAGAGCTATCCGGTGGTGAGTGATAAAGAATGGAATGGGGTGATCCTGAACGATCTCTCGCCCGAGTGGGGTGAGCGGGTGATTTTTTTGCCTGAGTGCGGTTCGACAAACGATGAGGCCCGAAGATTTGCATTCAAGGGCGCATCCGATCTCAGCGTGGTTTTGACTGAACGTCAGACCTCCGGGCGAGGTAGGCAGGGACAACCTTGGCTTTGTCCAGCAGGTGAGGGCTTGGCTTTTACCCTTATTGTCAGGCCCAAAGAAGCACCGACTTTATGGTCTCGCTTTGCGTTAGCGGCGGGTCTGGCAATTGCCGAGGGGCTTGATTCGTTTGGCGTGTCTTCTGGAGTGAAGTGGCCGAACGATGTTTGGGTGGGAGGGAAAAAGATTTGTGGAATCTTGGTTGAGGCTGATTCGGGTTTCGTGGTGGTGGGAGTTGGGTTGAACGTGAATGTGAAGGCTTTTCCAAATGGGCTTTCCCACCCTGCAACTTCTCTTGCTCTCGAGTTGGGCGAGGAGATTTCGAGAGAAGAAGTTCTCATTAGTTGTCTTCGTCGATTAGAGTTAAGGCTTGCCCAGATAGGATCGGATTTTGAGGAGTTGCTTGATGCCTGGTCGGCGCGTTGCGTTTTGAATGGGAATAATGTGCGACTTGATGTGGGAGGAATTACTAGAACGGGCCATGTTGCCGGAGTGTCGCCCCAAGGTGAGCTGCTCTTGCAGACTGCGACTGGGATCGAGAAAATACTTCAAGCAAACGAAATCCGAATTTTAGACTAAGTGAAAAGCGGGAAAAAAGAGAACTAATAGCGCTATTTTCCCTTTCGGCGTCTGGATGATTTCTGAAGGTCCCATAGGACTCGAAAGGTTTCTCCGGGTGGCTAATGAGTTTTTTTTAGTTTTCGCTCTGGAATGTTTTTGCTAGTTTTAGCCGTGAAATACCGCGATGCTTTTTGCGTTTTTTTGATGTTGGGGCCGGCTCTTTTTGCAAATGAAAGCGAGGCCTTAAACTTTAATAGGGACATCCGTCCGATTCTTTCGGACAAATGCTTCACGTGTCATGGGATGGACGAGGATGCGCGGGAGGCTAAGTTGCGGCTTGATACGCCGGAGGGAGCATTCCGAAAGAAGCGCCGCGGAAAGTCAGCATTAGTGGCGGGAAAACCGGATGAGAGCGAGTCGTGGCTGAGGATGATTTCGGATGATGAAGATGAGATGATGCCTCCGCCTGATTCGCGTAAGACGCTTAGCAATGAGGAAAAAAAATTGATTAAGCGGTGGATTGAAGAAGGTGCATCCTACCAGAAGCATTGGGCTTTTGAACCTCCGGTGATGTCTGTCGTGCCACCTGGTCAGGGAAGTGAGATCGATCGATTTGTGGGATCTGTCCTAAAGAAGAATGATCTGCAATTATCGTCCGAAGCGGATCGCGAGGTGTTGATTCGGAGAGTGAGCTTTGCGCTCTCAGGCTTACCTCCGACGATTCAAGAGGTAGATAGATTTTTGTCTGATGAGACGGATGGAGCTTATGAGCGAATGGTAGATCGCTATTTAGATTCTCCTCGTTACGGAGAAGAAATGGCACGGCATTGGCTGGATGCCGCGCGTTATGGTGATACACACGGGATGCATTTAGATAACGAGCGTCAGATGTGGGCGTATCGAGATTGGGTGATCAAATCATTCAATGAGAATCTTCCCTATGATGATTTTACGGTTGAGCAGCTGGCAGGAGATTTGTTGCCGAATCCAAAGGTGGATCAACTGGTGGCCACTGGCTTTAACCGTTGCAATGTCACGAGTGGTGAGGGTGGAAGCATTAAAGAGGAATTGATCTTCCGCTATGCGGTAGATCGCGCAAGCACGACTGCGCAGGTTTGGTTGGGGCTGACAGCTCAATGTGCGGTTTGTCACGATCACAAATACGACCCGATTTCCCAGAAGGAGTTTTATTCTCTGTATGCCTTTTTTAATTCTAATGCGGATCCCGCAATGGATGGTAACAGTCTGCTAACTGCTCCGGTAATCAAGGTGAAGTCGGACGATTATGATGCAAAAATTACGGAGTATAATGAGCTGAGCAATTCCGTGGTGGAAGCGATGAAGAAGCTTCCAGTGTGGAGTTCATACCAAGACCCGGCGGAGAAGGAATCGTCGAGTCGGATTAAAGACACGGAAGCTATTTGGTTTGAAGATGGTTTTCCAAATGGGGCGGAAGTTGGAAACTCTGGGCATCCTCTGACGTTGGTAGATCAGCCCATATTCAGTGGGCAAAAGGCGCTGAAGCGAGGAGGCAAAGAGATGGCCCAAGATTATTATCAATCGGGGGGGGCTCCTTTGGCGGTGCCAAGCGGATCGAGGTTTTTTCTTCACGTTTACCTCGATCCTAAAGATACGCCAGAGGAAGTGATGATTCAATTTCATACTTCGGCGTGGAATCATCGGGCAGTTTGGGGGGCTGATATTATTGATTTTGGTAAGAAGGGGACGAGTGAGCGATTCGTTGCTGGCCCATTACCTGAGACAGGCAAGTGGGTAAGGTTGGAAGTCCCTGGTGAAAAAATGGGTTTGAAGGCCGGGATGCAAGTCGTTGGGTTTGCTTTCACAGTCCATGGAGGAACCGCTTATTTTGATCATTTTGGGGTTCTTGGAAGCGAAGATCCTACGACGAATCCTAAAGCTTCGTTTTTAGCATGGAGGAAAGCAAAGCAGGTGAATGGAGTCCCTGAACCACTGAGTCAGTGGCTTCGAGAAGGTGTTAAGAAAGAACGAAAGCCATCGGAGTTGGCTCTTCTGAAAGATTACTATCTTGCACGGGTCTGCGGGACTTTGGGGAAAGAAATTGAGGTAAAACGGACCGAGTTGACAAAGATTAAGAGTGATCAGGTAAATTATGAAAAAGGGTTGCCGTCAACTTTTGTATATCGAGATTTACCCAAACCTCGTCAGAGTTACGTGATGAAGCGCGGCGAGTATAACCAGCCGGGCGAGAAGGTGGAACCTGGGGCCCCTTCAGTTCTGCCCGCATTGGTGAAAACTGGGGAGCGGGCAACACGTCTTGATCTTGCAAAGTGGTTGGTCTCTCGAGAGAATCCACTGACCGCCCGGGTCGTAGTGAATCGTTTTTGGCAGCAGGTTTTTGGAACTGGCTTGGTGAAGACCAGTCATGATTTTGGCACTCAGGGAGAAGTTCCCAGTCATCCTAAGTTGTTGGACTACTTGGCTCTGCGTTTTCAAGATAATGGTTGGGATGTCAAAGCACTCATGCGCGAGATGCTGATGACGAAGACTTTTCGACAGGAGAGTGGCGCGGCAAGTCCGAGGTGGGACAATGATCCTGAGAATCGTCTCCTGGCTCGCGGGCCGAGGTTCCGTCTCGATGCCGAACAGCTACGTGATCAGGTGTTGTTTGTAGGCGGTTTGATGGACTTCAAGATGGGTGGTCGTGGTGTCATGCCATATCAACCTTCAAATATTTGGGAGCCGGTCGCCTTTGGGGGATCAAACACGCGGTTTTACAAGCGAGGGAATGGGGCTGATTTGTATCGAAGGTCGGTTTATACCTTTTTTAAGCGGACTGCGCCTCATCCGATGTTTGCCAACTTCGATGCTCCTGCTCGCGAGCAATTCTGTTTAAAGCGTGAGCGGAGTAACACGCCGTTGCAGGCCTTGCAGTTGATGAACGATGTGCAGCATTTTGAGGCCGCCCGTGGGTTGGGTGAACGGGCTATGAAGAGCGCGAACGATCGCGGGAAAAGGATAGATTTTATTTTCAGAAGTGTCCTTTCGAGGCTGCCAGGAGTTGAGGAGAAGAAAATCATTGGCCACTTCTTTCAAAAGCAATTCGCAAAATATCAGGGCGCTCCGGAGGAAGCGATGAAAGCCATTTCCTTTGGGGAATCCGAGCCTGCAAAGGATCTTGATTCCTCTGAGCTGGCTGCATGGTCCTTAGTGGCCAATTTAATTTTAAACATGGACGAGGCCATTGTCCGTAATTGATCTGACCGACATGAATCCATTTTTCAAAAATCAACTTTTGCAAACTCGGCGCCAATTTTTTGGCGATAACGGGATGCGACTCGGAGGTGTGGCATTTGCGTCAATGATGGCTTCCCGCGGTGCGGCGCAAGCCGGGTCTCCGATGCACCCTGGTTTGCCCACGCTTCCCCATTTTGCAGGCAAGGCTAAGGCGGTGATCTATCTGCATATGAACGGTGGCCCGTCGCAGCTTGATACTTGGGATCATAAGCCAGATTTACACAAACAATTTAACAAGGATTTGCCGAAGGATTTCCTGGGTAATCGTATTACGACTATGACAAGCGGACAGGGTCGTTTTCCGGTGGCACCCTCGAAATTCAAGTTTTCCCAGCATGGTGAATGTGGTCGATGGGTCAGTGAGTTGTTACCTCATACTGCAGGAGTCGTAGATGATATTGCAGTGGTGAAAGCAGTACATTCCAACGCAATTAATCACGATCCGGCTTGTACTTTTGTAATGACCGGAAGCGAGGTCCCGGGAAAGCCGAGTATGGGGTCTTGGATTTCATATGGGCTGGGAGCAGAAACTGAAGATCTCCCCGCCTTTGTCGCTCTGACTCCCAACTTTCCGAATGGCTCGAATGCCCAGGCGCTATTCAGTCGGATGTGGGGACCCGGGTTTTTACCGGGGAGGAATAGCGGTGTTGTTTTGAGATCCGGGAATGATCCGGTTCTGCATCTTGAAAACCCGCCAGGGGTGGATCGGCAGGATCGACGTTCGATGCTCGATGCTCTCGGAAAACTGAATCAGCAAGGATTTGAAAAGTTTGGGGACCCGGATATCCAGACTCGTATTTCGCAATATGAAATGGCGTTCAGAATGCAGGCTAGCGTGCCGGAGTTGACTGACCTGAGCCAAGAGAAAGAGTCGACCTTGGGGCTTTATGGGGACCGCGTAAAAACACCGGGTTCGTTTGCCTCAAGTGCTCTTCTCGCCCGCCGTCTAGTAGAGAAGGGGGTGCGCGTTGTCCAGATCATGCATCGTGGTTGGGATTCTCACGGGAATTTACCGAAGGAGTTGGGGAACCAGTGTTTGGACACTGACCAAGCTTGCGCCGGATTGATTAAGGATCTCAAGCAACGGGGCATGTTGGATGAAACCCTTGTGATATGGGGGGGGGAATTTGGGCGGACTGTTTATTCGCAAGGCAAGCTAAGCCGTGAGACATACGGAAGAGATCACCACCCAAAAAATTTCTGTATGTGGATGGCCGGTGGAGGGATTAAGGGAGGCACCGAAGTCGGAGAAACTGATGAGTTTTCCTATAATCCGGTCAAGGACAAGGTGCATATTAACGAAATCAATGCGACGGCACTCCACTGTTTAGGGATCGACCACGAGAGGTTCACCCTGAGGCATCAGGGTCTCGACGAACGACTGACTGGCGTGGAGCCGAGGATGGTGATTAGTAAGATTCTTGCCTAGCTTTTCCAGATCTGAGTGGTCAGGGCAGCCTGTGCGGCTTTTGCTTCGGCTGATTTTTTACTAGAGCCGGAGCCCTGACCCAAAGTTTTGCCTTTCCACGTAACCTCGCAGACGAAAGTCCGGTCGTGGGGAGGCCCTTCTTCCGAGATGACTTCGTAAACAGGCGCCTCCGGGGTTAATTGCTGGAGAATTTCTTGAAGCTCGCCTTTGGAATTTCCTTGGGAATTTTTGGGATTTAAGGTTGCGAGTTGATGACTGAGAAGTTGCAGGACCACCTCATTGGCGGCCTCAAGACCACTGTCGAGATAGATCGCGCCAATGATAGCCTCTAGGGCGTCGGCGAGGTTGGAATCTCGATCACGGCCGCCGCTTCCGGATTCTCCATTACTCATGAAAAGTGCACTGCCCAAATCGATGGTGCGGGCTGCTACGGCGAGTGCTGGTTTTGAAACCACCGAAGCACGTAGCTTAGTGAGGACGCCTTCCTGGAATTCCGGGAAGCGGTGGTAAAGATGAGAGCTAATGGCGAGTTCGACAACAGCATCACCTAGGTATTCAAGTCTTTGGTTATCGGGCGGTGCTGGACGAATTTCCGACGAAAGACTGGGGTGGGAGAGTGCTTCATTCAAAAGTGTCCCGCTTTTGAATGTGTAGTTTAGCCGTTCTTCGATACTCACGTTAGAAAGGTTCTATTTCCTACCGGTCATCATGGTCCAGTGCCTTCCGTGTGGGCCGATTCCAATCAGATTTGGACCGTTTGCAAACATGATAAAGCGGTGTCCATCGGAGCCGAACCAAGCGTCGTAGGCGGCCACTGGTGAAGCTGATCCCATAAAAATGTTTTCTCCCGACCAGCGGTGTTTGAAACCGGCAAGTCGAGCTCGGTCACCTGGCGATTTTTTCTTGGGGACGGGAGATTGATGGGCGAAGAATCCCATTGAAGCCATATCTCTTGAATGCCCAACTGCGGCATCAGAGAGCTTCTCTTCTAGGCGGAGCGGGGTGAGCGCGAATAACGAACGGAATTCGTTGAGGTAGTTAGCAAAATCTTTTTGAGATAAGCTAGCCCATTCGGAGGCATTATTGTCGAGCCGTGCCGAAACTAGTGATTCGGTTTCCTTGCGAATATTCGTAATAATTTTCCTATTCTTGAGATGAATTTCTCCCTCGTAAACCGACATGAGAGCGTCCTCGAGGTCGAGCTTGTTTCGGTCGAACTCGGTCTCGTCGATAAGATTTACTTCTCGAGTAACTTCGGCAAGAGCCGTTGCGATGGCTTTGACTGCCTTATCGAGAGGTTCAGGATCATTCTCTGCGATGATACGAGCGCGACCGTTGAGCTTTTGTAGTGATCCTACTTCGCGGCGTAGCATCGCAATTTTATCTGGCTGCTTTTTGTAGTCGGTTTTAATTAAGTTATAGATGCGCGCGCGATGAGTCTTCAATTTTTCCGAAACATCGGGGAGATCTAAGAAGGGGTTTGATCGTTCATCGCTGAGGATGTCGGCTAGCTTTTTTCCATGAAGAGTCCGTGCTTTTTCGAGAGTGCGGCGGTAGATAGATCCTCCCTCATCACCGTAAAGCTGAAATGTGCGGTAAGCGGCTGCTCGTTTGTTGGCATCTGGGTTTTGCATCCACTGTAGAGCCTTTTTTGCCACCACGGGAGGAATGGCAGGCCCGGTCTCTTGGCCAGGCAAGAAGCTCCCGGCACAGCCGATGATGAATGGCACCAATTTCCTCATACTTTCGTCGAAATATTAAAGACAAGCGGAATTTTTTCAATCTTGGAGTTTTTCACCGCTTGACCGCGGCTGTCATTCCTCGTTTCGTCAGCGCCATGCAGCGTATCCAACTTAAGTCGAAGCTTCACCGGGCCATCATTAAGCAGGCTGATATTGATTACGAAGGGAGTATTGAGATTCCCTCTGATCTTATGGAGGCGTCCGGACTTTGGGAGGGTGAGCGTGTCCTCGTGACGTCGATGACTTCGGGAAGCCGTCTCGAAACCTACGTGCAGGCTGGTGATCCGGGGACAGGGCACATTATTATGAACGGGGGCGCGGCCCACCTAATCAAGAAGGGCGAATGCGTTACGATTATGGCTTTTGGAATCTCGGACGAGCGGATCATCCCCCTCCGACATGTGCTCAATTTGAAAAACGAGATCATTAAGTCGACGAATTAATGATGAGTGGGCTTGCTTAAATTTGTTAAGGTCTCCTAAATAAAATTGGAAACTTTGCTTAAAACTCCGGCTTTACAAGTCGGGTTGAGCCGATAGAGTCCCGCCCTCCCATGCTAGATATTTCCATCACACTTGTGGTCATTGCTCACGTCGTCGTGAGCCTCTTGTTGATTCTCGTGATCCTCATGCAACGCCCAAAGCAGGAAGGCCTTGGTGCTGCATTTGGAGCCGGTATGACCGACGCAGCTTTCGGAGCGAAGACGACTGACGTTCTTCAAAAAGGAACCGTTTATCTCGGCACGCTTTTCTTCATCTTCTCCTTGGTCCTTGCGATCCTGATGGGAAAGAGAAACGCCATTGATGGTAAGAACTACGCTTCTGACGGGGGCTCTGCGGCTAACGCTCCCGTTGAGACTAACGAGGGTGAAAATTCAGTCCTTGGGAACGTAGGGGATGTTATCACCCCGACTCCTGAGGAAGCAACTGCCGCTCCCGAGGAGGCAACTGCCGCTCCCGAGGAGGCAACTGCCGCTCCCGAGGAGGCAACTACCGCTCCCGAGGAAACGAACGAGGCCTCAAAGATCCCCGAAGAGACACCAGCTGATGGTGCTAAGACCTCAACTGAAGAGGACAAGGCGCCAGTAGGGGGCTAATTTTTGAGACGATGAGCGAGCCAGCTTTGCCAGCTTGGGCCCGTGATGATGCATTTCCAACCCGGACAAATACCAGTAAGTTTGGGGTTGTTGACAGCTCAAAAATGAGCCGGTCATTCGAATCGCTAGATGAGCTCAAAGCCCATTTAGAGGTCGGGAAGGGTCGCTTGGATTGGATTTGGACACCGGAGGATGATCAACTGGTCGCGCCGGAAGAAGTCCCGAAGCTGGCTGGCACGCTTAAAAAAAGGCGCCTCAATTTCGCGGCGGAAGATGAAGCTTATGCCCGACGCACGGCGCCGTTAACTGGAATTGCAGTCCTTTGTGGTTTCTATTGCTTTTTTAATGGCATTTCTCCGTTTGGTTTTCCGGGCATTCAATTTTTAGTCCTGACAATTTTTGGGTTTCTTTATTTTACTGCGCGCCCTTGGTGGGAGGCGCGGAAGGGGCGCGATGCCGCTAAACTCTTAACGCGGGATCAAATTGGCGATCAGGTTCCAGAGGCTCGTTTTGAGCTTTGGATGGAAAATCAGCGCACTCCTTTCTCTGTCCTGTTTCTCGTGCTGGTGGTATTGGTTGGTGGAGCTCAGTTCGCAACTCCAGGTCTCGGAATCTCCGAAGCGGGCTTAGTTAAAACCCGCTATTTGGCGGGAGAAAACTGGCGAATTTTCACGGCGGCTTTTCTCCATGGTAATCTAATCCACTTCATCCTCAATATGAGTGCTCTTTGGTATTTGGGTCGACGTGTCGAAATTTTGGCACGCTGGCCGCACCTTGCTGGCGCCTTTTTCCTTAGTATCATCGGCGCGGGATGGGCCACTGTTTCCTGGCTACCGAACCAGACTTCGGTGGGAGTTTCTGGAGTGGTGTGTGGGCTGCTGGGATTTCTATTGGTCTTTGAGACGCTTCATCGCCCGCTTGTTCCGAGACCTGCCCGCCGCAGGTTGGCAGGGATTCTGGTGTCACTGATCGTGATCGGAACGCTGGGATTCAAGTTTGTGGACAATGCCGCCCACCTAGGTGGATTGGTGACAGGAGCTGCATACGCGTTCGTGGTTTTCCCCAGATCATCGTCACCTCATCGGCCGCTGATCTTAAAGCGGGATTTTGCGATCGGAGGAATAGGGATCTTTTTGATCGCAGCCTCAGCAATCGGGGCCATCTTTATGATGTTAATGCGAGGGTCATGATTCCTGAAATAAGAACGAGTATTCCTGGCCCTCGCTCGCAGGAGTTGGCGGCTAGACTTCGCGTGCATGAGAGTCGGAATGTGACTTATATGGATCCCTCGTGGCCGGTTTTTTGGGAGAGGGCGAGAGGGGTGAACGTGTGGGACGCAGATGGGAATCGTTTCCTGGATTTCACCAGTGCTTTTGGAGTTGCGGGGCTTGGGCATCGTCCTCCTGAAATCGTGGAGGCAATGAAGGAGCAAAGCGAGCAGCTACTTCATGGTATGGGCGATGTTCATCCAACCGCTTTAAAGGTTGAGTTGTGCGAACAGCTTTCGAAATTAACTTTCGAGAGATGGGGTGCTGGTTCGGGAAAGGTAGTGCTTTCAAATTCAGGATTTGAAGCGGTGGAAACGGCGCTCAAGACGGCGCGATTAGCGACGGGGAAGCGTAGGGTGATGGCTTTTACCAATGGCTATCATGGACTAGGTTATGGAAGCTTGCTTGGCACTGATCTAAAAAAGTTTCGCGGGCCTTTTGTAGATCAATTGGCAGAGGTGACCAATCGGGTGGAATACGGTTCGTCCGAGCTGCCCAATGACGATGAGATTGGGGCGGTTCTAGTGGAGCCAATTCAAGGACGAGGGGGGAAAGTGATTCCTCCCGCTGGATTTTTATCAGCGCTGAGAGATTGGTGTGACGAGCACGGCGCTCTTTTGATTTTTGATGAAATTTACACCGGTTTTTATCGCACCGGGAAGTGGTTTGCCTGTGATTGGGAAGGGATTGTTCCTGATCTGATTTGCGTTGGAAAAGCGATGAGTGGAGGGTTTCCGATTTCCGCTTGTGTGGGCAAAGAAGAGGTTATGGATCAATGGCCTAAGAGTCCGGGGGAGGCGTTGCATACCAGTACTTTTTTGGGACACCCGGTAGGCTGTGCCATGGCATTAAAATCTCTGGAGATTTTTGAGAGGGACGCAACAATTCGATTGGTGGAAGAAGCCTTAGAAAGACTTTCTAACGCGCTGCAGGCATTTGATCACGAAGCCGTTCGAGAGGTGCGTGGTCGCGGCTTGATGTGGGGGATGGAATTGAATCGCCCAGCCAACCGGTTGTTGGCCTCACTTTTAGCTGAGGGTCTTCTCTTTCTGGCGGATGGTCCGGAAGGAAACGTCCTTTCTTTCACGCCCCCTTTCCAGATCTCGGAAGGGGAGTTAGATTATGCGCTTACCGCGATCCGGCGGCATTTAGATGGTTCTTAAACTAGGATGAGTCGCTCGTCGCTTTCGAGGGTCTTGGTGAGGTTCTCCCACCCATTTGGGGTCTGCAGGTTAAAGACCCTAAGGTAGAGAGTGACCAATTTGGGGTCGTGTGCTTCGATGAGGCTGTTGATGGTGGACTTAAGTTTTTCATCATCAAGAGTGTCGGGAAGAGCTCCTTCGACCGAGCCTTCTCCATCGTGCTCGATTCCCATGCCGTCGCAGAATCCGATGAGAAGCTCCTGCTGCCCTTTCATGAAGTAAACCTGAAAGAGGTGTTCGCCGATGGTGTCGCTGGTTTTGAGTTTAAGAGTCTTATGAAGCCAGATGATCTGCTCTGCGACCGATTTTTTCTCAACGAAGACAGGTCGGAGATTTCGGTTTGCGGTGAGGGTCGCGATCGCTGATTTGTAAAGTTGACGGTCATTTTCCCGGATCCAGAGAAACATGTCGCTGATGGGGGAAGGGTCGATTTTCTGATAGATTTCGAATGCGTTCACAGTGTGTTTGGCTTGAGAGGAGTCAACACCGCGTAACGGTGAAGGCAAGGTCAAAGGCTGGTTCTAGCCATAGCTTCGTGGCATGGATCTGTAAAAACACACTACTTTCACTCAAGTGTCTGGCTCGCAAATCGACTCGGTAACGTTGTGCATCGTGATATTTTGAGCAAGTCGATGAAGGTTATCCATGCCCGTTTCAAAGACCTGACGGATCGTGAGGTTGAATTTAAAGAACTCCTCAATCGAAGCCGGATTGACTTTTGGAGGGAGAGAGGGATTCTGGAGATATGAAAGCTTTTATTGTGTTTTGTGTTATCGGAATTCTGAATTCCTCTGCCGATGATTGGCCCCGTTGGATGGGTGAGAAAGCGGATGGGGTGTGGCGGGAAAAAGGAATCAGAACAGATTTGCCGGAGTCTGGTGCTCCTGTGGTGTGGCGGGTTCCGGTCGGTTGGGGGTATTCGGGTCCTGCGGTTGCTGATGGAAGAGTTTACGTCTCTGACTACCAGCGCTCTGAGGGCGAGTTGCTGAATAATCCTGGGAGAGCAGTAACGTGGCAAGGAATAGAGAGATTGCTTTGTTTGGATGCCGTAACAGGAGAAGAGATTTGGAAGTTTGAAGAGAATCGGACTTATAGGCTTTCCTATCCCGGAGGGCCGCGTGCTACTCCTACGATTGCAAATGGCTTGGTTTATTTCTTGGGCGGGATGGGAGATCTCGTTGTGCTTGATGCCAAGACTGGTGCTAAAAAGTGGGAGAAGAATTTTCAAAGAGATTTTGGTGCTGGGCTTCCCATTTGGGGGTTCGCCGCTCATCCGCTTGTGGTTGGCGATACTTTGTATTGTATTGTCGGTGGAAAGGGGAGTGTT
>Ga0315322_10000056_pt1 | contig 66208 bp, 47 predicted proteins | sample M110021515metaG_FD_203461 | JGI IMG/M metagenome (GOLD analysis project Ga0315322, IMG submission 203461) | Ammonia-oxidizing marine archaeal communities from Monterey Bay, California, United States - M1 100m 21515 | ecosystem: Environmental > Aquatic > Marine > Intertidal zone | place: USA... | reverse complement strand
TCAGCGCGAGATAGTAAATGAAGATCAGCGAAAGGAGTGCAAAAAACACCTGAAGGACCGCACGCAAACCCAGTCCCAGCCGTTTGACTGGTTGTGGTGGTGGCGCCATATTGAAGTTGGAATCTGTGTCAGCCATGCTTACTAAAAATCAGGGTTTCCAACGTCGGAAATCCAAGAGGTGAAAGGTGAGGAATAGAAAAAAAGCGCTTGTTGATAAATAGAACACAATTGCCCTGCTGTCGATAAGCCCCCGGGAGAACTCACGAAGGTGGTTCTGGGAAGAGATGAACTCGAAGAAGGGGGCCGCGGGAATCTGGTCTCCAAATAGCAGGGGGATAAATCCCAAGAAAATATGAAAGATGAGGATGGCGGTGCAAACCACCCCAGCAATAATCTGACTCGACGTCAGGGCCGAAGCTAGGCAACCGAAAGCGGTGAAGAGCATCCCCATCAGGGCAATAATAGTAATCGCACCAGCCAGTTCTCCATTGGTGAAAGGAGGGGGCACATCAGTTACGATGGTGAAAAGGTAAAAGTGGACTACCGCTACAATCCAGAGAGAAAGGAAGGTTGTGTAAGCCGCTGAAAATTTCGATAAAATCACCTGCCAGGTACGAACTGGAGCTGTGAGAAGTCCCTCAATTGTTCCTGATCGATTCTCTTCGGAAAACAGCCTCATTGTAAGAACTGGGAACAAAAAGAGAAAGTAAATCCCAAAAATTGGTGAAGTGAAGGTGACAAAAACGAGACTTTCGGGAACAGCGTTGTCCGAGAATTGCTTGAAAGTAGCAGTCAGGGCGAAACCTTGCATAAGAGCTGCAAAGCAAAGAATGAGCCAGCCGAAGGGGCTGAGGAAATATGATTTTAATTCCTTAAAGTAAAGAATCCGGAAGATGCGCATGAGAATGAGGGCTTAATCTTTGCGGGTGAGTTCAATAAAAACTTCCTCGAGGGTGCCAATACGGCGGCTCAGAGAACGGAGGGGCCACTTTTTTTCGGCGGCAAGATTACTAATCTTCAGGCGGGTGTCGGTTTTCGGTGCAGCGAAGAGGGTGAAGCGATTCCAGTCATCTTGGAGTGATTCGCCGACCACGCGGGTGATCTCGTCGAATTCCAAAATTATTTCTTCGACTTCACTTTTCGGAGCTTTGAGCTCCACCGTGACCCGTCCAGCTGTTCGCATAGAGCCGACCAGGCTCTCTGGAGTATCGGCCGCTTTTATTTTGCCTTCATCAATAATTACCACCTTGTTGCAGGTCATTTCTACTTCGCTGAGGATATGAGTTGAAATGAGAATGGTGTGCTTTTCGCCAAGATTCTTGATTAGGCTGCGAATCGCCCGGATTTGATTTGGGTCTAAGCCATTGGTCGGCTCGTCCAAAATCAGCAAATCTGGCTCATGGATCAGTGCGTCAGCTAGGCCAACCCGCTGACGGTAGCCTTTGGAGAGGGTCTTGATCATCTTTCGGCGGACATGAGTGAGCCCGCAGGTTTCCATGACTTCGGACAGCCGTTTTCGCAAACGACTCCTCGACAGTCCCTTGAGACCTCCACGGAATCGAAGGTATTCTTTTACCCTCATGTCGGTGTAAAGAGGCACATTTTCCGGCATATAGCCGATTCTTTTTCGGACCTCGAGCGATTCGCGGAAAATATCCTTTCCCGCAATTCGTGCAGCACCCGATGTTGGGGGAAGGAAACCCGTTAACATTTTGAGGGTTGTTGACTTGCCAGCGCCGTTTGGTCCAAGAAAGCCGACAATCTCTCCACGGGTGACTTCGAAAGAAATTTGATCGACGGCCTTGAGGCGCCCGTAACTTTTACTGAGATTTGAAATCTCGATCATGGTTTTTTTTTAGAGAATCGTTGGTGTGGGTTGACTCGCTCAGGTGTGCGCATTACCTAACGGCAATGTTTAGTCTGTTCCAAGCATGAATGTCATTCTATCGCGATAAAGGTTCTTTCCCAATAACACATGTCTTCTCATATCTCGCCCCGGTTAAATGCCGAACTTTTGGAGCAAAAATATGCGCAGTGGAGCGCTGACCCCCGCTCTGTGGAAGAAAATTGGGCTGCGTTTTTCGAGGGATTTGAACTCGGCTCGGCGGTTCCTAGAAAAGGTGGGCCCCAGGGACAGCCTGAAGTGGGTGCTGATTCGGTTCGTCTTGACCAACCGCTTTCCGAGGAACAGCTATCATTCCGAGGGAAAATTGTAAGTTTAGTCTACAATTATCGGACACTTGGCCACACTCAGGCTCACATTAATCCGCTACATAACTCGGGGCCTGCTAACCCGCGCCTTGAATTGAAGACGTTTGGATTCACGAACGAAGACCTAGATCGGGAGGCTGCGACCCAGTTTTTCCGTGATGGGCAGACGATTAAGCTGAGCGATTTAGAAACCTCACTAAAGAAGACCTATTCAGGCAAGACCGGCTTTGAGTTTATGCACATCCACAACACGCAGGTCCGTGATTGGATTCGTCGGCGGATCGAGGATAAGGTTTACGCGCCACCGATTAGCAGCGAAGACAGCAAGAAGGCCCTTCGCTGGTTGATGGAATCCGAGCTTTTTGAAAGTTTTCTCGGCAAAAAATTCCTTGGCGAGAAAAGATTCTCATTAGAAGGGAGCGAAGGACTCATGATTCTTTTGAATCGTATCCTTGAAGGTTGTCCTTCCTCCGGGATCAAGGAAATTGAAATGGGAATGGCCCACCGGGGGCGCCTCAACGTCCTCGCTCATTTCGTGAAGAAATCTATTTCCACACTTCTTTATGAATTCACACCGAATTACGTTCCTGATCTTGTTGCGGGCGACGGCGATGTCAAATATCACCTCGGATACGAAAAAGTCCGTAAATTAGAAGATGGCGAGGTTCGCGTAAGTCTAGCGGCCAACCCTAGCCATCTTGAGGCCGTCAATCCAGTTGTCGAAGGAAAGGCCCGGGCTCGCCAGCGAATGATTGGCGATGATGGTGCCAAAACTGATCGGAAAGTAGTTCTGCCCCTTTTAATTCATGGAGATGCTGCTTTTGCGGGGCAGGGTCCGGTTGCAGAGGTTCTCAATCTTTCGCAACTCGGTGGCTATCGAACTGGCGGAACAATTCACCTGGTCGTAAACAATCAAATTGGGTTTACAACCATGCCGGAGGATGCTCGCTCTTCTGCTTATGCGACCGACGTCGCCAAGATGATCGAAGCTCCTATTTTGCACGTGAACGGTGAGCGCCCGGAGGAATTAATTTGGGCGGCGGAATTCGCCCTCGAATTCCGCCAAGTTTGGGGGCGCGATGTTGTTATCGATATGTATTGCTACCGTCGTCAGGGCCATAACGAAACCGATCAAGCAGCATTCACCCAACCTCATATCTATCGTAAGATTTCAGGGCGTAAGACTGCTGGTCAACTTTATCTCGACGAGTTGGTTGCCTCCGCAATCCTTACTGTCGGAGAGGGACAAGAAATTCACGATGAAATTTGGAATGGTCTTGATGCCGGCCTCGAGGAGATGCGCAAGAATGAACAGGAGGGGAATCTTAATATTTACACTGGTTCTACTGCAGAGACGCAGCCGCCGTATTCTCATAATCCTGTTGTGACCGGGATCCCGCTAGATCGCCTTCAGCACATCGGCAGAGTCCTCACTACGATTCCGGAAGGATTTCAGCTCCACCCGACGCTTGCTAAACGCTTCGTGCCGCGTCGCGGCGAAGCTTTAGTAAATGGAGGTCCGTTTGATTGGGCCTTTGCAGAGGCCCTCGCCTTTGGCGGCTTGTTGACCGAAGGCTTTCCAGTGCGTCTTTCGGGTCAGGATTGCCGGAGAGGAACATTTAGTCAGCGCCACGCGGTTTTGTATGATTACGAAACACGAGAGCGTTATGTTCCTTTGAGCAATCTGAGTGATGATCAGGAAAAGTTCTGCGTCTATAATAGTCTTCTTTCGGAAGCTGCTGTTCTTGGATTCGACTATGGCTACACTCTGGGTTGCCCTAAGATGTTGATTATGTGGGAGGCGCAATTTGGCGATTTTGCGAATGGCGCGCAGGTACTCATCGACCAATTTATTTCTTCCGCGGAATCGAAATGGCAAACCCCAAGCTCGCTCGTAATGCTTCTTCCTCACGGATATGAAGGTATGGGACCTGAGCACTCGAGTGCCCGGCTTGAGAGATTTCTGCAACTGTGTGCCGAGAAAAACATGATCGTAGGTAATTTCACAACACCCGCCCAATATTTTCACGCCCTACGTCGCCAAAAGCATTCCCTGACTCGAAAGCCCTTAATCGTGATGACTCCCAAGAGTCTATTGACTAATCCGCGAGCGGTTTCGCAGGTTGAGGACTTCCTTGATGACACTTCATTTCAGGAGGTGCTCCCCGACAATTATGGGTTCGAAAAGCCAGAGAACGTCTCCCGTGTCGTCTTCTGTTCTGGTAAAGTTTATTACGATATCCTCGCCTATCGGGAAGAAAACGGGATCAAGAATGTTGCGATCGTTCGTATCGAGCAGTTATATCCATTTCATATCGAAGCGCTTAAGCAGGCAATCAGTCCATACAGTTCCGCGAAGAAGTTTATCTGGTGCCAAGAAGAACCTCTCAACATGGGAGCTTGGAGTTACATTCAGCCCCGACTCAAGAAGGCCACTGGCCGGAGAGCTCGGTATGCGGGCCGCGATCGTGCTTCAAGTCCCTCTACTGGCTCCAAAGCCGTCCATAAACGCGAGCAAAAGATGCTCTGCGAAGAAGCCTTTTCAGTTTAACAGACCAATGTCTCACCAAATAAAAATCCCACCAGTCGGAGAATCAATCGTTTCCGCGCTTGTTGCAAGATGGCATATCGCCGATGGGGCTACTGTCGAAAAGGGGCAAGCCCTTGTCACACTTGAGACTGACAAAATATCGAATGAGCTGGAGGCCGAAATTGCCGGAAAGATCTCGATCATTATCCATGAAGGTGAAGAAGTCGAGATTGGAACAGTGATCGGTTTGATCGACGAAGCCGCTGTGAGTGAGGTCGTTCCTGCCTCAGAACTGGCCCCATCCCCACCGGAGAAATCATCAGCAGAAACGCTAGGATCTAAGGGCGAAAAAATTGGCATCATCGTTCCTGCTGCCGGTGAGTCTATCACATCAGCCACCGTAGCAGCTTGGGCGGTATCCAATCATGATTACGTAGAGAAAGGGCAGCCCCTTGTTTCGCTGGACACCGACAAGGTTTCGAGCGAGTTGGAAGCAGAAGTTTCTGGAATTGTTACGATCGAAGTGTCCGAAGGTTCTGAAGTTTCGATTGGCGAAAAATTAGGGTCAATTGAGCTTTCTGAGGCACCGGTCTCATCGACTCCTGAGGCTCCAAAGCCCGAACCGACCAGCGTTAAATCTCCGGCAGCGCCGGTTGAATTATCTACTGCATCTACCCCAAAGCCGGACGTTGGTGCCGATGAATTGAGGGTAACGCGGAAGAAGATGACGCCACTTCGTCGTAAGATCGCCCAGCACTTGGTGAATGCTCAGCAGGCGGCCGCTATTCTCACAACTTTCAACGAGGTCGATATGACCGAAGTCATGAAGTTGAGAAAATCGGTTCAAGAGGAATTCGTGAGTAAGCATGGTGTGAAACTTGGCTTTATGTCTCTTTTCACAAAGGCTGTTGTCCAAGCCCTCAGAGATGTGCCCTCCATTAATGCACGTATCGAAGGTGACGAAATCATCGAGAACCATTTCTATGACATTGGAATCGCAATGGGAACCGAGAAGGGGTTGATTGTTCCAGTCGTCCGTGACTGTGATCAAAAATCTTTCGCACAAGTTGAGAAGGACATTATCGATTACTCTCTCCGCTCGAAAGAGGGAAAGATTGAACTTTCAGATCTCTCTGGGGGAGTCTTTACAATTTCTAACGGAGGCGTTTACGGTTCACTGTTAAGCACACCGATCTTGAACCCGCCACAGAGCGGAATTCTCGGTATGCATACCATTCAGCAGCGCCCGATGGCGGTGAACGGAAAGGTTGAGATCCGCCCAATGATGTATCTGGCCTTGAGTTACGATCACCGCCTTGTTGATGGAAAAGAAGCGGTGAGTTTTCTAATTCGGATTAAGGATAGCCTTGAGAATCCAACTCGGATGATGCTTGAGATGTAGTCCTAGTCCAAATCGTCGACTTGGCCCTTAATTCCTCATTTGTTGCAGAGGATTGTTCAGCTTTGATCGGGCCAGAGAAGGTCATCTTTAGTGTAGGGTATCTTGTCTCCTCCGGCTGAACGGAGTTCCAAAAGTTTCTGAGAAACCGGGTGGAGGATTAACGGCGAATTCCAACGATCTACGAGTTGTCCTTTGCTGTTCAAAGCCGGTCCATCTTGGGCTAGAAAAGGCCGCCGGTGCGAATTACTCCCGTGAAGAAAAAGGACAAGATCTTCATTGGTGGAATAGTCCGCAGTGTCCCGTTTCTTGACCAACAGAAAAACACTATCGATAAAGCGAGCCATCATTTCAAGGTCCTCGGCAGCCGAGGTGTCTTTTCCTGCATACCCCGCCAGCATCGTATCTGAGAGAACCGGATCGGGAGGCTCCTTGGAAAAGACAAGATTGGCCTCGTTTTGCGGAGCACCGTCTTTTGTTTCCGGTTCGGGTGATCTTCGATTAATCAGTGAAACAAGAATGGTGAGAGCCACGCAGGCTCCGAAGATCCTGGCTTTCATTTAAAAGGAATCGGGTTTCAAGAAGCCAATCGGTAGAGTCGAAGGATCGCTGGCCTCTGCATCCCCAATATCATAAAAATTGCTAAGATTCGGAAGAACCTGCTCGAAGTTTGCCCGGCCCTCTAGCCCAAACCAAAGGAGGAGTTCGGCAACGAGAGCATCAACTGAAGTAGTCGGAAGAATCCGCCCACCCCGGCCAACATCATTCGGAGAATCGCGGGCGAGGCTCGGGTATTGACCTAGAACTTGCCCTCCGGCAACCGCGCCCCCCATGACAAATTGGTTTCCGCCCCAAGCGTGATCCGATCCGGAGCCATTCGAGCGAAGAGTTCGGGCAAAATCGGAGGCTGAGAATGTCAGCACCGAATCGGCAAGGCCACAGTTTTCAAGACCTTGTTGAAAAGCGGCAAGAGCTGGAGTGAGTTCGGAGAGAAGGTTCTGTTGAGGTTCGATGAGCGAACTGTGGTGATCCCATCCTCCGCGGGAAACGAAGATGGTCTGTCGTCTTAACCCAAGTTTGGCGCGCAGGGCGATGGTCTTAAGTGTCGCAAGAAGGTTGCGCGCGATACCGGAATCTGGAAAAGAAACCCCCGCAAAACCTTCTTCAAGAGCGTCGAATTCACCTTGGACAAACTCCTGCTGGTCGAGACTTTGGTTGGTGAGTTCAGCAAAGGCCTTTTCCATCAGATGGTTATACTGCTGCTCCATCATTGATCGGAGCGCGAGGTTTTTGAGTGCGGTGGGGTGATTATTACCGCTTAGCTCCGAAAAGGTCAAAGCACCACGGTGCGTCATCACAAACTGCTGGGTATCTCTACCCACTTGAAAAATATTATTTCCAGCGAGCGAGATGCTCATCGAGGTTTTTGAGCCCCCATTTGATTGGTCGTGTAGAATGTCGGCCGTCCGCCCGGCCCACCCAGTTAGGTTGGTTTCACCTTGGGGCAATGAAGTCTGCCACTGCTCGGATTGGTCACTGTGTGAAAAGAGGCCGCGGGGCCGGGGCTTGAGGCGATCCTTGTATTGGTTCCTCGTCATCGGTTCAATGAGGGTTCCGATATTGGAGATGAAGGAAAGTCTGCGTGGCCCCTCTGGTGTCCCATTTCCGTTAAAGAGCTTTTGTAAGCCTCCCATAGCAGGGTGAATCGCATATTCCTGACCGTCACCATTTACGCTTTGGCTCAAGGGTAATAGAGACTGTTGAGCTAGAGCGAGGTTGGTTCGAGTTGCTGCGTAGTCGGCATATCGTGCGGTGTCGTTAGGTATGAGAACGTTGTATGAGTCAATACCACCGTGGAGATAGAGGCAGACCAGCGTTTTTCGGTCTTCTGAGTCAGTTGGGAGATCTGCGGCAACTGCGTTATTAGCCATCTTGAGATTCAAGAGGGTCGACATAATAGAAGTTGATCCAAGGGCTGCACAAGAGCTTTCACCCATGAAGGAACGACGGGAGAGTTTATGAAGAGAAGACATGTCCTTGTTGATAGGGTCTAGCGTTGCACAGCCCCTTCGGGGGACATCATGACCAGGTAAACTGCGAGGCGGGCTTTTTCCACAGGATCGGAGATCGCAGTGTTGGCGAGGTTGGATTTAATGATCGATCTTGTTTTGGCACTCATGCCCCCGGCGCAAACGACAATGTTAAGGTAATCTAAGAGGACGTCCGAGTCTTCTAGATAAGGCATGAAGTCCTCGTAATCCGGAGTAAATTGATAACGGCCATAAATTCGGAACCCTCGATCAGCAATTTTCCAAAAACGATTGGGGGAGGAAATCAAAGTGTAGGAATTAGCAATTTCCAACGCAGGACCATCTAGGCCCGCTAGGCCAAGGCTGCCGGGTGGCGAGTAGTCCGGTCGGTAAAAATTGAAAACCGTCGGAGAGTTCATTGGCATCTGCAAGGTGTCTTCAAAATATTGCCCGTAATCCCACCAAACAAGATTGCCAGACCGGTTCATCTTCGTCACTCTCGCGAGATGCATCGTCCGAATGACTGGCTCCCGGAAGAGTCCGAATTCAGTTGAAGCAGCAATGGCAGGATCACGGGCCTCTGGATCCATTAAAATCGCCTTTACGACTGCACCGAGGTCGCCCCGTTCGCCATACCCGTTATTGGCGAAAACCGAAGAAATCCGCTCCACATAGGCTGGCTTTGGATTACTCGTGATAAGAAATTGAATCAGGGAGCGGGAAACAAAGGGAGCGCAGTTGGGGTGCTCAAAAAGGTGTCTGATAGCATCACGAATATCTTGCATGCCATTTTCAATGCTTGGAGTTCTCGCAGGAATGACAAAATTGTTGAGCAGTGTTTTCTCGCCGAAGTCATGCTTTTCGGGGAAAAGCACCATCGGCAAGAGGTGTTCCTGATCTTGCCCGGATTGAATTCCCCAGCGTGGTTTTGCAAACCAAAGACCTGTCATCACTCGCGCAAGTTCGGTGATGGTGTCGTTGTCATAGGTCGGGATTGGGTTCCCCTTATCATCAAGCTTCCACGTCCCATCTTGGTTTAGTTCCCAGAGTCCAATTGAGAATAACTGCATGACCTCCCTGGCATAATTTTCGTCGGGATAACGATTAATAGAAGGATCTGGTGGGAGATTACCAACGTGGGAAAGATAACGCCCCATGTTTGCATCAAGGGTTACTCCCATGAGGAGGTCGTAGTAGTTCCCAAAAGCATGGTTAACGAGCCTGTCATAATAGCGGGAAAGACTGCGGACGTTTTGGTCAATGCTGCTATCTTGGCGTGAGATTACGAGGATCTGTGATAACGCAAAGGAAACCCTCTGTCGGAGTTGATCAGGGCCAGAAATTGCGGCGCGAGCAAAAGCAGATTGGAGGTTTCCATCTTCAAGCCGCTCATTATTAGCGATGTGGTAGCTATTATCAACTCGGGGGCCATTCAGGTCATTTTCGATCTCTCTAATGTAGTCCTCGTGGTGGGTTGCTGGCTGGCTTTCGATTTGATCATCGATCCAGCCTTCTATGCCTTGTCTGCGAACATTTTCAATTTCAGACATGGTTGGACCAAATGAACCTTGCAACAAAAGACGAGAAGCCTCGGTGCGAGTAGGAGTGGTACTGCCGAGGCCAAGTGCAAGAGACGCACGGTTGGTAAATCTTTCTAAGTAGATCGCTCGGTCGCCGGGTATGGTTCCGTCTGGAATGCCATCATCGTTATTATCGTAGGCTACCGCTCTCCCCAGCGAGTCAGGGTCCGTTGATTTCGAACCAAGAATGCTCTCATCCCAGTCACTTAAACCATCCGAATCAAGATCACGATCCGAGATTGTAACCCGGAAGAATTCGCGCGATAAGCTCAAGGGAACGGTGGCTCGGAACTCACCTCCATTGACGGACAAATCGGCTTGGGATAGTGCAAAATCCTGAAGGTTGTTCGATGAATATATTTGCTGTGATTTCAGGAGCAATCTCGGAAAACAGATATCGAGCGAATTAGGCATCTCAGACTTTTCAGTGACGACCCGGAAGTTTGATTTAGGGTCAAAAGGATCGCTGCCAAATCTAGCCTCATCTTCATTAGTGAATCCGTCTCCATCATCATCGTCTGTTGGTTTGAGTTGTCCTGCACCAAAGTGTGCCTCCCAGAGGTCGGACATCCCGTTATTGTTCAAGTCTGCGCCTCCTAACACCTGCTGGCTATAGAGTGGAGGTAATGAATCAGCTGAATTTGGATCTGTGAATTGGGCCGCTTCCAGAGAGTCACTGACACCATCGCCATCACTATCAGGTCGGGACGGGTCGGTCCCAAAAAGTGCTTCGAGCAGGTTTGAAAGACCGTCGGAGTCCTTGTCAAGCAAGCTGTCAGAAGGGTTATTCAGGTCGAATCCATGGGTTAGTTCATAAGAATCGTACATCCCATCATTATCCTCATCCGCGAAGTGGGAGAGCCCGTTGAGAAGTTCCACTGGGGTTGATGAACGGTAGAGCTTTAGTCCCTGACTGAGATCCATTTTCGAGCTTCCTGGAGCATTAACATTTCCCCAGACCGCTGATCGGTCGACCACGGAAGGCGCGGCTTCGCATCCAGTAAATTTCCGCTCGGCAATCGTGATTCCCGATTTTTGATTAATAATGGAAAAGCTAACCGTCCAATTAACTCTTGCGCTTCGATCGCTCAATGCTTGGACCCGGAAGGTGAGAGGATCAGAGGTGTCACAGGAGCCAAATCCCGCGAAGCCAAGTGCCTTGGTGAGGTCTTTACTGTCGTCGCGGTAGTATAAGTTATTCCCATTTCGTCTAAAGCTTCCCTGACCCGTGGTGTTGAAAAGAAAAACAATTTTCCCTTCCCGCCGAAACAATCTCATTCTAAGGCAATCGAGGGCATTGACTGTAAGATTGCCGACCTTCCAATCGATGAAGTCTCGCTCTGCCCCAGCGTCGCTCCTAACCCCATTACCGTGGTCGTTCACGAATTGCAGGTCGGTTGCTTCCCATAAGACCTCAGTTGCGCTGACGAAAACCGGAACAGGCAGAGAAGAGAACCTTCTATCCCTTGGGTCAGAAAAGTTTAATCTCTCGCTGGCATCATCCACCCCATTACCATCTGTATCTGGGCGAGTCGGGTCACTCCGGAGAGGGTGATTCAATTCATCAAAATCCGAAAGCCCATCGTTATCAGTATCTCCGAAATTAGGATTGCTGCCCGCGGCTGCTTCTGCAGCATCGCCAAGACCGTCGCCATCGGTATCCGCTTTCCAAGGATGGCTGCGGGCCCTAAACTCTTCGAGCCAATTTAATGAATCACCGTCCGGATCGTCATTCAACGTGACATCTGAACGGTGCAGAATCTCCCACCAATCGGGAAGGCCATCGGAGTCAGCATCTCCACTAGTGTTAATGATCTGGATCCCTGCGATTCCAGAGGCATTTCCTGATGTTCGGAAGCTCTCAAATGAGACCGTGCGTCCAATTAGGCCTTCATAACGAACAACATTGGCAAGAGGGGCGTTCGGGCCAGTAGTTGGGTAATACAAAATAAAGTCTAATTCACCTCCTGCAGCTAGCGGTCTCATCATGGCACTTAACTGGAAAAACCCGTCTCGTCTTAGAGTTGTAAGTGGACCTAGGCTAGCCGCCGATAGATACACGTAAACATCGTAGGTGATGAAGGATTTTGGGATATTGTTGATTTGGATCCCTGCGGGGGTATCTGAGTTAGCGGAAAGGTAAGTATTTAAAAGACTGGCGGCGGGAGTGCCGTAAGCCGAACTGGTCCGGGCTCCGTCAAAATTGAAGGACACAGTTGTGGTGGTCGCATTACCGGCGGAATCAACGATTGCACCTGCTACGGGACTGGCGATCTGGCTACTATCGCCTGATCTCAACGGGCCACCCTGAGGGGCAGCGGAGCTTACGAGTAATTCGGTCTGATTCCAATTGGTTTGAGGAATTAAACCGTTGGGGAAGGTGGATGGCCAGAGTCCGTCGTCAGGACGGTTTTTCGATCGAAAGTTGATCCCGATGGCTCCTGCCCATTGTGGTGGAGTGCTCTTGTTATCATTGGGCTTGTAACCTGTCTGGATCTCCCAGGCGTCAGATGCACCATCCAAATCGGTATCCACTAAAATCGGGCTAGAGTTTGTTTCTTCACCGTCGAGGAGACCATCATCATCTGAATCCTTATCTAGTGGATCGCTTTCAATCTCGTTCTGATCCTCCAGTCCGTCTCCATCAGTATCAGCAAGGCGGGGATTTGTTCCGGCAATGAATTCGTTAAGGTTGGTCAAGGTGTCTCCATCCATGTCGACTGAAGCATCGGAAGGGTCTGAGTCCGATAATTGATAGAGCCTTTCCCAATAGAGTGGAAGATTGTCTAAATCAGCGTCTCTGAGCGCGGTCGGATCGAGTGATAATGAAACCTGATCCATCGCCAGCGATGCTTTTGGAGTATTACCAATCCGCCGAATCTCTAGGGTGTTGGCCCCTTCGGAAAGACCAAGCCCAGCCGTTGAGAACTCGCCCGACACCAAAGTGTAGCTTTGGAATTTTTCGCTGGTAAAGGAAGCCGGATTCCCATTCAGGCTTATCGTCACGATGTTCTCGAGGGAAATGTTATTCCCTTCCACAGTGGTGTTGCTCCAGATGAAATCGAGTTCGAATCTCATGAGACCAATGTTAGTGGCCTGTCTTGCATTTAGATTGAAATGGATCACGTTACGCGGATCTGAGGAGGTCAGCGAGCGTTCGTAATTTTTGATGCCCTCATCTCTGGCGAGAGTCCCGACAGGGGCGGGGTAAGTTCCGGCGAGATAGTAATGATCATCCAGAATAGTGGCAGCTCCAGGCGCGGTATCTTGCCGGCCGTTCTCTCGAGAGAATTCCGAGCTTGAGTTGTTATTGGTTCCAATCTGGATGATGGACGTGAAGTCGGCTCGGGCCGAAATAGTCCCGCTCAATAGGAGAGATCCTAATAACCCTATTTGGCGAGCGGAACGAAACATTGAAAGAAGTGTTACGGATTTATTAATAATTTCAAGATCCTAAATAAATATTTTCTTATTCTAAGAAATTCGTTCCTTTGGGCAAAGGATCATCTTATCGACCGCCCATCGCCCAAGAAAAATCGCATCCTTTGAAGGATTGGACAAGCGGCAAAGATCCCATAGCGTGGGGGTGTGGATTTCCGCCTTGTCAGTGAATTTGCCCCCAAGGGGGATCAGGAGCAAGCGATCGCCAAGTTGGTGAAATCGATTAAATCCGGCAACCGTCATCAGACCCTTCGTGGCGTCACTGGCTCAGGTAAGACATTCACAATGGCAAATGTCATTGATCAGATCCAAAAACCGACCCTGATCATGAGCCACAATAAAACTCTGGCCGCCCAACTTTACTCCGAATTTAAAGCCTTTTTCCCTGAGAATGCCGTTGAGTATTTTGTCTCATATTTCGACTACTATCAACCGGAGGCCTACATACCCCGCTCGGACACCTACATTGAGAAAGACTCATCAATTAACGAGGAAATTGAGCGGCTCCGCTTGAGCACAATGGGATCACTGATCACGCGTGACGATGTTATCGTGGTCGCCAGCGTGAGCTGTATCTATGGGCTAGGAAATCCGGAGGATTACAAAGAAATGATGTTCGGGATTCGTCAGGGTGAGGAACTGGGGCGCGATGAATTTTTGACTGAGCTTGTAAATCTTCTCTTTGAACGAAACGACATCGCCTTTGAGAGGGGTCACTTTCGAGTTCGGGGTGATGTTGTCGAAGTGAGGCCGGCTTATCTAGAGAAGACCGCCATTCGGATTGAGTTTTTTGGTGATGAAATTGATCGCATCACGTCGATCGATACAAGGAGCGGTCATGTTATCGACGAGGTAACTCATTACGTTTTTTATCCGGCCAAGCAGTTTGTCAGCTCTAAGGAAAAACTGAAGGATGCGATGGTTGCGATTCGGCAAGAACTCGATGATCGTATCGCCTGGTTCGAGAAAAATGGTAAGCTTATCGAGGCCCAGCGTATTCGCATGCGGACGGAGTATGATCTCGAGATGATGCAGGAAATGGGTTTTTGCCAGGGAATCGAGAACTACTCGCGTCACATCACGGGACGAAAGCCCGGCGAGAGGCCCTACACGCTGCTCGACTTTTTTCCCGACGATTACCTTTTATTGGCGGATGAGAGTCACGCCACTCTTCCACAGGTGCGCGGGATGTTTGAAGGAGATAAAAGTCGCAAATCGGTATTGGTAGATCATGGTTTCCGGCTACCGAGCGCAATGGATAATAGGCCTTTGCGCTTCGATGAATACATGAAAATGACGAAGCGCCGACTCTATGTCAGCGCGACGCCCGGGCCCTTTGAAATTGTAAACTCTCGTCCTGATAACCCGAAATTCATTCCGATTAAATCTAGGAATGATACCGATTTTGATCCCACTTTTTTTAAGCGCCTTACTATCAAAGCAAGCGGCTCGTCCGAAGATCCGGAGGATTTTGATGTGTCTCGCAGTGGGGGTCAGTTGGTTGTAGAGCAGATCATTCGGCCGACCGGTTTACTGGATCCAATTTTGACGATGCGTCCGTTGAAGTCGCAGATCGATGAGACGATAGAACTCTGTCAACAACGCGTTGAGAAGAACGAAAGGGTGCTCATTACGACTCTAACCAAAAAGACGGCAGAAGATTTAACCGAATATCTTCAGGGGGCCGGCCTGAAAGTCCGCTACATCCATGCCGATGTCGATGCGGTTGAGCGTGTCGAAATTCTGCGAGCCCTTCGAGCTGCCGAGTTCGATGTTCTGGTCGGCATCAATCTTCTCCGTGAGGGACTAGACCTTCCTGAGGTTTCCTTGGTGTGCATTTTAGATGCTGACAAGGAGGGCTTTCTCCGAAATGAAACAAGCTTAATTCAGACTGCCGGACGAGCCGCCCGACATGTGAATGGTGAGTGTCTACTCTTTTGCGACACGGTGACTGATTCCATTCAATGCTTACTTGATGTTACGGAATATCGCCGCGCGATTCAAAAAGACTACAACGAGGAGCATGGGATAACTCCGAGGAGCGTGAAAAGAGCGGTTCAGAAAAGCCTTCATGATCGTGAAGCTAGCCATCAAGCGGCCAAGGATATCAACACCTCGCTAGTCGCAGAAGACGAGATGGTTTTCAATGCCGTCGAGGTGATTCATGAAATGGAGGAAGAAATGCAGAAAGCTTCAGCGAAGCTTGAATTCGAGAAGGCCGCTCACCTTCGAGATCAAATCAAGGAATTGAAGAAGCGAGCTGGAATGAATGAGCCTTCTCCAAAACGAAAGGGACCGGTGGATTACAATTTGGCCCGAAAGGGAGAAAAGGGTATCTAGCCGCAGTAGTGAAGCTGGAATTCTAGCTCAAGAAAAAATCGGGGATTTCTCACCCTAAGTTAAATCGCTAAAGCGAAAAGAATGGCTCAAAGGAGACGGTTTAGGAGAAGCAGGTCCGGTTCCGATATATCGAGAGACCCTACTTTCTAAGCATCTTGGATTTTGACACTCTTGTCTGATGGAGGCATTGTGGTCATCCAATGTCGGTTCCGCAAAATACTATCGCGCTTGTTTATGATTATGATCAGACACTAAGCCCCAGTTATATGCAGGATGATGTCCTGTTTCCAAAGTTTGGGATCGACCCCGAACAGTTCTGGCGCAAATGCAATATTTTAGTGAAGGAAAAGCTCTGGGATGGCGAGTTGGCTTACATGAAATGCCTTCTCGATTATCTCGGGATGGATAATGTTAGCAACGACGATCTGACGCAGTTGGGAAAGGGTTTAAGCTACTATCCCGGAGTCGAAACTGTTTTTGAAGAGATCCGAGAATTTTGTCTCCGACCGGAGCATGAGGCTGCGGGAATCAAGGTCGAGCACTACATTGTTTCATCTGGTCTCCAAGCCTTGCTGGATGGATGTTCGTTGGCTGGAAAAGTTAAGGCGATTTTTGGATGTGAGTTTGGGGAGGACGACCAGGGACGCATCAGCTTTCCCAAGCGAACGATTTCCCATACGACGAAAACCCAGTATCTCTTCCGGATCAACAAGGGGATGCTAGGTCATCAGGACGATGTGAATGATCACATGCCGATCGAAGCCCGGCCGATTCCTTTTGAGAACATGATTTATGTGGGAGATGGCCCCACCGATGTCCCATGTTTCACGGTGATGAAAAAAAACGGCGGCCACGCAATTGCGGTTTATAATACCAACGATCAAACCGGGCGCAGTTTTCGAAAGTGTTTCCAACTCTGTAATCATGCCGACCGGGTTAAGCACATTGCTCCGGCAGACTACCGGAAGGGAAGTCACTTGCGTCTACTTCTTGAGGAAATGGTGAAAGAGGTTGCAGATCGCATCCTTCAGGAGCGTCTTGAAGAAGGCCAGCAAGGGCGGGTTGCAGCACCGGGTTTTTGATTTTTTTGAGCAATGAGCAGAGAACAATTTCACTTTGTCGGCGTTTGTGGAACAGCCATGGGGTCGGTGGCAGCCGGGATGATCGAAAAAGGTTACATCGTCACGGGCTCCGACCAATCGGTCTACCCCCCCATGTCGACTTTTCTCAAAAGCAAAGGGGTGCAGATCATGGAAGGCTACCGAGCCGGAAACATTCCGGATGAAGCGACGACTGTTGTAATTGGAAATGCCATTAGTCGCGGGAACGATGAAGCGGAGGCAATCCTTGAACGGAGACTTCGCTATATGTCATTACCCGAAGTCCTGAAGGAGTATTTCCTTTGCGGGCGACGCAATTATGTGGTCAGCGGAACTCACGGGAAGACAACGACAAGCTCGATCCTGGCTTGGCTCTTTGAATCTGCGGGCAAGAAACCTGGATTTATGATCGGAGGAATTCCAGCGAATTTTGGTCAGGGCGCCCGATTCACTGACTCGGAATTCATGGTGATGGAAGGCGATGAATACGACACCGCTTTTTTCGATAAGCGTTCCAAGTTTCTTCATTACCTCCCGGAGTTGGTCGTAATGAACAACATCGAGTTCGACCATGCCGATATTTACAACAATCTGGATGAGATTATCCTGACCTTTTCGAGGCTTCTGAAAGTCGTTCCCCGAAACGGCTTAGCCCTAATCAACGGGGATGACCAAAACTGCCTTATTGCTGCCAGGGAGTCCCCATGTCCGACAAAGAAGGTGGGTTTTAGCGAGTCTTGCGATCTTCGAATTACCAATGTGGAATACCTCCCAACTGGGAGTTGTTTTATGATTGATGGAGAAACCTACGAGGTTCCTATGGTCGGTGAATTCAATGTTCGGAACGCCGCCATGGCGGTTTGTTCAGCACAATTCGCCGGAATTGAGCCGGGGGAAATCAGGAAGGGCTTGCTGTCGTTTGAGGGGATTGCTCGACGGCAGCAAGAACGGGGGGAAGTTAATGGAATCACGGTTGTAGATGATTTTGCGCACCATCCCACCGCAATTGGGTTGGCGATTGATGGACTTCGTCAAAAATATCCTTCGCGACGTCTTTGGGTCATTTTCGAACCCCGGTCGAATACGACCCGGCGAAACATCTTTCAGGATGACTTGGCGATTGCTCTTAAAAAGGCGGATTGCGTTGTGATTCCTGCGATACCAGATCCTGAAAAAGTTGCGGTAGATGAGAGGCTCGATCCCGAGAAACTAGTCGCTGACATTTCAGATGAAGGGGCCCGTTCGTGGTATCTTGGTGAGGTTGATGAGATTGTGGAACATGTTTCCTCCCTAGCCGAAGGCGGGGATGTCATTGCTGTTTTAAGCAATGGTGGATTCGGCGGGATTCATGAAAAGTTGCTAACCTCACTTGATGACTAATGTCCGGAGTTGATTGGCACTGGAAATATCTTTGACCTTTATTCTGGCGTCAATTCTCAGGTCAGGGGAGTGGTTTTGATGGTGCTTCGGTCACGGTGTTGGAAGTGATTCAGGGCGGCAACCCTTCACTGAGTAACGGCTTAGATTCAATTGCCTGCTCCCAAAAGTCGGATGGCTCCTAGGCAAGCGTGGATTTTAAAGTCTACTAGCACTCCAGCTTGTTCCTTGGCTTGCATGAACGAAACAAGATCTTCGAGGTTGACTAGGTGAGTTTTAATATTCTCTCCGCCGATCCCGCCACCTTCCCCGGTTTTGACACAGTTTTCTGCGAGGAAGAAGTGGGTCATTTCGTCAGTCATACCGGCGGAGGTGGGTGAACTGAGCAGGGGGGATATTTTTCCAGCGGTGTATCCAGTTTCCTCGACTAATTCACGGTTAGCGCAATCAATAATACTTTCGTTCTCAAAGTCTTGCTCATCTCCGATTAAACCTGCGCAAATTTCGAGAACTCTGGATTCTACGGGGCGGCGATATTGTTCAATTAGGATTACTTGGCGGTCAGTTGTGAAAGCGAAAATGCCAACAACTCCGGAGGCATTGGGGCGAGTTGAGAACTCCCAATCGTCGATTTCTCGGAGGGAAAGGAAGCGACCTTCGTGGTGAGAGATGATCTGAGGCATATTTTCACAATACACGGCAAAGAATCGGTGGCCAAGCCACGTATGAAACGTTAAGTAGAGAGAGTTAAATGAGCGGAGAGGATTTCAACATCACGGTGAGTTTTCAGCATCGGGTCCGATTTACCCGGAGGGCATTCGCTCCGGATAATCGTTTGATGGCTGATCTTTTGGAAACTCGAGGGCGAAGTAAGGTATTGGTTTTTGTGGAAAATGGTCTCCGGGAGTTCTTTCCCCAGCTGGAAGGGGAAATTCAGGATTATTTTTCGGATCTTAGCGGGCTGAGGCTCACCGGAGTGGAATGGCTCGCTGGAGGTGAGGAGGCGAAGCGTGACGATGAAGTTTATCAGAATGCTATGTCCGCCATTGAACGCCATCATATTGATCGGCATTCTTATATCGTCGTAATTGGCGGAGGAGCATTTTTGGATGTTATTGGATTTGCGGCAGCGACAGGCCACCGCGGGGTCCGTTTGGTAAGATTTCCGACAACCACTCTTTCGCAGGATGACAGTGGAGTTGGAGTTAAGAATGGGATCAATGCGTTTGGGAAAAAGAATTTCATTGGTGCTTTTGCCGTTCCCTACGCAGTGGTGAACGATTTCCAATTCTTACATACCCAGCCTGAGTTGACCCGGCGTGCCGGTCTCATCGAGGCTGTCAAAGTAGCTTTGGTCCGTGACGGTGAGCTTTTCAACTGGATGGAAGAAAATGTGGAAGGATTACTTTCCTTGGATAAGGCAATCCTCGAGGAAGCGGTTGAGCGTTCGGCAATCCATCATGCAAGGCACATCGCTCAAGGGGGAGACCCGTTTGAACTGGGAAGTAGCCGGCCTCTGGATTACGGGCATTGGGCAGCTCACAAGCTAGAGCAGCTTACTGATTTTGCCCTAAGTCACGGTGAAGCGGTTTCGGTAGGTGTTGCACTCGATACTCTTTACGCGGCAAAAGTTGGGCTACTCAAAGCTGGTGATTCCGAGCGTGTTTTGAAACTGATCGAGGGTTTGGAACTGCCGATTTGGCACGAAGCTTTGGAACTGAAAGATCCTGAAGGACGGCGTCGCGTTTTTAACGGACTCGAGGAGTTCCGAGAGCACTTGGGTGGCGAACTCACGGTCCTGCTTTTGAAAGAGACCGGAGTAGGCGTTGATGTTCATGAGATCGACGAAGTGATCTGGGAAAGCTGCGCCGAGGAGCTCAAAGCAAGGGCTCTTTCTATAGTTTAGAGTTTATGAATATGAAGAGGGTCACGGTGCTCAATGTGGTCGGGCTGACACGCTCGGTCATGGCTGAGATGCCTCGCTTAAAAGAGTGGAGCAAGAGGCAGGAGGTGGCGAGTTTCAAACCGGCCTTTCCAGCAGTGACCTGCACCGCACAAAGTTCTTATCTTACGGGAAAAACTGCGGGACAACATGGGATCGTCGGGAATGGATGGTATGATCGGGAGGATGCCGAAGTGAAATTCTGGAAGCAATCTAATCATCTCGTGAAGGGTGAAAAGGTTTGGGAGGCGGCGGGAGTCCAATGCGCCAAGATGTTTTGGTGGTATAACATGTATTCCTCAGCCGATTTTGCAGCGACGCCGAGGCCACTTTACCCGGCTGATGGGAGGAAGTTTTTCGATATCCATACCCAACCGATGGGAATGCGTGACCAGATCAAAGCTGACCTTGGGGATTTTCCCTTTCCTTCGTTTTGGGGACCAAAGGCTGGGATTGGATCTTCGGATTGGATTGCGAAGAGCGCCCGTTGGATCGAGGAGAAGGAGAGCCCGGCTCTGAATCTGGTGTATCTCCCTCATCTTGATTATGGGCTGCAAAAATATGGCCCCGGCGCTCCCGAGATGATCGCGGAGTATAAGGCGATCGATGAGGTGACTTGCGATCTAATTGACTTTTTTGAAAATCGCGGAGTTGAGGTTCTCGTGCTTTCTGAATATGGAATTTCGAAGGTCTCAAAGCCGGTTCATCTAAATCGGATTTTTCGCGAAAAGGGATGGATTCAAGTGAAGGATGAGCTTGGCCTTGAAACATTGGACTGTGGCGGCTGCAAAGCGTTTGCCGTGGCCGATCATCAGGTTGCTCATGTTTACGTGAATGACACTTCGATTACTGAAGAGGTTCGGGAGGTAGTTTTGGCGACCGACGGAGTGGAGGAAATCCGGGAAGGTTGCGAACTATGGGGCAAGGGAACTGGAGCTGATCGGGGTGGAGATTTTGTAGCGGTATCGGATGAGGATGCTTGGTTCACCTACTATTTCTGGAAGGACGACGCCAAGGCGCCGGACTTTGCGCGATGCATCGATATTCATCGAAAACCTGGATACGATCCGGTGGAGCTATTTTTAAATCCTGAGATTAAACTGCCGCTTGTGAAAATCGCTGGGTTTCTGGCTAAGAAGAAACTGGGCTTTCGTGGGCTTATGGACGTCATTCCTCTGGACGCAAGCTTAGTGAAGGGATCGCATGGACGGGATACCGTTTCACAAGAAGAGCAACCGGTTGCCATCGGTAACAGGGCAGGGCAGGTCACTTCGGCCGAGGGGGTCTTCTTCTGGATCCGGGACTCGTTGACAAAATCACTAACAGCTGATTCAACCACTGCGTAATCAGAGACAACCGGGTCTTGTTAGAGATCTTTTGCGAGCGGCGCAATCATTAGTCTTTTTAAACAGTTCTGTTCGCCCTGTAAACTATCTGGTCAAATCGCCCAGCACCTACACTTTTGACTACTCCAGCTTTCACCCCAAACGTTCCCTTTGCAGCCGCTAGCGAGATTGCACGTCGTCGGACATTCGCGATCATTTCCCATCCGGATGCTGGAAAGACGACGCTTACCGAAAAGCTCCTTCTTTATGGTGGGGCAATCGGCTTAGCCGGCAGCGTAACTTCAAAAAAGGAACAACAATCTACCTCCAGCGATTGGATGTCGATGGAGAAAGAAAGAGGGATTTCAGTGTCCTCAACCGTGCTGCAATTTGAATATAAGAATTGCTGTATTAATTTACTCGATACTCCGGGACACCACGATTTTTCGGAGGACACCTATCGGGTTCTCTCGGCGGTTGATGCTGCCGTTATGGTTATCGATGCAGGCAAAGGAATTGAGGCACAAACATTGAAGCTCTTTGAAGTCTGCCGTCGTCGTGGTGTTCCGATTTTTGTTTTCATCAACAAAATGGATCGGCCGTCGCGCCCTCCATTAAAGTTGATTGATGAATTGGAAACGGTCCTCAAACTAGCTCCTGCTCCTGTGAATTGGCCACTCGGAGATGGGCCTCGATTTCGTGGTGTTTATGACCGTCGCAAAGGTGAAGTGAATCTTTTCGAACGAACCTCTCACGGCTCGTTTAAAGCCCCACTCGAAGTTGCGGGGATCGAAGACGACAAAGTTCGCGAGGCCCTGAGCGATGAACTTTACTTAGCTGTGACCTCTGAGATTGAACTGCTCGATGGTCTTACTGAAACCATCGATGTCGAGCGCGTTTTGGCAGGTCAGCAAATGCCCATTTACTTCGGAAGTGCTATGAACAATTTTGGGGTTCAGAATATGCTTGAAAGCTTTTTGGAATTGGCTCCACCTCCTGCTGGCCGGATCAATGTGAGTGCAGACGAGATGATGGATCCAGAGGCAGGAGGCTTTTCCGGATTTGTATTTAAAATACAGGCCAATATGAATCCCCGCCACCGGGATCGCGCGGTTTTCGTAAGGATCGTTTCAGGAGTTTTTGAACGGGATATGCAGATCGTCGATCAACGTAACGGGAAAAAAGTCAGGCTGGCCAACGCTCAGAAGTTATTTGGTCAGGGTCGTGAAACTCTCGATACTGCATACGCGGGTGACATTCTCGCCCTAGTGGGGAATTACAATTTTCTCATTGGCGACACTCTCACCGATAATCCGGAAGTGACGTTCAATGAAATGCCTCGCTTTACGCCGGAGTGCTTCACTTACATCCTCAATAAAGACACAGCGAACATCAAACGCTACCGATCAGGAATGGAGCAGTTGATGAAAGAAGGCGTTGCTCAAGCCTATCATGTGCATGGCAGTGCTCAGGCCGTTCCCTTGCTGGGGGCGGTTGGTCCGCTCCAGTTCGAAGTCCTGCAGGCTCGCCTTGAAAGTGAATACTCGGTCGAAACCCGACTTGAACATCCACGGTGGAATTGCGTTCAGTGGTTTGTCGAACAAGAACCCGATAAATCGAGGAGCGACCGTGAACCACCTGAAGTAACTCTTCCATCAGGTTGTGTGGTGGCCCGTGACCAAGATGGAAACTGGGTTGTTCTCTTGCCTGCCCAGTATCTTGTCGGAATTCTCAGCGACCGGAACGAGCATCTCATCTTCCGCGATAGTGCCTAAATAATAGCAAGTCAGTGTTAGAGATTTCATCTCAAGGCTCCGTGATTCTCAATCCACGGAATCGCCTTTGAATGTCTAAAATTGAGGATAAGTTTTAGGCGGTTGTTTCCCAATAGATTTCCTGGAGTTCAAAAAGAAATAGCGGTTTTGAGTGAAACGGATATCGATATGTTTTTTAATTTAATTTGACACATTTTCGATGTGGATCACGCTTATGGTTAGCACACTTACGAACTTAAGCCAATATGACACTACGACGCTCGCTCTTCCCCTTATTGTCCTCGCTCTCTTTCGGCCCCGAAAGGAAAATGTTATTAGGCTTTAAGACGTTCATCTGGTCACTTTTCCTTCTTCTTATTTCCTCGGGATTTCTCCCTCTTCACGCTGCTCCCCGGATCTCTGAATTTGTAGCTCTCAACACTCGCTCTCTTGTTGACGAAGATGGTGATTCTTCCGATTGGATAGAAATTGAAAATACCGATGACACTGCCGTATCATTGGAGGGTTGGTATTTAACGGATGATCCTAAAGACCTCGCTAAATGGGCGATTCCAGCCGTAACGCTTCGCCCAAATGACTTTCTTGTTATTTTCGCTTCCAATAAGAATCGGGTTGATCCCACCGGTATTCTACACACCAACTTCACCCTCCAGCCCGATGAGTTTATCGGGTTAGTAAAACCTGATGGAAAGACGATTGCATCTTCCTTCGATCCTCCACCTCAGTTTGAAGACATTTCATATGGCGTTGGCACAGTTGGAGCATCGATTGTCACAGTTCCGGTCGATCAGGGCGTTAATGCTAAATACCTTGTCCCAGCTACCGATCCCGGCGCCGAAGACTGGCGGGTTCCTGCTTATAATGATTCCGCATGGAGTAGTGCCGCACTTGCGTTCGGTTGGGATACATCTGGGCCTTACCTGGATCTTCTTGGTAATGATGGGAATCTTTCATCTGTAGCGAAGGGAGTGAATGCTTCAATTTATGTCCGAGTGCCCATCACGATTGATGATCCCAGTGCTGTTCAGAGAATGGTTCTCGATCTTAATTGGGAGGATGGTGTCGTTGGATATCTAAACGGGGAGCAAATCCTTTCTGAAAACGCACCAAACCCAATCGTCTGGAATTCAAGAGCGACCCGATCACACACGGATAGTCTCGCTGTGGTTCCCGACACTTATGAGGTAGATTTCACCGGAAAGCTTGTTAGCGGAACAAACATCCTCGCGTTCCAAGTCATGAATACGTCGCCGAATGGGTCTGATCTACTTTTATTACCAAAACTGACAGTAGTATCGAAAGATGCCACTAGCGGCGATGTGGCGGCCTTCTTTGAGGAGCCTACTCCGGGCAATCCAAATAGCCCTGGAAAACTCGCTCCTGCCTACGTGACGGTCGATACACCGACAAGAACATTTACGTCCGGATCAATAAGCGTCGGTCTCACATCTGATAACCCTAAAGCAACTATCCGCTACACCACTGACGGGAGCATCCCAACTAACGATCTCGGTGCTGAGTCGCCAGAATACACCGAGTCACTAACAATTACCGACAACACTTTGCTCAGAACACGAGCGTTTGTTCCAGGAGCCTTGGATGGGCCTATCGAAACCCACGCTTATTTTCGCCTTGAGAGCGACGCCGCTGAATTCACCTCAAACCTCCCGACAATTCTTATCGACAACTTTGGCAAGGGTAATATTCCCTCTGCGGGAGCGACAAATAGATTGCCGATGATGATGGCAATCTTTGAGCCGAAGGACATAGGAGGTGGTGTTATGCGTTCATCGATGCTGAACCCACCCGACCTCGTCACTCGCATGGGAAGTCGTAAACGTGGGTCAAGTTCAGGTGGATGGCCAAAGAATCATTTTTCAGTCGAAGCATGGACCGAGAATGATTACGAGGAGAAGAATATCGAGCCGCTCGGATTCGGGGCAGATAATGACTGGATTCTAGGGTCGTTCTACCAGTTCGACCGTGCCTTGATCCGAAATCCATTCATTTACGATATCAGCCGTCAGATGGGTCGCTATGCGGCAAGGACGCAACATGTCGAGCTTTGGAACAACCTCCGAAACAATGTCGGTGGCAATGACTACTATGGTGTCTACACCTTGGGCGAAAGACTGGATCGAGGGGAATCTCGAATCGACGTGGACGGCCTGAATCCAACCATCATCGAGAATAATTTCACAAATGGCGGCCCTGGGGCGTTAGCTCCATTTGATGCTGACATTTCAGGCGGATATATCTTCAAGCGGGATCGTGGTAATCCAACCTTCTCTTCCTCAGGTATGGGTAATTTTGTCTACGTTTATCCGGGTGGGTCGAGCGATAGAAACCGGCCAGAAGATTTCTTTATAAACCGATCTCAGACGGCTTGGCTCACGAAATATCTTGAGGAAGCCGATGATGCTCTCGATGCAACAGATGGAATCAATCCTGAGACAGGTTTGCATTTCTCCGATTACATCGACGTTAATTCTTTCATCGACCACATCATGCTCAACAACTTCGCGATGAATGTCGACTGGGGGCGCTTGAGTGCCTTCTTGCACAAGCCGCGTGGTGGGAAGTTACAGGGAGGTCCTATCTGGGACTTCGATCGTAACATGGGTTCGGAGGACGGACGTGATCGCACTCCAAATCGTGGGTGGAATGGAACAGGGGACTCGAGTAGGACATGGTATGATAGTCGTTATCCATATTATGGAAAAGTGATGGGCTACCGCCGTAACACACAGGGTCCCCCAACTGCCCAGAGTACGAGACCAGACGTAATGCAAAGATGGATCGACCGCTGGTTTAGTCTTCGGAAGACGGTCATGTCGATCGACAATCTTAATGCCACGGTTGACAAATATGCTGATCCGCTGGATGTCAATTCTGGCGCTAATCCGGCATTGCCTGCCCCTCAGGATCGTAACTTTTCGCGATGGAATGTCGCACCTAATGGAGGAACATATGGTGAGGGCGACAGAGGTTGGACAGGGGAGATCACCCACATGAAAGGTTGGTTAAAAGCGCGAGCTGAATGGATTGACGCGCAATTCCCATCTGAACCGGAATTTAGTGTCGCTAGTGGCAGTGTCCCAGTTGGAACGAATTTGATTATGAACTTTCCGGAAGGGCAGGCTTTTTACACGACCGACGGTAGTGACCCAAGAGCCCCTGGAGGCGGAGTTTCACCAACAGCAAAACGATTCGACGGTGGCGCGGTTGATTCTATCTTATTAGTAATGGATGCGCCCGTGGATTACTTGGTTCCGACCGATAACTCGCTAGGCTTAACATGGACTCAAGCGAATTTTGATGCCTCAGGTTGGACACAGGCAAACTCGGGTGTGGGTTGGGAATCAGTAGGTGGCACACTGGAACCATTGATCGCAACCAATATTGCTAATGAACTCAAAGGCGTCAATGGAGGTGCCTATTTCCGCTGGGAATTCGACTTCAATAATGCTGGTGCCGTAAATGGAGGAACACTAAACGTGCAAGCTGATGACGGCTTCGTTGCTTACTTGAATGGCGTTGAAATTGCCTCCATTAATGCGCCAGACTCAGTTGCTTGGAATAGTACCTCATCGGGATCCACTTCAGATTCAAATGTCGTCGCAGGACGACAGATCGATATCTCGGCTTACCTTGATGCATTTCGTAACGGCACTAATGTCTTAGCGATCCATGCAATGAACTCTTCGCTAAATGGGTCAGACTTCCTCATCCGGGCTGGACTCGACATCAATGAAACTGTAGCTGCCAGCCCCTTGTTGTTGAATGAAAGCCAGGTTGTAATTGCACGAGTCCGTGACGGGGACTTCTGGGGAGCTCCAACAATCAGCCCATACGCGGTGGGCACCACGCCAGCAACTAGAGAGAATCTAATGGTTTCAGAGATTATGTATCACCCAGCTGAGCCTTCAGCAGTGGAGATAGCTGCCGGATATGATGATCAGGATCTGTTTGAGTTTATCGAGTTCGTTAACATCAGTGATATCGCCATTGATTTGTCGGGAGTCGCTTTCGATGCGGGGGCGAATTTCACATTCCCGGTGGGGATGCAGCTCGCTGCGGGAGCCCGGGTACTTGTTGTCAGTGATACTGCAGCATTCAGAGCACGCTATGGTTCAGCGCTCGATAGTTTTGTTGTTGGCCAGTTCCAAGAAGGGACGAAATTATCCAACAGCGGCGAGCGCGTCCTTATTGTTGGAATTGATGGCGCCCCAATCAAAGAGTTCACCTACAATGACAAATCACCCTGGCCGGAAGCTGCAGACGGCGATGGATTCAGTCTTGTGCTCAATTCTCCAAATAGTGCACCTGATCACAGCCTTCCTGAAAGCTGGTCGACTGGCCGTCAGGGCGGCACACCCGGTATTGGTGAAAACAAAACTGTTTTTGCCGGTGATCCTAACGCGGATTTGGACAATGACGGTCTTACCGCGTTCGCGGAATATGCCATGGGGACAGCTGATTCTGATAGCTCGTCAGGCCAAGCGGCCATAAGGAGTCGAGTGGATGGTGGTGGCGATCTCCGGATTACCTTTCCAAAGAACACCGCGGCTGGCGATGTGAATTTTATCGTGGAGATCTCAACCGATCTTAAGAATTGGAGCAGTGGCGAGATGGTCTCGTTTGTCAGTGAGGAATCAACTGGCGAAAATACTTCCGAGGTCACTTATCAAAGCGCACTTCCCAACTCCGCCAAGGTTTTCATGCGTCTCAGGTTCCAGCAGAGGTAGTTACGCGCACGCAATCTCGTAAGAAAAGCGGAAAGGAGGGCCTGATTTGGGACTTCCTTTCCTTTTTCTTGGCGAGTGCTCTCAGGTCAAATTCCATATTGGTTTTAAAAAAGGGAGCGAAACGCCTGTGGCTTGGCCTATTGAAAAGAATCTTGGCTAACGATTAACAGTCTCTATCGTCCTCACTCTAAACCTTAAAGAACGACTTTGAATACTCTAACTTCTAGACGCTCGTTTCTCGCCACGGCCATTCCGGTCACTTTTCCGGGCTCTCTCTTGAGAGCCAAGGAAAGGAGTGCGCCCTGGCTTCAAATTTCTCTCCAGCAGTATTCCTTTAATCGTATGTTCCGCTCGAAGAAGCTTGATCCTCTAGACTACCCAAAGTTCGCAGTTGAAAAAACAAAGATCAAGGCACTCGAGTATTTTAACGGTTTCTTTGAAGAAAAACTAGGTTCAGCGAAATTTCTTTCGGAGCTTAAAAACCGTTGTGGTGATCTTGGAGTTGAGAACCAGCTGATACTTTGTCGCTCAGACTTAGCTCTGGATTCGGCTAAAGCCCAAGAGCGAAAAAAGGCAGCCGCATACCTTGGACGCTGGGGTCAGTTCGCGAAGGCGCTAGGGTGCCATTCAATCCGGGTAGATTGTCGCTCAAAGGGTAATCGGGCAGAGGTAAAGAAACAGGCGATCGATGGACTCAATCAACTTTGTGAAATCCTCGAACCGATGAAGGTGAATGCCATTGTTGAGAATCATGGGAATTGGTCGAGCAAAGGCGATTGGGTAAAGGAAGTAATGAGTTTGGTAAAGCGAGATAATTGCGGAACCTTGCCAGACTTTGGAAATTTCAAAGACTACGACAAATATCAAGGTGTTGAAGATATGTTGCCATGGGCCAAAGCAATCTGTGCAAAGGTTCATGAGATTAACTCAGATGGCGAGGCAGCTCATACTGACTTTGCACGGATGCTTAAAATTGTAAAAGAAGGGGGCTTTAAAGGATTTATTGGAATTGAATTCGAGGGCGCTGCTGACTCGGTGTCCGGTGTCTTGAGAACAAAAAAGCTAATTCAAAAGACACTTCAAAAACTCGGCTAAGTGATGAGGAAAATCACCTTGTTTTCTTTTCTAATCGCGATCATCCAGCTTGCAGGTGCTAAACCTGAACTGAGTAAGCGGGGCCCTTCCATTTTAAAGGAAATTCTTTCCCAGCCGTGGGCAACAGCCTGGAAGTCGGCGACCTTAACGAAGGTTCGGCTTATCTCAGAGGAACCCGATCTTCATCAACCATTGAATCTTCCGCCAGTTTGGTCTGCGGTGATTGCGGGGCCGAATGGAGCGTCCGGACATCTGATTTGGGATAGCTTGGGCGAGGGGAGGCTTGTCGAGTTTTCGCTCGACGACAATTTTGAAGTGAAGAGTGATTCGGGGCGGGCGATTCGTGGCATTCCATCTTTCCAGCAGTTCCCTATCGAGGAGAAGGATCAAAAATCCATGGCGTCGGGTTGCGTTCCGACCGCTGCAGCCAGTGTGGTTTCGTACTGGGCCAATCAGAAATACCCTCAATGGCGCGGTGACGATAAAACAATTAAGGATCTCGTGTTACGTTTGCGCAGCAAACTTAAGATGACGCCATTTCCAGACCTTGATGGTTTTACGCCAAATCGAATGGCTTTGGCTGGAGCTTATCCAAGTGAACTTTTGAAAGTGTTGAAGGCTGAAACGGTGGCCTACAATGTTCCGATACAAATGGGGTTGGGCCGATTTACCTTTCCACTTTTTAAGAAGGAAATTGATAGTTCAAGGCCGGCTCTGTTGTCGTGCATGGTTCGCGTTGCCCATAAACCTCAACTTTCATGGCCTCACGAAGTTGCCGGCGTAGGCTACTGCGAAATTGATGGTGTGAAGCTAGTTGGTGTCATGGATAATTTCTTTCCCACCAACCATAAGGAAGCGATTCGCTGGATCAGGCAAGATGCCTTCCGGTCAATTTTAATTCTGCGACCCCGTAAGGAATAGGGATGGCGGGGGGATACCCTAGAGCGTCCTAGCTTTCATGGTGGTAAATCCTATTCAGCCCCAAATTAGAGTCGGTGCTCTGGAGGCATAGGCGAACATCACAGTTTATTAGTATCGCGCCGCAAGGAATGCTAGGAATCCATCTTGGCGGCTTTGTTAGCGCGCTTGCGCTCGTTGGGGTCAAGGATACGCTTGCGGAGGCGAAGGTAATTTGGAGTCGCTTCGACGAGTTCGTCGGGATCAATATACTCGATAGCACGTTCAAGTGAGAATTTGAGAGCGGGGGCGAGCTTAGCCGTATTCTCCTTGGTTGCCGAGCGGATGTTATCAAGCTTCTTTGCTTTGACCGGATTCACCGGAAGATCGTCGGCTCGAGAGTTTTCGCCAATGATCATACCAGTGTAAACTTCCTCCGTTGGGTTGACGAAGAGGGTGCCTCGACCTTCAAGTGCGAGAAGCGAATAAGCGGTAGCTGGGCCGGTATCCATTGAAACGAGGGTTCCAGCTTGTCGGGTTTGGATGGTTCCAGCCCATGCCTTATACTCATCGAAGAGGTGTGACATGATCCCGTGACCAGAAGTGATATTCACGAGCTCAAATTCGAGGCCGATGATCCCGCGGGTAGGAATACTAGCGGTGATCAAGGTGCGACCAGAGGCATCGTTGGTGGTCATGTCCTGAAGTATCCCTTTGCGATCATTAAGGATCTTAAGGAGAGGATTGGCATATTCTGAAGGGAGTTCGAGATAGAGAATCTCCCATGGCTCAAGGCGTTTATCCTTTTCGTCGCGCTTGATGATTACAGTCGGCCGAGAGACAAGGATTTCGAAACCCTCGCGTCTCATCGTCTCAACGAGAACCGCGATTTGCATGGCGCCGCGAGCTGAAACGTTAAATACACCAGCCATTTCCGAATCTTCAACATGAATGGAGACGTTGGTTTTCATCTCGCGATAGAGTCGGTCACGTATCACACGGGACTGCACGTGCTTGCCATCCCTGCCGGCGAAAGGGCCATCGTTGATCGAGAACTGCATTTGGACCGAAGGTGGGTCGATATTAACCGGGGGGAGCGGCTCGGACTCTTCTTCTGCTGCGAGAGTTTCCCCGATGTCGGCATCTTCAAATCCCGCGATCCCCACGATGTTTCCAGCGACGCCATCGGTAACCTCTTGGATACCGAGATTAGTGTATTCAAAAACCTTACCGATCTTAGAGCGCACCTTGCTACCGTCTTTAAGAAATCGAAAGACGTTGTCGCCTTTTTTGACCGATCCAGAGAGGACTTTTCCGATAGCAATCCGACCAACATAGTCGTCCCAGTCGATATTGGAGACGAGCATTTTAAAGTTGTCATCTGCGAGAACTTTCGGAGCCGGAATGTTTTCGATTATCGCTTCGAGAAGGGGAACGCAATCGCCCTCAGTGGCATCATGGACATTTGAGAAGAATCCGTTTTTAGCAGATCCGTATAGAGTGGGGGCATTGAACTGATCGTCAGTAGCCTCAAGTTCGAGGAACAGTTCAAGAACCTGATCATGAACGCCGAGTGGATCTGAATTGGGTCGATCAATCTTATTGACGACAATGATGGGCTTTAGCCCTTCTTGGAGGGCCTTGCGGAGAACGAAACGAGTCTGAGCCTGAGGGCCGCCAAAGGCATCAACAACAAGAATGACACCATCGACCATCTTCATAACTCGCTCAACTTCGCCGCCAAAGTCGGCGTGGCCCGGAGTGTCGACGATATTGATGATGTGATTGCCCCAGTGAACGGCGGTATTTTTCGCCTTAATCGTAATGCCTTTTTCCCGCTCCAAATCCATCGAGTCCATGGCGCGTTCAGTGACGGCCTGATTTTCTCGGTAGGCGCCACCGGCTTTGAGGAGTTCATCGACAAGGGTGGTTTTACCGTGGTCAACGTGGGCGATGATGGCGAGATTGCGAAACTGAGACATGTCGGTGGCGGATGGAATTATGCAGAGCCTTGATAAGGCGCAACGTGCGCTCCTTGCCTCAGAAACGAAGTAATAGCAAGAAATCGCTCGATCGAAGCTAAATTCATTCTCGCTATATTGATGCGGTTTAAGGAATCATTTTGACAAGAGGTTGCCCATAATGGGGAGATAGAAGGAGAAGAATCCTGCGAGTTATCACGATCGCCAAGGTTTAAAAGATCCTAATCAGCGAGGTAAACAAGAAAGCGCCGCGCTTTTGAGACCTCAATTTGGAAAGGATCATCTTTCCGGGAGAGTGTCTTGAGTTTTCGCATTTAATTATCAAGTCCACCTTGCTAAAGCATTGGCATGCAAGCCAAAGGTCTTCAACTACTTGAATCTCTAACCCAAGCTCACAGTGTTCCTGGTTACGAAGACGAAGTAAGAAAAATTTTCCTGAATGAGCTGGATGGCTACGGTGAGTTTGGAGCTGATAAGAATGGCTCGGTTTATTGCGTCCGAGATTCTGCTGGACCGAAAGTGATGGTGGAGGGGCACATGGACGAGGTGGGTTTTAGAGTTCAGAATATTCTTCCGAATGGCTATCTCAAAATGGTGACCGTTGGCGGTTGGTGGGGGCACACTCTCCTGTCCCAGCGGGTTGAAGTTAGGAATCAAGAGGGTGTTAAGATCATTGGGACGATTGCATCAAAACCTCCACACTTTTTAGGGGAGGCAGAGCGGAACCGGGTCATTGGGGTGTCCAATATGTTCGTTGATATCGGGGCTCGGTCGCGGGATGAAGTAGAAAAATGGGGGATTCAACTTGGGGATCCTATTGCGCCATGGAGCCCCTGGACCCCAATGCATCAGCCGGACTGGTATATGACGAAAGCTTTTGATAATCGGGTCGGAATGGCAGGAGCAATTCAGGTCGGACAATCCGCCGAAGCTTTAGGTTGCCAGCTGATCAGCGCAGGTTCCGTTCAGGAAGAGCTTGGACTCAGAGGGGCGAAAACCCTCGCGAATGTCACCAAACCAGATGTCGCTATTGTTTTGGAAGGGCCACCGGCAGATGATACTCCCGGAATGCCTGTAAACGAGTCCCAGGGCGTTCTAGGAGGCGGTGTGCAGATCCGTCTCCACGATCCCAGTGCGATCATGAATCCACGTTTAGCTCAGTTTGCCATCGAGACCGCCCGTCGTGCGGGGATTTCACATCAGGTAACCGTTCGTTCAAGTGGTGGGACAGACGCGGGGTCTTTTACCTTAGCCAACGAGGGTATTCCCAGTGTCGTTCTGGGCACTCCAGCAAGGTATATTCATTCTCATAATGCGATCATTTGCGCATCTGATTATCATGCCATGGTGGCTCTGACTATTGCCATGGTAAATCAACTCGATGAAGACACGGTTAAAGGATTTACAAGCTTTCTTTAGAGACGCGCTCGATTAGGTCTCAATAGTGAAAGTGGATCTTTTGAGAGACTTCTATTTGAAGGCTGCAATGTTGCTTGCACCACGGGCGGAGCAAATAATTCCAGAGGTGGTAGAGTGTTCAACTTTTCGTTCAGAAAGCACCCAAGATGACGATAAGTTTTCCAGTTGGAAGGTTAGCGGAGGGCTTGAAACGGCTTAACTTTGCCGTTTTCCAAGGAACCGCCCAGCCAAGCAAGCAGCTGATTCATCTCAAGATGATCATTACGAAGTGACTGAAGTGATTCCCATCCACAGTGTGTCCGACGCTTCGCTGGAGCAATCTTTTCGACATGAAGTCTTCCCATCAACGCTTCCGTTTCGCGATCAATGGCGTTTTGGATCTGTGCAGGATGTGGGAGATCATCGAGATCGTTTGGCGACAAGCCAAAACTCACTACGCCGATCCCCAGTTCACTGGCTAGAGCCCGGACCTGATCTCCCAGTGATTCATCCGATATGCCGTCGGCTAAATATAGAATCCCCTCGTTGGCCCACATCGAGCCACTCATGGTTTGGAACAAATCTTCACGAAAATTATCGTGACTGGTCTCAACGCGCATCCGAATGGAGCTGAGATGGTAGGGAGGTAGTCCAAGAGTTTGTTTGAGCGCGAGATGGGCAGGATCAAGCGCAAGACCATCTTCATCAAACTCACCATGCTCCCAGTCGATGAGCACCATTTCGGGGAATTTCCAAAGGTTTCCAAGGGGAGCTTCGATTGAGAGCGACTCCCGAAATTCGAAAGTGAAAACGCTTTTGGTCTCAGCGTATTTTTGAACGATTGCCCGAAATTTGCTGAGACGTAGCATGGCTTTATCGACTGAAGAGCTATCGTCGAGATCATCAAGTCTACCCTGAGTCATCGCTAGTAAGCCTTTAGCACTTGAGAGGGCGGGAACCGCAGCTCCTCTTTTATAGTATCCTTGACCCTTTTCGACCTTCGCGATGGGCGAGTTTGGATCGCATGACATCACCGAAAAGTGATAACGTAGCGAGGCATCAGAATATTCTCCATCAAGGCTTATTCGAAGCAGGCGAATTAATTCTGTCCCTTTGATCGAGTCCTTCGGATTAGAAGGAAGGATTTCGGAAAGAAGATCAGAAAGTTGATTGCGGAGACTCATGATACAATTTTTATGCAAAAACGCGACGCGACGCTAGATGCAACGGGATGATGTGTAGTTTGGGCAAGCTCCAAGTCGATCAAAACCGCAAAAAGTGAGATAATTTTTAAAAATAATATTCAGTCTTCTGAACTATTCATTGAATAAATTGTTTCAGCTTGCTGTCTCAATTAACGAACTGTTAAAAAAGCAGCATGAAGAAACGGTCTACAATCATCCTCATGATGATTTTATCATCTCTTGCGTCAGCACAGAGCGCTAGAGAGATTATGGAGTCCGTCCGCCAGGTCACTATTCTCCAGAAAGAGCAAACACTTACCGGAGTTCTTCGCAAGGGGGCAAATAAGGTTCCCCTCAACTTGTTTCTTCGAGGTAAAGATATCCAATTTACCTTAAATGGTGGTGCCGAAGGCTTTCATCTTCGATTGAAAGAAAATGACCAGGAGTTTTGGGATATTGATGATGGTAAAGCGAAACGGTTTCCCGCCAACAAGATTGGGGCATCAATCGCGGACACGGATGTGACATACGAAGACCTTGCTTTAAAATTTCTTTATTGGCCCAACCCTCAGCATGCGGGAAGTCAAAAAATTGGCCTTGAGAATTGCTGGAGAATCCATGTCGTTAATCCGGAGAAAACCGGGAGCTACCGCGAAGTGAGTATTTGGGTGACAAAAAAGCATCGAGCTCTTGCCAGAGTTGTCGGATACGGTCCGAGGCCAGGTCGACGACCGCTGAAGCAATTTGAAATCATTGACGTGATGAAAGTAAATGGAGTCTTCACGGTCGAAACGATGAAAGTCAGTAGGTTCGATGAGAAACGAAAAGTTCAAGGCATCACATACCTTGAATTTGACAAACCCAAGCGTCGGGGTCGCTAGAGACAATTCTTTTAAGAGATACGATTCCGTCCAATTGAATTGGCAGATTTCTTAAAGCAGAGTTTCGAAAACCTGTTGATAGTTGTTCTCTTACGCATCCAGCCCAAAGGCTGTGTGAACGACTCTTGCTGCCTCCTCAATCTGGTCCTCTTCGACGGTGACTGAGATTTTAATCTCTGATGTCGAAATCATTCCAATGTTGACCCCAGCTTCACCCAATGCTTCGAACATCTGGGCAGCGACTCCGGAATGGCTACGCATGCCGATTCCGACACACGAAAGCTTGGCAATACCGGCTTCGGTTTCTATAGCGGCATCTCCGGAGAGCTCGGCAAGGACTGGTTTCAGAGCGCTTTGCGCTCGACCGAGATCGTTTGTGTGCATCGTGAAGGAATGTCGTGCCAACTTATCACTAGCGATATTTGAGACGATCATATCGATATTCACCTCAGCCTCAGCGAGTGCGCCAAGAATGCGACCAGACATTCCTGGAGTGTCAGGGATGTTGGTGATGGTAACTCGGGCTTGGGAGCGCTCGATTGAGACTCCGCGAATGACAACTGATTCCATGGCTTCGTGTTCTTCGGTGACAATGGTCCCCGGGTTATTATTAAGTGATGATTTAACCTCAAATCTCACGCCATATTTTTTGGCGAATTCGACAGAACGGGATTGCATAACCTTGGTTCCGACAGAGGCGAGTTCGAGAAGTTCGTCGTAAGAAATTTCCGGAAGTTTCCGCGCTTTTCCAACGACTCTAGGATCGGCGGTGTAAACTCCATCAACATCAGTTAGGATCTGGCATAGATCGGCTTTAACAGAAGATGCGACGGCGATCGCTGAAAGATCCGATCCTCCACGCCCAAGAGTATGGATCATACCCTCTTCAGTGATTCCCTGAAACCCGGCAACCACGACAGTTAGGCCCTCCTCAAGATATCGATTGATCAAAGTTGGCTCAATTTTCTCGATTCGTCCACGGGTGTGCGACCCGCTAGTTAGGATTCCAGCCTGACGGCCAGTTGCTGAAACTGCCTCGATACCCATTTCATTTAGCGCGATTGTGAGGAGGGCGATGGATTGCTGCTCGCCAGACGAGAGAAGGACATCAAGCTCTCGCTCTATGGGCTGCTGGGAGAGTTCAGTGGCAAGGGCGATGAGTTTATCGGTTTCGCCACCCATAGCAGAAATTACCGCAACAACCTGATGGCCTTTTACGCGCTCAGCCTTGATGCGGTTGGCCACATTTTTAATGCGATCAATGGACCCAACCGAGGTTCCACCGTATTTTTGGACAATAAGTGCCATGGATATCTTTGCTTAAGGCTTGAGGGGAACGATAGCAAGCAAGAGCAGAAGCAAAAACCACCGTATGGGATGAAAAATCGAAAATTCAACAAAAGGATCGAAAAACTAGCGATGGCTACGAATGATCCTAAACGAAAGGGATTTGAGCTAGCACTCGTCGGCTCCGTGGTGCAATTTTTTGATCAGAATTTGTGTCCTTCGATCGCGTCAGAGTGTCTCGATTCGAAAGACCACAGGTCTATTGGTGAGGCAGTCGAGGTTTTCAACTTCGGCAAGAGCTTGTTTCAGCTTTCCAAAGGGGCAGGTGTGAAGAAGGAAGACCATCTCAACGAAATCCGCGTCGGGATTATCTGCATCAACGGGTGAGTGAGTCCCGGAGATTCCGATCTCGTGCTTCGCAAGAACGCTGGCAATATCCGCGATCACGCCGGGGCGATCGGTGACAGAAAATCGGACGTAGTATGAAGTCGCGGTATCATCGATGTCCACTAAGTCACCTAAATCATGATAAGGGAGAAACCCCATCTTGTTGTCTGAACTGCGAGCAGCCTCGACTAAATCGGAGACAACGGAAGAAGCAGTGGGACCTTGTCCGGCGCCGCGGCCGTAGAAAAGCGACTCGCCCAAATGATCACCCTTGATTGCCACGGCATTAAAAACGCCGTGCACAGAGGCTAGGATGTGAGTTTTTGAAAGGAAGGAAGGTTGGGTCCGAATCTCGATTCCACCACCCTTGTTCGCGATGACAAGTGATAGAAGTTTGACTACGTAGCCGAGATCTGAGGCAAATTTAATATCGAGAGGCGTGACCTTCTCGATGCCGCGAACATAAACATTCTTGTAGTTGATCAGGAATCCATGTGCCAATGATCCCATAATAATAGCCTTGTGAGCAGCATCCCACCCATTTACGTCGAGAGTTTCGTCTGCCTCTGCATAGCCAAGTTCTTTGGCTTCTTTGAGTGCCTCTGGGTAGCCTAAGCCCGCTTCGGTCATGCGCTGCAAAATGTAGTTGGAAGTTCCGTTGATAATTCCAGCGATTGATTCAATTCGGTTGCCCACAAAAGATTGTTGCACCGCTTTTATGATGGGGATTCCTCCGGCGACAGCGGCTTCGAAATAAATCGGAGTATTGTTTTCTTTTGAAAGAGCAAAGAGCTCGGGGCCTCGTTCTGCCAGAAGCGCCTTATTTCCTGTCACCACGGGTTTTCCAGCCTTCAAAGCTTCTGCAACGAGATTGAAAGCAGCTTTTGTCCCTCCGATTAATTCCACCACAATATCAATCAAGGGATTTTCGACGACCTCCATGAGATTCGTGGTGAATAATTCGGCGGGAGCATCTCCTTCACGTTTTTTCGACAAATCGCGAACCGCGATTTGTCGAATTTCCATGGCAGCAGATCCTTGGGAGCGAGACTCAATGAGCCCCCCATGTTCCTCAAGGATGTTCCAAACTCCGGACCCGACAGTGCCAAATCCGGCCAAACCAATTCCTGAAACTGAGCAGCTCACACCTATTTCTTAAGAGTGTTCGGGGAGCAAAAACAGTAAAAATGTGAATGAACCTTGAATTGCACCCGTTATTGGTGCCGTTATACTAGGAGCAGATGAAACGTGAATATCCTTGGGAAACAGCCAGCACCTACTCTCCTCCGCGTCGTGAGGGGCTCGGATGGTATGTTCTCGTTGCTGTTATCTTGGCGCTCATTATCCATGTGGCTGCTCTTGTAGAAGCCGGAAATACCTTTTACGAGTCCGAGATTTCCGAGGCGACCGAGTGGGTTTCGCAGCCGGTCCGGCTCAACATGGCGGAAACCGAACTCGAGGACGTTGCGGAGGTTCCTCCAGAGGAAGAGCTTGAGAGGCCGATCGATGATAGCGAATTGGTTGATGATCCGGAGGCTGCCATTGCCGAGCTTCAGGAAATAGAGATCGATATCGACACTAAAGTGGAGGAGATGTCGTTTCCTGAGATGAGAATTGAAAAGCCCATTTTGGCAGGAGCCAATGTTGGGGATTTGCTCAAACCTACGGTTGGTGAGCAAGAAGATTCTGATATTCCTGATCCAGGCAAGATTCGTATTGATTTCCCCGAGGCCAAGAAAGGCCAGATTATTGTCGATGAAGGGACTCAACTTGCCGATGTTCTTGATCCCGATAAAGTCGTTCAAGATTTAGGCAAGTTAAAAGGTGGTGGCGGAAGGGACACAACCGGTGAAATCAAAGGCTACACCGGCCTTTCCGCCTATGCCAATATGTCGCCGGGTGAGCTCCAGCAGAACAAGGCCACTATTGGAAGTGACCTTCTCTTTGAGTTTAACAGCAACACTTTAAGAGATGATGCCCGTATCACGCTACTAACTGTGGCTCAGCTAATTGATCGAAATCCGGGTATGTTTTGCTGGGTCGAAGGCCACACTGATACTTTTGGAAGCGAGGAATTCAACCTTCAGCTTTCCTTGAAACGCGGTCAGGCGGTGAAGGATTGGTTAGTTAGATCACTTCAGCTTGACCCTAAATTCATCGTGGTTCGCGCCCTCGGGAAAACTGAACTTGTTGTGAAAGAAGGTAACCGTGATGCGCAGGCGGCGAACCGGCGGGTTGACATCAAGATGCGAAAGATTCCGCCTAACAATACAGCTGGAAGGGTCTTGGTTAAACCAGGTGAAACTCCGGAAGAAATCCCACGAGGCATTCCCGTCGAAGATGATGAAGGTGGAGAAATCCCCAGAGCCGTTCTGGTTCCAGATGATGAGAAGGTGCCGAAGGCAATTCCAGTAGGGGAATAGTCGAGCTTGTCGTAAGGAGTGAAGTCTAGTTCATTGGAGCCGTGCTGAAAATTCTGACCGAACCCCCAGTCTGGAAGGCCGTTCTCGGATTCGATTTCGATGACACTTTGGTGATGAAAGACCGTCCGTCGGAAGTAGACGAACGGTTCTTTGAGTGCTTGAAGTGGGTTCGCTCCACCTATGGTGCGGCTTGGGGAATAGCCACTGGTCGATCCTTGTATCAGCTGATCGAGGGGCTCAACGAGGCTGGTTTCCCCTTCCTCCCAGATTTTGTGATCGTTCGTGAGCGGGAGATTTTCTTTCCCGGTCAATTTGGTCGCTGGGTTCCTGATGAAAATTGGAATAAGAGGTGTGAGAAAGATCACAATCGCCTCTTTAGAAGGTGCAAGCGAGTGCTTGCCAAAATCAAAGATCACGTTGAGGCAAACACCGATGCCCGTTGGGTATCGGTCGAAGGAGATGCTGCAGGAATCGTCTCATCAACCGAAGAGGAAATGGATGCAATCCTGAAAACAATCGAAAGTCTCGCTTTACATAGTGATCTTACTTTTGAGCGCAATTCAATCTACCTTCGCTTTAGTCATCGCGCCTATCGTAAGGGCACTTGTCTTCAAGAGGCTGCGAATCGCTGGGGACTTGAATGCGATAAAATTCTCGCGGTCGGTGATAATCACAATGATCTGAGTATGCTGCATCCCGAGATCTGTGAGGCCTGCGGGTGTCCTTCCAATGCCATCTCTGAGGTGAGGGACTATGTGACGAAGCGAGGCGGGAAAGTGGCTGCCAATCCGGGAAGTATTGGGGTGATGGAGGTGATGAAGCACTACTTCGATCAATGAGCGGCGAGCTTTGGGCTTTTGCAGTCATTATGTTGATTGGGCAATTCAGCCCAGGCCCGGATATGCTTTTGCTAACAAGGACTTCTCTTGCAGAGGGCTTGCGATCGGGCTGGATGATGGTGCTTGGAATTAGCACGGGGCTCACGCTGCATGCTACCCTTGCAATTGGCGGTATTGCCGTAGTGCTAGCGAGGGGAGGAGCCATTGCAAGCGGATTGGAGGGGCTCGCCGCTCTCTACCTTCTCTGGTTAGCGTTTGGATTGCTAAGGAAACCAAAGTTCGCGGGGGAAGTTGATATCCCCAGACGAAGTCCCTACTTGCGTGGATTATTTTGTAATTTGCTTAATCCCAAGGCCTTGGTCTTCTTTGCTAGCGTGGTCGCAACTTTTTTAACCCGACCTCACCCTGATTGGTGGCCCTTTGCGCTATGGCTAATTGTGGTTGGAGAAGCTCTTTTTTTCTGGTGCCTCTGGGTTTGGCTTTTGCAAATACCCAAGGTGCGCAGGGGGTATCAAAGGTTTAGCCGATCAATCGATCTTCTTTTTGCCTTGGCATTGACGGGTTTGGCCATTCACTTGCTGCTCTGGTAAGTCCCTAAAGGGCAGAAACTATTATTGGATAGCTTCTAGATCTTTCGCCCGTAATCTCATCAACTCAATTATGAAGAAATATTGTATTAAAGCTATTTGCCTCGCATTTTTAATGGTCTCTCCGGCCTTTTCCAACCACCACAAGGAAGCGAAGGGGTGGACCGATCTCTTTAACGGAAAGAACCTCACTGGATTCACGCAGAAAAATGGCACTGCCACTTTTGAAGCCAAAGGAGGTTCAATCGTCGGAACAACTGCTAAAGGCAGCCCTAATTCCTTTCTTTGCACTGACAAACTCTATGGGGATTTTGAGCTAACCTTCGAAGTTAAGGTTCACAATAACTTAAACTCCGGCGTAATGATAAGGTCCCAGACCAAAGGGAATACTCCCGAAGGACGGGTAAACGGCCCCCAAGTTGAGATTGAAGCCAGTGGTGCGAAAGGGGCTGAATCGGGTTATATTTACGGTGAAGCTTGTGGTGGTTGGATGACTCCAAAGAATCTCTTGAAGCCTCACAAACATTTTAAGGATGGCGAATGGAATAAATACCGCATTCTTGCCAAGGGACCAAGGATTCAGGTCTGGATCAATGAAGTTCAGATTTCTGATCTTACCGACGGCCCCAAGTATCAAACCTATTCCAAGGGCTTTATCGGCCTTCAGGTTCACGGTGTGGGTAACCGCGGGCCATTTGATGTGGCCTGGAAAAACCTGAAAATCCGGGAGCTCTAAGCGGGCGAGTCTTAATAAATTTTAAAACCGGATGGAATTTACCCCGTCCGGTTTTTAAGATTGGGATCTTGGGGTGAAAGCTATTCGCCGAGCCCGAAGCGAAGGAAGTTGTTCACGGTGATGGTATCGCCGAGCTCTTTACTCTTCGCTTCAAGGAGGCTCTTAATGGGCGTATCAGGTTCCTTGACAAAGCCTTGCTCAAGAAGACAGCGCTCTGAGTAGAACTTACCAAGTTTCCCTTCGATAATCTTCTCAAGGATGTCAGCAGGCTTTCCTGCACCTTCCATTTGCTTCCGGAAAATGTCTTTTTCCGATTCAACGAGCTCAGCTGGAATGTCTTCGCGCTTGAGACCCGCAGGTGAGGTCGCTGCGATATGAAGAGTGAGATCCTTAACGAGATCCCTGAAAGCTTCCGAAGATGCAGTCTCAGCCTTTTCAGCACTCACTTCGATAAGAACACCCACCTTGCCACCGAGGTGGATATAGGAAGCAACGCCACCTTCACCATTGAGGGTGAGCCGCTCGAAGCGGCGGAACTGGAGGTTTTCACCCATTTCGAGGACTTTCGTCTTGATAAAACCTTCAAGAGTTTCATCACCCTTTGGAAGAGCTTTGGCTGCCTCAAGGTCAGTGGCATCGCTCGAAAGAACGGTTGCTGCAACCTCCCCGACAAATGCTTGGAAGTTCTCGTTCTTGGCTACGAAATCGGTCTCACAGTTAATTTCGACAAGAACTCCTGATTTTCCGGAGTCGGCCAGAGCGGCCACGATGATTCCTTCGTTGGCGTCGCGGGAAGCCTTTTTCTCGGCTTTCGCTTCGCCCCGCTCACGGAGGATCTTGATGGCGGCATCGATATCACCTTCAGTTTCTTTGAGGGCGTTCTTGCATTCCATCATGGCAACTCCGGTCTTTTCACGGAGCTCTTTAACGAGAGATGCGGTGATCATAATGTCTGTTTCTTTCTCAGGTGATAAAATTTAGCTCTTGGCGCCCACAACGATTCCATCAACAAGGTTCTGAAGAACGATTCGGATCGAACGCATTGCATCATCGTTTGCAGGAACCGGGTATTCAAGCTTGGATGGATCTCCATTGGTGTCAACGATTCCGATGATGGGGATTTTCAGACGCTTTGCCTCGGCCACCGCGATGGATTCACGAGCGGTATCAACGATAACGACAGCATCGGGGTGTTTCTCCATGTCACGAACTCCGTTGAGGTTACGGTGAAGTTTATCCTTCTCACGATTCAGAGCAGAGAGCTCCTTCTTTGACATGGACTTGTATTCTGGTGCACGTTCGATGTCCTCAAGATACTTGAGGCGTTTCACCGAGTTGCGAATGGTAGTAAGGTTGGTGAGGGTTCCACCGAGCCAGCGGTAGTTGACATAGTACTGGCCGGTTGCTTCAGCCGCCTCGCGGACGGCGTCTTGGGCCTGGCGCTTACAGCCAACGAAAAGGATTTTTTTGTTTTTAGCCGCAATCTTTGCGAGGAAATCCGAGGCCTTATCAAGGCACTGAACGGTTTTCACGAGGTCGATGATGTAAATTCCGCCTTTGTCCTTCATGAGGTAAGGCTTCATCTTTGGATTCCATTTCTTGGTCTGGTGCCCGTAGTGGACGCCAGCCTCGACCATATCTTTGACGAGTTCGTTAATCATTTTATTGGGTCCTCCGTTAAAGCACGAAGGCGCTTTTTGTAAGAAATTGCTGCAATCGGTCCCTCCCAATTTCTCGTTGTTGATAGTGCAGCTCGTAGAAGGGACGCTGGATCTACGTGGGAAAGGTGAAATTGGCAAGGAATTTCCAGTTAAAGAACCTGAAATCAATGGTGCGGTTCCCCAAACGTTTGCTTCCTGCTTGTGGGCTTTATTTGGCGGTCAGGGAAGCTGTCACAACCTTTGCAATAAGAGCAGCGCCACCCGTATTGGGGTGCACCGTGTCAGGAATCAGGTTGTCTTGACCCTCGAGAGCTGCGTAAACGTTAATAATCTCAAGCTTGAGCTCCTTCGCGATCTTTTTGATAATGGGAACCTGCGCCTTGGTATCCTCGTTGTTAATTCCCCAACGACCTTTTTTTGCGATGTATGGAGGAAGACAAAGGAAGATCTTTGGCTTGGATGCAAGTTTTTGAAAATCGGAGATTAAGTCACGGTAGTCATCTTCGTAGTCTTTATCAGCATTTTTCCAATTCGTCGGCTTGGTATCGTTTGTGCCAAGCATGATCACAACGACATCGGGATTTGAGGAAAGAGCGTCCGTAAATTGCTTGGATTTTTGGTAGGGCTTGTTGCCGCTATTCATCAAGGTGGTTCCGCTGAGGCCAAAGTTTTGGACCTGCCATTTTTCTCCGAGTGTCCTCTGGGCTTGCGCGGGCCACGACTGCCCGCGTTCCGCCCCGACTCCCTGCGTAATACTATCCCCAACGCAGGCGAGAACGAGGCGCTTTGCTTCTTCTGCCTGCGTAAAGTTTAAGAATGGAATTGCGTAAAATGCTAGGAGGAGGGGATTAATTTTCATTGGTGTGTTTTTAACAGTTCCGCTCAGCTGGTTAGGGAAATAATTGCGATCACTACTTTTCAAAGTAGGGCTAGCACTCGATTAACTCGAAATTACTTTGCGGCAGATTTGACTGATTGAATGTATCGGCGGATCGCTTCGAATTGTTTGTGAGAGTCGCCGTCCAGTATATCAGGTCGAAGGCCGGTGCCATCGTCGGGGTTTGTGTATCGGGGCATCTTGGTGTCGGGGACGAGACGGGCGGGATTGAACATCCACTGATGAAAATATCCCGGACGAAGTCGTTCGTGGGTGATCCCGAAATTGATACCCTGAACTTCGAAGGCAGCGAGAGCTGGCTTTTCGTTGATGGCATGGCAGGTGACGCAGGCATAACCAGTCATACCAACGAGCTGCTCGCCAACTTTAACTTGGTCGGCTGCGGGCTTCTCCCTGGATGGTTCTGACGCTGGAAGTCCGTGGTGTTGACCAAGTCCATGAGACATGTGTTTTGCGTGGAGAGGAAAGGCGGGCATACGCATTTCAAGCCATGGACGGGGGCGAGGGTTTGCGATACCAAGAAGAATTTTCTCTAGGTATCCGGTATGCAGCATCGCACCCATGTGGGTGAGAGGCGGTCGGGATTGGATGAGTCGTTCGTCGGCTTCCTTGATGTGATCAAGTAATGATTTAGTCTCGCCATGGGTTTTAGTGAGGAGTGATCCCTGGCCGTTATAAGCATGGCATGACGTGCAGTTGAGAGCCTCGATCTGGCGGCTGGTATAGGCTTCGACAGTGTCGTTGTGTAAAGCAGGGAGGACCGCCGGGGTAATTGCCTTCTTTTCCTCGTCAGTGAGGATGAGTCGAGGTGATTTTCCGCTTTGATGGTCCGGGCCCAGACAAGCTTTGGTCCAGTCCTTAAGATTGGCGAGATTCGGAGCGGAATTCTCAGATGGCTCGAGCCCTTCGTGACAGCTGGAGCAATTCAAAGAGGTGACAAGACCCTTGCCGCGAACGGCATCACCGGGAGGGAATTCAGAGGGGTCTGGAGTGTGCTCACCAGTGGACGTCTTTGTGAGGTAGGCTGCTAGTGAGGAAGCTTCTTCGTCGGAGAAACGGAAGTTGGGCATTTTGATAGCCTCGTGATGCTTCTGTGGATTCTTTAGGAAGCTGGCGAGAGATCCGCCTTTAAATTTTGCCGCGACATTGTTGAGCGGAATCCGCCCATTTTCAAAATCCGGCTCGTCAGCGTCGGGTTTGGAGTGACAGGCGATACAACCGAGTTTATGGAAATGCTCTCCGCCTTTTTGAGCGAGTGAAAGATCGGGGGCGCTTGTGGCTTCTTCCTGTGTGATGAGTGACGCGAGGTAGGCTCCGATATCGGCCGCAGCCTGAGCGCCCTCAGGCCTGGTATGATCGACCATGGCGGGCATGGTGGTTGTTGGCTTCAACTTATCAGGTTGGGCGATCCAGCGAGTAAGCCAGGCTTGGTTTGCGCGTGAACCGATGCCAGTGAGGTTTGGTCCGGCGTATTTAAGCTCTGGCATGGCAGAAGAGCCGAAGTCAGCCTTATGGCACTGGATGCAGTTATGATCAGCAAAAAGGTGGGCGGCATCGATAGGAGTTTCACTTAAATAAGTGAAGGATGAAGCGGGAAGGGGCTCGCGGGGAAATTCCCGACGTTCTTCCCAGTAAAGACGGAAGTAGCCAGTCCCATTATCCGGAGAAGTGAAGGTGATTTCGATCGGTATTTCGCCGGGGTTGAGGCGGATACGATCCGACTTCCCCTCAATAAAAACGACCTCTTCTTCGTTGATCTTGAGCTGAACCTTGCCCTCGGATTCGACCGAAAACGAGATGCGAAAGCGTTTCGGAATAGTGAGTTTTCCAGTGTAAATCGCACTAAAAGGGCCGACCGGAAGTCCTGCTGCCGGAGACTCACCCTCGCCAACAAAGAGTGCTGGGACGGCAACCTGTTTGGTCGTGGATTTGCCTGCCGAAGTGAAAGAGGCGTTTAAGTTAGCATGGGCTGAAATTATCAAACCAAGCAGAAGAAGAGAAAGCGAAATGAACTTCATCGAGTGAATATTAATCGTCTATTGAAGGAGGGCAAAAAGAAAAACGCTCCTGAGTAAACTCAAGAGCGTTTTGAAGTTTTTAAAAGACTAGTTTACTTACTAGGAACCCTGTGGATGGTGCTGTGGATGGTGCCAATTAGCTCCTCACCGCCGGAGGACTCGAGATCGTATTCAAGCTTGAACTGCTGGCTGGGCTTGTGACCTGCAACGGTCAGAAGAACCGACTTTTTGTCGCCCCCAAGTTTAGCGGCAGTAATCTTCACGCTGTCGCGCTTACGATGCCTCTTCGACTCCTTTTTGACTGCACTGGCCTCCGCACTTTTATCGGGATTATCAACCGAGAACTGGCCTGAACCATACTGAGGGCCCCGAATATATTTCCAGCGCTGGGCTGTAAAGGAAGTCGGATCTGTCGCCAGTTCGTCGTCGAGTTCGACATCGAAGGTTAACTTGATGCCTTCCTTTGTGACTGTCATGGCAGTTGGAAGCGGATTAACTTCCTTCGTGTTACGACGGATGCGCTGCAGGCCAGCTTCGTTTGCCGCGTTGGTCTGCCATCCTCGGAATCCGACGACATACATTGAGCCATCTGGGTGGAAGACAGCGCGCTGGGCGGATGATGAAAGTTTCACGGGAAGTTTCGCGACACCCCCTTGGTAAAATCCGTCGGAGACCTTCTGGCGAAGAACGTGGTAAATGGCGGATTGCCCGTAAGAAAGGTGAATAAGCTCCCCCGGCTCTATACCAATCTTAGCATTTTTCGGGACCCAAACTTGTCCACCGCCTGAGTTGTCGACTGACATCGGGAGATAGCAGAGGGGCTCGGTGAATTTTGATTTGTTTTTTTGACGGGTGTCTTCAACACCAAAAAATGGAGTCCCGTTTTCCGGCTGGTAAAAGTTAATTTTACAACAGGGCTGCCAAGTCCCCTCATTCTCGCCAGTTGTAATCTCGCCGTTTGGCCCGACCCCGATGCCACCAGGAGCACGAAGACCTGTTCCAATAGTGTAAAGGCGCTTACCGTCCGCACTGATTTTCACGAAAGCCCCATTGTGAGGTAGGATTTTTTCGAAACCACGTCCGCCACCACGAACGGGTGAGGCTTTGGCAAAGTAGAAATTCCCCTCTTTGTCAGTCTCAAGACCAAACTGGAATTCGTGGAAATTGTTGGAAAGATAGACATCATTATTGAAGACTACGAACTTATCGGCTTCCCCATCATCGTTGAGATCGTAGGTTGCATAGATCCCATCGCGACCGGAGATGTGCGGAACATCATTTAGAATCTTGAGGCCGAGTGGCTCGAAGAACCCGGTGGCATAGCGTTTCCACGTAAGTTTTTTGAAATCCTTTAACCCTGTGAGCATCCAGATATCGCCATCCCAAGTCGAGAGAAGGGCCCGGTTGCCATCTGAGAAGAAGTCAACGTCTGACATCCGAACCTTTCCCTTGTAGGGAGAGGCCTTCAAAGCCGGGGGAAGGGGGACCTGATCAACGAGCCAAGCCTTTTTGGAACTATCTAATTTGGCCTCGACCTCGAAAACCTCAGGCGAGATACCAGGACCTCCCTCCGTAAGAGCGGTAAGGGAAACTGGGGTGGGCGCCTCGGCATCTGAATGGGCCGTGTAAAGTAGAGCAACCTTCGTCCGCTTCTTTGATGCATCAAGGCGTAGGTGATAAGTGCCATTGGATGAAGAAATTTTACCGTTCCCATCGACGGTTTTCACTTTAAGCGTGAAGCCTTTTTCGCTGGAATCGTCGAGAAGGCGAACAGTAAGCGGCTTATCGTGGGGTTCCACCTCAAGATAGCGAGCCAACCCGTGATTGTGATCACTAACGGCGTCGAGGATGTGTGTCCCATTGACGGCGTAGGCAAGGACGACCTGGTTACCACTGCGGAAGTATCCTTTGAACTCCAAATGCGAGAAGTTTCCGTAACCCTTCAGGGGCCGGTTATCCTTGAATGCGCCCGAATCGTCGGCCCACACCGGGCCTTCTGCTGCAGTGAAGAGGTAGGAATCCTTATTGTTAAACTCGTTTACTCTTTGGTGACCACCACCCCAAGGAGTGTTGATGAGGTTCAGACCCTTGTCAGTTGCAGAGACAAGCGAAAGATTCTCGGTGTTAAAAAGAGCAACCCGACCTGGCAATGCGGAATAGTTGAGCGCAATGCCTTTTAGCGCCGACTCGCGGCGCAACTTACCCTTGAAATAATCGCCATAGGTTTGAAAAAAAGCAGGGCCGTGATCAGCAAGGTGATACCACTTCTCCTTGGTGTTGGAGGCAGAGTTATATGCGATGAGAGCAGAACGCGGTATCCCCATCTCGCCCATGGCCGCGAGGAGTGATCCGGAAGCTAGCTCCCGGACTTGGACCCCACGGAATTGGACTGGGGATCCGTCATCGTGGTTCTGCAGTCCAAAGTAACCGCCGACATCACCTCGGCCATCCTGACACTCGTAAACGTTAATAAGCTTCCCATTGAGGATGACTGCGATCTGGTCACCAGCCGTGATTATGCTGTAAGTATTCCATTCGCCAACTTTCATGCCTGGATGAATCGCGGGCTGAATGTCATAAATCGCGCCAGTTTTATTTTTGTGGGACTCGTTACCGCAGATTTGGATCTCGTATCCTTGCTTGACGGCGACCCAAGGATCGTTGCCCGGATTAGGAAATCGAACGAAGATGCCTGAGTTATCAGCGTCTTCGGGGGCCAAAAATTCAACGGTAAAGACCGCATTGGTAAACTCTTTTTTACCGTACCACCAGAGGCCCATTCCTCCTTTTGCGGTGGAAACACCATTTTTTTGTTCAAAAGAACCAGGACCTGCCATCTTCCAGTCGGAAGCGGCTTCAGGGAGGACATTGTAGGCTTCCTTAGCACAAAGCGAGCTGAGGAGGAATGGAAGGAGGGCTAATCGTTTCATAAATCGGATGTACAGTGACCTTTCTACGCCAGTGGTCAACTTGGTTTGTCAGTGGATTTTTCAGGCTCGCTAAATTCTGTATCATTTCACAGTCTGTTTCTACCGCTCCCCGGGCAGTCGCTGGTTTTCGCATGAAAACTGGAGGAAAGTCCGGACACTACAGAGCAGTGTGCCTCCTGAAAAGGAGGGACGGTGGTTCGAAAGAGCCGCTGGACAGATAGTACCGCAGAAAACAAACCGCCTTTTTCGGAAGGTAAGGGTGAAAAGGTGGGGTAAGAGCCCACCGCGCCGAGGGTAACTGAGGTGGCAGGGTAAACCTCTCACAGTGCAAGACAGAACAGGGGAAGGGCTGCTCGTCCGTCTAGTCCCCGGGTAATAGTCGCAGAGATAAATGACTGCCGAAGTCCATACAGGATGGATGGAACAGAATCCGGCTTACAGGGGAGCGGCCGCCACCCTTAAAAAATTGGTTCATGATTGGCGTCCGAACCTAAACAAGTATTTTTTTAAACAGTTACTTAGCTATCTCGACTTAGCACAACGAAAGCCGGTGTGGTTGGTGGGAGCGAGTGACTCTGAATAATGCCGCGCTCCGGGTCGATAGCGCAAGCAGTATGAGGTGTGGCAGAGGAACGATCCGCCCTTTGTAACATGGAGAAAGCTCAAGGGGTGCTGTTTTCCGAAGATCAGAGGTGAGGGCCACTCGCCATTTTGTAGGAACCAATTCACCTCAATTTGGCTCACGCCGCCACGCGGACCCTTTGGATCATTCTTGGGGGCTTTAATGAAAAGCGAGTATGCGTCCGGCCGATATAAATCGGAGCAATGTTCCCAAGCGTTTCCCGCCATATCATAGAGTCCGAATGCATTGGGCGGAAATGATTTGATGGGAGCAGCACCCTTGAACCCGTCTTTACCAGTATCATTGTGGGGAAATTCTCCGGTAAAGACGTTGGCTAGCCACTTTTTTCCTGGTTTTGGACTATTGCCCCAAATGTAATCAAATCCATCTTTTCCTCCGCGGGCGGCAAGTTCCCATTCCGCTTCCGTGGGTAGCCTCTTACCGGCCCACTTACAATAAGCATTGGCATCTTCCCAAGTGACGCAAACAACAGGATAGTTCTCCATACCATTGAGATTCGATTCAGGGCCCGTAGGATGCTTCCAAGAAGCACCTTCTTGAAAGCGCCACCATTGCCATTCAGCACCCTGTCCGCGAAGCTCGACAGCTTTTGGAGGTCCGGAAAAAACAATACTTCCCGGTTTCAGAGCCTCTGGAGGAGCTTTCGGGAAATCTTTTTTTGACCAACCTTTCTCGGCCTGAGTTTGATAGCCGGTGGCATCGACAAACTCTTCGAACTGGGCGTTGGTGACTTCGTGTTCGTCGAGATAGAATCCACTCACAGTCACCTTGTGAACAGGCCGCTCCTCATCATTAAAAGGAATGCTAGGGTTTTCCTTGGTCCCGCGTGTGTAGGTGGCGCCTTCGATCGACACCATTCCCTTGGGAGCCTTGCCTTTTGTGGTGATCTCCTTTGACTCAGGGTTGGCATGAAGGAGTGAAATAATGGGTACGATGCAAAGAAGTTGATTCATGAAGCTTGGATTCCAAAAGAGGACAATTTATCTACGGGTATGGCTACTACGATGTTTCGCCCTTGTATTGATCTTCACGAAGGAAAAGTGAAACAGATCGTTGGAGGCACTCTCAACGACAGCGGAGCAGTTGAGAATTTTGTCTCAGAGAAGTCACCGTCGTGGTATGCTGAGCACTTTGCGAAGGATCAACTGCGGGGGGGCCATGTAATCAAGTTGGGACCGGGAAATGATGAAGCTGCCCGCGAGGCCCTTACTGCCTGGCCCGGCGGGTTGCAAATTGGCGGGGGGATTTCGTGTGACAATGCTGGGGAATGGCTGGAAGCCGGAGCAAGTGGTGTAATTGTAACTTCATGGCTTTTCGATTCTGGGGGAAAGTTCTTAGAGGATCGGGCTAAGTTGTTGGCAGATAAGATTGGAGCAGAAAAAATCATTATCGATCTCAGTTGCCGACAAGCGGGAGACGGCTGGAAAGTGGCAATGAATCGTTGGCAAACTCTCACAGAGATGGATGTGGATTTGGAAACGATCGCAGATCTTTCCAAGTATTGTGGTGAATTTTTGATTCATGCAGCTGATGTAGAGGGTCAATGCGCTGGGGTCGACGTGCCCTTGGTGAATCTGCTGGGTCAATGGACCGGTTGCCCGATCACATACGCTGGAGGGGTAAGGGGCCTCGATGATTTGAAGTTGATTAACGAAGCGAGTGGAGGACGTCTGGATGCCACGGTCGGGAGTGCTCTCGATCTTTTCGGAGGAACTGGAGTGTCTTACAAACGTCTCTTAAATTGGAACCAAGGCTCATCAGACGCCTAAAGCAGAACTTTGGAATCAATCGTCTTTGTCTCGAGAAACCAGCCAGCAAACTCCAACAATCTCCGAAGCATTGTTACTTCGAAAACGTAAAACCAGATTACTGCTGATGATTTTGATGCAACCAAGTTTAAACTACCGGCTTAAAGCGATGACACACTCGAGGTGCCGGGTCTGCGGGAACAGGTCAAAAGGCTGGATGCTTTCGATTTCGTAACCCTGTTCCAAAAAACTTTTAAGATCCCGCATTTGCGTTGCAGGATTACACGAGACGTAAACGACGCGGCTTGGACCGAAGGCAAAGAGTTGATTGAGAAAATCGACACTGCAGCCTTTTCTTGGCGGATCGATAAGAACGGAAGTATTTTCAGATGGGAAAGCGATATCGGCAAAGAGATCCTCGGCCGAAGATGCGATAAAACTGGCATTCTCGATACCATTTGTTTTGGCATTGCGGCGCGCCCAGTCGGCCGAAGTTTCCGAGAGCTCAATACCAACAACTTGTTCGAAGTTTTTAGCCAAACTCAGGCCGAAAAGCCCGGAGCCACAATAGGCATCGAGAAGGTATTTCTGATTTGGGCCCTGCGCTTGTTCGGCGGCGTGCCGGGTGAAAGAATCCAGAATGAAAGGATTGTTTTGGAAAAAGTCACCGGCAAGAAAGTTAAACTTTAGATCACCAACTTTTTCGGAAACGGGAGCACGGTAATCTGTCTCGACGCGATCCTCGGTTGCCCGAAGGAGAAGTGTTGCTCCCTTTTTATACTCCGCGGCCCGGCGTTTAACATCGTCACGGATTGGCTGGAGAGCTTCATTGATCTCATCCATCGCAATCGGGCAATTGTAAACATCAACGAGGCGAGTTCGTCGGTTAAACTCTAAAAATCCGATTGGAAAATCCTCGCCAGGTTTAGGGCGCTGGAAGTGTGGTGTAATCTTTGAGCGATAGCCCCATTGTTTTGGCGAGGGGATCGTTGGATTGACCTCTGCCTCGATTCCGACCATGTGCGAAAGAAGTTCCCGAACCTGTCTAGTTTTCCACTCAAGCTGCTTTTCGTATGGCAGATGCTGATACTGGCAACCACCACAAGTCGCAAAATGGGGGCAGTGAGGTTCTATCCGGTCGGGCGAGGGTTCCAGAATCTCAACTAGATCAGCATGAGAACAATTTGCCTCATTTCGCCAAACCGTAGCGCGAACTTTTTCACCCGGTAGAGCAAAAGGAACGAAAACGACCCAGCCGTCGGGTTTTGCAATACCAGCTCCAAGATTTGAGAGGGCCTCGATTTTGAGTTCGACAACTTCGTGCCACTCGTAGGGTTCCGCCTTGAATTTGCGGGGGCGCTGTTGAGCCATGGTTCAGGACGCTCTGCGTTATTCTTCTACCGAAGTAGGGCTACTGGGCTTGATGTCGATGGCGCTGTCGGATTTAGGATCGGTAATTTTGACTGGAGTAGGGCCACTGACGGTTTTTTTGTTTTCGTCCTTCATCAGCTCAGAAGTCGTATCAGGATCAACCAGTTGGAGACCGTCACCGTTTTCTTCTCCAGGAAGCTCTTCAGCGGAAAGCTCTTCGGCAGGAAGCCCAGCAGAGCTCTTTGCCTTATTACTGGGAGTGGCAAGCCCCTCCTCCTCTTCTTCATCCCATCTGTCTGCGGCGAGGTTGGCACAAGAAAGAAGAAGAAATGGAAGAGAGATAAAGATCAAGAATTTCACGGCGTGTGTGGCTGTTGCTCGGAGAGTGTGACCGCTCCCCTTGAGTGAAGCAATGCTCAAAACCTACTGCTCTCTGGCCTCAAATTCCTTTTTTGCCTTCTTCCGAGATTGGGCGACAAAGAAATTACAGGCTTCTTGGCAGACCATAGGGATCGCCGTGGTCATTTCAATATCTCCAACGATGCCATCGAAACGAGAAGCCTCGGAGTCCTCCAAAGGAGTTGTCTCATCGATTTCCCAGAGGATTTTCTTCACACATTTATTAGATGGGCCGCAAAGACACTTCACCAATTTTTGAATGCCTTCATCTGAAACATTACGGGCATGGCGATACATTCCCGTTTGGCGATTCAGTTTATCTCTCAAGTTCTGAACTCGGATTTCGTTATTCTGTGAAGCGTTCCACAACCCGAGCGATGCTGGATAGAACAAATCAATAGCCCGCCTAAGGGCCTCAACTGAGTCTAATATAAAAATCCAGCCGGTTTTAAGAGACAGCTCACCCTTCGTGAATCGATATTTACCATCTGAAGTATACAGGCTGATCTCCCTAGCATCGTCTGGATCGGTGTGAACCTCTAGTGAATCAAGGTTAACATCATCAATGTGATGGAGACGAAGGGGACCGCGGAGAATCCGCAGTTGTCCGATTTGATTGATTCCGGAATCTAGAGCGTCGGAAAGAACTTTAGTGAGCGTCATTTTGAGCGTCAAAGGTTGAGATCTGATCAAGGATGACATCCGCCATCATGGGCTCCATGCCAATAGCAGCAGAGTAGTAGAGTGTTTTGTCCTGGAGATGATAGGGGTTCCGGCGGAAGACCTCTTTCTGGCTGGCAGCTAGGCCTTCTTCCTTTTCGAAACCAAGCATCATCGGAATATCCTGATAACTATGAAGCCCGTCAGCAATAAAGAAGGGAACCACGATGGCATAGGGGGTTTTTGCTAATTTCCCCCAATCAGCAATAAATGGTGGCTCTTCCATATAAGTGTCAATCACATCGGCGAAACGGCAGTTCGGAAGGGTTTTAATGTGGTCGACTTGGTCCTTGACCGCTTTGGTTGAGTTTTTGTTGAGCCCGGTGCCGTGACCCACGATAAAGAGAGTAGATTCCTCCTGTGGAACTCCGGGAGCCACCTCATCGATACGCTGGAGAATGAGTGAAGTCATTGACGGATGTATTCCAACCGGATCGCAGTAGTGAATAGTTTTGCCGTGGACTTCAGTGGTAGGCCCGGTGAGGCTAAGTTCACGAGGGATGACCTCCTGTGTAAAGTATCCCTCACTGATAAAATCAGGCACAACGTAAACTTCATCGGCGTCGATCATGTAAAATGCTTCTCGCATGGAGGGCTCCTCCTTCCAAAAGCAGCAGTGGACCTCGCCGAAGACCTTTCTTCGCCTAATTTCTTTCGCGTGATCAAAGTAGGGTGTGGATGAGTCCGGGTTTTCAGTTGACCCGTGACCGACAATGAGCAAAGCCGCTTTTGGCTTTGGTGAAAATTCCATGGAATGACCTTAGTTTTACTTCGGAATGTCGCAAGTGAATGTCTTGCTCCTAGAACGATTTGAAGCGGAGCCGATATCCGGGCACTGATCTAGTGATGGCTGCCGACAGCTTTTCCTGAATGATGGGACTGCCGTAAAATGGACCAGAGCCACCCCCCCCGGAGGTATGGGTCTCGATGAGAACAAGTTCGTTCCCACTAATGATAAATGAAGGGTTTCCGCTATCACCCTTAACAAGATTCTTGCCCCAACCGTGTTTTGCTAACTTGGGATGACGAAAGCCGATCACGGTAGGGCTTACTCGATCGATCTCATGAAAGAAAATGCGTCGGTTCTGGCCAGTTACCACGGCGGTCTCCCCCTTGAGACTAGAAAAATTTTCACGCGGTTCGGGGAGGGCATAAATCTTCAGATCTGGCGGGACATCAGAATCGAGGAGGCCGACCGCAACATCTCCTACTACTCCGAAGACACTCACCAAAGTCCGCTCAACTCGCTTTCCCATACGGTTGTGAAATACCACCTTAGCTCCTGGTCTGCGACGATAGTGGGACGCCATGACAACGTGTCGACGTGTGACGAGAGTCAGGGTCATCTTTTCATTAAATGAGACTCCGGACATGTCAAAATTTCGTGACCATCCGTCCATCATCTCCGCATCATTTCTAACCGAATAACGCTTAAAAATATTAGGAGAGCCTCCTAGTGGTGGCAGGTTAGAACTTCCTAGGGCTACAGGATTTTTCGAGGCACAGGAAATCACCACTAAAGAGAGAGACAGGACGATCCACCGCGACATGGAATAAGAATAATGTGAGATCCAGATAAAAAAAGCCCGGAGTGCGCTGAGCAGCTCCGGGCTTTTGAAGATGTTTATTGGTTACCGATCGACGCGGGCTGATCCTCCGCCAACAAGTTTACCAACCTCCTCCTTGGTTACCATTGTAGTGTCGCCAGGTGTAGTCATCGCAAGAGCTCCGTGGGCGGCGCCCCATTCCACAGCTTTCGCCGCGTCGTTGAATTCGAGAAATCCGTAAATGAGTCCGGAAGCAAAAGAATCGCCGCCACCAACGCGGTCGAAGATTTCGAGGTGCTCACGATTGATGGAACTGTAGAACTTTCCATCGTGCCAAGCTAATGCGGCCCAATCGTTATCAGAGGCCGTGTGGACCTCGCGAAGAGTCGTAGCAGTGGCCTTGAAATTGGGGAATTCACTGACGGCCCTCTCGATCATTCCCTTGAAATTCGAGATATCGATTCCGGTGATATTCTCTTCGTCAACTCCCTCGACCTCAAATCCAAGGCAGGCCGTGAAATCTTCTTCGTTACCGATCATAACGTCGACATACTTGGCGATTTCACGATTCACTTCCTGCGCCTTAGCTTGCCCTCCGATCGACTTCCAAAGGCTAGGCCGGTAGTTGAGGTCATAAGAAACAACGGTCCCGTATTTTTTGGCGATCTTACAAGCCTCGATCGTAAGCGCAGCGTTACCCTCCGAGAGAGCGGCGAAAATCCCACCCGTGTGGAACCATCGAACACCGAGGGTTCCAAAAATATGCTCGAAATCAAAATCATTAATCGTGAGTTGGGAAGCCGCAGTATGGCCACGGTCCGAGGTTCCTTTAGCAGCACGAACTCCAAAACCACGCTCAGTGAAATTGAGCCCGTTGCGGGCGGAAACACCAAGTCCATCAAAGTCAGTCCACTTAATAAATTGGGTGTCGACTCCGCCTTGGAGGACCAGATCCTCTAAAAGGCGCCCAACTTCATTATCAACAAATCCCGTAAGGACGGCAGCTCGCTTACCAAAGCAACGACGGAGCCCACGAGCGACGTTGTATTCGCCGCCGCCTTCCCAGGCTTGGAACTGACGGGTGGTGCGGACACGACCGTCACCAGGGTCAAGGCGGAGCATAATTTCGCCCATCGAAAGGATATCGTAGGCGCATTCGCAGGCTGGTTTAATTTCGAGACTCATGAGATACAGGGTGCAAATTTTCAAATTAAAGAACGCCATTCGCGCAGAGGACGTCGTCGGCTCCGGAGAAAAAGTTGATTGCGTTGTTCAAACACCGATTAGCTTGACGTTGCACCGATTCGTGTGTCCGTGACCCGATGTGGCTAGTGATGATGCAATTCGGAGCACCGATGAGAACGTGACCAGGGGCAGGCGGCTCCGCGTCGAGGACATCAGCTCCGTATCCACCAACCCTGCCGGACTTGAGAGCGTCAGCCATATCCTTAGTGTTGACGAGTTCTCCGCGGGCGCAGTTGAGGACGATCACCTGGTCACGCATTTCAGCGATTTTAGCAGCATTAATCATGTCTTCTGTTTCATCGTTAAGAAAACAGTGAAGTGAAACAACATCAGAATTGTGTAGGACTTCATCCATGTTGGCACATCGCTTTACGCCATTCTCTGACGCGAAGGAATCGTCGAAGTAGGGATCAAAAGCAATGATGCTCATCCCAAATGCGCGGGCGCGGATTGCGACCTCTTTACCAATGCGCCCGAGACCAAGGATCCCGATGGTTTTTCCCATAATTTCATTTCCAACGGGCTTTTTCCAACCAGCAACCCACTCGCCATTCTGAACAGCGACGGCGTTCGACTGGATGTCTTTAGTTATGCCGAGAAGGAGTCCGAAAGTATGCTCGGCTACTGTGGTGTGATTAACACCGGGAGTGAACAGAACAGGAAGTCCCTTTTTCGTCGCATAATCGACGTTAATTTTGTCGAGCCCGATTCCGTATTTCGAAATGATTTGGAGGCGGGGAAGTGATTTGTCGATGACAGATTGAGTAATGGCATCGTCCCCACAAAGGAAGGCGTCGAAATCACCAGCCAATTCGAGCATTTCAGCCTCCGATAGCGGACCACGGGCACGGACGACTTCCCAGTCTTGGGAGTTTAAAAGATCTTGGTGGGTCCCCGGGGTGTCCTGAAAGGAGGTGGTGGTGAGAAGAACGCGTTTGCTCATAATTCTAGGAGGTAAACCTGTGTGACAGCTTGCTAGTGGAGAATCCAAATTTTTGCAATCAAAACGAAACTAGCGAGTAAGGATCCCTCTAGAAGAAGGAGAGCGCACGGCTTCGATTAACCTTGTAGCTACCGGCCCAAAATCTTGGCTATCCACCTCTTTAAGAGCCTCTTCCCGAGTGGATTTAGATTTAAGAACAAGGGAATAGGCCAATTTGATTTCCTTTCGATCTTCGGGGGTGAATCCACCACGTCGCAAGCCAATGACGTTAAGCCCGGAAAGCTGGTTGGTTTTGTGAGCGACACAGTAGGGGGGGACATCTTGGGTAAGTGTGCTATTTCCTTGGCTCATAGCGAAATCTCCAATGTGAGTGAATTGATGAATGGCAGTGCCGCCCCCTAGGAAGGTCTTGTTTCCGATTCGAACGTGCCCCGCAATCATGACGTTGTTAGCGAGAATGTTATCATCCCCGACTATGACGTCATGAGCAATATGAGAAACCGCCATAAAGAAATTTCGGTGACCAATGATGGTATTTCCATTAACTTCAGTGCTTCGGCTGATCGTGACATGCTCTCGAAAGTTATTGTCGTCTCCAATAATTACGCCTGAGTCTATTTGAGGATTGAAGGAAAGGTCCTGAGGAGCACCTCCAATAACGGCGCCGTGATCGACCATGTTATTTCTCCCCATTTTGACCCCACGACAGATTTTGGCGTGAGAGGCTATCCGACAACCTGCGGCGATTGAGACGCTGGCTTCGATAATTGCAAAAGGTCCAACTTCTACATCGTCTGCAAGTTGCGCAGATTCAGAGATGATGGCCTGAGGATGAACTTTGAGCATTTGTTTGAAAAGAGGGCAGGGACTGGGGCGGTTGCCAATCTCATCTATGAGACGACCTAATAAGGCTGCCGGGCAATTGTACGGTTTTCAACTTTAGAGATCGTAATTTTTGTGCGCTCTCGAAAGCTGTATTCTGGAAAACTCTAAATTCTATAAAAGGTTAGGGTAGCTTTCATATTCTTTGGATTGGCAAAGCCTAAAGAAGTCCCTCCTCGGCGAATGAATAGTAACCTTGGCGACTATCGGTAGGGCGCCCGATGATCAGATGATCGAGGAAATGAAGACCCATTGTATGGGCTGCTTCCGCTAGATTTTTGGTCAGCAATCGATCCGGCTCGCTGGGGGTAGGTTCACCAGAAGGATGATTATGGGCAATCACGAAATTGGGAGCTTGGTCGATAAGAACGGGCCGGAGAATTTCAGAGATCGAGGCAACGGTTTGATTTGTCGAACCACTCGAGAGTTCTCGCATACGAATCAATCTGCCATTGCTGTGGAGAGTTAGGATCAACAATTTCTCATTGGGAAGATGTGCGAGTTGAGGGGCGAGAAAATGATAAATTGCTAAACTACTCGAAAGGGTAACGGCTGAGGAACTCTCACGGGCAGCCCGGGAACCGAGCTCAAAAGCGGCCTGGAGTTGACAGGCCTTGGCGAGTCCTAGTCCGTGTTCCTTGCAGAGGTCTTTGAGATCGATCCGAGCAAGCGGAACGATACCTCCATGCTTCTGGATGAGTTGTCGGCCGATTTCAATAGCACTTGCTCCTTTCGTTCCAGTGCGGAGAAAAATGGCAAGAAGCTCCTCGTTTGAAAGCGCTTCAGCTCCAAGTGCAGCCATTTTCTCCCGGGGTTTTTGCTCGGAAGGGAGATCGTGGATACGCTGATGTTGGTCCATCAAGATGGATCTTCGATTTTTCAAGCGGATGTGGCAAGCTTCCGTCGTGGAAGAGGAACTGATCGTCTTTTTCGATGGAGATTGTTTACTCTGTCAGGGCGTGGTGAAGTGGCTGAATCGGATGGATGGCGATGATCGCTTGAAGTTCGCTCCTTTGCAGGGCGAGACGGCGAGGCGATATGGAATCGATCTGTCTGACGATTCAATGGCATTTGTCGAGCGGGGAGAGACCTATCGAGCGAGCGAAGCGGCAAGACGTGCGTTCTGGCATGCAGGCGGTGGAGGTGTTTTTCTTGCCGGTTTACTAATGTCGCTGCCCATCGCCTATAGAGATTGGGCTTATCAATGGGTCGCCAAAAACCGAAAACGACTCGTCAAAAATAGTGGCTGCGAATTGCCGGAAGAGGGAATGAGTCGAAAGACGCTCAACTAAAGACCTGATTTTTCGAAATGATAGAGCTCGGTGGGATTCCCCAGGCTTCTTTTCCAAAATCGTCAGAGCGCACACCTAATAATTTAGCTATAAGCGACTATTCAGCTTGTAGGGGGGAGTCCGATAAACGGAAATTCATATTCGATTGAGGGAACTTACAAGTGCTTGAGATCCAAGTGAGCAACGGTAAGTTCTTAGCTTTTTCTCTTGCCAGCGAAGAGGGGTGGGCCTATCCCTTCGCCCGTCCTGAGAAGGTTAGGGGGCGTTAGCTCAGTTGGTAGAGCATCTGCATGGCATGCAGAGGGTCAGCGGTTCGAATCCGCTACGCTCCACCATTTCACGGACGATGACCGGCCCAAGGCCGGTTTTTTTGTCAATCTGCTACCCAATCCCATGTTAACCGGATCCAATCTAGCCCTCGCCTGCGCAAAAGCTGCCGATGAATTAAAAGCCGAAGATGTTCGGATTTTTGACCTCCGAGGCATCTCGACACTCACCGATTTCATGGTGGTCTGTTCCGGTAATTCACTTCCCCACTTGAAGGCGATTGTCCGAGAAGTCGAAGGAAGCGTGAGGGAAAAAGGATCTGATCCAGCCCTTCACACCGAGGGAAAAGCGGCAAGCCGTTGGGTCGTGATCGATTTTGTTGATGTCATGGTCCACGTTCTCGACGAGGAATTCCGTGAGCATTATGCTCTTGAATCTTTGTGGGGCGATGCCAAGGAAGTGGTCTGGAATGACCACGATGAGGATTGAAATACTTAATACCGGAACTGAGTTACTGCTCGGTTCAACCGCCAATACCCACGGAACATGGATCGGTCAGGAGTTGGTAAAGCTCGGACTTAGAGTTCAGCGTCAGATGACAGTCCCCGATGGTCAGGCCATCCTCGATTCCCTGCGGGAGACGAGCAGACGCTCCGACGTAGTGTTGGTAACTGGAGGGCTTGGGCCGACTAGCGACGATATCACTCGAGAAGCACTAGCGGAGGTGCTGGGGGTTGAGATGATTGAAGATGAGGCGGCCTTAAGATCGCTGCATGAATTTTTCGAAAAGCGAAACAAACCAATGGTTGATGCCAATCTTAAGCAAGCTCAGAACCTCGTGGGTGCAGATATTTTGCCGAATAATAATGGAACCGCACCCGGGATTTATGCCCCCCCACGACTTGGGGGAAATCCAAAATGCGCCGTCTTTCTTCTCCCAGGCCCTCCGAGAGAGCTTTATCCGATGTTTCACGAGGAGGTTGTCCCTAGACTCAAGGCGCTCGCTGGCGTCGATGTGATCGAGAAGGTGGAGGAGTTGAAATTTGTGGGGATAGGTGAGAGTGATTTTCACGACCAACTCGACGACCAGTTGGCGAATATTAATGGCCTTGAAGTGGGTTATTGTGCCCGACTGGGGGAAGTGGATCTTCGCCTTATCGGATCTGATGACGTCATCGCTCAGGGACGCAAGTTAACGGTAGACAAATTTTGTGAATTTCTGATTTCAGACGATGGCGCCAACCTGGAGTCGGTGGTCGTGCGCGAATTAACCAGACTTGGAAAGACCCTTACGACGGCTGAAAGCTGCACGGGAGGATTGGTGGCGAATCGTCTTACCGATGTCTCAGGAGCCAGCTCGGTTTTTACGCATGGTTTTGTCAGTTATTCGAATGGCGCAAAGGCTCAGCTAATCGGGGTCTCAGAAGACACTCTCGCGGCGCATGGCGCGGTGAGCGAAGAGGTAGCAGGTGAAATGGCTGAAGGAGCCCGCCAAACAAGCGGGTCTGACTACGGTATCTCGATCACGGGAATTGCGGGACCAACTGGCGGCACAGAAGATAAACCCATCGGAACGGTGTGCTTCGGAATTGCCGGCCCAAAAGGGATAAAGACCTTCCGTGAAATGCACCCACGAAGTCGACGCGATTTCAAACAACAGGCCAGTCAGCGCGCACTCGACATCGTGAGGCGGGCTCTCAAATCAGATCAGTAAGCCAGTCCTTGTTTATCACAAATCACTCCTCCTTCGAATCGGGCACGAGTTCGTAGAGAAGGGAATTGCTTTTATTAAGAAACTGCTTTGCGAGGGCATTGAGTTCTTTAAGAGTCACTTTCCCATAATCCTCATCACGGGTTCGAGCCCAATCAAGCCTGTAAGGCTTTTCCTGACTACTCCCGAGAACCGTCCCTAACCAATATCCATTGTCACGAAGACTCTCTTTGAGCCCAGATTGGATCGGCTTAAGTGAGCGCTCAAGCTCGTCCTGGGTGACTCCGTTTTCCGCCATCTTGTGAGCGAGTGAAATCATAAGATCGCCATACTTTTTGGTTTCTTCGGGCTTCACTTGGGCCATCGCTTGTAGCACTCCCATATCCAGCTCCTGGCTTGGGGAAGCGCCGGCGCGCGGGCTGTAAGATCCACCGAGTTTCTCACGGATCTCCTCGCGAAGTCGATCGCTAAGGATCGAGGCGAGAATGTTGAAGCGTCTTGCCCGTTTTACGTCGGTTCCCGTGGCAGGGATTTTCCAAACAACCATTGCAGCAGCATTAGGAATCTTGGAATCGAATGTAAACCTCTTACTATCCGGGCGCACCGGAACGTTGATCTTCCGGCGCTCCTCGTAGTTCGGCTTTGCGGTCTTTCGCTCTGGCAAGGCACCAAAGGTTTTTTGAATCAGCGGAAGCGCAACTGCTGGATCGAGATCACCAACCAAGGTGAGTTCTAGCGGGGCCTCTTTAAAGGAGGGCATGACCCAGCTCTTAACCATCTCACTACTAAAGGACATCGCCTTCTCTTGAGCAGGGAATCCGAAACGAAAATCTCCGCCGTGCATGTGACTCGCGACCTTAATCATGGCGCCTTGCATCGAGTGCTCGAGTTGATTGTAAAGCATGGGCAGAGCCATCTTGAACATCCGTTCGCCTTCGGGACGAAATCCAGGATCGGTTAAGTAGGCACACATCAACTGCAACTGGAGTTCTAGGTCTTCTGGAGTGGTCCGTCCCGAGAGGGCAAAACTTCCTTCACCAACTCCAAAGCCAACACTGACATTCTTACCAGCGAGAATGCGCTGAAGATCGTCAGCGGAATGTTTCCCGAGACCACCGGCCTCAAAGATGGCACTTGCGAATCGATCGAGCCCCGACATTCCATCAGGCTGAGTCAGTTGACCCGATCCAAAGCGGGCATTCACACTAATTGAGTTTTTTTGGAAGTTAGTTTGCTTATAGTTCACGCGAACGTTGTTCGAAAGCATGAGCTGGGTAGCACCAAGATCCTCGATGTTCTTCTCCTGCACAATGGTTCCTGGTTTGCCAAAATCAGTGTAAGCAAATGGAGCTAGAGCTTTTTCGGTGGGGGCAGTCACTTCGGTTGCACCGCTCTTCAAAAAGATCTTCTTGAGTTCTTCAGCCGCCGAGTCTGGTGCTGCAGGTGTCGTGAGAACGAGAGAAAGATCCTTGGTATCCCAAAACTCGTTGAAAGCCTTCTGGCAATCTTCAGTCGTGATCCTCCCGAGTGCAGACTTCACAAGTTCTAGGTTTGTCTCCGGAGTGGTGAAGACATTCTTTTCTCCAATAGCCCCTATGAACTGCGTTGCAATTCCATTTGAGCGTCGAGTGTCTTTACGTTTCACCGCTTCTTCGGCACCATTGATAAGATTAGCTTTCACCTCTTTGAGCTCCTCTTCAGTGAATCCAAATTGAACAGCCTTGCGGAGTTCTTGCTCGAGAACGGGAACTGCTTCCTTCCATTTTCCTTCCGTCGGAGTCACCTCGATGCCGCCCTGTTCAATCATGTTGAAGTAGGTACTTCGGCTAGCCGAACCAGAGAGGATTAAAGAACCTTCTTCTTTCGCGAGAATTCCAAAACGACGGCTCAAGATCCCATTGGCAATCGCGAGTGGGTATTGGTTTATACGCTTGCTGCTCGTGTCTGGCTTCAGGGCGTAGGGGCGAAGGGAGTAGAGAGAGATATCGGTCGAAGGAAGTTCCTTGTCCGTAAAGACTTCGGACCGGAGTCCGAAACCCGAGGGTGGAATATCCTTAGGTGGATTCTCGCCCGGATTTTCCGGGTTTTGCATGGAGATGAAAGTTTCACGAATCCGCTCTTCAATTTCCTTCGCATCGAAATCACCGACGACCACGAATGTCATCCGTTTGGGAGTGTAGTAGCGGGTGTAAAAATCAATGAAGCGCTCGCGAGGAGCGGTTCTAATAACCTCTTCTGTCCCAATGGGAACTCGCTTCATCAAACGTGACCCCGGGATGAGGTATTCAAACTGTTTTAGCATCATCCGGTAACCCACGGAATCACGGGAAGTCTTCTCTGAAATGATGACGCCACGCTCGCTATCGATTTCTCCCTCGGTCAAAAGAGCTCCGTCGGCGAAATCTCTCATCACAGTGAAAGTCAAATCCACCGTCTTCTCATCCATGTTCGGAAGATCCAACATGTAAACAGTCTCATCGAAAGAGGTGTAGGCATTGGCATGGGCTCCGAATTGAATACCGAGTCGCTGCATCCGCGGAATGAGCTCGGCAGGTGTGAAGTTTTTGGATCCGTTGAAGACCATGTGCTCCAAAAAGTGGGCCAACCCACGTTGATCATCAGCTTCCATCAAAGAACCGGCTGCGATATGAAGACGGACAGAGAATTTACCAGGAGGCTCTGAATTTGGATAAATGATATATTTAAATCCATTATCCATTGAGCCAAAAATGGCATTGGCATCTGGCTTAAGATCGGATCCTTTGCCGGCTACCGGATTAGCGGAAAGCGGGAGAATGAACGCGGTTGCGAGTAAAAGCACTAATTTCATGAATGGGGGGAACATAGGTTAGTCGGCCCGGAAGGAAAGCGGGGAAAGCGGTTTGATTTGTTTTTGGGATTTCAGATTGTCATTAGGGAGCAGGGTAGGCTTGATGGTTTGGTCATGAAACGAAGTCATTTTATCGCGCAAGCCGGACTATCTGCTGTTGGAGCAAGGCTGGGTAGAGGCCAATTCTCCAAGGTGGGATCATCGCCGATTGTGGTTTTTGAAAAGCCCATCCAGGCACTCGATTACGACCGTATGGGCGAAGAGTTAGCAAAAATGGGTGTTCAAGGAATCGAGGCGACGATTCGGCGGGGAGGTCACATTGAAGCCAAAGATGCCGAAACTGAGGTTCCCAGAATGGTCAAATCCCTCGCGAAGAATGGTCAAAAGGCCTTGATCGCCACTTGCAATGTGAACTCTGCAAGCGAGAAAGATGCCAATTTTCTGCGAATTTTGAAGGCAAATGGCATCTCCCGCTACCGCATGGATTATTTCCGCTACGACTTAAAGCAGGATCTTCTCCCGCAAGTTGCAGAAAACACCACAAAATTGAATGAGATCGAGGCGATGAATCGCGAGATCGGAGTGCAAGCTCTCTATCAAATCCACGCAGGGGCCAAATATGCCGGCTCGCTGGCTTGGGACGCCGCTATGATGTTTAAGGACGTCAATCCGGATCATGCTGCGATCGCCTTCGATCTTCGGCATGTCAAGGTTGGGTCCGGCTTGTCTTTTCCAACGGCTCTAGCCGCGATGGGAAAGCATGTCCGATCAATTTTTGTAAAAGACGCTAGATGGGGCGGCGAGCGAACAGCGAGCATTAAGAATGTTCCGCTCGATACAGGAATCGTAAACAAAAAGACTTTTGATGACGTGAGGAGTGGGCATACCCCAATGCCTCTGTCATTGCACATGGAATGGGGAAAGGCTCCAATTTACCCCAAGGAACTCGTGATGGAGGCCGTCGCCAATGTTACAAGAGATGTAAAAGTTTTAAAATCATGGCTCTAAGATTCATTGCTCTTTTTTTGGGTTGTCTTTTGGCTTCAGCCGAAGAGATCAGAGTGATTGACTCGGAGGAGGATATCGTAATCCTCCGAGGCAATGCTGAAATTTTGACCTACCACAAAGCTGAAGTTCTGCCCCCAAAAGGAGCCAAAAAGGCTTACCGGCGGAGTGGTTTCATTCATCCTCTAAAAAGCCCGAAAGGTGGAGTTGTCACTGGAATTCATCCAAGCGATCACCTTCATCATTTGGGATTGTGGCATGCCTGGGTGAAAAGCAAACACGGCAAGGATCAACCGGATTTTTGGAATTTGGGAAAGGAAAGCGGGAGAGTTCGTTTTTTAAAATTGCTCAAAAGAAACGCGACTGGATTTACCGTGGAACAGGAACAAGTTGCGTTCAAAGGGGGCGAGAGGGAAGAGACCATCATTCTCAAAGAGGCACTCTCAATCTCGGTTAAAGCAACGAAAGAGGGAAACTTTATCGACTATCATCTCACTCAGAAAAACGTTTCTAATGAAAGGTTAGACTTACCTGTCTATCGATATGGCGGACCTCTCGCCTATCGTGGCCCCCACTCGTGGAATTCGAAGAACAGCAATTACCT
>Ga0315322_10000055_pt1 | contig 66233 bp, 35 predicted proteins | sample M110021515metaG_FD_203461 | JGI IMG/M metagenome (GOLD analysis project Ga0315322, IMG submission 203461) | Ammonia-oxidizing marine archaeal communities from Monterey Bay, California, United States - M1 100m 21515 | ecosystem: Environmental > Aquatic > Marine > Intertidal zone | place: USA... | reverse complement strand
AAAGTCAACTAGATCAACCAAGTGTTGCACGTCCGCTGTTCATGAAAAATTCTTTCTCGCAAGATGATATGCCCGGCAAAAATTCGATGATGGATTCTAACCTTGCTATGTCAAGTTCGTTGCTCGGGCATGACAGTGATTCACAGTCACTGGATTCACAGTCACGGCCTGCGATCAGCATTGGCATGCCCGTCTACAACGCGGCGTCCTATTTGCGGGAAGCCATCGATTCGATATTGGCTCAGACGTACACGGACTTTGAAATTATCATTTCAGATAACGCGTCGACTGATGAAACAGAAGCGATTTGTCGGGACTATGAAAAACGCGACGCGCGTATCAGTTACGTGAGGCAGCAAGAGAATGTCGGGGCAACTGGTAATTTCAATTATGTTTTTGGGCTTGCCCGAGGGCGGTACTTCAAGTGGGCAGCCTACGATGACATTTGCGAACCTGAGTTTCTTGAAAAGTGTGTTGCTGTATTGGAAAATCGTCCAGAAGTAGTCTGGGTGCACTGCGCTAGTTCAAAAATCAACGAGCACGGTGACATCCTCGATTCCATGGCTCCGGAAGCGGAGGGAATTGGCAATACATCCGAGGCAGGTTTGCCGCGAAAGTTTCATGATTCAAACTCGCCGCATCTGCGGTTTCAAGGCGTGCTGTTGGGAACAAATTGGTGCGTGGACAGTTATGGACTGATTCGTTCCGATACACTCCGTGGGACGAAGTTGCTGCCTGCTTGTTACGGTTCAGAGAAGGTGCTGATGGGAGCTTTGAGTTTGGCTGGATGTTATTACGAGATTCCGGCGACCCTCTTCTATCAACGCGTCCATTCTGCGGCCTCTAGTCGTATCGAAAATGCGGCAGACCAATTGACTTTCATCGATACAAAGACCTCGTCCCGTTTTGCATCAACACGATTGCGACTTTTACGCGGTCACTTGACTTCGATCACTGATGCCCGATTGTCCGTTTGGCAAAAGATTCGTTGTCGTGTGATTGTAGGGAAATACCTGTTCCAGACAAATAAATGGGGATCCGTGTTACGGAACACCATCACAGGCACCGGTGTGGGAAGAACGAAATCAGCTCAGAGGCGTTCCGTGTCAAATTCTTAAGAAACGCGTTCAGGGTAGTCTTCGTGCAAGCCGTCAACTTTGCACTCTGTGTGCTGCCTGGCGTGTCCGAACGCGTTTGCCAGTCTTGTGCGACTGTAATTGCAGAACGATTCTGCCTAACTCAATATCTTGCTTTTGAACTTTAACAATGATTCATGGTTAAGCTTGAAAAAATAACGTCAAGCCTTTTTCCAAGGCTGTACGAGGCGTTTCTGCATGATGATGATCCTTTGTCATCAGAGGCAGATTGGCGGAACGTGTTTGATTATGCGTGGGATCTCGGCGAAGGGTATTCCGGCTATGCAATGCTGGACAACGACGAAGTGGTTGGCATGATGGCCATGGTGTTCAGTCGCCGTTCAATCAACGGAGTCGAAAGGAAATTTTGCAATTTGCACACTTGGTGGGTTCGTGAAGATTACCGCGGACGTAGCGTTGCCATGTTGCGTCCAGTCTTGCGATTAAATGACTACACCATCACGCACTTCACTCCTTGTGATCGAGTGCGTGCCGTTACCAAACGATTGGGTTTCAAGGATCTTAACTCACGGTTGCGGATATTGTTGCCACAACCTATCCGTAGTCGGAAAGCAATGTCTCGCTGTACTGAGTTGTTTTTTGAGGATTCGCAAATATCCCCGAAGCTTGATGTTGAAAACCAGCGAATTCTTCGGGATCACCAGCCCTATCGGGTCGGGAATCTTCTTGTGCAGGATGGAACCCGATCCAGTTATGTCCTCTACACGCATGTGATTCGCCACCGGTTACCGTACTGTCATGTTCATTATGTGAGCGATATGGGTGTGTATCAGGAAAACGAGGTAGCGATCCGGTCAGCGTTGTTGCGTCGGTATGATGCCAAGTTCGTTGCGGTTGATGATCGTTTGACCTCAGGCATGAGGTTCCAAAGTAGTTTCAAGTTCTGGGCACCTGCACACGCACTTTACAAATCTGATGACGTGACTTCAGGACAAATTGACAATCTCTATTCGGACGTCGTTTTCCTTCGTTTGACTTGCTTGCCAGATATGAGTTATGAAATCGGTCGTCGAATACGTGGGTTAATTCCGCGTGTCACCGGGGAAAGGACTGTTGCGAACCAGTAAGCATGATTTGACTGTTAAGATCAGTAGCGTTGTGTCAGTGGTGATCTTGCGCCGTTTTTCCTGCTGGGCGGAGTGTCGTTGGATTGCACGGATAGGTCGTGCTGCACGCGGAAGATTGGGGCACGTGTTGCCGATGTGCTGAAGTGTCTGTGGGAATGAAGGTGAACATGGAGTTTCAAAATTTGTCACAAATATATGTCAGCGATTACATCGTTTCAGCGATCGCGAGTACAGAATGAATAGGCATCCTGAAGAAGAGTCCATTTCGGTTTATTCGACGTGCTGTAGTTCGCTTGGTGCAGACTCCGGAACTTATCTGCAGCAAGTTGGCGATGTCGCACGTTGGAGTGAAGAAGCAGGTTGTCGAGGGATCCTTGTTTATGCTGACAATGGAATCGTTGATGCTTGGAGCGTCAGTCAGGCGATTCTGGAGAATACCGATGCAATTTGCCCTTTGGTGGCAGTTCAACCGGTCTATATGCATCCCTTCACTGTGGCCAAGAAAATTGCATCCTTGGCGTTTCTCTATCACCGAAGAATTAGTCTCAATATGATCGCCGGTGGTTTCCGGAACGACTTGGTGGCATTGGATGATTCCACGCCGCATGATGAGAGATACGATCGCCTGATCGAGTACACGAAAATTATCCAAGGGCTCTGTGGCGCATCTGGATCCATGACGTATGAGGGTAAGTACTACAGTGTCAGGAATCTGAAAATGAAGCCGCCACTACCTTCGGACTTGCAGCCATGCTACATGATGTCCGGGTCATCCCCAGCTGGCGTGGCTGCCGCTGCCGAAACGGGAGCCACGGCGATTCAGTATCCCAAGCCCTGTTCGGCTGATCGTGGTGAAAGAAATACCGATGTTAAATCAACAGGGGTGCGTGTTGGGATTATCGCCAGGTCAACAAGTGCGGAAGCGTGGGAAATTGCCGAGCAGCGATTTCCGGAAGATCGTCGTGGGCAACTGGCTCATCAATTGGCTATGAAAACATCTGATTCAAATTGGCATTTTGAATTGTCGAAACAGAAGGAAAGACCAGCTGGTGAAGATAGCCCCTATTGGATGCGCCCTTTCCACACGTACAAGACGTTCTGCCCTTATCTTGTCGGTTCGTATGAGCAGGTTATCCGCGAACTATCGGGTTACATCACATTGGGCCACCGTACATTCGTTCTAGACATTCCAACGTGCGAAGAAGAACTGAGTCACATCAGCAGGGTCTTCGAACACTTCAATCATTTGTCAAAATGACCAAAATGCTTCACCATTATGCCATGCACCAGGCGGTCAATCGTCCTGATGCGATCGCGATCGTTTCCGGACAACAGAAACTGACTTACGCGGAATTGGAAGAGCAGAGCAATCGTCTTGCAAACCTCATCCTTGGTGCTGGTTGTGAGCAGGGCGATCGGATTTGCCTGTTCATGAATAAATCGCCGGCAGCCGTTGTCGCGATGCACGGCATCATGAAGGCTGACTGTGTCTATGTTCCGATCGACCTTGCGAGTCCAGCACCTCGTGTGCAGCGAATTGTTGATTCATGTCGCCCGAAGGTGATCTTGGCTGACCGCGCTGGTTGGAAACTGCTGGATGCTGTTGTTCCTGAATTGACGGTACATCCGATGCCCATGATTGGAAGTATGGATGCAAAGGTGAACCAGAGTGAAGGTGTTCAATGCGTTTTTGGTGTATCAGACATGCAGCAGGCAAGTGTGGATGCCCCCCCAGGCAAGGCCGGTCCCGAAGATCCAGTTCACATACTGTTCACGTCAGGATCGACAGGAACGCCGAAGGGAGTTGTGCTTTCTCACCAGAATGTTACTCACTTCATTGACTGGGTACGCGAGTATTTCGGGATTGGGCCTGACGATAAGGTGTCTGGACATCCACCACTGCATTTTGACCTCTCGACGTTCGATATTTATGGAAGTTTATCGGCGGGGGCCGAGTTGCACATGGTTCCATCAATGGCCAACCTCTTGCCAAATTTGTTGACCAAGTTCATTCGTGATTCTGAGTTGACGCAGTGGTTGTCAGTTCCCTCTGCTTTCACACTGATGACGCGTGATGAGTCCGTGGTCGAAAAGGATTTTCCATCTCTGCGTCGGATGATTTGGGGTGGAGAGGTGCTTCCCACACCAACATTGATTCACTGGATGAAGCGTCTGCCGCATGTGCAGTTTACGAATTTGTATGGACCCACGGAAACAACGATCGCAAGCAGTCATTACACCGTGCCGGGGTGTCCAGAAGATTCACAACAGCAAATTCCGATCGGGCAGGCGTGCGACGGGGAAAAGTTGATTGTCCTCGATGATGAAATGCGTGCAGTGAAGCAGGGAGAGCAGGGCGATTTGTATATCAGCGGAAAAGGAATCAGCCTCGAGTACTGGGAAGATAAGGAAAAAAGTGCAGCTGCATTTCTCGATGTTATGGATGCTCACGGGGAAACCGAAAAGATTTATCGGACGGGTGACCTTGCATACCAGGGGCAAGATGGCCTGTTCTATTTTCTCGGCAGAACCGATTCGCAAATCAAGAGTCGCGGGTACAGGATTGAATTAGGCGAGATCGAAACAGCGATGAATTCACTTGGTGTTCTTGAAGATTGCGCCGTCGTCGCGGTGCCGACTGGAGGCTTTGAAGGCACTGCGATTTGTTGCGCTTACGTTCCCTGCAGTGAGAGCGAGGTTTCGCCAGAAGGTTTGCGCAGCAATGCCTCAAAGTTTCTACCCAAGTACATGCTGCCTGGCTACTGGCAGTGTTTTGAAAGTCTTCCAAAAACTGGAAATGGAAAAACGGATCGAAGGACACTCAGAGAGTTGTTTGAGCCTGAGTTGATGAACTGAAAGTGAGACAACAACCTCTGTTCCAATGATTGTTGTTGCTTGACACTGCAACGTGCCATCCCCATACTTTAGCTTTTTCGGAGGCAGATTTGCCCATGCTGACTGATACTGTTTTGATCGAGCAGCTCAAGTCAATCTTTTCCACTCAGTTGTCGATTGAGATAACTGACGAGTGTACCGATCTGCTGGACGCTGGCATCATCGACTCGTTAACCATGGTTGATTTGCTATCCAATCTTGAAGGCCGTTACGGATTCACTGTTGTCATGGAAGAATTGGACATCGAGTTTTTCCGTAACCTCCAGTCGATTGCGGAGTACGTAAAACGAGCGAGCTCTTCCGCTTGAGTTGAGAATCAATGCTTGAGGAACGGAATCATGACTGATGGAGTACGCTCTTGCAGGCGGGAAGATTTTGAACAAATCACTGCACTTTATCAGAGCACGTTTGCAAAATCAGGGTCAAGCGATGGGGGTAGGTTACAGCGATATCTTGAGCGCGTGTATCTTGATAGTCCTCGCCCTGTTGAAGGCTATTCCTCATTGGTGTCCGAGAAGGCTGGACGTATCGATGGGTATCTTGGCATCATTCCCCATAAGATGCAGTTTCGCGGAGAGGATATCACAACAGCTGTTTCGAGCGCCTTGATGGTTGCTCAAAATCCGTCTGGGTTTCGTAATCCCATCACCGGGATTGGTCTGCTGCGAAGATATCTTGATGGTCCGCAGGATCTTTCTTTCACCGATACTGCAAATGATATTACTTGCGGGCTTTGGACCGCCTCTGGTGGCAGCATCGCTCACCCCTATTGCTACACTTGGGTTCGACCACTCAAGCCACTCACGACGTGCGTTGATGTTTTGCGAAAGTCAGGGATGTTGCGTAGGGTCATTCGGCCTGTGGGATTGTGCGGTGATTCGATTCTAAGGCACTTTCCTCCGCTTAAACCCAAGCCAGTGGATTGCGAAGTGGTGGAGATCACAACGGAGCAGGTGCTGGAGTTACAGCAGCAGGTGAAGGGGCGTGATATGGTGCCCGCGCATGATCATGTCTCGCTGGATTGGCGTATCAAGATGGCAGAGCAAAGTGAAGGTGAGGGGCCTCTTGCCAAATGTGTTGTGCGGTCCAATAAGGGGGTGGCTCTCGGCTGGTTTGTTTATTACCGAAGTCGCAACGCAGTCGGCCGTGTCCTGCAATTGGTGAGCATTGGCAACTCTTACGAAATGGTTTTGGATTGTCTGCTTCACGATGCCAGTCAGCATGGTTTGGCTGCGCTCTCAGGAAGAGCGGAACCCGGGCAGAATAAAGCACTCACGCAACGGTACTGTGTTTTCAAGGGGTCGCCTTGGGTACTGATCAGCTCAAAGAAAACTGAAATCATCGCGGCGTTTCTGCGGGGAGATGTTCTTTTCACTGGATTTGAGGGAGAGCACTGGATGAAAACGAATGCCTGATCAACGAATGCCTGATCCGAGTGTAGGCCGATGAGGCTATTATTGTTTCTCGAAGAATCTGCGGGTATTCAGGCATTGCGGTGTGCACATGCGAGTGATCACGAGATTGTTGCTGTCCTCACAACGATGGGTGACGCGGGTGTGAAGCATTTGGGCGCAACAGTCAAGGCAGTTGCTGAATATCTTGAACTGCCGGTCTGGTCAGCCGAGCTGGTGAAAAGTGCGAGTTTCGCTGAACAGGTTGAACGTGAGAAAGTGGATCTGATTCTGAATGTTCATTCACTGCACATTGTCCATCCTGCGGTTCTCTCTGCAGTTAACGTGGGAGCATTCAATTTACATACCGGACCGTTGCCCACTTACGCCGGTATGAACGCGGTGAATTGGGCAATCATGAATGGCGAACCGCAGCATGGAACGACCCTGCACTGGATGGAAGATGGAATCGATACGGGAGACATCGCATTCGAGACCAGGTTTGATTTGACAGTCGACGATACAGGGCTGAGTGTTAGTCGGCAGTGTGCCAAAGATGGCGGCGATTTGATTCGGAAACTGTTAGAAACGAAACCGGATAGCATCCCAAGAGTGCCACAAGATTTGTCCTGCCGCCGATACTACAAACTTGGACTACCCTTCAACGGACAGATTCCATGGAAAAGTGCTCGGCAGGTGGAGCGTTTTGTCCGTGCGTGTAACTTCTATCCTTTGCGTTCTCCGTGGGGAATTCCAACCGTGGATCTCAAGGGTGAGCCATTTGGTTTAACGCAGGTGGTGGTGACGGATGAAACGTGTGAATGTGAACCGGGAAGGTTGCAATTGCGTGAGCGCCGCTGCTTGTTGTCGACCGGGGATTTTTGGATTGAGGTGACTCGATTGTTACACCACAATCAGCAGGTCACTGCAGAGGCAGCGTTTTTCAATTGCTAGTCCGGTAATTGACTTTGCGTTTTGTAAATTCTGCATGTGATGCAATCTGCACTTGAATGGGTGCTTCATGTGATTTGTTGCAGCAAACGAACGCTGTGTCTTTCTGTGAAGAACGCGGCATACTCGCAATGATCGCTGCCAATCGCCGTGCGATGGATGTGTCTTAAAACGTCCAGAACCAGTTCAGAGATGCGATGTGATTGGATTGGTCATCAGCATTTTGACGCCGGAGGAACTGGTTCAGGTAGCCCACTTCAATTTTGGGCTGGTTCATGCCCGAACACTTCCAACCAAGGCCGACAAAGATGCGATTTTGGGAAAAACTGTCCTGTTGCCCCCAGTCCGTTGAGTTCAGATCGAAAAATGCTTCGTCCCACGCCACCACGCTTAGTCGCGGTTGAAATTCCAGCGGGCGATCTAGTTTCACCAGTTGTCGGAATCGCCAGCCAGCGTCATCTCCGGTTTCGACAAAACGTTGTTCCAGTCGCGAACGGGTGGAAAGAGTTGCAAGCCCACATTCTCGTGACCATGTCAGTTGTTCCCACATTCGATTTTCATTGAACGCAGGTGCGCCGCTCGTGGGTGATTCGTTAATCCACGCGTATCCCCACCATAAAGCGGTATTGGGATTGAGTGCATATCCTAAAGCTGGGCGAATGATACTTTGGTTATAGCCGCCGGAGTCATCAAGATAACGAAGATGCCCATCAAACCACCATCGTAGGCCGGGTTTGTGGGCACAGCGGTCGCCGACAACACCTTGTGTGTTCACGGAGAACCATGCTCCTCTGTCTTGTCCTGATTGAGCCAGGCTGGTGGTTGTATGACCAAGACAAACCCATGCAAGCACTATTGCCGCAAGACATTGGGCAACTTTCGTGCGCGAATCAGGTACGCAAGAGTGTTTTACTAGTGGCATGTGCCTGCCCTTGAAGTGAGTTGACGTACGTGCGGGTTACCAGCGCACCCACAGAAATATGACGCTTGGGGACAACCCAATCTGTTTGCGTGGCTTGAAAAAGAAATCGACCAATCTAAGCGGCTGTGTTCAAGATGATTGCCGCTGTCAGCGTGGTCGTTCTGATTGGCATCATCAGAACTTTCCCAATCGGTGCAATCTCTATTCTGAATCCTCGCTCAATTGGCTGGTTTATGCTTGCAGGGCACGCTAACCATTCACATAATGCGACAAAAATTCAGGTGTTCTACTGCTTTGTACGCTACCTGTGTTTCCCAACTGGCTGAGCCGATTAGGTTTTCGGAGCCACTTCATTCACCCTTTTTTGTCAACGACACCGGTGCAAAGATGTTGAAAACTACTGTTTGTATCCAGACAACCCTTTGGATGGTTGCAATATTCTGCATGACGTCATTTCATGATGTGCTCAGTCAGGAAACTGATGCAGGATTATTGCCACGTGAGAAACGGGTGATGACACGTAAGGAACAGCAGGCACTTAAGCCGCAGGAGGTTCTGAAGTTACTCAAATCTGGTAATCAGAGGTATGCAGAGGGAACGCTTACGCAGCGGAATCACTCAAAGCAAATTAGGGCTGCGGTAGCGGGACAGTTTCCCAAAGCGGTGATTCTTTCGTGTGTCGATTCCCGTGTGCCAGTCGAGGATGTCTTTGATTGTGGTATCGGGGATCTATTTGTGGCTAGAGTTGCAGGTAACTTTGCCAACACTGACATCCTTGGCAGCATGGAGTTTGCCTGCAAGGTTTCTGGTTCCAAGGTTGCCGTAGTGTTAGGGCATGATAATTGCGGAGCCGTGCGTGCTGCGATTGATCGGGTGGAACTTGGGAATATCACGAAGATGCTCACAAGCATTGAGCCAGCCGTTGCTAGCCTTGAAGATTATCCTGGTCAAAAAACCAGTGATGATCCCAAGTTTCTCGGTAAAGTGATTGAGCGGAATGTTCTGATGACAATCTCGTACATCAGAAAGAACAGTCCCATTCTCAAGATGATGGAAGAGAACGGAGACCTGGTCATTGTCGGCGGGGTCTACGACATGGACACTGGCAAGGTCACATTTCTGGACTAGGTAACTGTGTGATCTTCGAGAGTTTTGCGAATGTGGTTTTCTGCACTTCGAGGAAAAAGAAGAGTGAATTTTCGTGAGCAAAAAAGCGGAACAGTCGCCCGTTTAATCTCATTCGCTCGCTTAATCTCATTCGCTCGGGGCATTTGCCAATTTGGGACGACGAGCGTTCCAAGGGCTGGAGCGTTCAAGCTGGCCGGCTAAACGGAACAGGGTAGCCTCGTCACCAAATCGGCCTAAAAATTGGGTTCCAATCGGTAGGCCAGCTTGATTTTGGTTGAGTGGCACGGACATGGCAGGCTGCCCTGTCCAATTTGCCATCTGGGTGCATGGGATGAATTCCATCAAGCTATCGAGCACCTCTTGTGCAGTGCCCGTCATGCAGATTTTCCCATGTTTGACTGGTGTCGTCGCCAAGGTTGGTGTCATGATCACGTCGTAGCGTGATTGGAAGTTTGCCATTTGTCGTGCCGCTCTAAAAAAAGCATGGCGTGCATTTTCGAGTTCGACGGCCGTGTATTGTTCGGCATAGTCGTGGTAGTAGCGCGTTACAGGTTCCAGATCGTCAGCCCGAAGTTCGCGCCCCAGTTCTTTGAGGCGTGCCATGACGCGACGACGAATCGCGACTAGAACCGTCAGCCCATGTGCATGTCGAAGTTCCTGGAAAGAAAATTGATTATTGAAGTCATCAGTTTTCTCTTCAATCGTGTGTCCCAATGACTCGCAAAGTCTCGCTGTTTCTTGGAAGGCCTGTAGGCACTCCGGATCGACATGCTCGGTAGGACGCATCGTGCTGACCAACGCGATGCGGAGTTTGCCGGGATTGCGTGTGACCTGTTCTAGAAAATTTCCGTCCTGATAAGGAGCGGTGTAGGAATCGCCAAGTGCCATTCCTGACATCACATCCAGCAGGGCCGCACTGTCGCGAACAGAACGGGTCACGCCATGCAGAACAGCCAGCCCTCCCCATGCTTCGAATCCATCAGGACCGATTGGTACTCTTGCGCGAGTAGGTTTCAAACCAAACAGGCCACAGCACGAGGCAGGGATGCGGATGGAACCTCCGCCATCACTTGCCGTCGCCATGGGCGCAATTTCTGCAGCGACAGCAGCAGAGCTGCCTCCAGAAGATCCACCAGCGGTGTAATCGAGCGAAAATGGATTGCGAGTGATGCCGCTAAACGTTGATTCAGTCGTTGGTGAAATCCCCAATTCCGGAACATGGGTGCGAGCGAATAAAACACAACCAGAACGGCGCAGTCGCTTGATAGCGGTGCTGTCTCGTTTCGATATTCGTCCTGCAAAGAGCTTGGATCCGTATTCCGCCGGCACACCACGCATGGAAAAACTGATGTCTTTGACTGGCAGGGGAACACCAGTGAATGGACCCTCTGGCAGACCCTTGCGGATGGCATTTCGAGCTTCGTCATACATCCGACCAGCAATTGCGTTGATTTTCGGATTCACCACCTCAAGACGTTGAATCGCTGCTTCCAATAATTCTGAAGAACTTATGCTTCCCTCACGAACGAGCTTGCTAAGTCCAATTGCGTCATGCTTGGCATACTCTTCATGTGCCATTCCGCTGGTGACGTCTTGAGCAGTTGTCGATCCTGGGCCACTGAGTACACAACCACTTGTTAACATGCCCGTGCCGATGTGTCTGCTGAACTTTTCCAGAAAGACGCGGCGTGACAAACCGGATTCGCAAGGAGGTTCGTTGGCAACGTCGAACCCTGGGGAGGCCTTGATCACGACGGTTGTGTTGATTGTCATACGATTTCCCGCTCATCGCTGGTTGAAGGGTTAAGCTTGGGAGGGACCGCTGAGTGCAGGCATTTTGCGACCCGAGTGTTCTGGGAAAATCCTGCGTTAAAAATCAATACACGATCTACTGCCGTCCGGTACCGACCGAGATTCAAGAAATCGTGGGCGGTAGAATGTTAACGACCTGGAATGGCATCGAATCGTGTTGGTTCCGATTCACTTTTTCGGACTACGACTTCGCCTGATTGTGTGCCAGATGCAAAGGTAGCACCCGTTTCATCAAACGCAGTGATCGTAGTCCACGCGTCTGAATCGTTGAACTGTTCAATTGGCTGACTTCCGTCCCGTTTGAACCACTGTGTAGCCAAAGCACCGGAAATTGCGATTTTTTTTGGGGCTATTGCGATCGTTAAAATGGGGGTTTTGTTTCGTGCCATTTCACGAATGCGTTTTCCGTCACGTACATTCCAAATTTGTGCTGTGCCATCATTGCTTACGCTGACAGCTTGATCGCTGTTCAGGAATGCAACGTCGTTGACTGGTTTGGTGTGTCCGGTGAACGTTGCTACGGACGATCCGCTTTGGCAATCGAATACCTTCGCAGTGTGATCGCGACTGGCTGTTGCGAGGCGTTGTCCATCACTGTTCCATGAGAGAGAGCTTACTTGGTCTGAGTGCCCCAGTAGCTCCATTTTTCCCTTGCCTGTTTCAGAATCAATCAAGCGAGTCGAGCCATCTGGCATGGCCACCGCAATGGTCTTTCCGTCGGGACTGTAGCGGGCATCCATGATCACTTCATCAGTTGTGACCAGCACTGATGTCAGTTTTCCGGTGGAAAGATCGAAGGTGCGAACCTCGCCGATAATGCCTGGGGTCCCACTTGCGGTCAGCAATTGCGGAAGGCGAGGGTGCAGGTCGAGTGAGTAGGTTCGTTCCCCCTGATCGGTGATCCGTTGTACGAGTTCACCGTTCAGATTCCAGATTGTGATTTCATGATAACCACTGACGAGTAATTGGCTTTGTGAAGGGTGAAAAGCCATGGCGGACAACGGAATTGCTGCCGGGTACTTTCCTGGGGGCTGGGGATGTTTTTTTGTGGGTAGAAGTGTGCTGAGTTGTTGGTCCTGAGATTCTCCGTCGAATGCTGCTCCTTCTTGAATCCATTGTCTGATCAACTTGATGGAAGCATCAGGAAGTGGGTCACTTTCTGATGGCATTCGTAAGTTTTCATCCTCATGAATCAGTACCTGAAATAACTTGCTCTTGTCTGGCTGTTCACCAATCACAGCGGGACTGCCGTCATCCAGTCGAATCAGATGCTTGTAGGTGTCGAGTCGGTAATCTGCTTCTGCCAGTTCAGCGTCATGGCAGGTCACGCATTTGCTTTGCAACAGAGGTGCTACACTTTTCACGAAACTGATCGCATCGTCAGCCGTGGCTGGTGACCTGACTGGCAATCCAGTAAACACAAATGAAATGAAAAGCCAGTGAAGGCGGGCCGGCATTGGGTAGCTTCCTTGGTTGTCTTTCATTCTGTCTTGGCCAAGTGCACCGGGAAATCAGAGGTTGGGAAATTGGTGATCGCGATGAATTGCATCGAATCGTGAATTCAAATCAAAGGCGAGCGAATCTCGGTGCATCAGTGCTGAAACAAAAATTCAGTGCGGTTCAAAATTGTCCAGCAGATATCTTCCATCGCGAGGTGCACATCTTCATGCTGGGTGAGGTAATCGTTGTGGATTTTCATCTCGGCTTCACTTGCAGAACGGCACAAGGCACGCCGGTAAAGTGACTCAATGATCTCTGTGGGATGAGTGCCGGCATCAAGCTGTTGGTGAAACGTGTTGGATCGATCTGAAAGCATGTCTGCAACCAGTTTTCCATTGATCAGTTCGAGAGCCTGCCCAAGACTCACGTCATCACTCCGTTCGCACTCGCAGGCGCTTTGTCTTTCGGGTTGACCGAATACTTTCAGGAACTCAACGTCACCAATTCGACCACGGTCGTGCGGTCGCAGATCAGGCGCCGGTAGCCATGTGGCCATCGTGCCCTGTGGCACACCGAAAAATTGCTTGGGCTTTCCCGTTACGAAACCCAATGCGTCGACCAACTGTTCAGCGGTTAATATTCTTGAGTTGTAATGCGATGCATACTTGAGGCCATCTTGCCCGTTTCCTTCGGGTTGCGACGAAGCTTGGTAGGTTTCACTGTTGAGAATCAACCGAATGATCTCTTTTCGGTTGTAACCACTTTCAACGAATCTGGCTGAAAGAGCGTCCAGTAAGGGAGCGTTTGCCGGTGGATTGGAATCGCGGAAATCATCAAACGGTTCGACGACCCCTCGCCCCATCAGGTGCGTCCAGATTCGATTGACTTCAACCTTTGCGAACAGTGGGTTCTTGTCCATCGTCAACCAGCTGGCAAATGCTTGACGCCGGTCACCCGCAACGTCCTTGATATGCTCGGCACTAGGCTTGTTGCCGCCCGGAACCCAGGGTTGTACGGTTTCCCCCGTTGTTGGCAACCTGACTTCACCATCTGTGCGGGACCAGAGTAGGATTTCTTCTTTACGGGAAGTTCGTGACCTCTCGATACGATTGAAGAATGCGCTCAGCCCGTAATAGTTTTCCTGTGTCCAGCGTTCGAATGGGTGATTGTGACATTTTGCACATTGGATTCGTGTTCCAAGAAAAACCTGTGCCGCTGTTTCCATCGCATCACTTGTGTTGCCAGCCGATCGGTAGAAGTTACCGGCTGGGTGTTGACGGGTGCTTCCGGTTGCAAGCAGGATGTCTCGGGTAAATGCGTCATATGGCTGGTTGCTAAGAACGCTGTGTTCGAGCCAACGGTTGAATTTGTGAGTGCTGGCGGTCCCTATCAGTTTGGTTGAGACTCGCAGTAAATCACCCCACTTCTGCGCCCAGAACCGCGCAAATTCCTTTCTTTCAAGCAACTGATCGATCAATGTTGCCCGTTTGTTCGGGTGGTTGTCGGTGATGAATGTCTCAGCTTCCTGCTCAGTGGGAAGAATGCCGATCGTGTCCACGAATACACGTCGGACAAACTCATGATCCTTGCACCGCTGAGCCGGAAGGAATTTTAACTTTCTAAGTTTGGCGTGCACGTGAGTGTCCACTTCATTTGCTGGCTCAGGTGCTGCCCAGCGAAAGTCTTTGGCGTCCCTGACGAAAGTCATCAGAGGTGTTTCGATGTGGTTCAGATAACGAATGATGATGGCCGACTCGCCGCGTCGTAAACCAGTAATCAGGCCTGTTCGGTTGGCGGTCGCAACGAGCGGGTCCGAAGTTTCGTACTTGGCCAGTTGAGTGACATCACGCTTTCTGCCGTCTGCAAAGGTGGCAATGACAGAGAACTGTTGTTGCCAGTCAGGGGACTTCAGAATTCTGTTTTGTTGAGGAAAGACTTCAATGCCGGTGCATACGGATTCGTTGTTGTCGTGTTGGCAGCCTTGGGCAATCCAGTCATGCAAGACAGAGTACGGACGTTCTGAGACTGAAAAGCGTTTACCGCCTTGGTGGGCGATCTGCATACTTGGTTTTTGCAGAAGCAGGCTCTTTGCGGGTTCAATCGGATTGATTCGACGACCAAACAGTTCTTTTGTTAACGAAATCCGGTCTAGCTCGCGATCTGACCCGAAGAGGGAAAGTTGGAATCCTGCTTTTCCATGGGGAGCACCGTGGCATGACCCGCCGCTGCAGCCGGTTTGGGCAAGGATCGGCAGCACGTCATAGTCGAATGAAATCAATTGAGGTTGCTCCGCGTTTGCCACGGTGACCGTCACCTGTGTTGTCTGGTCTTCCCAGCGGATGGTGATCGTTGACTTGCCGTTGACTCTTGGACTGACCAGCCCGGTGGCAGAAACAGTAATTGTGTCGGTATCGACTTCATATTTACAGTCCCGGGTGACGTCGAATGTTTGCTCATTCTGTGACGCGGTCACAATCAACTGCAGTGGATCACGTTTGCCTGTGATTTCGAAATTTTCGGGATGTGCGGTGAGGATTGCGTGTTTGAGAGTTGGGTCAGCACTGCACAAATTTGGAGTCAGGATTGTTTGGACTGCGCAGAGCAAGGCACTGAATGTCACGATCAATCGCCAGAGCTTGCTGGCACTGTTTCTAGTTACCCCAAGGCTCATTCTTTTTTTCCTGTGTACGGTGTTACCAATACGGTAATCGTGTTTGCTACGTTTGCCGGGATCGTTGTGAACTCTTCAAAATCCCGTTTTATGTGTTCGCTGAGGTCGAGTGGAATATGCATCTGATGGTCAGCTATCTCGCATCGGCCGAATATCCTAAGACGTTTCAATTCACGGTCAGGGACGGGGTGTGGCAAGTGTATCTGTACTTCAGCTTCATTTTTCTTTTCCTCAATGATCCCATCAACTTGGCACGGTTTTCCATTGAGCTCGGCATGCAGTGTGATAGGACCATTGAAGCCACGCCGGTCTGCACGCAACAGTACCGGAAGGGTTTCATCATTGAACCAGACTTGGCGATGTGGTTTATCATTGCGGATTCGCCGATCGCCCTGTTTGACAGGCGAGATGCGGAGTGTGGTCGGTGCGAGATCATTGCGTATGGAAACGCAGTACTCAAATCCGATTCCTGATCGTTGCAGAACCTCTCTGATTTCGATGCGATACGTGTCTGTTTCAGGCACGGTGTATTTAAGGCTGCTGTTGGGATCGCGTCCGAAGTGATGGTCTCGCACTTTTTGATCATTGCGGAATAACCTCAAGTCACCGACGAAAGGACCATCAGTTGATAGGAACTTGAAGGTGAGTGTATCGCCTTTGCGTGCATCAAAGGTGATACGGTCGACCTCATCTGCGGTCGTGATCTTGCCACAAAACAACGCTGGCACCGGAATCTGTTCACTGCCCATTTCGGTGTAAACAGGTTGATCTGATTTGATGAATGTCGACAACACGGAACTTTGCGGGATGAAACCGAGACCTGGTGCCTCGCTCATGCCAATATGCATGACCTGTTCGCAGAGAGGTTCTGGTTTTGAGTCGGTTGTGGCACGTACCCGGCGTGTTTCGCCCCGCCGGATTGCTGCTGGAGTGGTCCGACCAACGGTTGGTGTTTCGCTGACTCGCAAGTGCATTCGCAGACCGCCGCGATATTCAACATCCTTGATTGTCAGGTGGTGAATGCCTGAGTAGGTGGCGGTCCATTTCAGTACAGGATCACTTCCGGTGATAGGGTGATCGTCTGCAAACGTCAATTCTCGCTTGTCCTGGTCCGACAAAATCAGAACGCCATCGACGGGGCTGCCGATTCGTGAACCGACTATTTCGGCAAAGAACTGTTGTCCCTTCTCACACTCAAATCGAATCGTAGTTTCCCCATTACCTTTCGATTTGAGATCGATACCAAACGGTGGCTTCAGTGGAGCATCAGCTTCAGATGGAATGCTTTGGCTTGCCGGTGATGAGACGAAAAAGAGCATCGCCTGCGAGACTGAATCGGCGGTATAGGCCCGGATCGTAATGACACCGCCCAGCGGGTGCGTCGGGGTCAAGCGGTAACGGACGCGATTGCGATCTTTGTTCTCTGGATCCAGAATCTCAATGGTTACTGGCGAACTGCACCATAGGGCAGCGACTTCTCCGGATTCCGAACGAAGATTCTGACCTGTCAGGGTGATTTCAGTAGCCGCCGTGGGGTGCAGCGTGACTTGGTCCGAGTCTCGAAGCTCTACTGCGGCTGCAAAGGGTGATTCTGCCATGTAGGCCAGTAGCAGCACGTAGCATGCAAACACATGAATCCACGATGACACTACACGGCTAAGTCGGAGCCTGGTCTGCGGAACCTGCGTTTTATCGTGCAGCTGTTTGATTTTTAACCGCATCATGGAACCTCGACCATGTAGAGGTCGAACTTGCCTGCCTGTTCTCCTACATACACCAGACGTTTTCCATCCGGGTGCCAAGCTGGATAGTCATCACGTTCTTCGGACTCAGTAACGCGTTGGGTTTTGGACCCATCAATGTTCATGACATAAATTTCATAATTACCGTCACGTGTACTGGTGAATGCAATCCGACGGCCGTCGGGGGAGACCATCGGCCGGATGTCCATCAATGTGTTGTTTGTGAGCCGCTTTTCATCTGAGCCATCAAGGTTCATTGAATAGATTTCATAATTGTTTTCGCGGCTGTTGGAAAACACGAGACGCTTCCCATCCGGTGTGAATGTGGGCCAGTTACTGATCCCCTGAGTTTCATTGAGCTGTTTTTTGTCAGTGCCATCGGGTTTCACTGACCACAGATGCTGTGGACCTGTTTCTGCAAATGCATAGACAACCAGGTCACTAGCCGGAGAAAAACAGGGGCTTCGCGTGCCTCCGCGACCACTGTGGGTGATGTAGGCGTCTTTTTTGCTTTGTTGTTCTCGGATAACAAGTCGTGCTGAAAGGTTGCCGGTGCACTCCGTAAAGACGACATAACGACCATCGGGTGAGAAGAATGGTTCCAGCTGATGTTTGTCACCTGAGTTGTCGAACATTGGCTTGGGTGTTGATTCATCAAGCCGAATTCGCATCATGCGAATCAAGTCGGGTGCTTCGTCATAACAATAGACAAGCTCCTTTCCTTCATCGACGAAACGCGGGTCGCGTTTTAAGCTTCCGTCATGCGTTAAACGTACTGGCTCCGCCGCAATAAGCGTGGTCGTCCAGAGGATCGCGCAAAAAAAGATCAAGTGTAAATTCAAATGTGACATTGCTTCATTCAGAAAGTTTTCAGATGAATCGAGTTACAGCAACTCATGGATCAGGCTACCGCCATCGAGCACTTTCATTTCAGCCCGTTCCCTTGCCCCGATCCCGCATAATTCACTGATGGTTGTGCCAGCCATCAACGGCGTGATGGGACGTGTTACCGGGTGCTCGGCCTTCGCGTCACTTTGCCCAATGCAACGTCCCGGTTGGACTCCGGCCCCTGCCCAGATCGAAAAGTAGCAATGTTGCCAGTGTTCTCGGGCAGCCCGATTACTGATTCGCGGTGTTCTACCGAATTCACCCATGGCAATCACAAGCGTATCATCCATCAGCCCCCGGTCATGCAAATCGTCCAACAGCGCGCTGAACGCACGGTCGAAAATCGGGCAGTGCCGGTCCTGTAATAGCTCGAAATTGTAAATGTGTGTGTCCCAACCAAAGTCGCCATTGGGAGTGAATGTTTCGACGTATTCGCTCCAGTTGACCTGCACGTAGGGAACCTGCGCCTCTACCAATCGTCTGGCAAGCAAGCAGCTTTGCCCGAACGTGGTCTGTCCATAGGCATCGCGTGTGCTCTTTGACTCCTGCGTCAGATCAAAGGCCTGCCGTGCCCCCGGTTCGGTCAATAGTCCGTATGCTGCTTGGTAGGATCGTTGCCAGTCACTGATGCGAGCATTTTCCAATTGCTTCTGCGTTTGATCCAGTTGCATCAGCAGTTGTCTACGATCGGTAATCCGATTGGGTGTCATCCCCGGCAGCATTTTCAGCGTTGGGATTCCAACTTTTCCCTGTTCGCTACAACTGACCAAAAAAGGGTCGTAAGCTTTTCCCAGTGTGCCGCCTCCATAACCTTCGATACGTCGTGGCAAGTCTCGTGGGATACCTTGACCGACATAAAAGAATGGTGGCAGGGCATCATGCTGTCCACGGTGTTTGGCGATAATGGACCCAAAGTTGGGTTGGACTGGCCCCGCATTTTCTTCGTAGCCGGTCAACCCAACTGTGCCAGCGCCCGGGTGCCCGCCATTGCTGGTCTGCATTGAACGGATGACGCTGAATTTATCGCTGCGTGATGCTAACCGGGGCAGCAGTTCGGTGAACCGCATGCCTGTTGTTTTTGTGGGGATTGTGCCGAAGGGGCCACGGTATTCCATCGGTGCATCGGGTTTTGGATCGACCATGTCGATATGGCTCGGGCCTCCCCAGAGCCACAGCAAAAGTACCGACTTTGCCTTGGCACGTCGCCTGGCTTCCTCAGCTTCGGCAAGCGTCGGAATTCCAGCGCCAAGAGCGACCGGAATGCTGGCCGCCGTTTTCAGGAAGCCACGGCGTCCGACACCATTGCAAGTGTTCGCTTTGAATTGTCCGAATTCGAGCATGCAAGTTTCCAGCGGAGGAGTGTAGGCGGGAAAGGAGCCGTTGGCACCTTATGTTCTATTGCACCATCACTCGCGGTGACTTTCAACACTGAGCGACCCTAGATGGCTCAAAAAGATCATTAACAATTAAAAACGAGCAAATGGCGTAAAACAGCTGTGGGGCCAGTCTTGGTGTGCCCGCTGCAGTCAGGGAACACAGCCCACTGTTCCGCGGTGGCGATCTGCGTTCTAGATAAATCAAGAGGATTGTTGCATCAGGGCCCGTGAGAGTCGACAATAGATGTCCCCGCCGTTTCCCCTTCCACCAGTGCCATTTCCGTCACCGAGCCCTGCGATGTCACCGAGGTACGCGTTCAATCGAAGAGGTTTGCTTCACGCGACCGCCGCGGGTGTTGTTGGGTCGCTCGTGCCAACGGATCGATGCTTTGTGCTTGGTGCTGCGAACCAGCAGACCAACGGCAAAGCCAAATCCGTGTTGCATGTGCATCTCAGTGGGGGGGCAAGCCAGTTGGATATGCTTGACCCCAAGCCTGATGCTCCCGCCGAAGTTCGTGGGGAATTCAAGCCGATTGCGACCGCGGTCCCGGGGATTGCTGTTTGTGAACATCTTCCGGGAATCGCCAAGCAGATGCAGCGTTGGGCGATTGTGCGGACACTTGCACATCGTGAACACAATCATTTATTGGCGACCCACGTCGCTTTGACTGGGCGTCCTACACCTATTCCACGCGGCGGTACAGATCTGGATCGAGTTGAGTCACGAAACGACTTCCCGAATTTCGCGGCCGCGCTCGATTTTGTCCGCCCTCGAAATGACGGTATTCCTACCGCTGTCTCGCTGCCCAACTATTTTATCGAGGGGCCACTCACATGGCCGGGGCAGCATGCGGGTTTCTTAGGAGCCAAACACGACCCATGGCAGATCAATGGCGATCCAAATGATGATGCGTTCCGCATGCAGGCCCTGAGTATGCGTGAAGGTATAACGCAGCAGCGGTTGCAGTCACGCCGGCAACTGCTGGAGCAACTACAGAATCGACAGGCGGGAATTCTCAGCGGTGATGCTGGATCGTTTCGGCAACAGCAGGAAATAGCGATCAATCTTCTGACATCAGGGAAGGTCGTCAAAGCTTTTGAGGTCGCACAGGAATCTGCGGCAACACGCGATCGTTATGGCCGCAATCAATTTGGGCAGAGTCTGTTGTTGGCACGTCGACTGATTCAAGCTGGTGTGCCTGTCGTGCAAGCGGCAATGGGCATCGTGCAAACGTGGGATACTCATACAGACAACTGGGGTAAATTGAAAAATAAGCTTTTGCCACAACTGGACCAGGGGCTAGCAGCATTGATGGATGATCTCGAGTCGTCAGGATTGCTGGAACAAACCTTGGTTGTGGTGATGGGTGAGTTTGGTCGCACACCCAAAGTATCTACCTTGCCCGGACAAACCGTGCCGGGGCGTGATCACTGGGCGCACACTTACTCGGGGTTGTTCGCCGGAGCGGGTGTCAGAGGTGGACAAGTGATTGGCGAAACTGATTCGCAGGCTGCTTATCCAATCACTCGTTCTTATTCACCTGCGGATTGTTTGACGACAGCATTTCATTCGTTGGGCGTTGAAAGTGAAACGCAGATCATGGATCCGTTGGATCGCCCTCATCAACTATGCAACGGTCAGGTGATAGACCCTCTTTATACGGGGGCACCAGAATGAAATCGACACATTCAGGCCACACATGCAACCATCCTCGCTTGGCTCGCCGTGAGGCGTTGCAGATTGGTTCGATTGGTCTATTGGGAATGGGACTCAATCATTTGACCGGGTTGCGTCAAGCGGTTGGAGCGGACAGTGAAACTGCGTCAGGTAAAGCAAAGTCTTGTATCTTCATTTTTCTGTCAGGTGGTTTGGCCCAGCATGAAAGCTTCGATATGAAGCCGAATGCTCCGGATACCATTCGAGGTGAGTTCAAGCCCATTTCCACTCAAACGCCGGGGCTTCAGATTTGTGAGCATCTGCCGATGTTGGCGAAACGCAGCGACCAGTGGTCGTTGTGCCGTTCGTTGACTCACGGATCGAATGAGCATTCGGCTGGCCATCACATCATTTTGACGGGGCATTCACAGTTACCGCCGGGGTTCAAACCAAATGAACCCAGTCGTACTGATCGCCCGTCCATTTCTGCGATTGCAGGGCGTGCGACAGCGTCCACCAACAACCTGCCTCCGGCGGTCGTACTACCTGAAAGACTTGTGCACAATTCGGGGCGAGTGATACCTGGGCAGCACGCAGGTGAAATGGGGCCGCAATATGATCCTTGGATGATCGATGCATCTCCCTTTCATGCAAAATCCTATGGGGCATTCCCAACGTACGCGTTTGACCATCAAGAGCGAGGGGGCCCAGACAAGCGGATTTTTCAGGCACCACAACTGAGTTTGCCGCATGGCCTTGGAATGCACGAAGTGAATGGGCGTTTGCAACTTCTCGAGACACTTCAGAATCAGCGACGTAGCCTCGACGGACACGCAGAAACAAGGCAGTTTGATCGACTTCGCCAAGGAGCGATTGATTTATTGACGGACTCGTCCGTGCACCATGCCCTCGACGTGACCAACGCTGATGCAAAGATTTTAGAGCGATATGGCACCAACTCATTTGGTTGGTCCCTGCTGATGGCTAGACGTCTGATATCAACTGGGGTAGGCCTGGTGCAGGTGAATCTAGGTAATGATGAGACATGGGATACGCATGGCAATGCATTTCCGCATCTGAAGGACAAGCTGCTGCCACCTACCGACCAAGCACTTTCAGCTTTGTTGGATGACCTTGAGTCCACTGGTGAGCTGGATGAAACTCTCATTGTGATGGCGAGTGAGTTTGGTCGAACTCCACAGATCAGCTTGTTGGAAAAACATTATGAATTGCCGGGACGCGATCACTGGGGAGCAGTCCAATCTGTCTGGTTCGCAGGTGGTGGCATTCGTGGTGGCAACGTGGTTGGTGCATCCGATGAGCAGGGTGGATACCCGAGTGAACAGCCTGTGACACCCGAGAGTTTTGCGGCCACCATCTATCGTGCTCTGGGGATTCCAGCGACGGCGGTTTGGCATGATGCGGCTGATCGTCCTCATCGGATCTATCATGGTCAGCCTATCCCCGGTCTGACGTGATCGGTCCCATCTCCCTTTCGCTCACTAACCTGCAGTTTGAACGCGAGTCGTTCGCGACAACGAACATTACATCAATGCAATTTCATATAACTGGCTTGTGCCAAATGCGTTTTATTTCCGCGGTTTGCATGCTGTTCATATGTCTGGTCAGTGGATCGACAATGGCGCAGTCCATCACTTCTGTTACGCCTCGGTCGGTCAGGCCGGGGGTTGCTACTGAGTTGACTGTTGTGGGTAAGGGATTTGACTCAACCCTGCGGTTTCTCACCCGTTGCAATTCGCAAATCACCATCGACTCAGTCGAGCCTGAGAAAGCAGTGATTCAATTCACTGTGCCATCGGATGCTCCACTGGGATCGATCGGTTTGTGGGCAGCGACCAAGGCAGGCCCTGTTCCGCCTGTCATTCTTTTGATTGACGATCTGAATGTGGTTTCGGATAGCGGCAAGAATCACTCATTCGACACTGCACAGGAGATCCCTCCAGCAATCGCCATCGACGGAAAAAGTGATGGCGCGTCGCTTGACTATTACCGGATGCACGTAAATCAAAATCAATGGATCACGATTGAGGCACTGACACAATGCCTTGCCTCGGCAATGGATCCAGCCATCAGGTTGTTGGATGCTCAAGGAAAGCCAATTCTGTTAGCAGATGACGATGGTGTGGGGTCCGAGTGTCGTTTTCGCCATCAATTCACTTCTGCCGGCGACTATGTTGTTGAAATCAAAGATAGCGGCTATGCCTCTGGCGGAAGTTATCACCTGCGCATTGGTGATTTCCCGTTGGTCAGCCACTGTTTTCCTCTCGCGGTTACTCAAGGGCAGGAAGCCAGCGTCGATGTTTCAACGTTCGGAAAACAAGTGTCCAAGCAGCGCGAGGTCACTGTGCAGAACACTGTGTTAGATGACGATGGAAATCTTGCCTTTCGATTCAAGGATGGGCAGGCGTCCGCATGGCAATCCATTCATGTCAGTGCGGCGCCGCAACATACAGAAGGTAGCGGCAAAAGCCCGTTGGCTTACCCTGTCGGGATCAATGGACGACTATTGGCAGCAGGTGAGCAGGATGAATATACGATTCAAGGAATCAAAAATGAAACGGTCCGGTTTCGTTCAAAAACACGCAGTTTGGGATCGACCGCATTGTTGAATATGCAGCTTGTGAATGACCAGGACCAGGTGGTTGCAGAGTCAAAGGTCACGGATGCGGACGAATGGAGTTTTGATTTCAAGTTTCCCGCCGATGGATTGTTTCGTTTGCGAACCTCGGATCTTTTGGGGCGTGGAGGTGAAGGCTTTGGTTATCTGGTGGAAGTGATACCCTCGGGGCGTGTTGAGTTATCGCTGAAACCGGATGCAAAGACCAAAGAAGAGTTTGTTATTGAGTTCAAGCACGGAGCCTGTGCGTTGGACCTGCAGGTTGGGCGTTTTGGCTATGACGGCGAAGTCGAACTTGCCTTCTCGCGACCAGTTGAGGGCCTGCGGATTCTGAATCCACGCGTCCCCGCGAAAGCGAAGACGGTAAAAATCTATCTGCTTGCTGATGAAAATTGGAAGCCTAGTAGTTCATCGCTGGTTGAGTTGCGAGGTGCGGTTCCCGGTAAGGTTCCCGTGGAAGTGTCTGTCAGCAGTTTATCGCTTCATCGTGTCAAACGCCCTCATGTTCCGTTTCCGGGTGGTTGGCGGGATGGCACGGTCTTGCTGAGTGGGACAGTTGCTGGTGATGCATATTATTCACTTGAACTTGAGAAGGTGTTGCAACTGGCTCGGCAGCAATCCAGTCATCAAGCGACACTGTTGCTGAAACGCTCGAATGATAAGTTCAAATCAGGAGTCGTTCTTTTAACGGATGAATCCAAGCGTCAGTGGGGTGTTGCTGCTAAGGCCGAGAAAGATAAGTATACGCTGACACTGACTCGTTCAAATCCCGCGGAGGAGCCGTCGGCAGTTTCGCTTCTCGCCTATTCCGATTTCAATGGGCGGGGACGTATGACAGAAACAGAGTACCCTGTTCAGTGGATTGACCCAGTGACATTGAGTGTGTCAGCTTCGCAGTCGCTGGTTGCAGGGAAAACTCATGCAATATCACTGCAAGTTAATCGAAAGGGAAGTGATCCGCAGCCAGTTGAGGTAGCGTTTAAATCGCTACCAAAAGGATGGACTGCCGGCGAATCTGTGACCGTGGCGGCGGACCAAAATAATGCGGTGTTTAATCTGACGCTTCCGGCGGACAGTACTGATGACACTGGCGTGATTCATGTGGAGGTTGTCAGTCAGTATCAGGGTCAGCCGTTGAAATTTGGCCAAGATCTGAATGCTTTGCCTATCGCGAGCATGCCCGAAAGTATTGCCGTCCATCCGAATGAAATAGAAATGGCTGGCAAGGCGTCCAGGCGTCAGTTGGTTGTGACTGGTTACGACGCACAGAAGGTGCCGCAGGACTGGACCCGGGAAGCGGTCTTTAGGTGTCTGGATGAGGCGGTTGCGGAAGTTCGAAATGGGGTGGTGCATGCCAAGGCGGACGGAGTTACGGAGCTCGTTGTTCAGGTGGGAATGCAGCAGATCAATGTTCCGATTCGAGTTTCAGCGGCAACGAAACATCGCAATATTGCTTTTGAGTCGGAGGTTCTTGTCGCACTTTCAAAGCAAGGTTGCAATTCCGGTGCCTGTCATGGTTCGCCGAGCGGGAAGGGAATGTTCCGCCTGTCGCTTCGCGGATTTGATCAGAAATTGGATCTTCTCACATTGATCCGTGAGGACTTTGGTCGGCGTGTCAATCGAATTGAACCAGAGCAAAGCTTGCTGTTGCAGAAACCACTCATGAAAGTCAGTCACGGTGGAGGGAAACAAATTCACCCCGATGATCCTGCTTATCGCATTCTTCGCGATTGGATTGCCGAGGGAGCACAAGCTGATCCGCCGGAGGCATCGAGGTGTGTGCGATTGGAAGTTTTTCCGGCACAAAAGCGGATCATGTCTCTGGAGCAGGGGAAACAACAGTTGTCGGTTCTGGCACACTTTGCTGATGGTTCCACGCGGGATGTGACGGATCTGGTGGTTTATGAAAGTTCTGATCAGACGGTTGCCGCTGTGGATGAGTCTGGTTGGATCGAGGCTGGATCGCAGGGTGAGGCGGTGATTCTTGTACGATTTCTGGAACACATTGAGTCCGTTCCATTCATGTTCGTTCAACGTAAGCCTGACTTCCAATGGGCCTCCCCACCTGCAACGAACTACATCGACGAATTGGTCAATGCGAAACTGAAACAGATTCAATACCTTCCGTCTGCAACCTGCAGCGATTCAGAGTTTTTGCGGCGCGTCTATCTGGATGTGATCGGTGTTCTTCCCACTGTTCAGGAGAGCAAGGAGTTTCTTGCTGATGCTTCAACTGATAAACGTGCTGCTCTGGTCGACCGTCTGCTGGAACGCGATGAGTACTCAAAGTTCTGGGCATTGAAATGGGGCGACCTTTTGAAAATGACCAGTCAGCTGGTTGGTAAGGAAGGTGTCTATAAATACCACCGCTGGGTTGAGGAAGCGTTTCGCCAGAACATGCCGTATGATCAGTTTGCGAGAGAATTGTTGTCGGCAGAGGGCAGCACGTTGGCCAATCCGCCGGCGAACTTTTATCGCACTGCAACCAGCATGAATGATTGTGTCGAAACCGTCTCGCAAGTTTTTCTGGGGGCGCGTTTGCAATGTGCCAAGTGTCACAATCATCCCTTTGAACGCTGGACCCAAGACAACTACTACGGGCTGGGAGCTTTTTTTCAACGGGTGCAGAGACGAAAAACACAACGGCCAGGTGAGATGTTTGTTTGGTCGGCTTCCACTGGTGAAGTTACGCAGCCTCGCACTGGGCAGCAGATGAAACCTTGGTTACCGGTTACTGGGACCGTGGATGATCTTGCCGACGGAGATCGTCGTGACACGTTTGTGGACTGGCTGGTAAATGTTGAGAATCCGTATTTCGCAAGAATCGAGGCGAACCGGATTTGGAGCGAGTGTTTTTCCCGCGGAATCGTTGAGCCAATTGATGACTTTCGTGATTCCAATCCGCCATCCAACGGACCGTTGCTAGATGCGTTAGCGAGTGATTTTGCAGAGCATGGGTTCGATCGAAAGCATTTGCTGCGGATCATCCTGAATAGTCGTACTTACCAAGCCAGTTATCTGGCCAATGATTCGAATCGCGAGGATCAAGTCTATTTTTCCCACCAATTACCCCGTTTGATGAGCGCTGAACAGTTGCTCGATGCGATTAATCACGCCACAGGGCTGCAGGAAAAATTCGCCAATCTACCCGTGGGCACAAAAGCGACGCATTTACCAGCGCCCGATTTGGTGAAACTGGATTTTCTGAAAGTGTTTGGTCAGCCTGAACGCAGTACTGTGTGTGCTTGTGAACGTACCAGTGATTCCAATCTTGGTATGGCAATCGAATTATTCAATGGACCGACCATTCACAAGAAGTTGCAGCAGGAAGCCAATCGGTTTCGGACCGCTTTGAAAAACAGCAAGTCATTAACAGAAATACTTGACCAATTGTATCTGGCAGCGGTTTGCCGTTTGCCTACTGATTTTGAACGCAAGGCTGCTCTTGAACATTGTGGTAAGCGTGAAACGCCCGCTGAAGGACTAGCGGATGTTTGTTGGGCTCTGTTGAACACAGATGAATTTATCTTCCAGCACTGACGCTGGGGCTCTTGATGTTGCTGCTGCATAACTTCGTATTCTGGGTCTTTTTACATCGCTGATTCTCATTTTCTTATCACATCCATGAATCTACTTAACCAACGTCACAAGCAACGTTTGTTGACCGCAGTGACGACTGCCGGGATTTTACTGTTGATGCTGAGAGTCGTTTGCGCGGACGAGGGTAGCGTCAGTTTTAAGCGTGACGTGGCACCGGTTCTTTTGGCAAATTGTGTTGCGTGTCACGATGCTAAGAAAGCAGAAGGTGGGTACCGCGTCGATACATTCACAGAGTTGTCCAAGCCTGGTGATAGCGGTGTAATGCCTCTTGAAGTGAGCAAGGATGAAGGTGCCGAGTTGTTGCGGCGTCTGACGACCGGGGATCAATTCGAACGCATGCCTGCTGAAACTGATGCGTTGAATGCAAGCGAAATAAAATTGGTAGCAGACTGGATCGAACAGGGAGCGGAATTTGATGGTGATGACCCGGATATGCGACTGACATTTGTGATCCCACCACGTGAGTATCCACCTGCACCCACCAGTTATCCAGCGCCGCTGCAGGTGACTGCATTGGCTTTTTCAAGTGCCAGTAATCTGATTTATAGCGGTGGTTATCATGAAATTCTCGTGTGGGATGCGGACGGAAATTTACAACATCGAATTGGCAACGTAGGGCAGCAGACGTTTGCGATTGGCTTTCCACCCGAGCAAGCAGAAACCACTGACAACAAGGCTGTGAGTGCTGCTGGTAACCGACAATTTGTTGTTGCCAGTGGTAGCCCCGGATTTGGTGGAGATGTTCGTTTGATTGACGTCGCGAATGATCAAGTCACTGCGGTGCTGGCTCGTTGCGATGATGTGATTCTGGATTTGGCATTTCGCCCGGATGGAAAAAAGTTGGCAATTGCGGCAGCCGACAAGACAATCCGCATTGTTGATATGAAAACACAGCAGGTTGAGCAGACGCTGTTGAGTCACGCTGATTTTGTAACGGCGATTGCGTGGAGCAAGGATGGTACAAAGTTGGTTTCAGCGAGTCGGGACAAGTCGGCAAAGGTGTTCAATGCAGAAAACGGTCAGTTGCTGATCAGTTACCAGGGGCATCGCAATGCAGTCCGCGGCGTGTTGGTGTTGCCGGACGGAAAGCAGGTCGTTTCTACAGGCAATGACAACAAATTGCACCGCTGGAATATTTCAGATGCAAAGAAGATAGCTGAGGTTGCAATTGGTGGTGAGGGCTACCGGATCGCGGCGGCTGAAAATTGTGTGTTGATACCTTCGAGTGACAAGAGATTGGTGAAGGTTGATTTAGGGAAAAACCAGATCACCACTGAGTTCAAAGGTCATGGCGACTGGGTTCTGTGTTCTGCTGTTCACCCAGATCAGTCCAAAGTTGTCACTGGTTCACATGATGGCGAGATTCGAGTCTGGAACCTTGCAGATGGAACGTTGCTGAGTCATTGGTTTGCACAACCGACAGCGGCGAGTGGAGGCAAAACCGGCAAGACCCAAGTTGACAACGACAAAACGGGGGCTGTTAAAAAAGATCCATGATGGGCTTTCCTGATTCCAGCAGGCTGTAGGGCCGGCTTTGGGAATCACGAGCAATCAGGTCTCTGGTTCCAGTGGCATGGTAGACAGTTTTGGTGATGTCGGCTGGCGTCACTGGATGATCGCTCGGGTACTCGCCAAAACGATCACTAGAGCCATAGGATTGCCCGCCTTGAATGCCGCCGCCCGCCATCAAAACACTCTGGCAATGCGTCCAGTGATCACGTCCCGCACCACTGACGCCACCTGATCTTCGGTCTCCAATTTTTGGCTGACGGCCCATTTCACTGGTCACCAACAGCAGGGTCTCGTCCAGCATGCCCTGATGGGCCAAGTCTTCAACGAGCGCCGAAAATGCCTGGTCAAATTCGGGCAGCAGGTGATCTTTCAGGCAGCCAAAGTTATTGCCGTGGGTGTCCCAACCGCCGGCGCTTTTGCATTTGTCTTTGATCTTCTCGTTCTCTTTCCAGAAAACTGTCACAAAGGGTACTTCTGCTTGAACCAATCGACGGGCTAGCAGCAGACTCATCGCATTCACTGATTGCCCGTAACGTTCGCGGACCGATTTCGGTTCTTGTTCAAGATCAAACACCGTTGTCGTTTCACTGGCGAGCAGCAGGTTCATTGTGCGTTCCTGATGCTGCTTCCAAATGCGAACTTGGGGTGATGAGTCGAACTCACTGCGAGCTTGGTCCAGGGTCTTGAATAATTGTTGTTTTGACAAGAATTGCTCTCGGGTGACATCACCAGAAACCATCAATGATGGCGCTTGAAAAACGAGCGGTTCGTCAACAGATCCGTCAACATACAATGGGTCAAACTCCACTCCCAGTTTTGCTGAAAATTGGCCAGGCCGTGTATAAGGTTTGCGACTTGGCATGTGGGGAAGCGTGATTGCACCCGGTAGCGTGGTTTGCCGATTCGCGCGGGAACTCACCACGGAACCCATGAAGGGCCAATCATCTGAGTAGGGTCTGCGGTCATTTCCCTGAGTTTTGAAAGTCTCGTCTGGGACGTGTCCAGTCAGGTTGTAGTAATAGCCGGCATGATGATCATTGGTGTTTACGGTTCCACCCACAGAATGAACCACGGATAGGTGATGTGCTTGTTTCGAAAGTCGCGGTAAGTGCTCGCAGAGTTTGATGTCGGGTGCTGAGGTGGCAATTGGTGAGAATGGGCCGCGGTATTCGCTGGGGGCATCCGGTTTCATGTCCCAGGTATCGAGATGCGATGCGCCTCCACAGAGAAAGAACAAAATCACTGATTTTGCGTTCCCGCCGCCCGACTGTTGATTCCCGAATTGATTGGAGGAGGGGATGCGTTTATCGGCATGAAGTGGTTTTGGCCCCCCTAGATGTAAGCCTGCATAGCCGGCGGCAGAGGCGACGAGAAAGGAGCGACGATCGATCGACATGCGAAGACCTCCTTGAGCTAGTGAATGGAGAGGGCGGGGAGTACAGAGGGCGGGGATGCGGCTAGTTTAACCCTGTTTCAGATCGCTTGCGAATTGAATGTTGAGCCTGAAGTGTCAGTTGGCTCGGTGGGAATCAGCTGCGATTTGAACTCGGCCGGCTGCGTCGCTCAAATTTCGCCGTATTTTACCGTGAATCATGAGGATAACGCCAGTAAGGAGGGGGCTTGATCTAGATGATCTATGATTCGGTGAAGTTATTTTGACCCTACCGTGATGCTGACTACAATCGGGTCAAAGGCAACTATTTTGTTGTTACTCAAAGGTGGCGGGTTTTTGACCAGTCACAGTCCGGGGGGACTGGAATAACCAAGGTTTCGAACGTGTTGTCGATGGGGTGGCTCGCATGCCACATGAATCGGCGCGGAACGATGGTCCTTCAGGGGAATGTGTCCCGAAGGCAGATCGTCGCTCCCCATCGGTCGAATCGTTGGTGCTGTATTGATGACATGGCCAGGTAGCTGGGAAGCACCTGTCAGCACCCCCAGGCGATCCACCTCATGACCAGTACCACGGGCTCCTACCACGTTGCCGAGTTTGCGGCGAATCTGCCTGCAGAGATTCGGCGGTTGGATGCTCAAGTTGATCTCTTCTGGAGGACTGAAAAACCGCTTCTGATGAGGTTTGGTTTAAGTGATGGGATGGCGGTTCTTGATTGCGGTTGTGGTCCGGGCCGGTTGCTTGAATTGTTTGCCGATGATTTCGAGAACCTCACTCTGACTGGTCTTGAAATTGATCCTATTCTGGTTGAAGCGTGCCGCGAGCGATTTGCGAATAGCCACCATCAAGTAGAGATTTTCCAAGGAGCTGCAGAAACGCCGGGGCTTGTCGATTCCAGTTTTGATCTCATCGTGATGAGGTTGGTCTTGGAGCATGTTCCAGATCCTGTCGCTGCGTTGCAATCGCTAAGCAGTCTACTGAAACCCGGCGGTCGGATTGTCATCATTGCTAACGACTTTGAGTTTCATCTGCGAACGTCACCCAGTGTTGCTGAACTGGATCCACTTTATGAAGCCTACTGTGCTTCGCGAAGAAAAGATGGTGGTGATCCCTGCATCGGACGTCAGCTTCCTGTTCTGTTCACACAGGCAGGGCTGATTGTTGAGGGATTCGAGATGGAAGTTTCCCACAGCAAATTGGTTGGCGATCAGGCTTTTTTCCAAGCTGAAGGAGTTGGTATTCCAGCGCAGTTGGTTGAAAGTGGTTTTCTTGACCAGCAGGTGTTTGAGGACATGATCCGCTCTTGGAAACAGATGCTCAAAGATCCGAATCATTCCATCATGCGGCCATTATTCGTTGGTGTTGCACGGTTGCCCGTGGATGCAGATCTAGCGGTTGGCTTGGCAGATCCTCTCAGCACGGCACGAAATGAGCATGCGACTGAAATTCAACCAAATCCTCATTATGTTGCTCCATCCAGTAAGACCGAAGAGGTGCTCGAAACGCTGTGGCGTTCGGCGATGCACGTTTCGCAAGTTGGAGTCAGGTGCAATTTCTTTGACCTCGGAGGTGATTCGTTGATGCTGGAACAGCTTCAGTCTGACATTCAGGATCAGATGGGTTTGCAAGTGCCGATGGCAGTCCTTTTTGAGTACCCGACGATTGAACAACTGGCTGCCCATCTCGACAGGAATAGCGAGATGACGGTGGCCAAATCAGAAGGTGTGAAAACTGAATCAACGGGAAGGTTTGGCGAAATTGATTCCGCACTGACCTCCCCGAACACATCACAGAAAAGCTATGACTCTGCCTCACTTGAAAACAATAGGTTACTTCAGAATAAAGCAGAAAGACGTCGCGAAGCTCTTTCCAATAAAAAGCGTCGAGCAGAGCGAGGCCAATGATGGATAAAGTCCCTGAACAGCCCTCTTTGGAAGGGATCGCAATCGTCGGTATGTCCGGGCGGTTTCCAGGAGCCAATAGCATTGAACAGTTCTGGGAGAACCTCGTCGCGGGACGTGAATCGCTGACTCGCTTCAGTCGGCATGACGGTTTGAAGGCAGGTTTCAGTCAGGCTCAGGCCGAAGCGTTGGATGGTCAAACTCGTGGTGTCATCGAGAACGCGGATCATTTTGATGCAAGTCTGTTCGGGATGAATCCTCGTGAAGCAGAGATCATGGACCCGCAGCAACGTCTGTTGTTGGAAGTCGCATATGAAGCATTTGAACACGCAGGTTACGATTATGAACGTCCCCCAGGTCCCATTGGTGTTTTTGTCGGCTGTGGCATCAACACTTATCAAATGTCCAATCTTGCAACACGCCCGGATGTACTGGAGCAATATGGAACTTTTCCCACGGTGCTGCTCAATGAAAAGGATTTCCTGGCCACTCGGTTAGCCTATCGATTGAACCTTCGAGGGCCTGCGGTCAATGTCCAGACTGCCTGTTCGACTTCGCTGGTTGCAGTATGCAATGCTTGTCAGAGTTTGCTGAATTTTGAGTGTGATATGGCTTTAGCAGGAGCAGCCCATGTCTCATTTCCGCAGTGTCTGTCACGTGTGCACGCAGGAGGCGGAATGATTTCCCGAGATGGCCATTGCCGGCCATTCGATCGTCGGGCATCGGGAACTGTCTTTAGTGACGGTGTTGGTGCGGTTGTTCTGCGACGATTGGAAGATGCGGTTGCTGATGGTGATCATGTGATCGCTGTGATACGTGGTTATGGTCTTAATAATGACGGTTCAGATAAAGCTGGTTTCACTGCGCCAAGTGTGCATGGTCAAGCTGAATCGATACAAATTGCGCACGCACTCGGCGATACGGATCCGGAAACGATTTCGTATGTAGAGGCTCATGGAACTGGCACGCGATTGGGCGATCCAATCGAATTGGCAGGACTTGCTAAAGCATTCGAGTCAGTCACGGATCGAAAGCAGTTTTGCGGGATTGGTTCTGTTAAATCCAATATCGGGCATCTGGATGTCGCTGCTGGTGTCGCTGGACTGATCAAAACAGCTTTGGCGCTGCAACACCGCCAATTGCCTGCAACAATCAATTTTGAGGAGCCGAATCGGGAGATTGATTTTTCCGCATCACCCTTTCGTGTGGTTGATAAACTCACCGCGTGGGAGACGCAGAGCGGACCACTCCGCGCAGGTGTTAGCTCATTCGGTATCGGGGGAACGAATGCACATGTGGTGCTTGAGGAAGCGCCATGTATACCAAGCGATTTTGAGCAAAAGCAGCCAACTCAGCGGCGTAGCCACTCTGTGATTGCAGTTTCTGCACATACGGAAGACGCTCTGAAACAAGCTGCTGATAATCTGGCAAATCACTTTTCCCTTCACCCCGATCTTGCTTTGCAGGATGCCGCATTCACATTGCAGGCTGGGCGGCATCCATTCGCCTATCGACGGACGGTGGTTTGTGATGGCGTACAGGATGCAGTGCATCAACTCAAAGCCATTGGGAAAGTATCTTCACAACGACCTGTAGGATCGTCAGGGCGTGGTAAGCCCGTATTTATGTTCCCCGGTCAAGGTTCGCAACGCGTTGATATGGGACGCCAACTGTACGATACCGAACCGGTTTATCGAAAGTATGTGGATCATTGTGCTGAGTTGTTGGCGGATGATCTTGGCTTGGATATTCGTGAGACTATCTTTGCGAAGAACCCGTGTGAGGCAGACGCTACGGATAGGCTGGCCCAGACGGCTATCACACAGCCAGCCTTGTTCGTTACCGAGTACGCATTGGCTCAATTGTGGATGTCATGGGGCGTGCAACCTCATGCCATGATTGGCCACAGTGTTGGGGAATATACCGCTGCTTGCCTGGCGAATGTATTCTCGTTGCCGAAGGCGTTGCACCTGATCGCTGCGAGAGGGCGTTTGATTCAGGGGCAGCCTGCTGGTTCAATGTTGGCCATCATGCGTCCCGAAGCAGAATGCCAGCAGTTTGTTTCGGATCGTGTTTCGATTGCAGCCGTCAATTCACCTGGGCTGTGCGTCGTATCCGGAGAAACTGCTGAGATTGACGGAATTATTAGCAGGCTCAATCGCGAGTCGATTACCTGCCGCCCTTTGGTGACTTCACACGCGTTTCATTCACCCATGATGGAGCCGGTTATAGAGCCGTTTGCTGACATCTTGAGTGAGTCAGAATTACATGCACCCACCATTCCATTCATTTCCAATGTGACGGGAGATTGGATCACAGACCAGCAGGCGATTAACGCCGACTACTGGACGACCCATTTGCGTCAAGGAGTGATGTTCGAACGCGGTGTCGGAGCAATCCTGCAAATGAACAACGTCGCCCTGTTGGAAGTTGGACCCGGGCACACGCTTACCGTCCTTGCCAGACAACACCCAGAATTTGGGCAGAACCAGACTTCGATCATTTCGCTACCACGAAGCTCAAGTGCCGCTGAGAATGGTGGCAACAAGGCTCATCATGAGCAGGTTGCCATGTTATCTGCTTTGGGAGAACTGTGGGAAAAAGGCTTGGAAGTTGACTGGGAGGCTTTGAATCAAGGGCAGAGTGGAAAGCGTGTGCCGCTGCCGACCTATCCCTTTCAGCGTAGCCGGCATTGGATTGAGCCGGGACGTGATGCTTATAGTTCACATCCAGAGCCGTCGTGTAACCAACCCATGGCTGAAGTTGATCGGATTCCAGATGCAGTGACTCACCGCGGAAATGTCATGGATCCGCTGCAGATCATCCCGTCGATCGAAGATGGTGGTGGTGAAGAGTCCAAATCGGTGGATCCTGTCCCTGAATCGTTGGGGGCATCGGAATTCAATTTGGATGTATCGGCCGAGACGAACCGAGTCAGTCGGACTGAGCAGCAACTAATGCAAATTCTTCAGGATCTTTCAGGCTTGAAGCCCACCCGACTGCGTGCAGCAGGCACATGGTTGGAAAAAGGTTTTGATTCGCTCTTCCTGACGCAATTTGTCAATCGCATTGAACAACAATACGAAATTTCAATCACTTGCCGTCAGCTTGTTGAAGATCATCCAACGCTGAATTCACTCGCTCAGTTTGTCTCCGTCCAGCAGTCATCGCACTTTGGGTTGCCCACTGGCGTAACTGCTGAAAGTGAGCAGCAGGCATCTCACCCGCGAGGCGACGAAAAGACAGCTGATGAACTGAATCAGCGATTGGATGAGATGACTCGCCAGATCATGCGTTTGACCGAGACGATCGAAGCAATGCGGTTAGCGGCGGTTAACCATGTAGGTCCTGAAGCATCACCCGCATTTCAGACATCTGAAGCAGATTCTCTCGCTGCAAACCAAATTACCGAGAATAATGCCGATCAAAAAAACATCGCTAATAATGATTTCACAGCAAACTGGGGTGCTGCCACGGATGACCTGATCACGTTACCAGTGAGTGATGGTCAGCGTGAAATCTGGCTGGCATCGCAAATGGGAGAGGATGCTTCGCTTACCTTTAACGAGGCTTACAGCATCACGTTCGAGGGTTCGCTCGATACGTCATGCCTTGAAAGGTGCTTAGAGAAAATCGTCAATCGACATGATGCTTTGCGAGTAACATTTTCTGATGATGGCATGACGCAGTACATTCAGCCTTGTGGACCTCAGCAAATCGAGTTTGTCGATCTTGCTGACCGCAACGGCTCTGGCTTGTCAGAACGTCAGTTCAATGATTTGTTGCAACAAAGAATTGGAAAGCCATTTGACTTAACCAAGGGCCCACTGACTCGGTTCACGCTGTTCAAGGTTGCGGAAACGAAGCATGTGCTTCTGCTGGTCGCCCATCATGCGATCCTTGACGGTTGGTCCTGGGGCGTGTTGCTGCGGGAACTTGGCGACATGTATCGTGCAGGTTCATTGAATGAGGTGGCGGAACTGGGAGAAGCTCAAAGTTTTAAACAGTATTTGCGATGGTCACATTCCGAGTCTCAGATATTGAAGGCAGGTACTGACGTAAAGTACTGGCAGTCTGTTTTTGATGTCCCTTATGAAGAGTTCGAACTCCCCTCGGAAAATCAACGACCTGCAGAGAAAACCTATGCCGCGGGATGTGTTGTCGAGTTGGTCGATAAATCTTTGACCCAACGTTTGCGGAAAGTCAGCAGAGCCCAGAATTGTACGATCTTCAGTTTCCTGTTGGCTGGATTCAATGCATGGTTGCAACGGATCACGCAGCGAGAGGATATCGTTGTCGGAGTACCTATTGCCGGTCAGATGGCGAATGCTGACCCAGATTTAGATGATGCTTCGAGATTGGTCGGACACTGCGTCAATATGTTGCCGATTCGTTCCCTGTGCTCAAAGGGGACAAGTTTTGTTGATTTGTTACAAAAAGTGAATGAAACCGTTTTCGAGGGATTGGAGCATCAGAATTTTACATTTGGCAATCTGCTCGAAACTTTGTCGATCAAACGCGACACAAGCCGGATTCCAATCATCTCTGCATCCTTCAATTTGTCGAATGAATGCAAGGCCGATTTTGGTGCAGTATCGACACAGATTTCCAGACCACCAAAGTTGTTCAACTACTTCGATCTCACGCTGGATATCATTGACCGTGGCGAGCATTTGGAACTCGAATGCAAGTTCAATCAGGATTTGTACGAGGCAGAGTCCATTCGTAGCTGGCTCTTGCAGTACCAACGCATTCTTGGGCAAACATTGGAAAATCCCGCTACAGGGATCGCAGATTTGTCGCTGCTGAGTAGTTCTGATAAGGAATTTGTGCTCCATGAACTCAATGCTACCGCTTCCGAATATGATCACAGCGCGACAGTGCATGAACTCATACGGCAGCAAGCATTAAAGACACCTGATCGGACGGCTGTTAGGTTCGGTGCTGCGAAAATCAGTTACCGTGAGCTTGATGCACTGTCCGACGCGCTGGCAGCTTACCTGCAGGATCATGCTGAGGTAGGTCCGGATAGGTTGGTCGGGGTTTGCCTGAATCGTTCGGTCGAAATGGTAGTTGCCCTGCTGGCTGTAATGAAGTCCGGTGCGGCTTACGTTCCGCTTGACCCCGCTTATCCGACTGACCGCGTTTCCTATATCCTCGAGGATTCGAAAGCTGTTTGCATCATTAGTGACAGTGTGTTGCATCAGGAAAGCGGATCTCTGTCGGCACCAGTTATCATGCTCGATAAGGTGTTGCCGGATTTGATGTTGCGGGAATCTAAATTGCCGATTCAGCGGTCTTCCGCTGAAAACCTTGCTTACGTGATTTACACATCAGGTTCGACGGGCAAACCAAAGGGTGTGCAAATTGAACATCGGGCAGCAGTGAACTTTTTGCAGTCGATGGGGCGTGAACCTGGTTTGACTGAGGATGATGTTCTACTTGCTGTGACGACGGTTTCGTTTGACATTACAGTGCTTGAACTCTATTTGCCACTGATGACTGGTGCCACCGTGGTCGTGGCCAAGCGTGAGACTGCGATGGATGCAGTTGCTCTGGAACAGGCAATTCAGGACTACTCGGTCACTGTCATGCAGGCCACTCCTGCGACCTATCGCATGTTGGTGCAAACTGGATGGGCGGGAAGCCAGGCATTGAAATTGCTGTGTGGTGGGGAACCACTGCCGGTTGAGTTGGCGACTGCATTAGTGTCCCGCTGTGGTGAACTCTGGAATATGTACGGCCCGACAGAGACCACTGTCTGGTCGACTTGTTGTCGTGTCAGCGACGCCACGCGTATTCATATCGGAAGGCCAATTGATAACACGCAGATTTATATTGTCGACCAGAACTTGGAGCCAACTCCAATGGGAGTAGCTGGCGAATTGCTGATAGGCGGTGATGGACTGGCTCGGGGGTATCTTGGCAAACCGGATTTGACAGAAGAAAAGTTCATTGACAGCCCTTTCATGGAAGGGCAGAGAATCTATCGCACAGGTGACCTCGCCCGATATCGGCAGGACGGAAATATTGACTGCCTGGGACGTCTCGATTTTCAGGTCAAAATCCGTGGATTCCGAATTGAACTTGGGGAAATCGAAACCGTACTCAACGAATTAGATGCAGTCCAACAGGCTGTCGTGATCGCTGATGCAGATAGCAGTGGTGAGGCCAGGCTTGTCGCGCATGTCGTGGCAGAAAACGATGGTTCCACAATGTCTCCTGACAAGCTGCGGGGGGGATTGAGGGACAAATTACCGGAATACATGATCCCCGCTGTGTTCAACTTTTTGAAAGTCATTCCCACCACGCCCAATGGAAAAGTCGATCGGAATTCTTTGCCCAAGGTGGAGGTGCAGGCGGCGACCGGGTTGGAAGGACGACAACCTGCTACGAGGACTGAAAAAATTCTCGCTCAAATATGGCAGAAGCACCTTCGTCTTCAGGGCATTGACGTTGATGCAAGCTTTTTTGATCTGGGCGGCCATTCACTTTTGGCAGTTTCTGTTTTTCAGGAGATATCCAAAAAACTTGGTGTTCAATTACCTCTTGGTTTGCTGATCAAAGCTGCCACGATTGGTGAGTTGGCAACGTTGATTGATGAAAAGAAAGCGAGCGTGAAAAGTTCTGGTGTTTCGTTGATCTCTTTGTCACACGTGCAGGCGAAAAAACAGCCACACCTTTACCTCATTCATGGTGCTGGTGGTGACGTGCTGCTTTACCAGAAATTGGTAAAACACCTTGGTGAAAGCAATGCTGTTTTTGGGCTGCAGTCGCAGGGAGTCGATGGCACGGACGATCCGCTGGAAACGATCAGCGAAATGGCGAAGTGTTACACCAAAGAAATTCTTGCCCAACAACCACACGGCCCTTATCGGATCGCTGGATACTGTTTGGGTGGCACAATTGCATTTGAGGTTGCCCGGCAGTTGGAGTCGGCGGGGCATCAAGTTGAAATGTTGGCACTGCTGGATACCTATAACTTCAACTTAATGCAACGTCCCGGATTTTTCTCTGTCTTCAGTCAACGTTGCTACTTTCATGTCCGAAATTTGTTCCGGACGGAATTGAAACAGTGGCCCAGCTATTTCACGAGCAAGATGCAGGTAGTTCGCAGCGGAGAGTTGAGACTGTTGTTGCGTTCTACATTGCCATGGCTCTTCACTTCTCGTGGCGAGGAAGATGGCGGTACGCAACCGTCGATTTTGGACTTGAATCAGGCGGCCGCCTTTGCCTATGTGCCTGCCTACTACCCCGGTAAGGTGACCCTCGTTACGCCGAGAATAAATTACAGCTTTTACCCTGATCAAGAGATGGGGTGGGGGGACTTGGTGGATGACCTCGAAATCATACAACTCGATGCTTTGCCTCACGCCATGCTGGAGGAACCTGGTGTCGCGAATCTGGCGGAAGCACTCCTGCGGTGAGAGTGACAAAGATCGCTTTTTTTGTGGAGTGGACGCACTGCCTGTCTACGGGCGTTAAACTGTAGGTGATAAACGACTGAAATTGACCACGTCGTAATTACCTGTTGCGTTTGCCTGCGTTGAAAATGAAAAAAATGCGATTCACCCGTCTTGCTGCTGTCTGTCTAGCTTTGCTGTGTTTACCTGGCGTTGCCGATGAACGACCAAACGTTGTGATTGTGATGGCCGATGACCACGGTTACGGAGACACTGGGTACACGGGACACCCGTTCGTGCAGACGCCGAATCTGGATGGGATGGCTGCAGGCGGGGTTGTGTTCAATCGTTTTTATGCCAGCGCACCTGTGTGTTCACCCACACGGGCCAGTGTCATGACCGGTCGCCATCCTTTTCGTACCAATGTGCCAAATCATGGGCACTACATGCGGCCCCATGAAACGACGATCGCAGAAGCATTGAACGATGCAGGCTATGTGACTGGGCACTTTGGAAAGTGGCATATCGGATCCGTTCAGCCCGACAGTCCCACCAGCCCAGGTGGGGCAGGTTTCGATGAATGGCTTTCAGGACTGAACTTTTTTGATAACGATCCCTATCTCAGTCGGAACGGAAATTACGAGCAGATCAAGGGGGCGGGAACGGTGATCAGTATGGATGCCACCATCGACTTCCTGACCAGGCATCATGAGGGTGACCAACCAATGTTCGCTGTCACCTGGTTTCCTTCGCCGCACGATCCTCAGGAAGAACTACCTGATCTACCACAAGCCAGCAAACTGTACAGTGATGAGAATACAAAAAAACCAGGTTACTTTCGAGAGATTACATTGCTCGATCAACAGGTCGGCAGATTGCAGCAGACGTTGACTGATCTGGGGATTCGAGACAACACGCTTTTTCTGTACTGCAGCGATAATGGAGGATTGGTGCAAGCGTCGTCAGGCGGTCGAGCCAAGAAAGGCAGTATTTACGAAGGCGGATTACGTGTTCCCGCTATCTTGCAGTGGCCTGCAAAGTATCAGGCCAGACAGGTTGAGACACCAGTATTTTCAGCAGACATTTATCCCACTCTGATTGCCGTTGGCCGAGCCAAAGTCGATCATCAAACGCCACTTGATGGAATCAATCTTGACGCGGTGATTTCAGGCGCACAGACCACGCGTCCCGGTATGGGGTTTTGGCATGGATTTCGTGACGGTCAGGGCACATGGAGTGACAGAATTATCAAGGCTCTGATGGAAGCCAAATTGGCAGGTAAGCCCAATCCGCATCCTGAGCGAATTCTGAAAAATGTCAATGTGTTTCCTGATTTCGAAAGTCTTGACTCACGTGGGCACGCTGCCTGGAATGCATGGCCGTGGAAACTGCATCGAATTGAAAATCGAGGAAAGGTAAAGTACGAACTGTATCACTTGGTAAATGATCCCATGGAAGCGAAGGACTTGAGCCAGCAGGAACCTGAGCGAGTTCGTGAGTTGACAACTGCCTTGCAGGAATGGCAGCAGTCTGTTTTGAAAAGTTGGTCGGGAGCGGACTACCGCCACTGAACGAACTTTGAATCTGCCGCCAATGCGAAAACAGGTCCACTGCGTGAACTGCATGCTGTTTCGGGTGCTTTTACTTCAGGTGCCTGCGTAGAAATAGGTCCATGTCCGGCACCATCTCGTCGAGCCACGGTAATCGATTCCAGCAGCCATGCTTGCCATCCTTGTAGGTCTTGATGTCGGTGTCGATTCCGAGTTTGGACAAGCGATCTCGTGAACGTTGATTCCTCGCTGGATTGTCATGTTCACCGGTCATAAAGAGTATTGGGCAAGTGTTCTTGTCGATTTGGACAAACGCGTCTGCGTCTCGGTATAGAGCTGGTTTTTCATCGACAGTTCCACGCAGCCAGCTGTTGGAATTCGAGAATCCCTTTCCGCTTCGTGAACGTTCAGCGACGCTACCAGTCAGCATTTCTAACGGGCCTGCCATGACGACTGCGGCTTGTATTTTGGACGACGGTTCCGGGTTACTGCCATTGCCTAGCAGGTTCTTATTTCCACTGCCCGATGCCATCAAGCCGACCAGATGAGCTCCAGCTGATCCACCCACAGCACCAATTCTGTCAGCATCGACATGAAGTCGTTCCGCATTCGTGCGCAGGAAGCGAACCGCCGCGAAGCAGTCATGGATAGCGGCAGGAAAAGCAGCTTCATCAGCCAAGCGATATTCGATCGCTGCCACCACATAGCCGAGATTAGCCAGTCGAATCGACAAGGACTGGAACTTTGTCTTATCACCGTTGTGCCAGCCGCCGCCATGCACCACGATCAGGGCAGGAAGTGGATTTGTAGTTTTAGGAGCGATGATGTCCGCTAAGAGTTTCCGCTCGCCATACTGAGCGTAGACGACATCAGGTTGGAAATTCAATTCCACTGGTATTTCGGTGCTGGGACTCGATGGATCCTGCTGGCGACTTGCTTTTGCGGTTGGTTTGAGCGGCAATGAGGTTGGTGATGGTGAGCGTCCGGTGATTTTCATTCGTTGCCGATACAGACCACCTGCAGCAGTGATGTAAAGTGATCGCATGTCTGGATCACCAAACGTGCAATTGATTGGCTTGGTTGGACAAGCGATCTTGTCCAGCAGTTCTCCCGATGGGGACCAGATCCAGATAGCGCTGGGCCCAGCGCAGTACACATTTCCAGCACGATCCATCGACATGCCGTCGGCTCCCCGTGCCGTGCCATCGTCCATGGCAGCGATCTGACGTGCCTCTGAGAGTTGACCAGCTTGCTTGACCTGATAGGCCCAGATTTGCTTCGATGCGACCGATGAAACATAAAGAGTTTTGCCGTCCGGTGAGAGAATCAAACCATTGGGCGTGGGCACACTCTCGACAGCAATTTTTAATGCGCCCTCCGGTGTCACATAAATCACTTTTCCCTGAGGCGTGAAAGTAACGTAAACACCACCGTGGTGATCAACCACCAGATCATTGGGACGGTAGTCCCGTTTTTCTTCTGCTGTCTTCAGTTCAGCGAAGTCGGCTATCACCACTTTGTTGCGACCGTCAAGGAAGCAGAGTTTGCCTTTGCCATTGTCGCTTAAATACAGCCTTCCATGATTGAAGAATGATGCACTGATGCGACCTGAATCTGGAACCAACGTTTGCAACGCGTTTTTCCTTGGAATGTATCGCACAATCTTTTCTCCTTTGACATCAGGAATGATCAAGGACCATCCGTCCCAGCATGGACCATCGGCCATCACAAAGTCCGTCGACACATGCTCCAGCGGCGTTTCGCGGTCCACAACGGCGGATGGCGTTTGGGCCACGAGTTGGTGGCAGGCGAGCAAGTTCAGTGTCACAATCCACGAGGCAACACGGAGGAGAGGATTCATCTTGGTTCCATAACTGGGTGGGTGGGAATTTCCCACTCAGTATAGCGGCAGAATCGTTTCAGTAATGCTGCAACAGATTGCAGGACCCACATGATTCAGTGAACCAGATCGAAATCTCGATGCGGCGTTCTGCGAAACTTAGAAAGCCACCTTGCCGATCCGCAGACGATCTTTGCTTTCGTGCAGACGGACGGTCAATGTTTTCTTTTCTTCGTCAATTCGACCGTAGTTGGTGAAGACTTCAACTTGCAGAGTAACGGGACCAAGCACGGTTGGAGCACTGTCGCTGAAGTAATCCACATCGATCGCATATTTTCCTTTCATAGACTTTTTCAGAATATATTCTTCCGGTCCGTATCCTTCAGTAAAATCACGAGATACTAACCCACCGATTTGGGTCCGATCGTTGTTGTAACTGGCCTGTTCACCAGATGGTTCGGTTACCCACAGATCCATGTCCGTCATGTCGGCGTCCCAGGTCAGAATGATCCGCACGTCGACGTCAAGTAATTTGATCAGGCGACGATCCACCGTGGGTATCGTCACTCCCGCTCGTTTGGCTCGAGCCAGCACACGATTCAACTCCATCAAGGCGATGACTTCAATCTCTTGAAAGCGATCCCAGTCGCCAAGTACGACCCGATTGAGGAGTTCACTGGCGCTCTCAAAATCTTCGAGCTGATCCAGAACCAGGGCCAAGTCACGATAGGACTGCGGTTCTTCGGGACGCATCTTCAGGACCTGCTCAAAGAGCAAACTCGCTAGTTCAAGTTCTCCGGTTTGGGCCAGGCGGTGCGCTGCCACGCGATACAGAGCAGGGTTCTCCAGTTCCAATTCGACGATGTTTGAAAGCACTTGCAGGGCAATAGCAGGCTGACCGCACTGTTGAAAGAAGTTCGCGCAGTCCAAAAAGAATGCCGGTGACTCAGAAAACTTCAAGCGTTGTTCCAAGTAGGTGCGGTATCGGTCACCCTCCGAAACAGTCTTCAGGGCCGTGAGGTAAGGTGTGTCTGGGTTCCATGGTTTGACCTTGATCCTTGGGGCATCATTGTTTCCTGCTTGTTGTGCGTCGTCTTGCAGTTTCGAGTGACCGCCGTCGAACGAGTCAGACATTTGGTCCTCGGTTTTCATCTGCTCGAAAGACTCCAGTGGGGGGACTGGCGGTGAGTCACTGTCAGGGTCTGCGTCTACCCCGAGCTCTTGTGAGCCTCTGGCTCCACTCCCACCAAGTCCACCTGCTGAACCGAAAAATGGTCCTTCGGTCTGGGTGGATTTGACTTTTAAGTTTTTAGGATATTTGAAATCGCGTTTCCACCATGCGATACGCTGGTTCCACATGGCAAGCACCTGAGCAATTTTTTCTTGTTTGTAGATTTTCTGCTGATGCTCTTCTTCCTGAATGCGAGTCATGTACTCGTTGCGGAGATTGGGAAGCGTTGTTGGTGGTTCGATTTTGTATTCCAGGTACTGATCTAGGCTCTCCAGAACCATAAGAGAAGTTCCTGGAGTCACGAGTCCGTGTTGTCTGCCAATCGCTATCAACGCATCCTCATTTCGCAGGGGTGCCATCATGAGTTCGCTGATCTGCTTTTGTGCCCACAGAGTCTTCAGGAGACCGCTGTCTGATGCTTCTTCGCGTCGGATGACAAAATCTTCGCTGGAGTTTTTTCCTCCGGGGATGCCGTAATGAATACGAATGGTTGCTTCTGTTGAATTCAGGCGTCCTGCCAATAAAAAGTCTCCGGAGATGGGTTGGGGGACCGAGGGAAAAATTCCATCAATGTCGCCCGCCAGAATTTCCGTTTTGAGATACGAAAAAGGTGCTTGCCCAATCGCTTTTGCAGCCTCGCTGACTTCACGAGTGCTCAAATTGAAGTAGTCGCCCCCGCTGCGTTGCGAGAGAAAGCGTAGGAACGCATGATTGGTACTCGTGTTGCTGCCAATGCAATAGACGGGAGCTCCAAAAGACTTGGGAGTTTCTTTTCCAAAATTTGACAATCCGTCACTGCAAAGCACGTAAAGGTCGGGTTCACTTTCCAACGGTTCCAAGGCTCCGATTTGTGTTCCCCCGTCGTAGGACACTTCTCGAAGTGCTGTTAGCAACTTTGATACTTTTCCCGACTTGACTTCAAAAGTTCGGACTTTGTTCATTCGGTTACGAAATAGAACAAGATCGACGGTGACGTTTTCAACACGTTTGCAATATTGTTTGATCAATGAAATTTCAGCGGAACGGTCTGTTTGGCCCATCGAACCACTTGCGTCCCAGTACAGGGCAATCCGTTGCGGTGTTTTTACTTCCTTGATTTCGTTGGCTTTCAGATTCGTCAGGCGTGTCGAGAAGTAAAACGTCTTGTTCTTATCCCGGTCAACTTGAACGGCACTACTTTGGATGTCGGGAACAGCGACCAGCAAATCTGTGGTGATCGCTTGGTTTTTCAATGTGGTTTTTGCAACAAAATTGTTTTCCCATTTGTCAAATCTGAAGTTTGCCAATTGCCCCGCATCTAGTTTGGGTTGAGTTGTCGGCTTGATGACTTCAATTCTCAAACTGAATTTTCCTACCTTGTTCCGAAAATTTAGTGGCAATTGATAGTTAAATGCTTTGCTGTCCCGAACGAGTGGCGTGACGTACCGAACCATCACTGTTCTTGTTCCCCTTGACGGAATTGGGAACACACGGGTCTTGAAGTTGTTTCCCTTGACCCATTCAACGAGACCGGGGTCGATTCCCTTGCGTGTTTCAATTTCGAATACACGCCGTGCCTTGTCTTTGGGAACCACAACGCCGTCGACCATTCTTCCCTCGATATCCAGAGCGTATCCGCTGATGGTCGCTCCCTCGGGCAATGGGAATAACAAATCTCCGGCCATGGCACGTGGCTGTGGATTGTAGAAAGTCATCGTCATCCGAGTTTCCGCAATGTGCCCTCGTATACGAATCTGGGTGTCGACCTCGGATATCTGCAGAGGCGTGGAGCGATCCTCTTCAAGGACCATCAAGGCAGGTGGTGGCGAGGGACGCTGCTGTGGGGGCAGTTGTTGTGCGTGGGCGGCGTGGGAAGTGATTGCAGCAATGGTCAGCACGAAAAAAAACGGTCGATTTAGCATCCAGTGAATGGAGGGAATGCTGTGTGTGTGCATCGCAAATCACCAAAGGTTAAAAAGAAAAGATGTTTTTGAACGGCCGCCGCTCTGCCTACGGTAACGAGGTTCACTCTGTGTTCTTAGGGAATTGATTGTAATCTTAGGCGAAACCTTCGTTGGCACTTTGATGTCGAATCAGCGGTCGAAGATTAAGCGAATGGGGGAAATGAACCATCTGATAATTGTTTGGTTGAAAGCAGGCAGGGGGGGGATCGGCTAAGGTGTTGCTTGCATCCAAGTACGTTTACACCCTGAGATTGCCATGAAATCTTTCATTTTTACTGTGTTGTTCACCATGTCAGCGCACGCTTTGGCACAGACCGCTACCGATCAGAACGCTTCAAACCAGGCTACCGCTTACGTTGGGACGTACTCGCAAGGTGATTCCAGTAGCCGTGGTGTCTATGCGATTTCGATGGATGGCTCTGGGTTTCAAAGTCAGCCTGTTTTGGTGGCTGTTCTGGAAAACGCATCTTTTGTTGCCATGCATCCAAGTCGGCCGCTGCTTTACGCAGTATCTGAGATCGGTGAAAGCGGTCCAGACTCTGTCGGGATTGTGGCCTTTTCTATTGGCAAAGATGGCAAGCTGACAAAATTGAATGAGCGTTCGACTCGGGGTGCTGCGGCATGTCATGTGACGGTTGATCCAACTGGACGCTGTGTTGGCGTAGCTAATTACACCGGTGGCAGTTGCGTTCTTTATCCGATTCTCGAAGACGGATCACTGGGGAAAGCTGGTTCATTCATTCAGCATGTCGGTAACAGCGGGGTCAACGCAGGGAGGCAGGAAGCACCACATGCCCATTCCATCAATTTCAATCAAGATGGAACGCAGGCATTTGTGGCAGATCTTGGGAAGGATCAGATTCTGCTTTACGATGTCGACCCGGCAACAGGAAAGATGAAGCCCTCGAAGCAGGCATTTCTGCAAATGCCACCCGGTGGAGGTCCTAGGCATTTCTGTTTCCACCCCGACTTCGATATTGCCTTTTCGAACCTTGAGTTGACATCACAGGTTGCTCTGTTGCACTACGATCGTGAACAGCGAACGTTGGCACTTGGGAAAGTGCTGGGCACTATTCCCGAGTCGGCGAAGGCAAAGGGAAATAGCACCGCAGAGTGTTTGGTTCATCCGTCAGGCAAGTTTTTGTATGTGTCGAATCGTGGACACAATTCCATTGCTGCTTTCGCGGTGGATATTGCAGCCAAGACCTTTCGCTCACTGGGCAATGCGCCCAGCGAGGGCGAAATCCCCCGAGGTTTTGGAATCACGAATGATGGTAAATGGCTGGTGCTTGGGAACCAGAAAACAGGCAATGTTGTCGCTCTGTCAATTGATCAGGAAACGGGCAAGCTGACTCCCGTGGGGCCGAAGTTACCACTCGATGCGGCCGTCAACGTGCGGTTTGATTCCAAGTGAATCGTTAGCACGCAAACAGTAGAGGATCGAGTGCAAGCTTGTCCCTGAGATTGCCGCGACCGGCGGGCGGTGTGCCCAGCGGCAACCTCAGTTGTGAACCTGCTGCTGGTAACTGTGATGAGTCGCGTTGCTTGCGTTAATCACAGTGGGTGCACTTTCTTGATGGCATGTTCGCCCTCGTCACGCTTGTGTGTTTGCAGCGACGCGGGGTTGAACAAACGGTTGCCCCGTCATGGATAAGTAGGTGATCACGAGCAGCAGCATGCAGAATGGGCTTGTTGCGATCCAGCCCAGACAGAATGCTAAAACACCAAGGGTTCCCAAGCCAAAAATGCACAGGCCCAAGACAAAAATGGAAAGCCGGTTTCCCCTTGCATGAACCTGGGCTAAGCCAAATGCTTCCATGACGCCACAGTTGCGATCTACGATGAAGTAGGTGTAATTCCAGTACGTCAAAGCTATGTAAATTCCGGGAACGATGAGTAAGATAAGTCCCACCATGAGCATGATGCCGAACAGCACTGTCGCAAGGATGGTCCGAAGCAAGAATGGGCCAGATTGCAGTAGAAGGCCAAGGTCGGGTTGTTGATTTCTTGAGATTTGGAGCATGATCCTGATTGCTCCGATTGTGAACCAAAGACTCACCGCCTGGTTTACTACGTTTTCAAATATGCCAAGTCCAATCGTTGTTGCGGTTACTGCATCGGGCTGGTTTACTTCTCCAGTGATTGCCATCACAACAAGTCGGAGAACGAGGAGTCCCATCGACGTAATGAATGCAGCAGCCATCATGAGCATGAAGACACCGATCAGGATGCCAAAGTGAACTTTGAACAGTTCCCAGGTAGCCTTGAATGTCCAGCCAATGTCAATCTGTTGAACCGTGAGTTCGCCGCTCGGGGCGAGTGAAGAAGAACCTTGGGCGTCCATCGCCGAAGTGGGCGCGAACGGGTTCACGGATTGATCTGTCTCATACGGGTTGGGGGCAGGTGTTGATGCAGTAGGTACTTCTACAACTGCTGAACATGCCGGGCATTTCGCCTGTTGCCCTTCGCTGCCGTCAGGGACTTCCAGTGTGTTGTTGCATTCAACGCATGCGAATTGTATCGACATTGTTCTTTCTTGGCCTTGTGCGAAGTGATTGTTCTTTATGTAACTTTTATTGGAACTGAAAGCTGCGGCTGCATAGGTTTGCAATGGCTTGTTTTTGCGGCGATGTTGGCGCGCAACTTGGGTAGATCATGTCGGAATAGATAAAGATTATGCAGAGTTCATGCCGTGTAGTGCAATTACATAACACCCCTTCGGAGCATATTTGTCAAAATCGTCTTGCGACTAGGTTAGTTGGGTTGGGGAGCACCCTGCTGGGGGAACCAAGGCGTTGGTTTCGAGCCTTGAACGTGTTGTAGGTCGCGTGGATCGACACCATCGTCAGGGGGTATTTCTTTGTCCAGATGACTGATTCTGTGTCCCGTTTCTCGTTAATGGGCCTGATTGCCCGTACCAGATCAGGTTTGCGCGAAGGATAGCCCCTGATTACTTCGGTCAGTTACAACCTTGTAGAATGGGGGTAACGACATCGACTTGCCCGCGCCCTTGCCCCGAGAAAACCATGCGTCCGTGCCTGCTGAATCTGGCCTTTCTTTCAATCTCCACGGTTTCTGCATTTTCGCTGCAGGGAACGGTAGCGAACGCTGAATACAGTGTGGCCCCAATCACACCGGCTCAGGCAACTGAGTATGACCTCGATACTGACTTCTATTCAAAAGTGACGGAAGCTGAGGGCATTCTGATTGCAACATCATCGCGGGTGTCGGACCTTGCTCATCTTGAAGCTGCCTATCAGTTTGGCATGATCATGCAACGGATCAGCCCAGCGATTGCTCAGCGGATTCGCGAGAAGAAAGTGCTTTGCATTCTTATAGGACATGATGAACTGACATCCCAATTGCCGCAGTTCAAATCGAACAAGACCGGGAAAGAGCTTGACTTTTATAATTGGCGAAGCCGTGGGTTCCTGACTCAAAAAAACAATCGTTCAACGGTTGTTTTTGCAGAAGAAGATGTTTTGGAATTTGAAGGTGGGATGCAATTGGAAAGCATCCTGATTCATGAATTTGGTCATGTGGTTCATGGAGCTGGTTTTGATTCAACCTTGCAGGACCGTTTGACTGAGTGCTTCGAGCTCGCAAAGAAAAATGGGATTTGGAAAGACGGTCGTGCCGCTCAAAGGTTTCGAAGAGTCAAAAGCGAAACGCCTGTCAATCTGTTTGACGCACTTGTCAAAGCCTTTCCTGATCAATCACCCGTGTTGATCAAGTGTTGTCTTGACGGGGGAGATGTTTTGGTCAATGGGGAACCAGTCACTGCAGACTCAAAGGTGACTTGTGATGACAAAGTGCTAATCGTGTTCGGTGGTCCCAAAGAGTGTTACGCCTCCAAGAATAGAGCAGAGTATTGGGCCGAGGGATTTCAATGTTGGTATGACACCAACCGAACCATGGATCACGACCACAATCACATCAAAACACGGGAGCAGTTAAAGGCCTACGACCCACCTCTTGCTCAACTTTGCCATGAAGTGCTCGGAGAAGACGGGTGGCGGTTTGTTTCGCCTCGCGAGCGTGCTGGAAAAGGGCACTTAAAGGCCTTCGTTCCAGCAAAGTCTCCCGTGGTTGTCGATCCTGTGCACATCGAAAATGCGGCACTCGATTACTACGATGAGTACTGGCACGAGTTTTGGCAAAGACTTTCCGCAAAGCATGCCGACCAACTGACCGCACATCCTGTGTCCGAGAGCCCACTGTGGCTGACTTATCCAGGCGGGATAGGTCCGGGGCAAGGAAAGCATGTGGTGCTGGTAGCCGCCGAACAGGAATATCGAAGCGAACAGTCGATGCCGATGCTCGCCAAAATTCTTTCCAAGCGACACGGGTTTAACTGCACTGTGTTGTTTGCAGTGAATGAAAAAAATGAAGTTGATCCCACTCAGAAAATTCGCTGGGAAGACAAAACTGTCCAGCACCAGATTCCGGGGTTGGAACATCTAGCGAACGCAGATCTGTTGATTCTGTTCAGTCGTTTGATCACATTGCCCGACGACCAGATCAAACATGTGATTGACTATCTTGAATCGGGCAAGCCATTGATCGGAATTCGCACGGCGAATCATGGCTTCCTTGAGAATTTTCCTTATGAAGTTGCGGGTCGTAAAGTTCGTTTTGGCGATGATGTGCTGGGGGGATCATTTCGAGGACATCACGGAAATTGGCATGCCGATTCGACGCGTGGATTGATCATCGAAAAGAACAAGCAGCATCCAATCTTGATTGGGGTTGAGGATGTTTGGGGCCCATCAGACGTCTATCGAACCTATCCAGAGGGAAAGACGCTCGGAGGCGATTGCACCGCTTTGCTTGAAGGGCAGCCCTTGATGGGGAGGAGCCATGATGACGAAGTGAATACAAAAAAGATTCCCCTGCCAATTGCATGGACCAAAACATGGACGGGGAATTCGGGAGAAAAAGCCCGCGTGTTTCATGTCACCATGGGAAGTGCCAAGGATTATCAAAGTGCTGGATTGCGCAGACTCACCACAAATGCGGTTTACTGGGGACTTGGGATGGAAAAACAGATCGATTCCAAAAGCAGTGTCGATTACCTCGACGAATACAATCCGCTCGCAAGTGGTTTTAATTACAAGAAGTTGGGTGTTGAACCGAAGAAACCTTCAGAATACCGATAATTGCGGCTCTTTTCTCGTCGGTCCTCACCGTTGCGGTCTGGTCGATTAGGATAAGAGTCCTTCCTGATGATTCTCCCACCTGCCAGAGATGGTTTTTGTGACCATTTCATTATCCATGATGAGTCTTTACCTCACTGTTTCCATTGCAATTTTTCATGACTGGCGCAGGCATTTCAGTCTGAATGAGGTCTTGCTTGCGATGATGTTGGCTGCACTTGGTCAGTCACTGGCGTTGGGTGCTGATGACATTGGTGTTTCGTCGCCCGCGTCCGATGAGGTGTTGACACGCTTTGTCGGTAAGTGGTGTGTCGATTGTCATGGTCCTGACACCCAAGAAAGTGGCCTCCGGTTTGATGATTTGTCTCGGCGATGGGATGACCCAAAAGCAGCCGCGCAGTGGCGACAAATTGGGGAGCAAGTACTGTTCCGTGAAATGCCACCCGAGGGGAGTGATGCACCCGAAGCAGGCGAGCGTGAGCGGTTTATCGAAAGTATTGAGGCTCGGTTGCAACCGCACGGCCATGGGTTCGGGTTGGCAGACAAAATGCTTTTGCCAGAGTTTGGAAACCTGCTCGATCACGATACGCTGTTCAGCGGTCAAGTAACGGAAAAACCTTACACCTCTGCTCGGCTTTGGAGACAGCGCCCAGAAATTTACAGACGCATGTGGGGGCCGCATTACGGACAACAGCATTGGATATCTGTCAAGATTGGCGGTGGCAACCAAGCGACCGCACGCAATCGGGTTCAGCATGGTCCGCACAAGGGCAAAGCCATTTCGAAACGCTACTTCGCAAATGAAAAATTTGCCAATCCGTTCTTCGAGTATGTGCATCAAGCTTCGGGGATCACGGATTATGCTTCGATCATGGCCGACCAGGCATCGTTGGAAGCCCTGCTTACCAACGCAGAATCCATGGCTGAAATTTTGACATTGGGACTACCTGTCACGATCGTGACTGAGGTCAAGAATAAAGACAGTCGGCACGGCAATAACCACGGCAGCTTTGTGGGTGGTGTTGAAACGATCAGCCACGAAAGACGAGGCAAAATACCAATTGCCTTTCATCGCATCATGGAAACCAAGGGGAATGTAAGCGAAGCAGACTTTCACGCGGCATTGCAGGTTGCATTCAATTTGTTTTTGCGACGTGAACCAAGTCCCCAGAATGTGAAGCATTATTGGGAAAACGTTTTCCTGAAAAATGCAGAATTGGGGAACACGACCGCTTTGCAAGCGATGCTGATCTATATCGCGATCTCGCCTGAATTTGTCTATCGCATGGAGACCGGGATCAGTGAGCCAGAAGAAGATGGGAGACGCTTTCTATCGCCCCATGAATTGGTCGGTGCGATTCACTATGCATTCCACAATACCCCAGCGTTTGGCGTCAATGATTTTGAAGCCATCGAGAAGTATACGAAGAATAGCGATCCATTAGTGAAGAATGCACTCACTCAGGAACAGGTGCGGCGTCATGTGACGCATGGTTGGCTGGTTGAGCGAATGAAAGCAGGCGAACTGCAAAGTCGTGAACATGTAGAAGAAGTTGTCAGGCAGATATTGGGCTCGCGTTCACGTAATTTGAATCCTAATCACAATTCAGACATCAACTCGGTAACCAACCCGCGGGTCTTACAGTTCTTTCGTGAATTCTTCGGTTACCACAAAGCGCAAACGGTTTTCAAAGACGTCGAGAAATTCGCAGGGCAGGAGAACTTTCAGCACTACCACAGCCATACGCCGGTTCGGCTGATGTATGACACGGATGCGTTGATTCTGCATATCTTGGAACAAGATCGGGAAGTGTTGCAGCAGCTGTTGACGACCAATGAAGTTTTCGTCAGTTATTGGAATGGATCGAATCCCCAAGACCAGATTAAGCGGGCTGGTGGCCGTGAAAAGTACATCGCCAAGCATGACGCGCAGAGTTACAACTTCGATCCATTTGAGTACGCGACTACCGGCAAAGTTGCGATCGCGGCACCTGCTGAGCAACGTTGTGGCATTCTGACTCAACCAAGTTGGCTAGTCGCGCATAGTGGGAACTTCGATAATGATCCGGTTCGGCGTGGAAAATGGATTCGTGAAAAATTACTCGCGGGAACGGTGCTCGATGTTCCCATCACAGTTGATGCTCAAGTTCCTGATGATGACACGAAGACTTTGCGTGAGCGATTCAGCGTGGTTAGAAACGATTACTGTTGGCGATGTCATCGCAAAATGAATCCCTTGGGAATGCCGTTCGAGGCGTACAACCATGTGGGAAGATTTCGTGAATCCGAAAAAGGTAAGCCGGTCGATACCAGTGGGACAATTCAGTTTGCTGGTGAAGAACAGCTCAACGGTGATCTGTCCAATGTGCGTGAAATGATGGAGCGTTTAGCTGATTCACCACGAGTAAGACAGTCGTTTTTGCGGCACATGTTCCGGTATTGGATGGGACGCAACGAATCCCTACGCGATTCTCAAACGCTCGTGGCAATGGATCGAACCTACGTGGATAGTGGTGGGAGTTTCAAGGAAACGCTTGTAACCCTTTTGACTTCTGATTCTTTTCTGTACCGAAAATGATGTTGAATTGTTTTTGTCACGATCGATGTTTGTGGAAACTGCTGACGCTGCTGTTGGTGGTTGGTGCGGTCGTTCTGCCTGTTGCCAAGGCTGAGGAACTAACGCTGGACACAGTTCATCTGTGGTTGAAGGAAAACGATACGAAAATTCGCGATGATGATTTGAAGCTAGTTGCTTCTGTCGCAGATCTGACAGAGTTGGATCTGACTGGCTGTGGCAATATTACGGATAGCGGAGTCGCACACCTGCTGTCGCTTTCGAAATTGAAAACATTGAATCTGTCTTCCTGTAGGCGGCTGACTCCCAATGTTTTTGAAACGTTGCATCAGATGAAATCACTTGAGGAGTTTTCTGCTGATCAAGTGGGGTGGGTCAACGATGTGACGCCACTTGGTAAGCTTCCCCGGTTGACGTCCTTAAGCCTTGCACGAAACACCTCGTTTCGGGGCAAGGGGCTGAGTGAATTGTCGCGTTTGACTCGGCTGGATCTGTCCTGTGGACGCGGGCAATTTGGGGATGACGGCATGGCGCAAATCAAGGGTTTGACCATGTTGCAGTCACTCGATCTCGATGGTCAGGACACGATCACGGATGAGGGGGTCAGGCATCTCTCCGGGCTCACGGAATTGCACACCCTTGAAATGTACGGTTGCCATCGGATTACAGATGATGGTTTTAATCCAGTTTTCAGTAGCCTCAAGAAGTTGCGAAAGCTAAGTATCGCTTTTTGTTGGTGGCATGAAGGCAAAGAGTTGCAGTTGCCTGCAGGGATCCGCGACCTTGATTTGCACGAGTCAAAGCGTCTGGTTGACGAGACCTTGGTGCGATTGCCAGAAAAACGGTCCTTGAGATCATTGAACCTGTTCCAGTGTCTTGTTCTTACTGATTCGGGGGTCGAATCATTGAAGAATTTGCCGGAGCTTGAATCTTTGAACCTAGGTTCCATCCGGGCTCTATCAGATAGCAGTCTGAAAGCTTTGGCTGCAGACACTGGAATTGTCAAATTGAATGTATCAGATAATGACAACTTCACTGATCGTGGTTTGGCTCATCTTTCGGATTTGAAATTGCTGCGTGACATTGATCTTTGGCACTGTTCACAAATTACAGGTGCGGGTCTGCAGGCATTTAGAAACGTATCTGCGTTAGGTAGACTGAATCTTGCGGATTGTCCACAGATCGATGATCGGGGGCTAGAAGAACTGCAACGCCACACACAGTTGGTATACCTGTATCTCGATAATTGTAGCGAAGTGACGGACAATGGCTTGCAGTCACTGATGGGGATGGAGCAGCTAGAAGAACTCACCTTGTCGGGTTGCGAGAAGCTGACCGACAAGGGTCTTGAATGTCTGCGAACGGTTCGATCGCTCAAGTACTTAGCTCTCGAGAATTGTCCAGGTTTGACTTCGGCAGGGATTGCCAAGCTGCAGCGAGAATTACCCGATTGCATCATTTTTAAATAACAAATAGTTCAACATTGGTCCGAAGCATGAAATCCCGACGATCCATCCTTCAAAGCTTGTCACTTGGCGCGAGTGGTTTGGCTCTGGCTCCGTTTTTAAATCGCTACGCTTGCAGCGAGGAGGTCAGTGCTCAGGCTCAAACGCCCAAGCGATTTTTGTTTGTCGTGAAATCCAGCGGACTGCAGGCAGAATTCATCAACCCAGAGGGACTTCAGCACGGTGGTGACAGCATCGTGGATCAACCGCTTGCTGACCACAAGTTGGCTGAGGGAATGGAATCGTTGGAGCCCTTCCGAAACCAATTGACCATTTTGCAGGGGCTCAGCGGGCGGATGTGTAATCCGGGGCACTCTTCGCATTATGGTGCATTGGGAGCGTACAAGGCTGGTGCGCACAGCCAACCAGCAGACGCAACCATTGATGGATACCTGTCACGGAAACTACCTTCCGTTTTTAATCATGTGGGATTGAAAATGGGGGATGGAAGTCAGGGTACAGCGTATCCTTCGATCAGCGCACAGGGAAAAAATCGGCAACTGCCTTTCCAGTGCAATCCGGAGTTGGCATTCCAGAATCTTTTTGGCAGCATTGCGGCAGGCGGAGACATCAAGAAAAATTATTTGCGAACCGGCAATGTGTTGGACACGATGTCAGAGGACATTCGCAAATTGCAGAAGCAGTTGCCGCAGCAGGGTCGTGAGAAACTGGATCACTACCTTGGCGGTTTCGATGCATTGCGTGATCGAAGGCTCAAACTGGTCGGGATGCAGGATGTTCTGAAACGTCATGCGCCAGAGGTGAGTGATAAGTACACGTCGAAATTCAGCACTGATCACTTGGAAGCGCACTTTGATATGGCCACGTCGGCGATGATCACGGGGATCACCAACGTGGTAACGATCCATACGTGTGATCTCAATTCTTCGTATCAGGGATTGGGCATCACGCCCAAAGTGCATTCTGTGGGACATGGAGCCAGCAGCGGCAGTATGTCATCCCAGGAATGTCGTAATCTGATTCGTAAATTCCACTTCAATCTGATTTCAGAGGTAGCACGGAAACTCGAAGCTATTCCTGAAGATGATGGGACCATGCTCGACAATACTGTGATCGTTTATGTCAGCGATAACTCCGACAAGCATCACTCCACGGCGACTGAGTGGCCCATGGTGGTGCTTGGCAATATGGCGGGGCGACTCAAGTCGCACGGACGTTACCTGGCTTACCCGTCTTACGGAAAGGCAACTCATCATCATACGATCGGGAATTGGTTGACCACGCTGTGTCACATTGCCGGTGCACCGGTCGACCATTTCGGTCAGCCAGACTTTGCCATCGGTAAAGAGAAAGACCAGGTGGGGCCACTGTCTGAGTTGCTAGGCTCAGTTTAAACGCCGATTTTCTTGACGGACCCAATGTTTTCCGTTCTTCGTGTAGCGAGTTACGCCTGCTTCTGAAATTTCATACATCCGGTCAAAATCATCCGCATCCGTAAGTTGTCGAAGATCGGGATGTTCGAAGACCATGAATTTGCAAGTTGGTGCAGCAAGGACTGGCACAGCGATGTTCTTGTTGCTGATGGGCGGGCATTTCGTTGAAAGCGGTGCGACAAGCTGACTGTCACGCCAGTCCTCTGCAATTGCTTCGGGCGTCTGAATGAAAGATTCAAGACGAACATGGTTTCGGTCATGCGAAAAAGCAGTCACCTGATCGGCCCAGTCCTCGTTGTATTTCAGGCCGAGGATGTATTTTGCCAGATTAAAATCGGCATTCACGATAAAGACGCTGAAGCCATTGATTTCACGTTTGATCTGGTTGCCCGTTTTAACGGCGATGTCGCCAAATTCACCCTTCTTGTAAATGATCTCGTTTTTGATCTCAATGCGTTTGTGAACATCTTCTCGAAGTTCATCATAAACTTGCCGGAGTCGTTGTTTAAACGCGACCGGCATGTTGCGAAATTCCAGTTTTGAAAAACCGGCATGTCCACAAAGTGAGTCTTCCAAGAACTTGGGACGGTCATACTTGAAAATCGGACTCTTCTCTTTATCGATTTGAGTAAGGGTGTCCTCAGTCAGTACGGTGTGGAAGAAGGCATCACCCGGTAGAAAAAAAGTGTTGTGCGCAGCTACTGAACGTTCCCATGCGAGGCAAATCAAAAGCAATGTCCCGAGATAAGAGATCTTCATCGTAAAGTTTCCCAGTCGCATGGAAGTGCAGGATCAGTTGAGTTGGATTTAGCCCTAGCAGCAGTTGTCCAACAATCACGGTGGTTCTCTGGTCTATTTTGCCAGATCGTGACACGGAATGCCAGATTTCAGTCTCAGATTGAAGGGCCGGATAATGTGAAAGTCAAATCTCATTGTGATGAGGACAGCGAAGCAGTTCAGTTGGCGTTGGATCGAACGTTGGCCTGTTATGCGATCCAAAAATGACGATTCGCCAGTGCTGTTTTACTGCCGTTTTTGTGTGACTGCGATCAAATACGGATGCCACTGTGGGTACCACATTTGACGTTTTTCTGCAAAAGCTGCGTTCATTCGTAGGAATTGTCAGGCAGACGCAATCGCTGGCGGTGAATTCGTTGGGTTCCGCTATTTGGAATTAATTCTTCCTTTGTGGCAGACGCCGCTCTATCGGCTAAACTGTTATCCAGTCTGGCCAAGCGTTTACCGCAGGGGTTTTCGCCCACCGAATAGTGAAATGGTTCGTTGCCAGACAACGCTGGTTTCGGTATTGATTAGAACCATGATCACCGATTTTTTGGCATTGTGTGGAGGGATTTATGAATTTTACAAGAAGGAAATTTCTGAAGGCAAAAAGCGCGGTCCTGACGTTGCCTTTCCTGCCCTCGCTTGCCAGTGGTGATGACGAGGCATCAGCGGGTAGTTTGGTTGGCGATCCCAGCCAGCCCAGTAAGAAGTTGGTCATCATGTACGTGCCCAATGGGCTCGTTCGGCGTTGCTTTTTCCCTGGCGAGGAAGAAGCTGAACTGCCGGGTTTTGTTGGTGGTTTCAATGCAGACAAAACCAAAGATGAACTCCGGAAAAAGAATGCACCTGGGATTTATCCCCTCGAGTTGACCTCGACGATGCAGCCTTTGGCCGAACATATTAATGATGTCACGTTGATTACTGGTCTTGACCGCACGTTCAAGAATGGACAGGACGTTCATGCCCAAGGTGCGTCGTGTTACCTGACCAGTTTGTCACCTGAACAGGCTGCTACGGCTGGAATCAGACACCCGAATGGGCGCAGCCTCGATCAGGTAATCGGCGATCATGTCGGACGCGGCACTGCGTTCAAAACACTGGAAATCAGTTGCAATGGATTCAAGGCAGGAAAGGAATCGATTTATTTCGATAATATTTCGTGGTATGGGCCAGACAAAATTGCACCTTCCATCAAAGATCCAAAAAAATTGTACGACCGCTTGTTCATGGCTGATGGATACCGTCGGCACATGATGGACGTGACGGACCTTGTTCTCGCTGATGCCAAGTCGCTGTCCAGAAAACTTGGTCGTCGTGATCGTGAAACGATGGGTGAATTCATGGAAATGATTCGGGACGTTGAAATCCGAATCAAGAAAATGCAAAAGTTGATTTCGGACGCTGACATCGAAATCCCGAAAGACGAAGTTTTGCCCCGTGGTGAGTACATCCGATTGCAGGCTGATCTGATGTTGTTGGCGTTGCAAATGGGGATCACCAACGTCTGCACTTTCATGGTTGGACCCGAGCGGTGGGACGCATCGCTGTTGTACGAAGGAGTTTTTTCTGATCCGGTACAACACCACAACATGACGCATAATCAAAAGGGAGATGGCTACAAGGAATTGCAGAAGATCGATGTTTTTCACATGCAGCAGTATGCGTACCTGATCTCACGTATGAAGACGCTCAAAGACAGCGATGGTTCCAGTTTGCTAGATAATTCGATCGTCACCTATGGTGCAGGTCTTGGAGACGGCGCCACACACCAATATTACGATCTGCCGTTGATTGTGGCCGGCAACTCACAAGGCCAAGTCAAGCAAGGCCGGTTCATCCGGTCGCCAAGTGGTACGTTGAACTCAAATATGTGGCTCACGATTGCAAATCTGATGGGCTTGGAGCTTGACAACTTTGCAGACAGTACCGGTGTTATCTCAGACTTGTGGACGTGAACTGCATAAACATGAAATCCAAATTTGAAATGTCACGTTGCATTGGGTGGTCGCTGCGATTCGATTTTCCATTGTTGTTGGTAGCGTTTGTGTTCGCGCATGGTTCTGGTTTTGTATTGGCGGGGCAGTTTGAGACCTTTCTTCAACCTTTAGTCGCGGATCACTGCGTGCATTGTCATGAGGGAAGCGAAGCAAATGGTGGTATGGATTTCGAAGCGATCGGCAGTCGTGCAGATCTGATTGCCAATCCCAAAATGATATTGGCAATGCTGAAAGCGCTTGACTCCTATGACATGCCGCCACAAGACGAACCTGAGCTGGCGGAGCCTGTGCGTCAGAACGCGGTGGTCACCTTGAAATCATTGTTGCGTGAAGCAACAGCTGCGGCTCCGGTTCCAGAAATTCCAATGCGGCGTCTGAATCGATTTCAGTACAACAATGCAGTGAAGGATCTGTTCGACTTGAAGATGGACGTTTTTCATCTGCCGGAAAAACTGATGAGTCGTGATCAGAATTATGTGGCAACAGGTAAGCTGGCAATGCCGGCCAAGGTGAGGGTGAGCAGTAAGGCACTTAAAAAATCTGGAGGAATGATGGCAGTGAATGCCTTTCCAAAAGATCTGCGTGCTTCTCATGGTTTTGATAATCAGGCCAATCAGTTAACGCTTTCGCCACTTTTGTTGGACGCATTCTTGCGGTTGAGTGTATCAATCACTGAAAGCCCTGATTTCAACGAGAAGACGGTTGGTAGCTGGAACGATTTTTTTGCGGATCCGGTTGATTCAGCAGATCTGAAGACAGAGATACAGAAACGATTGCATTCCTTTTTAAGGATCGCGTTCCGTGGTCCCGTGGAAGAGCGGACTCTGGCCCGTTACCGGGACTACACGCTTGCCAATATCGAAACGGGTTTGTCATTTACTCAAAGCATGAAGAAGGTTGCTGCCGCAGCTTTGTCATCGCCTCTTTTTCTCTACCGGGCAGATACTGGTCAGTCATCTGACGCAGAGGTTGAATTGGCATCGCGGCTTTCCTTCTTTTTGTGGGGAAGTGGTCCTGATGATTCTTTGATGACGCTGGCCGAGCAGGGGAAACTATCGCGTCCTGAGGTGCTTGCCGTAGTTGTGGATCGCATGATGTCCGATCCGAAGATTGAACGTTTTCTGGATTCGTTTCCTGCACAGTGGATGCAGCTTGAGAATGTGTTGGCTGCGACGCCAGATCCTCGGCAATACCGCCTGTTCAGTCTCGATCAACAGAATCCAGCCAGCCTGCAAATGTTGCTGGAGCCGTTGTTGCTGTTTGACATGGTTTTCCTTGAAAACCGCTCGTTGGCTGAACTGTTGTTGCCTGAGTCAGCGTACCGCAGTGAATTTTTAAATTTCTGGTATACCTCTGACTTGAAGCCTCCCCGATTGGACCGTGAGGAAGTTGATGAGTTCAATCGCAAGAATGAACAGCGGCGTAATGAACTGGCTCAACGCGTGATGGATTTGCGGAAGCAGAAAGAGGCTCTGGTTGCTCCCGTGCGTGAACGCTTGCTTGAAAAGCGGCGGAAAGATTTGGATTCCCAACCGCCGCTGGACCTCAAGCCATTTGCTGCATGGGAATTTGATGGAGACTTGAAAAGCTCGGTCAACGACTTGGATCTGACATCGCACGGAGATGTGCGTTTTGAGAATGGGTTGGTTGTGCTGGATCGTGCTTATCTTCAAAGTCCCGGTTTGCCGATCGAACTGAAGACCAAGAGTCTCGAGGTTTCATTTCGCTTGCATGATGTCAATCAACAGGGCGGTGGGGTGATGGGGATACAGGGGCCTGGCGACTTCTTTGATACGATCGTGCTAGGGGAACGGAAACGTAAGCATTGGATCTCTGGAAGTAACGGGTTCAGTAGGACAGAAGATTTTCCGGAATCAACCGAAGAGACGGAGACAGAAAAGTTATTGCATCTGGTGATGGTTTATCAGGAAGACGGTAGCACGCAGCTCTATCGTAACGGTGAACCCTATGGTGGATCTTTCAACAAAGGGCTGGCTACTTTTCCAAAGGAGAAAACATCTGTCATTTTTGGCTTGCGGCACCTGCCCGCTGGAGGAAACAAATATCTCTCAATCAGTATTGATCAGGCTCGCTTGTATGATCGTGAGCTGAAAGCTGAGGAAGTCTCTGCGGCATTCAGCGGGAACAACCTGTTTGTTTCTGATCAGGATATCCGTATGGCGATGAGTGAGTTGCAAAACCAACAGTTTGATCGGCTGACAGAAGAGATCCAAACCAATGATCTGGCTTTGGAAAAAGTGCCCGGACCCATTGATCCAGGGAAACGGCAGCAGGATTTGAATCGTGAATTTGATGAGCAAGTCAAGCGAATGTTGCGATCGCCTGTGTTTGAGCGAGTCGCAATCGAGGATCCGAGATATGGTGGGGTGGTCACCAACGCAGCGATGATGAGTATGACATCAGGCCCCAAACGCACGCACCCCATCGCCCGTGGAGCTTGGGTCATCGAAGTCATTTTCAATGATCCACCTGCCCCGCCTCCGAATGATGTCCCGCCGCTCAATGAAGAACAGACCGATAAGAACTTGACGATTCGTGAGAAATTTGCGGTGCATCGTGAGAACCCTGACTGTGCCAGCTGTCATGCGCGTCTCGATCCGCTCGGGTTTGCACTCGAGAACTTTGACATCACCGGGCGTTGGCGGGACAAATACCGCAATGGGCGGCCTGTTGATGCAGCCGGTACGTTGATGACGAAGTATGCGTTTGACGATGTGGTTCGATTCAAGCAGTTGTTGCAGCAGGAACAGCAGCGATTCGCTACTGCGTTTACCGCTCACTTGTTGCGTTTCGCTCTGTCGCGTGATCTGGGGCCAGTTGATGCGGTGGCCGTCGATGCAATCGTTGGGACTGCTGAGCAAGAAGATTTTCCGCTTCGAACATTGATTCGTGAAGTGGTTTTGCACGAGAGTTTTGTGCAGGGGCCAGCGGAAAACGACACGCCGGAGTAAGAGTGTCGAGGCTATCGTGGCAATGCTCAGTGGACGGGGTAGGCGGCTTTTGGGGAGTAGGGTCTCTTGGATGCCGATGTCACCGATTGCGTTAGTAGTATGTTATACTAGTGCACGTTGTAAACCACCTCGGAGCCGTGTGACATGATCCGCTTGAGTTTTGGGAAAGCCTTCGCCAATTGCTCTGGAGTATCGCGGAGAAGTTTTCTGATGGCAGGGTCGGCTGGAATTGCCGGTCTAAGTTTGCCGGAAATTCTTGCTCAAGAAGCACTTGCAGGAACAGGCGTTCGCAAGAAGTCATTGATCGTGATTCATCTCGATGGCGGTCCACCGCAGATGGATTTGATTGACCCAAAGCCATATGCCCCCAGTGAATTACGGAGTCCGTTTGCCCCCATCAGCACCACCGTGCCAGGGCTGCAGTTGACCGAGTTGATGCCGCAATGCGCCAAGATCGCCGACAAGTTGACTTTCGTGAGGTCACTGGTCGGGTCAGATGGAAAGCATCATGCGTTCCAGTGTCAGTCGGGATATCGAGAGAAGACCCTGAAATCTATAGGAGGGCGTCCAGCTTTGGGGTGTGTGGTCAAGCATCTATTGGGGAGGCCGGAAGATGAAGTCCCAAGCTTTATCGACCTGATGCAGGGGCGTCCGCTTGTTCGTAATAGTGCTCGCCCAGGGTTTCTCGGTATCAGCTGCAAACCATTTCGCCCGGACATCTCAGGTATCTGGCAGCGGGAACTTGAGACCGGAATGATGGGTGAGTTGAAGCGATTGGGAAATGATCACAAAACCGAACTCAAACTGATACAAGATCTTCCAGTGACTCGTTTGGATGATCGCTTGGCGCTGCTGCAAAGCGTTGATCGTTTTAAACGCGATCTGGATACATCGGGGTCGATGGAAGCGATGGATCAGTTCCACCAGCAAGCCTACAAAGTTCTGACTTCGGGCGAATTTGCCAAAGCGATGGATTTCAATGCTGAGGATCCGCGGGTTGTTGCCCACTACACACCTCAAATTGCAGCCGGCGGGACGCAGTCCTATACCAGTGAGGGGCCAGATTCGCTATTGAAATTTATGTTGGCGAGACGATTGGTTGAAGCAGGCGTTCGTGTTGTCAGTGTCTCGTTGAGTGACTTCGATACGCACTCTGATAACAATAATCGAATGCGACATATTGGGCCGCTTTTTGATCATGGTTTCCATGCGTTGGTCACTGACCTCGAGTCACGAGGTATGCTTGATGATACGGTCGTGTTGGCTTGGGGAGAATTTGGGCGCACACCCAAGATGAACGAAAAAGGCGGCCGTGATCATTGGCCGAGCGCTTCCATGGGGATCATGGCGGGTGGTGGCATACCAGGGGGCCTGGTACTTGGGGCAACTGATCGGCAAGCTGGGAAAGTCACGTCCCGTCCAGTTCCCTATGCCGATGTGATTGCAACTTTGTACAAAAAGCTTGGGATCGACCCACAGGCCCTCATCCACGATCAAACCGGTCGCCCGCATGTGCTGATGTCCGATGGCGTCCCTGTGCCCGAATTGGTGTGACTGTCGCAGCTTGGTGTGACTGGGCAGCTATCGAAGGGTGACCTGCGGGGTAGCCCTCAGCAGTACGTGACAGAGGGCTTGGTGTGTTCAGTTCATCTCGAATTCAACCAGTCATCCTTAACCCAGTCATCCTTAACCCAGTCAGCGTTGCCTGTTGGATACGTGGATGATGAGTGAGATTCGCTGAGCTGATTTGATGCCATTTTCGGCCAGTCAATCAGGATGTCGGGGTTTTACGTTTCTTGCGTTTCCCGCCCTGCTTCGGCTTGTTTTTCTTCTTGTTGGGGAAGCCTGATTCTGCCCCATGTTTATGCCGTGGTTTGCCGTTTTGATGCTTACGGTGCCGACCATCTCCATTACCGGAGTTTTCCTCTCGTGCTTCCCCATCGCGAGCAATGTGCATTTGCTTTCCTGCAACGCGTGCTTTTCGCAGCGTTTGGTAAACGCCACGAGGCATTCCTTCGGGAAGATCGATCGTGCTATGAAAGTCATGAATCTGGATTGGTCCGATGAAGTCACCGTCGATTCCCGCTTCATTGGCAACTGCGCCAACGATGTTGCCCGGTCGGACACCATCCCGTTTGCCTACTTCGATTCGGTATCGTTCCATGCCGGCTTCTGGCGGTCCAACTTGACGAGGTTTACGCTTCATTTCCTTGCGGCGGCGACCTCCTGGCTCGCCTCGATCACCTGAATCATTGTGGTGGTCACGCTCTGAACGATTTTTCTTTCGATCTTCACGTGACGACCGCTGTGGCCGGTCCTTGGCAAGAAATGGCCTGCCCTGTTGGTTGATGTGTGCCAGTGCTGCTGCGATCACCTCCATTGGCTTTCCTGATTCCTCTGCGTAAAGGTTGATCAGGTCTTTGAACATCGTCAGATCCTGACTCGCTGCGGTGTCAGTGATCGTCTGCATGAATCTTTTGATTCGCAGCTGATTGATGTCATCCGTCGTTGGCAACTGCACAATATCGATCTTCTGCTTTGTCGCTCGTTCGATGGTACGTAGTTTACCGCGTTGCGAATTGCTAAGGAAAATGATTGCTTCGCCTGTCCGTCCAGCTCTGCCGGTACGACCGACCCTATGAATATAGGATTCGGTGTCATGGGGCAGGTCAAAGTTGAAAACATGACTCACGCGTTTGACGTCGAGCCCTCTGGCGGCCACGTCGGTTGCGACCAGCACATTGAGACGTGCTGATTTGAATTGATCAATGGTGCGTTCACGGGCATTTTGAGGCATGTCTCCGTTCAATGCAGTTGCCGACAAACCCGCTCGCTGCAAACTCTCAGATACTTGTAAAGTTGCTGCCTTCGTTTTTGTAAATACGATGACCCCATCGGTCTCTTCTGCCTCAAGAATTCGACACAACGCGTAGACCTTGTCTCGCGGAGCAACAAGCAAAGCTCGCTGATTGATTGAATCAGCTGTCATCGTCTTTTTCTTGACGGTGATCTTGGCAGGATTGTTGAGGTAGTCTTGGGCTATCGACCGGATTTGTTCGGGAAGAGTCGCTGAGAATAGTGCGATTTGACGTTCCTGAGGTGTTTGCTTTAGAACAAACTGAACGTCCTCCAGGAAGCCCATGTTTAGCATCTCATCGGCTTCGTCCAGTACAAGGCATTGTAGCTGGCTGATGTCCAGAGTCCCGCGTTTGATATGGTCGATCACTCGTCCGGGAGTGCCAACGACAACCTGCACGCCACGCCGCAATTGACGCAGCTGAGGGTCGTAGGATTGGCCGCCGTAAATGGTCGCGATATTCAAGTTGTCCAAAAACATTCCATACTTGTTGAACGAATCTGAGACTTGGATCGCGAGCTCGCGGGTGGGAGCCAGAACCAAAACCTGAGGTTTACGCTGCTTGGAATTGAGTCGGCTCAAGATCGGGAGAGCAAAGGCAGCTGTTTTTCCCGTCCCCGTCTGTGACTGAGCCAGCACGTCACGTTCCTCAAGCATGTAAGGAATGATTTGGGCTTGGACTGGCGTGGGGATTGTATATCCGGACACGTCAATCGCACGTTGAACGCTCTCGTGCAATGGCATAGCTCGAAAGCCGGTAGCGACTTCTTCCTGTGCAGCGACTTCTTCCTGTGCAGCGACTTCTTCCTGTGCAGCGACTTCTTCCTGTGCAGCGACTTCTTCCTGTGCAGCGACTTCTTCCTGTGCAGCGACTTCTTCCTGTGCA
>Ga0315322_10000054_pt1 | contig 66462 bp, 58 predicted proteins | sample M110021515metaG_FD_203461 | JGI IMG/M metagenome (GOLD analysis project Ga0315322, IMG submission 203461) | Ammonia-oxidizing marine archaeal communities from Monterey Bay, California, United States - M1 100m 21515 | ecosystem: Environmental > Aquatic > Marine > Intertidal zone | place: USA... | reverse complement strand
AACCATTGCCGCGATAACGCCGATATAACAAAGAAAGCCCAGAAACTGCAGCGACAGTTCCGGCATACCCAGCCAACCTAAGGCTCCTTCACGAAGCAATTGGTTGAAAATAATATTATTCACCGGAACAGTGATTAGCTGCACCACTACGACCGCAATACCCAGACCTATAGCAGTTTCAATTTTTTTGGAAACAGCAAGAAAAGTACACATACCGAGAAACATTTGTAACGCCATGTTTTCAATAAAGACCGCTTGAACAACAATATTCAGCAACTGATCCATCAAGCTATCCCCTCTTCTTTACTATGGGGAGCGAGACGATAGTCCCTAGCCTCAACTTGGTCTTTCTTAACACTTCGCAGAGCCCAGATGAAGAAGCCGATAATAAAGAAAGCACTAGGCGATAAAAGCATCATGCCGTTTGCCTGATACCAGCCACCGTTTTGAACCAGCGGCATAATCTCATAGCCAAGTAATGATCCCGAGCCGAATAGCTCGCGTACGCTGGCCACAGTGATGAGTACAAAGCTGTATCCTAGGCCATTGCCAATTCCATCGAGGAAACTAATAGCGGGCTTATTCTTCATGGCAAAAGCTTCTGCTCTTCCCATAACAATACAGTTGGTAATAATCAGTCCGACAAAAACACTTAAGTCTTTGCTGATCTCATAGGCATAGGCCTGTAGGAACTGATCTACAGCAATCACCAGCGAAGCAATAATTGTCATCTGAATAATAATGCGGATGCTTGATGGAATATGATTCCTGATCATTGAAATGAACAGATTGGAAAATGCAGTAACACTAGTTAAAGCAATACACATAACCAGTGTTACGCTCAGCTGAGTAGTTACAGCCAAAGCTGAACATACGCCCAGAATCTGTAATGCAATCGGATTGTTCTCGAATATAGGAGTCAGAAGAATTTTCTTGGCACTAGCCACTTTTAAAACCCTCCTTGCTGGTTATCACGAAGTGCTGCCAATAAAGGACCATAGCCATCTTCTCCCAACCAATAACGAACAAGATTGTCGACACCTTTGCTTGTCAAAGTAGCTCCCGCCAGGCCATCTACCTGAAAATCGCCGCTACCCTGCCCTTTTACAACTCGCAGCCCAACTTCTCCCTGCTCGTCATAGACTTTCTTACCTGGCCAAAGGGCAATCCAGCTCGGATTCCTTACCTCGGCACCTAGTCCCGGAGTTTCTTTCAACTCGTAAAAAGACAAGCCTTTAACAGTATTAGCATCACCTTCCAGCGCCAGGAATCCATAGATTATCCCCCACAGGCCATAACCATTGATAGGCACCACGATGGTCTCAAGGTCGTCGCCATCTTCAACGGTGTAAATCATGGGATAGATAACCCTTCTCTTGATATTGGCAATGTCTACACTACGCTCAAGCTCCTCAGAGAAATCGACATCATTAATCAATAGTCGCTGATCATAGCTTTGCGTATCGATTTGCAGCCCTGCCAATTCCTCGACGTTCAGCAACCTTCCCTCTTCCAGGCTCACTACTCTTGGTGTAAAGCTCTGAAAAAGCTCCATAACGTCATCATCGTCATTTACATCTTCATCAAAAAGCCCAGCGGCCTGAAGAATATTTTTGTTTCGGTCTAATTCTTTGTTGGCGTCCTGCAAAGGCTTAAGCACAACCGCTGTAGCAGACACCACGATTGAGCAAACAACGCAGAGGCAAAAAGCGACAAATAAAGTCTTTCCGGTAGATTCTTTAGAGGACACCGCGCAATCTCCTCCTGGTTACATTTGCCTTCACCACAAAGTAGTCGATTAGCGGCGCAAACAGATTGGCAAACAGAATAGCCAACATTGTTCCTTCCGGGTAAGCCGGATTTATCACGCGGATTAGCACGATCATAAAGCCGATTAACGCTCCATAAACCCATTTCCCTGTGTTGGTCATGGATGCGGATACAGGATCCGTTGCCATGTACACCATACCGAATGCAAAACCACCCAGAACAAAGTGCCAATACCAGGGCGTAGCGAAAGCCGGGTTGGTTTCCGAACCGATGAAGTTGAATAGATATGCGGTAGCCACCATTCCCAGAAAAACGCCCAGCATAATGCGCCAGGAAGCGATGCGGGTAACCAGTAACAGGCAGGCTCCCAACAGTATCGCAAGTGTCGAGGTTTCACCTATTGATCCTTGCATTTGTCCGAAGAAGGCATTGAGCCAGCTCAACTCGCGACCAGTGGCTGCCGCAATAACAGGCAAGCCCTCGGCTGCAATCTGGGAAAGAGGTGTAGCAGCGCTGAAACCATCAACGATTGTGCTTGTACTCATTCCGTCTACTGCAGCTGCGGCCCCGGATGTCACCGCCGTCCACACTGCGTCGCCGGACATCTGCGGCGCATAGGCGAAGAACAAAAAGGCTCTGCCGGTAAGCGCAGGGTTTAGAAAATTCTTGCCCGTACCGCCGAACACTTCCTTACCCACTACGATACCAAAGCTAATACCCAGAGCCGCTTGCCACAATGGAATATCCGGAGGGACTATTAAGGTGAAGAGAATAGACGTAACGAAAAAGCCTTCGTTAATTTCATGTCCGCGCTTCATGGCAAACAGTACTTCCCAGAAGCCGCCAACGCAAAACACAACAAGATAGATCGGCACATAGAACACCGCGCCATACCAGATATTATCCCAAAGACTTTGCGGATTATGGCCGGCGAATAATGCGATCAAAGGCTCATGCCAATCGCCGCTTCCTTCCAGCCCCATCGACATAATGGCACTGTTAGCCTGAAACCCCAGGTTATACATGCCATAAAACATCGGGAAAAATGCTGCAATCCACACCGTAATCATCACCCGTTTCAGATCGATGCCATCACGCACATGGGGGCTGGCCATCGTTACCTTATTGGGCGTATAGAAAATCGTATCTACTGCTTCGTACAATGCGAACCAGTTTTCAAACCGGCCGCCTTTCTGGAAGTGAGGCTCCAGGTCATCGAGGACTCTTCGCAATCCCATAGCCCTACCCCTCTTTCTCTATAAGAGTAAGTACTTCCCGCAAAATAGGGCCATACTCGTACTTACCGGGACAAACGTAGCTACAAAGTGCTAAATCCTCTTCATCCAACTCCAACGCACCAAGATTTTGAGCGGTCTCGATATCGCCAACGATCAGCGATCGTAATAACTGCGTTGGCAGAATATCCAGCGGCATGATTTTCTCGTAGGCGCCTATGGGTACCATCGCCCTGTCACTGCCCTGAGTGCTGGTGGACATATCATGGCGCTTGTCTTTAAAGAGCGAGGAGATATAGATACCCATGGCAGAGTGTCGATTTCGGCCCGGTGACAGGTAGCCCATCAGGGGCCGCTCTCTTCCTTCCCGAAGAATCGAGACCTGCAAATGGTAACGACCCAAGAAGCCTTCGACTCCAGCCGCCTTGCGACCGCCCAGAACAGAACCGGAAACAACTCGGCTCTCATGGGGCTTGAGTTCTGCAGCACACATTTCATCCAGATTGGCCCCAATTCTGCTACGTACCAGTCTGGGCTCATTTACCTGCGGGCCAGCCAGAGAAATTATCCTCTCCATGGAAAGCGCGCCAGTACTGAACAGCTTACCTATAGCAACGACATCTTGGTAATTCACCGACCAGATTTGCTTATTGTTGCCGGCGGGCTCGAGATGATGAATATGAGTTCCAGTCAAGCCGCAAGGATGAGGTCCGCGAAATTCCTGCACCTGAATATTGTCCGAAAAGCCTGCATCCGCCAGTAGCTTGTCGACCTTCCTGTCTACACAGACATAGCTGGTTTTTTCCGCAAGCTTTGCCAGCAATTCCACACCCCGTACAAAATCATCCCGGCAGGATTCCAATACTACAATCGGTAGCACGGCCAATGGATTGGTGTCCATGGCATTAATAAACAGGGAATGAGGTCGATCTGCTGGATCAGGTACCTTGCTAAATGGGCGGGTCCTGAGCGCGGTCCATAAACCTGACTTAAGCAGGTCCGCGACAATATCGTCTGCCCGAAGAGTAGCCAGTTCAGCCTCGGAATAACTGCTCAACTCAACCTGCGCTTCGCTGTCACTGTCCAGGTCCAGCTCGATGACTACGGATAACAAACGTCGCTGATTTCCGCGGTTGATCGCCGAAACAACACCGGCGGCCGGAGCTGTGTACACTACAGAGGGGTTTTTCTTGTCTGAAAATAGCGGCTGACCAAGCTTTACAACGTCACCCTGAGAGACGACCATCGTAGGTTTCATCCCCACATAGTCGCAGCCTAAAATGGCCACAGAGCGGGTACGTTGGACTTTTCCTATCTGTTGCTCGGGAGCTCCAGAGATAGGCAAATTCAAGCCGCGTTTGGTTCTGATCGTCGTCACAAATCCATTTCCGTGATCACTCGAATCACATCGCTGAAAATACAATACAAAGCTGTCATAAACGCATTTATTGCGTCACGACTGGCATAATATGTAATTGAGAATTGGCGCCCAAAACAGGTACGTTTTAAGCGGTGCGAATTATAGTGTTAAGCCATTATAATTGCTAGCGAAATCACGCTACTTATAAGACAAATAACTCCAGCAATTTTATAGCAGTAACTATTCCTCTACAGGGTAGTGCTGATATTCAACCCCTGCCATTTTATAGACCATACGACCCACCTGGCAGCAGTATCCAAATTCATTGTCATACCACAGGTAAAGAACACAGTTATTACCGCTCACTATGGTGGCATTCGAATCCACGATACCCGCCTCACGGGTCCCAACAAAGTCACTGGAAACCGCATCTTCCGATTCGGTAAAACTGATTTGATCCTGCAAGTGGGAATGCAAAGCTATATCACGCAGAAATTCGTTGAGCTCTTCCTTGCTGGTTTCCTTTTTCAGCGTCAGATTCATGATCGCCATGGACACGTTGGGGATTGGCACACGTACCGCGTTACCAGTTAGCTTCCCCTCAAGTTCCGGAATTGCTTTTACTACCGCCTTGGCAGCTCCGGTTTCCGTAAGAACCATATTCAGGGCAGCGGATCGTCCCCTGCGGTCGCCCTTGTGGTAGTTATCGATAAGATTCTGGTCATTAGTATAAGCGTGCACAGTTTCCACATGGCCGTGCTCAATACCGAATTTGTCATTTACTACCTTGAGCACAGGTGCGATGGCATTGGTAGTGCAGGAAGCTGCAGTAAGGATTTTGTCATCCTCTGCCATAATGTCATCATTGATGCCGTAGACAATATTCTTGATATCGCCTTTGCCCGGTGCAGTCAGCAAAACCTTGGCGGCACCCTTGGCTTTCAGGTGGCGTGAAAGACCTTCCTCATCCCGCCACATACCGGTGTTGTCGATAATCAACGCATTATCGATACCATATGCCGTGTAGTCAACTTCTTCAGGGCTATTGGCATAGATAACTTTCAGCTCGTTACCGTTGGCGATCAGGCTATTATTCTCTTCGTCTATGCGCAGGGTGCCCTGAAAAGCACCATGTACAGAGTCTGCTGTAAACAGGCTAGCCCGCTTCTTCAGATCACCTTCTCCGCCTGGACGAACAACGATAGCTCTCAAGCGCATTACCGCTCCTGAGCTGGTTCGCTCAATAAGCAAACGCGCCATCAGGCGACCGATACGGCCAAAGCCATAAAGCACCACATCCCTGCTCTTGCGCGCGGGGTCGGGCTGATTAGCGACGATGTCTGTCAATTCCTGTGCGACGAAGCTATCTACATCCAGAGCAGCCTCGCCCTTTTCTTCGAGCTGTGCCATGAAGCTGACTGCCAACTTACCCAAATCGATCTGGGCCTGACGGATATCAAGCTTGGCAAGCGCCATCAAAACCGGATGGGTCTCGAATTCAGACATTTCGTTGCGCTCGATCTGACGCACAAAACGGTGGGACTTCATGATGAAAGTTACTGAGCGGTTATGCAGAGGGCGGCCGTAGATAAAAATACCTACATCTCTCTGGCTGAACAGACGGCCAATCACAGGAATCATTTCCTGCACTAGAGCCTCGCGCTGTTTCCAGTCACCAAAATAATCATCTACACTAGGACGGTCCACAAATACCCCTTACTAAAGTTTTCAAAGCTATGGAAATGGCTGATTTACGACGGCGGCTATTATCTTGTGAATGCAATGTCAGTGCAACAGAACTGACTCAAAATCATCCAAATCGTGACGAATTTCTTTGCAAGCCTGACATCTGATTTTGATATACAATTGTCGGCCTTTTTTTGGCGGCCAGATAGCTACTCACTTTGCCCGAACTATTGACCTGTACTATTCGCCTGAACTACTACTCCGTACTGCGACAGAAAAACAGCTTGCGACTAAAATGAATAATATATTTAAGCCACCACTTCCCGTAGACGAGACCCTGAGCAGCTACTGGACCGGCGTTACAGGCTCTGCTGCAAGTCTGGCCGTTGCCAACGCCGCAAAAGCGAGTGACGGTCCGCTGCTGCTGGTTTGTGAAAACAATGAACTGGTGGAGCAATACAAAAGAGAACTTAGATATTTCTGCGCCAGCGAAGACGGTTTACAGGTATTCAGCCTCCCCGACTGGGAAACTCTACCTTACGATAATTTCTCTCCACACCAAGATATTATCTCTGATCGCTTAAGTGCACTTTATCACCTTCCGAAGCTGCAGAAAGGCATTCTGATTCTTTCCATCAGCAGCCTGATGCATAAGCTACCTCCCCAGAAGTATATATCCGGGAACAGTCTGGATCTGGCTGTGGGCCAGGAGCTGTCCATTGACGAAATGCGCAAGCAGTTAGTGGATGGCGGTTATCAATCTGTGGATACAGTGTTAGAACACGGAGAATTCGCTGTTCGAGGGTCGATCATAGATATCTATCCCATGGGCAGCCCGTTGCCCTTCCGTATCGATCTGATTGGTGACGAAATCGAAACCCTGCGCACCTTCGACCCTGAGTCACAGCGATCGGCGGAAAGAGTAGACGAGATTCGATTGCTGCCCGGCCGTGAGTATCCATTGGATGCCAGAGGCGTGACAAGATTCAGAGAGAAGTTCAGGGAACTGTTTGATATAGATTTTCGCCAATGTCCTATCTATCAAGACGTGAGTGATGGCATCAATTCCCCGGGGCTTGAATATTACTTACAACTGTTCTTCGAGCAGCTGGATTCTCTGTTCAATTTTCTGCCGCAATCAACAACAATCTGCAGAGTCGGTGACATCAAATCAGCAGGAGATAAGTTCTGGGAAGATATTCAGCGTCGCCATGAAGACAGACAAATCGACAGATTCCGCCCCATTCTTACTCCGGACCAGATTTTTATTCATATAGATTTCGTGCTCGCCGCTTTCAAGGGTTTCAAACAGGTCGAGTTTCGTGACCGCAGCACCGCCTTCGATCTGGGCGCACTTGAGATGCCGGAAATTAGTAGCAATGGCAAATTGAAATCCCCTTTTGCCGCGCTTGAACAGTTTATAGAGAAATACCCAAACCAGAGGACCCTGTTTTGTGCCGAGACAGCTGGTCGAAGAGAAACCTTGCTGGAACTCCTCAAACAGATTCACTTACAACCACAAAGCTTCAATCACTGGCAGGAGTTCGTAAACAGCGAAAGCAAGCTAGGAATTATCGTCGCCCCACTAGACCATGGAATATGGCTAAAAAAAGAAGAACTGGCTCTTATAAGTGAGGCCCAGCTTTTCGGTAACCGTGTCGCACAACGACGCAGAAGACACAAAAATCAGAGTAATACCGACTTCATAGTCAAAAGCCTGACCGAGTTACATATCAATGATGCTGTGGTTCATCTAGACCATGGTGTTGGCCGTTATCGTGGCCTGCAGACTATAACTACCGATGGCCAGGATACTGAATTCCTGACCCTTGAATACGCTGGTGCCGCAAAACTGTACGTTCCTGTCTCTGCTCTGCATTTGATCAGTCGATACAGCGGCTCTGATCAGGAATATGCGCCGATCAATCACCTTGGCAGCGACCAATGGCAAAAAACAAAAAGAAAGGCAGCCGAAAAAATACGCGATGTCGCTGTCGAGCTATTGGATATCTATGCCCAGCGCGAAGCCAGGCAAGGATACAAATATCAATGGGAGCCAGCTGACTACGAGAAATTTTCTGCGAGTTTTCCGTTCGAGGAGACAGCCGATCAGGAAAACGCCATCGAAGCGGTTATTAACGACATGAAAACCGGCAAACCAATGGATAGATTGGTTTGCGGAGACGTGGGCTTTGGTAAAACTGAAGTCGCTATGCGAGCAGCATTCGTTGCGGTGCAGAACAACAAGCAGGTAGCCATTCTTGTCCCCACTACTCTGCTAGCCCAGCAACATTTTGAGAGTTTTAAAGACCGCTTTGCGGATTGGCCCATTGTTGTCGACATATTGTCTCGCTTTCGATCGGCAAGCGAGCAAGAGGAAACCCTGAGGAAAGTCAAAACTGGCAATGTGGACATTCTTATCGGCACCCACAAACTTTTGCACGGCGATATCGATTACAGCAATCTGGGCATGCTCATTATTGACGAGGAGCATCGCTTCGGAGTGAGGCAAAAAGAGAAATTAAAATCCCTGCGGGCCAATGTTGATATCCTGACTTTGACTGCAACTCCCATCCCCAGAACACTGAATTTGGCTTTGTCAGAAATACGGGATTTATCTCTAATAGTCACACCGCCGGCCAAACGCCTGTCTGTAAAAACATTTGTCCGCGAACAACAAGACAGCCTAATTATTGAAGCAATAAGCCGTGAACTACTGCGCGGCGGTCAGGTTTTTTATCTTCACAATGAAGTAAAGACCATCGAGAGAGCCGCCGAACACATTCAAGAAATCGTTCCACAGGCAAGAATCTGCGTCGCACATGGACAAATGCCGGAAAGAGATCTGGAAAAAATCATGGCTGATTTTTACCACAAGAAATACAACATACTTGTTTGCACCACTATTATCGAAACCGGCATCGATATCCCCAGTGCGAACACTATTCTTATTCACCGTGCAGACAAATTCGGGCTGGCTCAACTGCATCAGCTAAGAGGTCGCGTTGGACGATCTCACCACCAGGCCTATGCTTATTTACTGCTACCCACTTACAGCAAGCTCAGTGGCAACGCAGAGAAAAGAATCGAAGCCATCCAGTCCGCCAGCACTCTTGGCGCAGGATTCACACTGGCCAGTCACGATCTGGAAATTCGCGGCGCTGGAGAATTGCTGGGCGAAGAACAATCCGGTCATATGCAAAAGATCGGTTTCACTCTATACACGGAAATGCTGGAGGAAGCTGTTGAGGCAATCAAGTCCGGCCGCACTCCTGACCCTGATCTGATTTCTGACCGCTCAATCGATATCAATCTGCGTATCCCAGCACTTATTCCGGATGACTACTTACCGGATGTTCACATTCGACTAATCATGTACAAGCGAATTTCCGCCACCAGAGACCTGGAAGAATTACAGGAGCTACAGGTGGAAATGATCGACAGGTTTGGCCTGCTACCCCGACAACTAAACTTACTGTTCCGGCAGGCCCAGTTAAAGTTGAAGGCCGAGCTATATGGAATACGAAAAATCGATGCCAATATGAAAAGCGGTCGCATTAAATTCAACGCAAAGACTGCTGTAGACCCATTGTCCATTGTGCAACTTATCCAGAGCGACCCGCTAACCTTCAAACTGGGAGGCGCGAGCAATCTGCAATTTGTTCATAATTGTGAATTGGCTGAGGAAAAACTGGACTTCATCAGTGAATTGCTAGATAAACTAAAGCTTAGCAAACAGCAAGCAGCCTGATACAGATGGTATTAAGAAAGTTTTTTTCAATCACTCCTCTCGTGCTATTGATCATGAGTAGCTGCGCCATGGCTCAAGATGCCGAGCGGTGGTTTCAAATAGAGCTCAGCATTTTCAGCAACGAGTCCGTAATAGAACGTGACGAGGAATTGTGGCAGACCGAACGCTATGAGCTTGCCTATCCTCCCCGCATAGAGCGCCTCAAATCCCTGATGGATTTGCTTATGATTGACGCCCTTAAACCTTCTGCTGATGAAGAGTTTCCGGACCCTTTGGAGCTACCTCTTTCCGAATCGGTTGAAGATACAGATGCTTTTTCTAATTCTTTAGGTCCCGATATTGTTCCGCCCCCTCCCCCGGCAATTTATCCGCAACAAAGAGCTTCAAGCAGTTCGTTTACATATTACGACTACGACAGGGAAAGTCTTACAAGACTCCCCTCTACGGAGAGCGATTTTATTCAAACCAATAGAGCCATAGAACGCTCGGGGGATCACCGCTTGCTGTTCCACGGATTATGGCGACAACCGGTAGTTGGCGAAGATCAAGCTGCATCTTTATATGTAAATGGCGGTGAGACTTTCGGTGACCAGCAAGAGCTGCAGGGAACCATCACCATCCGCTTTAATGACAACGCTGACAGAGTGGTGATCGATGCTGATCTGTGGCTAAGTGAATTCACCATCAGTACCGACGAGGAAAGCACTGTGGAACTTCCCGAAATCCCGCGGCAATTTAGAAACCCGTCGGCGCTTCGCGACGGAAATGATTTTGAACAACTCGAGTACACACCAAGCCGAATTTTCCATATGGAACAAAGCCGGGACATGAGAAGCACTGAGTTTCATTATCTCGATCATCCCGCAATGGGAATCGTGATACTGGTATTACCTTACGAAGTACCTGCTATACCAGATCCGATGGATGAACTTCTTGAGGAAGAGGGAGACATTCTGCCGCTGTAAACTATCCATCTGGCAATTTAGGACTTCTGCCCTGAATTTTGTCAGGACTCAGCCACAAGATTTACTAAAACCGCTGATATAAATCCCATACCCTTATCCAGAACTTTCTCTATATCTTCCATAGTGATCGCTTGCTCTGCCAGGCCTGCAGCCCAATTCACCGACAGCGCAAGACTGGCATAAGGGATATTTAATTCCCTCGCCAGGGCGGCCTCGGGCATACCGGTCATACCCACCATGTCGCAACCATCACGCTGCAGACGAATTACTTCAGCTGCCGTTTCCAGTCGCGGACCCTGAGTGCACCCATATACACCACCGTCTACGATTTGTTGCTTCTCTCGCTGCTCCCCTTTAGAAAAGCCCGGCCCTTCTGTTGAAGTTTTAGTGGCAGCCATTAGCAAAAGCTGGCGAAGCTTTTCGTTATAGGGAAAAGTGAAATCAATATGACTAACTTGTTCCATGCCTTCATCGAAGAATGTGCCCTGACGGCCATAACTGTAATCAATAATCTGGTCAGGTACGGCAAATACCGACGGCCCCATATTACTGGAGATTCCACCCACTGCATTTACCGCCACTATGTTGTCAGTTTTGAGCTGGGATAATGCCCAAATATTTGCCCTGTAATTAATTCTATGGGGGGGAATTTTGTGCCCTCTGCCGTGGCGAGGCAAAAAAAGAAATTCGCCTTCTGCGCAATTAAAGCGATATATTCTCACCGGGCTATCGCTATAGGGAGTACTTAAAACTTCTTCGGACAACTGCTCAAAGCTGTTCAGGTCCGACAGGCCTGTTCCACCAATTATCGCTAACATTAATAGTTGTTTCTCCGGCTCATGTCATTCGACAGCCAATCAGTTAGAGGTTTATTTACTGTTGTTTTACTTTGTCCAATCGTTTTGCTCGTACCGTTTTGTTATTACCACTTTATTATGAGTACAGGCAACAAAACGGATTGCAACATATCCCGGCACAGGAGCCAAGATATCAGACAAAATAGATATCGGGCACGGCGGCAAACTAGTTAAGGAAATTATGGGTACGGGGCGTGTCTCAGGAGGGGATTACTTCACCGGGAGGATCAAGTGCGAGGAAGACACGCTCGGTGTGTAATCTAAATCTAAGCTAGCCAGTTAAGGCTTGGCGAAGACCGTTTCTATCGAGTAGCGGGTTTGATTATTACCTTTCACTGTTTTTATACCAGTATCCGGAATCAGAATTGCTAGCCAATTCACACAATTACCGCAATTTCAGAAACTTTTCCCTTCACACTGCTGGTGGAAAGACAATACCTGCCGTCGTTCAGCGCCTGCGCCACTGCGTACAGGGCAGGATAAATTTGGAGTTTGACCAGCCCACGAGTATCAAATCCCTTTTCAACCCTGTAAACTTTGGCAACTAATCTGCGAACAAGCACATGAACCTGACTATTCCTTTCTATAGATTTATTTGGCGGCAAAACTGGATAGGCTCCAGATTCAAGAAGTCTGCCTACCAGGCTTTAAGTAAATCCGGTGAGATTAATCGCGTACCTTTCGAAAAAGATTTCTTCGGCCTTAAATATCAGGGTGATTTAAGCAACAGCATCGAGCTTCATATTTTCTGCTATGGTGCCTTTGAAAAACCACTGCTGTTCTTCCTTCGGGATACCATGACCAACATCCTGGCCGACGGCGCAGCCGGTGTATTCTTCGATGTTGGCGCTAATATTGGCCAACACTCGCTATTCATGTCCCGACACGCCTCCCAGGTACACTCTTTTGAGCCCTACCCGGTGGTCTCCGGAAAATTAAAGTCTCATATAGAGCTCAACCGGATCGATAATATCCATCTCCACGAAGTCGGACTTAGCAACCAGGCCGGCATGCTGGACTTCTTCGCTCCAACCGGTCAAAACCAGGGCATTGGGTCCTTTGATGCCAGCACTGTAGAAAAAGGCAACAAAGTGGCAGGCAAACTGGAACTGGTTCAGGGAGATACTTATTTCGATAATAAGAAATTGCCCTCCATCGATATACTAAAAATGGATGTAGAAGGGTTCGAGAAAAACGCTCTTAAGGGACTAAGACTAACTCTGGACAAGGATCGACCGATCTTGGTTTGTGAAATCAGCTACGGCAAAGAACTATCTTTCTCATCCCTGGAAGAATTGATGACGGTTCTGCCAGAGAATTATGAACTGTATTGCTTCAGCACACGCAAGCCAGACGGCAGCAAGGCCAGAAGACGACAAAGGAAAGCACGCTACAGCGGCGAGTATCGGGTAAATTCGTTTGAAAACTGGAGAGAAGCAGGTCAGGACGACATTATTGCTTGCCCTCGGGAGAAATCAGGAGCCCTGCCCCGACAAAATCGCGACTAAGACCCCGAAACCCGGAAAGTAAAAGGCCCAGCGTCAAGAATTCAATCCTGACCTGGGCCGAAATACAACTACTTACGATCACTATATCGGAGTTCTTCTAGCTTTCTTTAGTAAATTGTTGTTTTTTAACACTAAAGAATAAATCTCTTTTGTGCAATAGATTAGGGCTCAGGCCTTCTTAACAAACCGGGACTTAAGCTTCATCGGACCAATTCCCTCTACTTTACAGTCAATATCATGGTCGCCATCCACCAGACGGATGTTCTTCACCTTGGTTCCCACCTTCACTACAGAAGAAGTTCCTTTTACCTTTAGATCCTTGATTACAGTGACCGAATCCCCGTCCTGAAGCGGATTGCCTACAAAATCCCTGATTAGCACCGCGTCTTCTGCATGTTGCTGCGCGGGCTCCTGCGACCATTCATGGGCGCATTCCGGACAGATATAGTTATTACCGTCCTCATAAGTATATTCGGAGTTGCAGGATGGACAGTTAGGCAAGTTGGACATGGTTGTGCTCCTTCGAAACGGGGCTTCGGCTTTATACCGGGCTTTGCTTTACAGCTAACCGAAAACGAACAGGCAAAAAAAAGAGGCACACAGGCCTCTTCCGGAATATGGCGCGCCCGCCAGGACTCGAACCTGGAACCCCCGGCTTAGAAGGCCGGTGCTCTATCCGGTTGAGCTACGGGCGCCTAAATCTATGTTTCGTTCAACGCTGGCTAGAACTAGTATTCGAGCCCTTACGAGCTTCTGCTCTCCCCAGCCGACGATAACAGACCGTCGTCGTTCAATCTGCGCTCAAGGCCTCGGCTTGAAGACGCCTGTTTCACCCAGCTGCACCTTTAGTTACCTGTGAACAGGCCGCCTGAAAACGGCGTGTATTGTACACGAATAAGTTGAGCTGGCCACGTCGCAGATAAATTAAAGTGCACGAGCCAATCCTAGGACTGTTCTCCGTCATTAATACCGACCTGCGAAAAATTCTTGCCTCCAGCCGAGTCATCTTCATAGGAATGTTCGCTAAGAGGCGTCCCCGCACAACCTACGCCTGTGTACATGCCAGCCATAATTAGATTGAGGTTTTTATAGACCCTTGCCAGCTTGCCAGAAACACTAAGAGAACCGAACGAACTCTTTACTGCATCTTGCTGATCCACATCTTCACCCGTATTCAAGGAGTTTAATGATGTAGGCCTGCCATCCATTGTTTTAGCTTTATCGGCTGACATATAACACTCCGCTAAGTAGATATTCAATTTCTAAAAAAGAAGACCACAGCACCCTTATTGCTATTTCCTGACGCTACGTTTAGCTCATTGTCCCTATATTGGTGGCAATAATCCATAGAATGGAATAAGGCTTCAGCACAGGAACTGCCCGAAGATAATTTGGCGGCTTACTGACGTGTTACCTTACACTTGGGCTGAGTCTTGGGAAACAGCGATAATAACGAGGAGAGAATTAGGGTAATCAACAAAGATAATAATGGGGTGGCCGACGGGGATTGAACCCGCGACAACCGGAGTCACAGTCCGGGGCTCTACCAGCTGAGCTACGGCCACCATTGCTTCGCTTGGAATCTGAACCCTGCCTGAGGATTCAAACTCAAAATTGGTCGGGGTAGAGAGATTTGAACTCCCGACATCTTGCTCCCAAAGCAAGCGCGCTACCAGACTGCGCTATACCCCGAATTTGGTCATCTGAGGCCCGAATGAGGCATCAAATTTAAGAGGACGGCATAATACTCACGTCGTCCAAGTCAGTCAATGCCTGATTCGCGCTGCCAAGCATTGATTTCCGATCTATTCTTCTTCTTCACTTGCCTTTCAGTCTATATCGCCATCAATTTCACTAGCGATCGATACGCCAGGCGCTACCATCGGCGCCATCTTCCACCACTACTTTCATCGCCGTTAACTGATCGCGAATTCTGTCTGCTTCGGCCCAATCTTTATCCGCCCGGGCTTTTTCCCTTGCAGCAATCAATCCGTCAATTTCCTCAGCATCTACATCATTCGAAACGGTGTTGCGTAAAAATACTTCCGGATCACTCTGCAGTATTCCGAGAATGCCTCCCAACTTAACAAGCAAAGCGCCTAACTGATTTGCTGTATCGATGTTTATCGACTTTTCTTTATTGATTTCTTTAACCATTTCGAAAAGCACGCTAAAGGCTTCCGGTGTATTGAAGTCATCATCCATAGCTTTATGAAAAGCTTTTTCAAAGCGGCTATTGGCAAGAGTCTTCGCCCCAACAAGATCGAGGCCATTCAATGCAGTATAGAGACGCTCCATAACTTTGCCTGACTGTTTCAGGCTTTGTTCGGAATAATTAATCGGGCTTCTATATTGGCTTGCTATCAGCAAATGCCTGACGGCTTCTGCATCATATTTTTCCAACACTTCCCGTACAGTGAAAAAATTATCCAAAGATTTGGACATTTTTTCATTATCCACACGCAATGGACCATTGTGCATCCAGTAATTTGCAAAAGTTGTTTCATTTGCTGCTTCAGATTGGGCCAGCTCATTCTCATGATGAGGAAATAAAAGATCAGACCCGCCGCCATGAATATCGAAGTTATTTCCGAGGCAGCTATTGGACATTGCGGAGCACTCTATATGCCAACCCGGCCGACCATACCCCCACGGAGAATCCCAACCCACCCCATCATCGGGCGAGGCCTTCCATAAAGCAAAATCCCTGGGATCTTTTTTCAGCTCACCTACTTCGATGCGGGCGCCATCAAGCAACTCACCCATCTTCTTCTTGGAGAGCTTTCCATAATCAGGAAAATTATTAACTGCAAAATACACATCGCCATTCACTGCTCGATAGGCACAGTCTTTTTTCATCAATATCTCGATGATATTAATGATTTCGTTAATATGGCCAGTAGCTCTGGGTTCGATGTCCGGCGGCAGTATAGCCAGAGACTTTTCATCCTCATGGGCCGCATCTATAAACCGCTCGGTGAGATCCGAGAATAATTCATTGTTTTCTTTGGCCCGGTTAAGAATCTTGTCATCGATGTCTGTGATATTGCGAACATAAGTAACATCAAAGCCACTCTCTCTCAGATAGCGTGTTATCACATCAAAAGCAACAAGCATGCGCGCATGACCGAGATGGCAATAATCATATGTGGTTATTCCACACACATAGATTCCAATTTTACCTGGCACCCGTGGCTTGAATTCTTCTTTCTTCTGACTAAGGCTGTTGTATATACTTAACACTTCTAAACCGTCCCCAAATTATTCCTATGAAGCCCAGGAATCTCTCAACGTAATGGTTCTGTTAAAAACCGGCTTCTCATCGCTCGAATCAATTTCGTCCCGACAAAAGTACCCTTCACGCTCAAACTGATAACTTGAAAATCCTGAATCCCCGCATACAGAGGGCTCAACCACACAGCCTTCCAGCACGGTCAAAGAGTCCGGATTAAGACACTGACGATAATCTTCCACATCTTTGCTCTCCGGGCTTTCCACATTAAACAGACGATCATATAACCTGACTGTTACAGGCACGCCTCTGGAAGCTGATACCCAGTGAATCACTCCTTTGACCCTCCGCCCTTCCGGCTTCTTGCCAAGCGTCTCTCTGTCAACACTGCAGTGAAGTTCGACAACATTCTCCGTCTCATCCTTGATCACTTCATCACAGCGAATTACATAAGCCCCCCGCAATCTAACCTCTCCTCCCGGTACCAATCTTTTAAAGCCAGAGGGAGGAATTTCCTCGAAGTCCGATCGATCAATATAAAGCTCTCGAGTCAGAGGCACTTCCCGCTTTCCCATTTCTTCAAGCTTTGGATGATTGGGAAGATGAAGCACTTCTGTCGCGTCGTCTTCCATATCCGTCAGCACAATTTTTAGCGGTTTGATAACACACATGGCACGTGGTGCGTTCTTGTCCAGATCATCGCGAATAGCATGCTCAAGCATGCCCATATCAACTACGCTATCACTGCGGGCAACCCCTACGCTCTCACAGAAATTTCTAATGGCCGCGGCGGTAAACCCTCTCCTTCGCATTCCGGCAAGGGTTGGCATTCGAGGGTCGTCCCAACCCTCTACAAGATTAGTTTCCACCATTTCACGTAGATGGCGCTTACCCATCATGGTGTAGTTGAGCTTCAATTTAGCAAACTCAGTTTGCTCCGGAAGCACGTACTCGAAATCAGAATTCGCCAGATCACTGACCTCTCTAATCGAGTCGATATCCAGATTGTGCAAAATCCAGTTATAAAGCGGTCGATGCTCTTCAAACTCCAGCGTACACAACGAGTGAGTAATCCCCTCAATGGCATCGGAGATGCAATGGGTGTAATCGTAGGTGGGATAGATACACCAGTCATCACCAGTCTGATGATGAGTAATGTGCCGAATTCGATAAAGCACCGGGTCACGCATGGTGATATTCGGTGAGGCCATATCGATTTTTGCACGAAGACTGAATTTCCCATCTTCGAATTCGCCACTTTTCATACGCTGCAATAAATCCAGGCTTTCATCTTTAGGCCTGTCCCTGTCCGGGCTGTTTTTGCCAGGTTCGGTCAGGCTGCCGCGATATTCCCTGCCTTCGTCCACGCTCAAGCTACAGACATAAGCCAGATCCTTCTTGATTAGCTGTACCGCAAACTCATACAAGGTATCGAAATAGCTCGATGAATAGCGCACCTCGCCATTCCAGCCAAACCCCAGCCAGCGAATATTTTCCTTAATCGCATTCACAAATTCCTGACTCTCTTTAGCAGGATTAGTATCGTCGAAGCGAAGATTACAAAGACCACCATTTTCAGCGGCCACAGTAAAATTCAGGCAAATGGATTTGGCATGACCGATATGAAGATAGCCATTTGGCTCCGGTGGAAATCGGGTATGCACTCGTCCACCATGTTTATTGTCCGCCAGATCCTGCGCAATCATGTTGCGAATAAAATTTGACGAAACAGTTGCGCCGGAATCGTCGCTTTTATCCGTTTTAGAATTATTCATTGGGGGTTTTCTACTTTCTTGAAATTTATCGGACTTTTGTGAAGCTCGCAAAAGCCGTATTATAACGTTTCAACAGCAATCCCATAAGAAAAAGTTTAGCTCGGTAGTGTTAAATAGGGCCGAGTTAGAGCTATTTCCACATTCAGGACCAAATATGATCGTTTTAAAGACTAATTACGGACCAATTACAGTCGAGCTAGACTTCGAGAAAGCACCTAATTCTGCAGCGAATTTCATGCAATATGCCAAGGACGGATTCTATAACGGAACTATTTTCCACCGAGTAATTAATGACTTCATGATTCAGGGCGGTGGATTCGAACCCGGCCTGAGCCAAAAGGACAATGGCAGCCCTATTGAGAACGAAGCCGATAATGGCCTATCCAACTTGACTGGCACCCTGGCCATGGCCAGAACCTCCGACCCTCACTCCGCAACATCACAGTTCTTTATTAACGTCGGTGATAATCACTTTCTGGATCATAGTAACAAGACCGATCAGGGTTGGGGTTATGCAGTATTTGGCAAAGTAACTGACGGCATGGACGTTGTTGAGAAAATAAAGACCTGCGAAACCGGCTCCATGAGCGGTCATCAGGATGTACCGGTAAACGAGGTTATTATCGAATCAGTAGAGGTTAGCGATTAAGCTGGACCCTGAACCTGATGACTCCAAGAACCTTGCTAATATCCGATCTACACCTCGATGAGTCCCGACCGGATATATCGGCTGCCCTGCTGGGGTTTCTGCATAGCAATAAAGGACGCTGCGAGGCTCTGTACGTACTGGGAGACTTGTTCGAAGCCTGGATCGGAGACGATGAGTCTACCGATCTCAGTCAGAGAGTAGCTGGGGCGTTCAAAAGCTTTTCAGAGTCATCACAACTCTATTTCATGCATGGCAACAGAGACTTCCTTTTAGGGCCGCACTACGCAGAACTGTGTGGCGCCAGCCTTATTCCGGACCCCTATATTCTCGATATCGATGCTTTTTCGATTGTTCTGGCCCATGGAGACAGCCTGTGTACAGATGACAACGATTATATTGAGTTCCGTAATATGGTTCGCCAGCACCCATGGCAGAAGGATTTCCTTTCCCAGACTCTGCAACAGAGACGGGAATTTGCCCGCCGGGCCCGACAGCAAAGTCAGACCGCCACTGCCAATAAGGCAAGTTCAATCATGGATGTAAATCAGCAGGAAGTCGAAACCTTGCTATCTAGAAAAGGGAAAACAATACTCATCCACGGACATACCCACCGCCCAGCCAGCCATAACTTTGAACTGCAGACAGATGGTGAGCCAATTCAAGCGAGTCGCGTAGTATTAGGGGATTGGGATAAATCTCTGTGGTACGCCGAGATTTCAGCTGGCTGCATCGATTTAAAACAGGCTCCGCTCTCCTCTTAACCTACATCCCAATTAACCTACAACCCAAGCCTGACTCAAAGCCCGAGCTGAACCCACACTCCGGTCTTGACCCTCGCAAGGCGTATTAGCTCACCGTACCGCTGGCTGGAAAATATCGTGAATGGTGTGCCTTACACAAGGTCAGTAGCTCATTTTCGATTTGTTCACTAAGTTCAGCCAATGACAATTCATTAACCGCAGGCAATGCATAGACCCCATAATCTTCCAGCCTGCTAATTCGGCGATGCGCTTTTTTTAAAAGATTATGCAACCAGCAATAAGGCGAGAGTGATTCATCATAGGGAATTGCGAATTGGTTAAGCCCGGCCACCAGGTTAGGCACCGAAAATATCCGTAACTTGTTCTCCAGAATCTGGGTGTTCAGCTTCTCGATACGTTTTAGCACCGCAGACTTGGCTTCTGCGTCATAACTATTCCAGTTAATTACTTCATAAGAATAGCGTTTACAACCTCGACAGACTGAATCGCCAAAAGAAGTCGTGGAACAAATGCCTATACAGGGTGTTTTAACAGAAACCATAAAGAAAAGTGCCGGAACAACGCCATTAGCAAAGTCGAAAAACTGTTTAATTCATATTTGAAAACGGAAATTGAATATTAGCAAATTTGCACAGACTTAACGACCTCCACGGCATGGTTTTCGACAGAGAATCTGCTGAATACTCAAACCCAGCGATGAATTTTTGTTAATGAATTACTCTCCGCAAAGAATCATTTATTGCCCTTTTCGGCCATATGTATAGGCAGTCCGGCTACTGTCGAACTGGATTTTTTTGTGGTTTTACAATAGAATGCGCGCACGTTTTACGCACCTGCCCCCGGTATAACAACCACTGAGAGAGGTTCAGCATCACCAACCTAACTCTATGCGAGCGGGTCGCACTTCAATTCAGGATTGGTGATACAGCTCTCACTGCCTCGTACAAAAATAACAATCGAGATGAAAGAGCAGCCATGCTCACCGACCACAAACATTAGAGGATATTAATGTGTTAGAAGCCTATAGAGCGCACGTAGCAGAACGTGCCGAACAGGGAATTGTCCCCAAACCACTTTCCGCCGAACAAGTTGCCGGCCTCGTGGAATTATTGAAGTCACCCCCAGCCGGCGAAGAACAGTTTATTCTCGACCTTATTTCCAACAGGGTTCCAGCGGGTGTTGATGAGGCCGCTTATGTAAAAGCAGGTTTTCTCTCTGCCGTAGCTAAAGGCGAAGCCCAGTCCCCATTGATTGACAGAAAGCATGCCGTAGATTTATTGGGCACCATGTTGGGCGGCTACAACATTTCCACTCTTGTTGAAATGCTGGACGACTCCGAGCTTGCCAGCGCCGCAGCGGACGAACTCAGCCATACTCTTCTGATGTTTGATGCATTCCACGATGTAGATGAGAAGGCCAGGGACGGCAATGAACATGCAAAACGTGTAATGCAATCATGGGCTGATGCCGAATGGTTTACTTCCAAGCCGGTATTACCCGAGAAATTAACTGTTGCGGTCTACAAAGTGCCTGGCGAGACCAATACTGACGACCTGTCTCCTGCACAGGATGCCTGGTCCAGACCTGACATACCCCTGCACGCCAAAGCCATGTACAAGAACCCCCGCGAAGGCGTGACCAGTGCGGAAGAACAGATAAACGAACTTGAGAAGACCGGACATCCGGTAGCTCTGGTGGGCGACGTGATGGGCACAGGCTCATCCCGAAAATCAGCCACAAACTCCGTACTGTGGTACATCGGTGACGATATTCCCCATATACCCAACAAACGTGATGGTGGCGTCTGTATTGGTGGCAAGATAGCCCCGATATTCTTTAATACCATGGAAGATGCAGGCGCTCTCCCCTTCGAATGTGACGTTGATGAGCTCAATACCGGAGACATAATCGATATTGACGTGTACAACGGCAAAATCACCCGTAACGGAAGTGACGAACTAGTCTGCGAGTTCGAACTTAAAACCGACGTACTGCTTGACGAGGTGAGAGCCGGCGGGCGTATCCCACTGATTATTGGCCGTGGTTTGACCCAGCGCGCCAGAGAAGCACTGAATCTTGGGAACTCCGACGTATTTCGCTCCCCGGTTACCGGCGCAGAATCAGACAAAGGATTTACACTGGCGCAAAAAATGGTCGGCAAGGCTTGCGGTGTTGAGGGTGTTCGACCTGGCAGTTATTGCGAACCCCGCATGACTACGGTCGGCTCTCAGGATACTACCGGCCCAATGACCCGGGACGAATTGAAAGATCTTGCATGTCTGGGCTTCTCCGCAGACCTTGTTATGCAGTCATTCTGTCACACTGCGGCTTATCCAAAGCCGGTGGACATTGAAACCCAGCACAGCTTGCCTGATTTCATCCATACCCGGGGCGGAGTTTCTCTGAGACCCGGAGACGGAATCATCCACTCCTGGCTTAACCGCATGCTGCTTCCTGATACCGTAGGTACAGGTGGCGACTCTCATACCCGCTTCCCTATCGGCGTTTCCTTTCCGGCAGGTTCGGGACTGGTTGCTTTCGCAGCTGCAACCGGTGTTATGCCGCTCGATATGCCTGAATCCGTATTAGTCCGCTTCAGCGGTGAAATGCAACCCGGGATTACCCTGCGTGACTTGGTCAATGCTATTCCATACGCAGCACTGCAGAGCGGTGACCTGACCCTGGAGAAAAAAGGCAAGAAGAACATATTTTCCGGACGCATTCTGGAAATTGAAGGCTTACCTGATCTAAAGGTCGAGCAAGCCTTTGAGATTTCCGACGCCTCCGCAGAGCGATCAGCAGGCGGCTGTACTATTCGTCTTGGCAAAGAGCCAATCATTGAATACTTCAAATCCAATGTCACCATGTTGCGCTGGATGATCTCCGAGGGCTATCAGGATGCCAGAACGCTGGAGCGCCGCGCCCAGGCAATGGAAGAGTGGTTGGAAGATCCTCAGCTAATGGTCCCGGACGCCGATGCGGAATATTTCAAGATCATCGATATTGATCTTAATGAAATCAAAGAGCCTCTGCTGGCCTGCCCTAACGACCCGGATGATGTGAAAACACTTTCCGATGTTCAGGGTACAAACATAGAAGAAGTTTTTATCGGCTCCTGCATGACCAATATCGGTCATTTCCGTGCGGCAAGCGAAGTACTCAAGCAAGTCGATGGCTCCCTGCCTACACGATTGTGGATCGCCCCGCCTACCAAGATGGACGAGCACCAGCTAACCGAGGAAGGTATCTACAATGTATTCGGCGTTGCCGGAGCGAGAACGGAGATGCCGGGCTGTTCATTGTGTATGGGTAATCAGGCTCGAGTCGCTGCTGAATCCACGGTGGTATCCACTTCCACCAGAAACTTCCCTAATAGATTGGGTCAGGGAGCGAATGTTTATCTCGCCTCCTCGGAACTAGCTGCTGTTAGTGCTGCACTGGGCAAGATTCCCAATATGGAAGAATACATGCAGTATATGGACAATATTAACACCATGGCAGACTCCATATATCGCTACCTTAACTTCAATGAAATAGCCGATTACATGGAAGCCGCCGGCAAAGCATCTGACATACCGCTTACCAGCGTTCAGGTATCTGTCTAACTCGGCAACATAACAGCCGTGAGCGGGTCTAAAAAAGGGAAACAGATGAGTCTATTTCCCTTTTTTGTTACAGCTTTCCTACAACGTACCAACATCAAAGCCGAACACCAACAATCTAGATTTTAGTACTCTTCTCAACCACCTCGTAAACATCCTTGGAAAGAGATGACTCTGCCTTGATTCGGTTTAGCTCGGCAATCATCATTTCTTTTCTGGAGCTATCGTAGTTTTTCCATCGAGTCAGCGGTGTTAACAAGCGTGCCGCAGTCTGCGGATTGAGTTTATCCAGCTCAATAATTCTGTCGGCAAGAAACTTGTAACCGCTTCCGGACTTATCATGAAAACCCATATGATTTTGACCGCAAAACACGCCAATAAGTGAACGCACCTTATTAGGGTTTCGCAATGTAAAGTCCTTGTGCTGGAGAAGCGCTTCGACTCTGCCTAAACCACCGGGAAGTTGATTGGCAGCTTGCAACTGAAACCACTGATCCACAACCAAAGGCTCATGACTCCATTGCTGATAGAAACTGTCCAATGCACCCTGCTTCAGTAAAGACGCAGTGTCGGCACCACTCTGTGTCAGACAGCGTAGCGCAGATAGCTGGTCGGTCATATTGCTCGCGGTTTCGAACTGTACCTTGCAGCTTTGTATCCAATCGTCATCTCCTGTTCTAAGCAAATAGGATAAAGCCAGATTCTTCAGGGTTCTCCGTGCCACCGAATCTGCATCCGCCGAATACTCGACATCACTCTGGTTTTCCAGATACAGCTTACAGAATGATTCCTTTAGTCGAGCCGCGAGTTGATTGGCCAGAAATTCGCGAACCTGATGTATGGCTTCGACGTCAGCTACTTCTGCTCGTTCAATCAAATAACTCTCTGTAGGCAAACTCAGCAACTGAGCGATCATCGCCTTGTCTACCGAGGAATCCCCGAGCGCAGAAGCCAACACTCCCGAATAGGCATCCAGCAGAATTGTCGGTAACTCCAATTGCCTGCTCTCCAGCAGATCTGCTTGCAGCTGATCCATTATGTCTATAGCTAATGATTGGGACCCGTTCCAGCGATTAAATCCATCGCTATCATTAACCATAAGGAAAAATAGCTGTTCACGACTGTATTCGAAATCCAGCTTTACCGGAGCACTAAAACTGCGCAGCAATGACGGCACTGGCTCCTCATCGATTTCCTCAAACACAAAGGTTTGGCTATCCTGAGTGACATTAAGAACTCGATCAGTAGTCGCCGACTTCTCATCCTCACCCGCCAGCCTTAAACCATACTCGCCACCATCTTTACCCAGCAGACCCATTCTGAATGGAATATGGAAGGCAGACTTTGACGACTGCCCTGGCGTATCCGGGCAGCTTTGGGAAATCGTTAAAGCATATTGTCGATTTGTCGAATCGTATTCACCGCTAACTAACAGCCGGGGAGTTCCGGCCTGACTGTACCAGTTACGAAATTGCCCAAGGTCTACACCGCTGGAGTCTTCCATAGCTTTCACAAAATCTTCAGTGGTTACAGCCTGGCCATCGTGTCTCTCAAAATACAGATCACTGCCCTTCCTGAACGCGTCTGCACCCAGTAACAGGCTTATCATTCTTACAACCTCCGCTCCTTTCTCGTAGATAGTTACGGTATAGAAATTTGATATCTCCATATAGGAGTCCGGGCGAACAGAATGAGCCATGGGCCCACCATCTTCCGCAAACTGCACCGTCTTTAAAAACGATACATCTTCAACACGCTTAACAGTTCGGGAACCCATGTCGGCGGAAAACTCCGAGTCGCGAAAAACGGTAAAACCTTCCTTGAGACTCAACTGGAACCAGTCGCGACAGGTAACACGGTTACCGGACCAGTTATGAAAATACTCATGGGCTACTACCGCCTCAACTCTCTGAAACGAAAGATCAGTTGTAGTTTTGGGGTTGGCGAGAACGCAAGACGTATTAAAAACATTAAGCCCCTTATTTTCCATCGCGCCCATATTGAAATCGTCAACGGCTACAATCATGAATATGTCCAGATCATATTCGCGACCATATACGTCTTCATCCCACTTCATGGAATTTTTCAGAGACAGCATTGCGTGATCGCATTTGTCGATGTCTTTCTGCTCAACAAGTATTTGTAATTTGATTTCGCGACCACTGCATGTGGTGAAGCTATCATCGAGACTGCATAAGTCCCCTGCCACCAGAGCAAATAGATAGCAGGGCTTCATAAAAGGGTCTTCCCACTTCACCCAGTGGCGCCCGTCCTCTTCCAGATTGCCGCTATCAATCTTGTTTCCATTGGACAGAAGCACCGGATACTTTTCGCGATCCGCCTTGATCAAGGTTGTAAACTTCGACATCACATCGGGGCGATCAAGATAATAGGTAATGCGCCTGAAACCTTCAGCCTCACATTGCGTACAAAACATTTTCTGGGATTTATACAGACCTTCAAGTGCGGTATTGTTTTGGGGCTCAATTCGGGTATGACACTCCAATACAAACGACTCTCCCTTGTTTGAACTTAGTTCAGTGACATTTGGAATGGTCAGGGATTCGCCATCGATTAGATAATCACTACTCTGTAGTTCCTTGCCATCCAGCAACAACTTTTCCAATACAAGCAGTTGGCCACTCAATACCAGAACGCCGCTCGATGAATCATCGCCGTCAGGGTTTCTTTTGAACAACATTCGGGAAGTCACTGCTCCATGATCTTCATAGAGATCAAACTCGAGATCAGTTGTTTCAATCAAATAATTTGATGGCTGGTAGTCTTTCAAATAGGTTGTGCGCGCCTGAGCGTTTTTCATGTGCAAATACTCGTTAAATATCTAAACCAATTGGGGAAAATGATTACTGTCGTGAATATTAGTGACTGAAAGCGATATCGTAACCGGAGAAACGTCTAAGATTTATAACACCACTGTCCAGTATCAGGTATTGCCCCTTTATTCCCTGAAGCAAGCCTTCGACTATCGGGGTCTTATCGAAATTGTGAGAACTGACCTTCTCGGGATATGTATCTACCGGATAGGAAATCTCAACCGGATCTATGCCGTTGAGAATGCTAATAGCAAAAAATCCAAACCTGTCTTCCAGCTCTTTAATATCGTCCCTACATTCCGCTATCAAGCGTTCGGCCTCTGCCTTCATGTCCAGCGAAGACGCAGTGCCTTTTAACATGTCCCGCCAATTTGTTTTGTCAGCAACATGCTGTTTGAACATGACCTCTATTTCGCCGGACTGTAAGCGGCTTCGAACCCTGATAATGGCGAGAGCCTGGGTAGCTCCCTGATCTATCCATCTTGTTGGTACCTGGGTAGCGCGTGTTATACCCACTTTGAGACCCGAAGAATTTGCCAGGTAGACAATATGATCCTGCATGCAGAATTTCTCACCCCACGACGGCTCCCGACAACTGCCTTGTTCATAGTGGCATTTCTCTGGGTGGATGATGCAAGAGTCACATTGGGCCAGTTTCTGAAAACATGGGTAGCAATAGCCCTGATTAAAACTCTTATTAGATTTTCTTCCGCAATGGACGCAGTTAATGGTTCCGCTATAAAGCAACTTTATGGGCTTGCCAATATGGGGATTAAGGGGAATATCTTCTTCTCCCAGTCGAATGCCATAACTCACCTGCTGTTCGAGCCGGCTACTCATCTTGCGTAAGGTTCCCTGTGCGATTTGTTTCATTAATGAACTTCTTTGTTTGTGTCGGAAAAGTTGTCGGTAAAATTTAGAGGCAGTTCTGCATCGTTAGTAGCAGTCTCTGAATTGATGCTCTTGCTGGCGCAAGATGCGCTCAGATCCATTCCGGTTCGCTGATCTTCCGGCAAATTCTTCGCTTCGTAGAGAATAATTGCCTGCATGCAGGACTCTAGCTGCTGCTGACTTAATCTCGAGCCATCTTCCCACTTGCCAAGCTCGACTGCAGTTTTTAACCGTTGATAGATCGCCTCATCAATACCGTCGATTAGCTGACTTAAGGAAGCCGGTTTCTGCGGAACTCCGTTTTTAAACTCATCACTCATAACTAACTCTTGTTTCCCTACTCGTATTTCCCTACTGGTATTTCCCAAAACGCAGCTGCGAATCAGCGAGAAATAGAATCCTGCTTTAGTATAAACCGATAATAAACCACGCTACCAAAACCTATCAGCAAGCCGCTAAGCAAGCCGCCAAGATGGGCAGCACTGGCAATAACCGACCCGGCGATCAATTCCATAACAACCAGTGCCACTACGAAGAAGAAAAACATGTTGTTATTCAACAACAGATAAGACCGCGGCATGAAATTATGAATAATCCAGGCATAACCAACCAAACCATAAACCACCCCGGACATTCCGCCGAAGTTATTATAGCCGTTATACAAGTATTGGGAGGCATTACTGATAAAGGATGTCAGCACTATAATCAGGACAAAATGCCAGAACTTGTGGTTAGGCTCCAATTGTCTTCCAAAGAACCACAGCCATAGCATATTAAAAACCAGATGCAACTCACCAAAATGAAGAAACATCGGCGTCAGACTGCGCAACGCGTTAACGGGAGTAAGCAAGTCCAGCAACATGCTGTCGAGACCCTGTGCGGATACCAATGGGAAAAATAACCATTGCATCCGGGAGGGAAAACTTCCAAGGCCGCTAATAGCTGCAACAAGCAAACAAATCACGATCAGGGCTATGGTGACCGGGCTGCGTGAAAATGCTGTGAGTGCCGATACTGCAAGCCGGCCGGCGTCAACACCAGCTGGGTTATTTGCCGATTGCCTGAGCGATTGCTGCTGCGCCGCCAATTCAAAATCAAAGTTCGCAAGATTCTTATTTACAAATCCAGCATGTAATTCATTGCCAACCCAAATCACCTGGTTACCGGATTCTTCACTTATTTGATGAGGAATGCCATGGCTCTGAAGAAACTGGCTGAAGTCACGTAGATCGACATCGACAGCCATCGAGGCTGCTCTAATCATCTAGACGGACCAGCCTGTTTCCCCAGCCAAGCTTGCTTTGGCATGCCTGATAAAAACTATGGTTGTGGGGGTGTATTAACTGCAGGGGAGATTCTTTTTTTGAAACCAGAATTTCATCACCGGCCTTGGCGGTATACAGAACTTGCCCATCACAGCTGACCTGTGGCTTCAGACTCTCTGCAACAGAAACAACAATCCTGATTTCCGCATCACCACCAACAACCAGAGGCCGGTTACCTAGAGAATGGGGGTACATGGGCACCAGCACTACCGCGTTTAAATCAGGGTGCATAATCGGGCCACCTGCGGACAATGCATAGGCGGTAGACCCGGTTGGCGTAGCGACAATCAAACCATCAGATTCCTGACTATAGACAAACTTGTCATCCACAAACAATTCGAATTCGATTATTTGCGCTGCCTTGCCAGGGTGAAGAACCACATCGTTTAGGGCCGAACCCAAATATTGAGTCTGATCCTTGCGACGAATCGATGTATCAAGCAGGAATCGTGACTCTATGCTGTAGTTTCCGTCCAGCACTTCACTGATCCCACTTTCCAGTTCGTCCGGCAAAATATCTGTTAGAAAGCCCAGTCGACCCCGGTTAATGCCAATTACCGGAACCTGATCCTTCACCATGTGCTTGGCTGTGTTGAGCATGCTACCGTCACCACCTACCACAATGATCAGGTCACATAAGGCAGATAACTCTTCGCGTTCGCACTCCTGCTGACCATGACCCTCAACCAGTTTCGCCGTCTGACTGTCCAGAATCACTTTCAGCTGTTTATTGCCCAGAAAGCTCAGCAAGCGCTGCAAGGTTTCCACCACACCGCTATGGCCGGGTCTTCCTACCAATCCTATTTTGCCAAATTGAGTCATATTGCTGAGTACGGCTTCTTTCGCCTGAGTATTTTCAGAAGTTTGCTGAATCGATTACCTTTACATCGAGGCCATTAAGTATATCACGAGCTGTAGCACCATTCCGCCAATGGAGGTCGCTTACATCCGCTATAATCAGTAGAATCCTTGCTAATCGGAATTTTACGTGGCTTTGTAGCCACAGAAACAGTGGATTTTGGATATGGGACTAAAGCCTCTAACAAAAGATACACGTATAAGCATACTAGGGCTGGGGTATGTTGGCTTACCGCTGGCATTTGCCTTTGCACGGCAATACCCCACCGTCGGTTACGATATTAACAAAAACCGAATCGCTGAAATCAGCCAGAGAATTGATGTAAATAATTAGCTAACCGAAGAAGAGCTAGGCAGTGCTGACCTTGATTGGCTCACAGATGATAGCCAACGACTCGCGGGTAGCGACGTTTTCATAATTACCGCCCTCACACCAGTCGACGAACAGAATCAGCCCAATCTGGAACCTCTGCTTAACGCCACCAAACAAGTCGGGAAGTATTCTTAAGCCTGGCAATCTCGTTATCTTCGAGTCCACAGTATTCCCCGGAGCAACTGAAGAGGAATGCGTTCCCGTTCTGGAACAACAGAGCGAATTGAAATTCAATGAAGATTTTTATGTAGGTTATAGTCCCGAGCGAATCAACCCAGGGGATGAGTCGCGCTCCTTAGCCAACGTTATAAAGGTGACATCCGGCTCCACTGAATCAGCAGCAGAGACTGTAGATCAACTATATAACAGCATCATTTTCGCAGGCACCCATCGCGCCAGCAGCATCAAAGTGGCAGAGGCTGCAAAGGTTATTGAAAATACCCAGAGAGACTTGAACATTGCTCTGGTGAATGAGCTGGCTATCCTTTTTGACAAACTGGATATAGATACCCAGGAGGTGCTCGATGCGGCTGGAAGCAAATGGAATTTCCAGCCGTTTAGCCCTGGTCTTGTCGGAGGGCATTGCATAGGTGTAGACCCCTACTATTTAACCTACAAGGCTCAGCAAGTCGGTTATCATCCCGAAATCATTCTTGCCGGTCGAAGAATTAACGACTCAATGGGGAGCCATGTTGCCGAGAGAGACATAAGACTAATGCTCGGTAAGCGAATTCACATAATTGATTCTCGTGTCTTAATAATGGGAATGGCATTCAAGGAGGACTGCCTGGATATTAGAAATACCAGAGTTGGAGACATCATCGACACACTTGAGTCCTATCATTGCAACGTAGATATTTATGACCCATGGGTAGATTCGGAAAGCTCTGAATCACTAATCACCTCTCCTGATAACAATAGTTATGATGTAATAGTTCTCGCTGTAATTCACGACCAATTTAGAGAGCTTGGAGTGGAGAAGATAAGACAATTCGGAAAAGAGCAATCAATTTTGTTTGATGTTAAACATCTTTTCGAAAGCAAGAATACAGACGGACGACTTTGATCAAACTTGTAACTTTTCAACAATACCGCCGGTATGAATAGCCAGAATATGGCTTCCCGCAGGAAAGCAGGACCTGTTAAGCATATCGAAAATCCCGTAAAACAACTTGCCGGTATATACAGGTTCCAACGGAATATCAGAGTAGTCCGGGAAAGACTCCAGAAACTGTTTTAGAGAAGAATTGATCTTTGCGTATCCTCCGCAGTGATACTCTTCAAGCATTTGCCACTGCACCGGACTTACCACAGCCGCCGCTTCCAGCTGATTGGCCACTTCTGATCGAAGATAGCCCTCTCCTTTTAATATGGAAAACCCCAGAACCTCCGCGCAAGCAACTTCATCTTCCATACGGCCAAGCCCGGAAACCACTCCCGCCATGGTAGTGCCCGTCCCACAGGCCAGAGCTATACAATTTCGGCCATTACTTTTACCGATGCAGTCGCTGTTATTTGTAACACCAGCAGATCCATCCCAGCCTTTCCATCCGCTGGCTGAAATAATTTCTGCTATCTCTTCACAGCCACGAACAGCCAGCTCATTACTCCCCCCCTCGGGAAGCAGGTAAAAACCCCCCAGCTGCTGATGAAGCGATTCAATAAAGTCGGGCTCTGTTTTATGTCGATATTCATCTCTGCTAATCGGGTACAAATGCATGCCCTGCTGCCGAGCAAATTCCAGAACAGGGTTCAGCGGCTCGGGAGTCTCGCCCCGCACGACTCCGATAGTATGTAGACCTAATTGCTTACCGGCAGCCGCCAATGCATAGAGGTGATTGGACCAGGCGCCACCAAAACTAAGCACACGCTTGATACCGGAGGACTGAATATGATCGAGGTTATGTTTAAGCTTGAACCACTTGTTGCCATGAATAAGAGGATGAATTAAATCCAGCCGCAATACGTCCAGACACACATCCGCTTCCCTGAGAATCGGATGTTCTACGGTTTGCAGGGGCGCTGTTTTGACTTTGAGTTCATCCATGGCAAGCAGGCACAGCTAAACAGATGGCGTAATGCCGAGATAGTGATCTGGAGGGGGGAAATGGCGGACCGGACGGGACTCGAACCCGCGACCTCCGGCGTGACAGGCCGGCATTCTAACCAGCTGAACTACCGGTCCGCTACATGCTCTTGCTTCGATGCTGCGTCTTAGAAGCTTTCGTTAGAAGCCCTCGTTAGAAACTTTCGCTTCAAATATTCCCTTGTTCGAGGGAAATATTGGTGGGTGGTGAGGGATTTGAACCCCCGACATTCGCCTTGTAAGGGCGACGCTCTCCCAACTGAGCTAACCACCCATAGCATCGAGAGAGGCGCATTTTACCGACTCCTATGGTGATGTCAACAAATGAGCATTCTCAAGGGCTGCGGGGGCTTTTATTTGCTGGTATGGGTAAATGATCCGTCCCAGTCCACTCCTAATTCCGCCTCTCTGAGATGGGCAATCCTGTCGATATAGACCTGATACAGCAAGCAGTCCGCTTCTTCATTGAGAAGCGCTTTGAACGCCTCTTGCGCCTCATCCCATTGCTGATCATGATAGCAGTCGAGTGCACGGTGGTAGCTTTCTACTCGCCACTTCAACTCCTCACTGGCGTTCTCAATCAGGCACATAGGCTCGTAACAGGTAACGGCCTCGTCCTTACCCTTTACTTTTACCTTGTCGATAAGTCTGAACAAAAAGTCGTCGAGGCCATCTACAGTTTCTTCTCCAACCAATAGCCTGATACCGTAAAACTTGGTCAACCCCTCCAGCCTTGACCCGAGATTCACCGCGTCTCCCAACACCGTATAGGAACGACGATAGGTAGAGCCCATATCACCCACGTTCATCATCCCGGTATTAATACCTACACCAGCATTCACCTCAGGGTAGCCACGCTGCTCGAATTCCGGCTTCAACTCTTCCACCTTGTCTAACATTATCAACGCAGCCTTAATAGCATTTACACGGTGGTCAGGGTCATCAAGAGGCGCGCCCCAAAATGCCATCACCATGTCACCAAAATACTTATCAATTGTTCCCTGATGCTCAAAGATAATGCCTGTGATAGGAGTGAAAAAATCATTGAGTAAAGTTTTTAACTGGGTGGCGCTAAGCACCTCGGAAATCGAGGTAAAGCTTCTAATATCGGAAAACAGCACCGTGAGCTCCTTGCTCTCCCCTTCGAAACTATAATTCTCGGGATCTTCCAGCACGGATTCGATGTGTGCCGGGGGTACATATTGATCAAACATACCCTTAATGGTTTTTCGGGTTTGGCTTTCTGCAAGAAAACCATAGATAAGGTTTATGGCGGTTATTAGCAGAATAAGAAATATCAGCAGGACCACCGAGAAATCCAGCTTATAAACATCCCACATCTGAAAGTTCGCCCACACAGCTACAATCATCAGCACCAGGGTAGAAGCCGCCATCGCTGCCGCCCCGAAAAAGGGAAAGGCAATGGACATAGCCAGACCTAGCGCCATGATGATTACGAATAATGCACCTGACTCCCAGTCCGGCTTATAGGGGAAATAAATATCCTGGGGTGGGCTGAAGTTGGCAAATGCCGATTGGGTTGAAGTCTCGCCGGAACTAACATCAACTGTGGCCACAGAATTGAGCAATGCATTAAGCATATTTGCATGCACTTCTACTCCGGGATAAACCTGCTGCAAAGGCATGGCCCGAATGTCACCTAGTCCCGGTGCACTGGCCCCTACCAATACAAGGGAATTCTGTAGTGCTTGCTGCTCTTCCTCGCTTAATGTATCTCTGAGCACATCGGTGGCAGAGATATAGGGAAAATGGAGGTTGTCATCCAGCGAGGAATTCCCCTACATAGGGGACGTTTACCTGTCCTAAAACCGTCCGTTGGTATCTGGAATGCTCCGGAACCCCCTCCAATACGTAAACCGGTTACCACCTCCAGACCGCCATAATCCTACGTTAATAATTCATATCCTTCGGCAAAGTTATAGACCCGGATCATTTCCAAAGACAAGGTGGGGAAAAGCTCGGTGCCATAGCGAATAACCAGCGGAACCCGGCGCACAATGCCGTCAGCATCTGGCTGCTGATTCATGCTGCCATTTCCCAGCGCAGCATCCTGAAGCAGCTTCAGATTTCCGGTGAAGCCGGACATATCAACCACAGTAACCCTGCGGGCCAGCTCTGCGCCTATATCCACGATGGATTCAGGTAATTCGTTGTAGCTAACAGAGGACTGGGGATTAAAATTAATAGCCAGCACCACATCAATGCCGCTCTGCATGGCATTGGCAAAATACTGATCGGCATCAATCTGCGGCTCAATTTGCTGGAGAACTTCGTTAAAGGAAGGATCGAGGCTATTCAGGTCAATGGGGGACAACAAATCACGGACATCGCGGTCCGGCTCAGGGAAGGTAATATCAAACCCTACGATAAGAGCCCCGTTGTCCCGAAGCTTTTCCGTAAGCTGACCGACCTTAATTCTGTTCCAAGGGTATTGACCTTCAGCCTGTAGCGACCTCTCATCCAGGTCAACTATGACAATTCTGTTATCATCCCGCTTCTCCGCCTTAGGCATAACAGACAAACGCTGGTCATATATTACGTATTCAAGACGCTCGACAAGGTTATCCACTGCCATCGGAGCTCCAATCTGTATCCACAACACGAACATGGTGCCGATAACACCCAGATAGGTCGGCATTCGCTTCCCTCCAGAAACAAAACGTTACAGTGAATGGCTCAGAGACATGGTTTGCCCGGTTGATGGCTTGATCTTATTATCGCCTCATTATATGCCAAAGCCGGTGAACATAATCAACTGGCATACTAAGGGGAAATTCGGTAGATTTACCGCCCCTGAGGCATCGCCGGTTCGGGAAATCACCAAAGCCCCGACTATAATTTGCCAACAAACACGCAGCGCAACTGGAAAGCAGGTCTAAATCGTGAAAATTTTCAAGGAATTCCGCTTCGAAGCAGCTCACCGGCTGCCCAATGTAGCCCCTGATCACAAGTGCTCGAGACTGCATGGGCACTCTTTCGCAGTGAAACTGACCGTATCAGGAGATGTGAATAAACGCAGCGGCTGGGTGATGGACTTCTCGGATATCAGTAAGGCCTTCAAGCCTATATACGAGCAGCTGGATCACTACTATCTAAATGAAATTGATGGCCTTGAAAACCCCACCAGTGAGAACCTGGCACGCTGGATCTGGCAAAAGCTAAAACCAGGCCTGCCGGAATTATCGGAAGTCGAAATAAGGGAAACCTGTACCAGCGGTTGTATCTATTGCGGCGATTGAAAAACAACCGGCTCCACCGATTCATCCGCAAGAGCCAATGGGTCTATAGCTGACTTGTTCTTTATCAAATTCTTGCTCACCATAAATTCTTTGGGCCTTGCGATGCAGTCTGCAGCTATCATGATGCCACCCTTTAAATAGAACAAAGCAAACCCTGATTGCAGCTGCTCCTCAAAATTTGTACTACCACGCAGTACCACCTGATCATAGCCATCACTGAGGCCAGTCATTTGTAATTTTATATGGTATTGATCTGACCAAAACCACGGCACTGCATCATAGGCTTTCTGCTTACCGCAAATATTCGCAGCGGCCGCCCTCGCCTGATCATTTGCATTCTGAACAGATTCCAGCCTTAAGTGACGGTCATAGATAAAACTTGGATGACTGGTACAATCTCCTGCCGCGTAAATATTTTCATCACTGGTTTGCGTAAATTCGTCAACCCTAACGCCCTCTTCGCAAATCAAACCGGCTAGCTCAGCCAGTTCAGTTCGCGGGAAAATACCGATGCCAGCAATTACAAAATCAGGCGAATATTCACTGCCGTCCCCACAAATCACAGTCAACAATGAATCTTTCTCCTCGATGCTGGAGACTCGACATTCTGTTTTTATGCTTACTCCATGTGACATATGTAACGCCGTAATAAATTCCGACATCAACGTGCCAGTCACTCTTTGCAGCACCCTGTCAGCCATTTCCAAAACAGTAACTTCGACACTATTTTTTGCAAGAACTGCCGCAGCCTCGAGCCCAATATACCCTCCCCCGATGACAACAGCCTTCTTTGCATCGGCCGTTCGTGCCACCAAGGCAGCAACATCTTCGGCGGTACGAATATAGAATATTGATTGCAATTCATCTTCTATGGGCAACTTGCGAACTTGCGCTCCTGTACACAGGGCCAGCTTGTCATATGACAGGTTCTCGCCACTGTCCAGCGCAACAGTTTTGTTCTTGCTATCTATCGATTCGACCCTGCATCCGGTTCTCAGCTTTATGGAATTATCTTGATAGATTTTCTCAGGACGCAGACGCATTGCGTCCAGGTCTTTGTCACCAGATAAATACTCTTTTGATAACGGAGGCCGATGGTAAGGCAACTCATTCTCCTCACCGATTAAGATAACCTCCCCTTCCCAACCCTCTTTACGAAGCTGTAACGCGAGAGACACACCCGCATGGCTTGCACCGACAATTACACAGACTTTATTACTCATTGCTGACCAGCCTTCTTGTTTACAGTTGTTACAGTTACTTTACTAAATGAATGAAACATATTTAGACAATTTCCATGGGCAGTTGCCAGTCTATGGCTTGCTTGCCATGCCTTACTAGATACTCATTGCTCAGAGAAAAATGATGATTACCATAGAAGCCCCGGCTAGCTGAAAGCGGAGAAGGATGAGGCGACTGCAAAACCAAGTGTTTTGATCTGTCAATCATCGCCCCCTTCTTCTGGGCGTAGCTTCCCCACAAAATAAACACCAGACTGTCTTTTCGCTCATTCAAAAGCGCAATAATACGATTAGTAAATTGTTCCCAACCCTTGCCCTGATGGGAAGCTGCTTGGCCGGCCTCAACGGTCAATACCGAATTCAGCAGCAATACACCCTGCTCTGCCCAATAATCCAGACATCCATGAGCGGGCGCTTTAAAGGCCACATCTTCTTTAAGCTCTTTATAAATATTTCTAAGGGAAGGAGGAATGGCAATCCCCGGTAACACAGAAAAACACAGACCATGAGCCTGGCCGGGCCCGTGGTACGGATCCTGACCTAGTATTACAACTTTTACATCTTGAAAGGAAGTCGCATCCAGGGCATGAAAAATGTCTGCCCCCAGAGGATAAACTATCTTACCCTGGCACTTTTGCTGGCGAAGAAACTCTCGAAGCTCAACCATATACTGCGCATCGAATTCAGGCTGAAGAGGAGTCCTCCATGACTCATCCAGTTTTATTTGCCTGTCGTCAGTTAGACTCATGCTGGGGTCGCATATGAGGGAACAGTAAGACGTCTTTAATCGAAGCAGTATTGGTAAACAACATCACCAGACGATCTATGCCAATACCCTCACCAGCCGTAGGTGGCATACCGTATTCCAACGCTGTCACATAGTCTTCATCGTAGTGCATAGCTTCATCGTCACCGGAATCCTTCTGCTCTACCTGCTGACGAAATCTTTCCGCCTGATCTTCCGGGTCGTTTAATTCGGAAAAACCATTTGCAAGCTCCCTGCCACCGACAATCAATTCGAAGCGATCGGTAATCTCGGGGTTCTCTTCGTTGCAGCGCGCCAATGGAGAGACCTCAATAGGATACTCAGTAATGAATGTCGCCTGTTCCAGCTTGTCTTCCACCTTTTGATCGAAGATCTCCATGAGAATCTTGCCTTTCGGCCAGTTATCATCGAACTGGACGTCAAGCGACTCTGCAAGAGCGGCAACAGATTCCTTACTGTCGAAAACCGAGCGATCCTCTACCGCACAGTGCTTGCTTATAGAGTCTCTAACCGACAAGCGCTCAAACGGTTTGGAGAAATCCAGAGTCAGGCCCTGATATTCAATTTCGGTACCACCTGATACCTCAAGCGCGATAGTGCGAAACAAGTCCTCGGTCAAATCCATAAGGTCTTCATATTTGGCATAGGCCTGATAAAACTCGAGCATAGTGAACTCGGGATTATGCCGGGTAGACAAACCCTCATTACGGAAATTACGATTCAGCTCGAATACTTTCTCAAAACCACCCACAACCAGACGCTTTAAAAACAATTCCGGCGCCACTCGCAAATACATATCCTGATCAAGGGAATTATGATGAGTTATAAATGGTCTGGCCGTCGCTCCCCCTGGTATAACCTGCATCATCGGGGTTTCAACTTCCATGAAACCCAGCCCCTCAAAATAATTACGCATACAGCGAACGATTCGGGAACGGGTTTCAAAAACCTTCCGTGACTCTTCATTAACGATAAGATCAACATAGCGCTGACGATATCTCATTTCAGTATCGGTCAATCCCTTATGCTTATCCGGCAAAGGACGCAGAGACTTACTCAGAAGCCGAAAGGTGGCGACGCGTATAGTCAACTCGCCTTTACCTGTTTTAAACACCTCTCCTTCGACCCCTATAATATCGCCAAGGTCCAAAGCCTTTAACTCTTCAGCTTGCTGCTCGGAAAACAATTTGTTGTTCAGATAGAGCTGGACTTGACCGCTGCCGTCCTGGATTACTGTAAATGGACCGCGCATACGAATAATTCTGCCAGCAACAGACACCTGCTGGGCCAACGCCTCCAACTCTTCCTTGTCTTTGGAATCGAATTTTTCAATGAGATCGGCTGATTGATCTTCCCGTTTAAAATCGTTGGGGAATGCCACCCGCTGCTCTCTTATGGCCGCCAGCTTCTCACGGCGCTGGGCTATTAACTTATTCTCATCCTGATGGTTTTCGTCTGTCATTGCATTTTCCAACTTTTCCTAACTATCTCAGTTTTTCTTAACGTTTGTTAATTCGGTATTACCTTACAAACCCATCTTCAGGCTTGCTTCGATGAACTTGTCCAGATCACCATCTAGCACCGCACCTGTATTGGTGACTTCGACATTGGTTCTTAAATCTTTGATGCGGGAAGCATCCAGTACATAGGAGCGAATTTGACTACCCCAACCGATATCTGCCTTGGACTCTTCTATATCCTGCATTTCTTCCTTGCGCTTTAATTCTTCCAACTCGTACAGCTTGGCTTTGAGCTGCTTAATGGCCATATCTTTGTTCTTATGCTGGGAGCGCTGGCTCTGGCATTGCACGACGATACCACTGGGCTCATGGGTCAGTCGCACCGCTGAGTCAGTTTTATTGACATGTTGGCCACCGGCCCCACTGGAGCGATAGGTATCTATCCGTACCACAGACATGTCCAGGTCCACTTCAATGTCGTCATCGATCTCCGGGGAAACAAATACCGACGCAAAAGAAGTATGGCGCCTGCTGCCGGAATCGAAAGGAGATTTTCGAACCAGGCGATGAACTCCGGTTTCCGTTCTCAGCCAGCCAAACACAAATTCACCGCTAATATGAATGGTGGCACTCTTGATTCCCGCAACATCGCCACCTGAAACTTCTACCAGCTCTGCCTTAAAGCCCTTGTTCTCGCCCCAGCGCAGATACATGCGAAGCAGCATCTCCGCCCAGTCCTGTGCCTCGGTTCCCCCGGAGCCAGCCTGAATATCGAGATAGGCACTGGCTTCATCCATATCCCCGGAGAACATCCTTCTGAACTCAAGCTTTTCGAGACTTAGCACTAATGCATTTAGGTCGGAGTTGGCTGCATCGTAGAGTTCCTCATCACCTTCATCCCGAGCCAAGGCGAACAGTTCTTCCAGTTCCGATACACCGGTATACAACTTGTCAATAGTGGCAACGATAGCCTCAAGAGAGGATCGTTCCTTGCCTAGCGCCTGTGCGTACTCGGGTTTGTCCCAGACCGAAGACTCCCCCAGTTCCAGCTCAACTTCAGCCAACCGGTCTTTCTTTTCTTCGTAGTCAAAGATACCCCCTGAGACTATCTGCCCGGGTTTGAAGGTCCTTTAAACTGCTTAGTTGACTGTTTATCTCCAGCATTTAGGCTGTTCCTGCTAAGTATGCAAATTGATAACTTGTGGCAAAGACGGCATTTTACCCCAAACATACGGGAACTGTCATAAACTGAACTGCAAATCCCCGATGACTTGCATACAATAGCTCAAGCCCGCCAGTCAGCATCAAGAGAGACCGTAATAACAATATGAAAATTGAAAATGCCAGTGTTGAATGGCTTGAATCAGGGCTTCCCTACTCTTCTCTCTACGACGACATCTACCACTCTAGTGGCGAATCCAACAACAATGCCCGGGCAGAAGCCCGACATGTTTTTATGGAAGGCAATCGCTTAAAAGATCGCTGGTCCGGGTTCGACGAAGTAACAAATCGAGCAAGCCTTCATGAGCAGACCAGAAGCACTTCTTTTAGTATAGGTGAGATTGGTTTCGGCACTGGGCTCAACTTTTTCGAAACGGTCTGTCTGTGGAGGCAATGCAAGAATCGCCCGGCCCGCCTCCACTACATCGGATTCGAAAAGCATCCGTTTACAGCTACCCAGTTGCGAAAGATCTACCAAGTTCATCCTGAGTTGCAGGAAATGCTCCAGCAATTACTGGTTTTCTATCCCCAGCATACCGCCGGTTGTCATCGCATACCCTTTGCCAGCGACATCACCCTCGACCTGTATCATGGCGACGCGCTTCAACAATTAAGTAGTCGCAACAGGGAACGGGGGAAAACAATGAATTGCTGGTATCTTGATGGGTTCAGCCCCAAACATAACCCGGATCTATGGAGCGAGGCCCTGCTTGAGGAAATCGCCATGTCCAGCAAAAGCGAATGTAGCCTAAGTAGCTACAGCGTAGCCGGGCATGTTAGAGCGGGTTTACAGCGAGCCGGTTTCAGCTGCACCAAGAGCGAAGGCTTTGGTCGTAAGCGTCATATGCTGACGGCACTCTTACTTAGGAAAATTGATACGACAATAGACTCGGGACTTGATACGAAACCTGAAACAGCCCTTACTGGTGTAAACAATACCGGCGCATTCGCCATACCAGCAAAACCGGCCATAAAGCCGGAGCCCTGGTTCTATTTACCCGAGCCACAAAGCTCTGGCAACGAGACTATGAACGAAGCAATAGTCATCGGTGCCGGTCTGGCAGGCTGCAGCACTGCCTACAGCCTCGCCAAGCGAGGCTGGAAAGTCACAGTCGTGGAGCAGGCAGATAAAATTTGCGCCGGCGCATCCGGGATTGCACAATTGGCACTTCGCTGTCGCATCTTTCGAAGCCATTCCAGCATGGCAGAATTTTTCCTGCACAGTTATCTATTCGCAATACGACAATTCAATTCATTAGCCGAACAGCAAGCGGATTTCTCATGGCAAAATTGCGGCGTTCTACAACTGGATAGCGCGTTCAAAGAGCGCGGTCAGGCTGACAAAGACACGCTACGAAATCTTTATAATGATGAAGTATTAAGCTATCTCTCGGCGGAAGATGCTGCTGATTTATCCGCTTTACCTACAACTAGCGGCGGATGGCTGCACCGCGAGGGTGGCTGGCTTGACCCGCTATCACTTTGCGAAGCCTTGCTGAATCATCAGAATATCAATCTACATCTTAACTGCAAGGTTACCAGGCTAACGGGGCGCAAACGCCCAGCCAAAAATGGTTGGCAGCTAACCTCCGAGAGCGGTAATACACTACAAGCTGACGCTGTAATTCTGGCTTCAAGTCATGGCGCAGATGAATACAGCCAGACTCGTCAATTACCCTTACAAAAAGTCCGCGGGCAAATTAGCCTGTTACCCGCCAGTGTAAAAAGCTCAAGCATTAATACAGTAGTAAACGGAGAACGCAGCGTGTTCCCGGAACACAACGGCACCCATACTATCTCGGCAAGTTATTCCAATGCGTCCAGCTTGCAAGCTCGGGATGATGACAACATGAAGAACCTCTCAGCTGCTGCCAGAAACTTTTCTGATGGCACGATAATCCCCTCAAAAGACACAGCAGTAAAACAACAGGTAGCCCTTCGCTGCAATAGCGAAGATCATCTACCTATTATTGGTCCAGCGCCCGACAGCGACGCAATGAAAGAGATTTATGCACCCCTTCAATTAAACGCCACAGCCAAATTTACTGAGAGGGGAAAGTATTTTCCGGGATTGTTTCTTAACGTCGCTCACGGTTCGAACGGGCTGGCCAGCACAGCTCTCGCTGGCGAATATTTGGCAAGCTTGATGAGCGGGGAGAATTTACCGCTGAGCAGGGAAATGATTAACGGCTTGAATCCCGCCAGATTTATTATCAGGGAAATGAAAAAGCAGAAATGCTAAATACTGACAACTATTAGTTGATCTAGCGGTTATAAAAAGCAGTAAGCAATTGCTGTAGCAGAACACCATCTTCAGCTCCTGCTAATTCTCTTATTGAGTGCATGCCAAAGGTAGCAAGACCTATATCCACTGTGTCCACACCAATCCCTGCAGAGGTTATGGGGCCGATTGTGCTGCCACAGACCATGTCGCTTCTCATAACAAATGATTGGTGGGGAATGCCATGCTTTTCGCATATCGATTTGAATAATGCTACGGTACGGCTATTGCTCGCATATCGTTGATTGGCATTGATCTTGATTACAGGCCCCGCATTCAGCTGCGGCTTGTGTTGATCATCATGTTTATCGCTGAAATTTGGATGCACACCATGAGCATTATCAATGGACAGCATTACTGACTGCCGAATACCACGCTCGAAGTCATCACTGCTCTGCTGTTCAGCCGCAGTCATTCTTTCCAGTACAGATTTCAGGAAAGGTCCCTGGGCACCTGAGGTGGATACGCTCCCCACTTCCTCGTGATCATTGCAGACGAGCAAGCTAGCATGGTCGTCGCCTGCCTCGATGAGAGCTGAACAGGAGATATAGCAACTCAGCAGATTATCCAGCCTAGCCGAGGCAATGAACTGTTTATTCAAGCCCGTTAGCGATGGCGACTGGGTATCATAAAAAAACAATTCATGGGAAAGGACTTTTTTAGGATTGGGACTAGCCGATGCGTCATTAATAATCTGATCCAGCAGAAAACCGTCGAAGTCGAATTCTTTACCCTCTTCGAGCTGCATAAGAATCGGTGGCAATTCTTTTTGCTTGTTTATCTTGCGACCGCTATTAGCTTCCCTGTCCAGATGAATGGCCAGACTGGGTATAAACGCCACAGGTTCGGTTAAATCAAGCAAACAGGATTGTAAACTGCCGTCATCAGCAAGGTAGTCGACACGACCCGCAATAGACAGGTCCCGATCGAACCATGGATGAAGCAGTGCACCACCATAGACTTCCACGCCAAGTTGCAGGTAGCCCAACTTGTTTACAGCAGGCGCAGGTTTCACTTTAAGGCAGGGACTATCTGTATGGGCGCCGCAAAGTCGGATACCGCTATCCACAAGAGACGAACCACCGGTTCTGAATGCGATGATAGCGGAATCATTACGAACCACATAATATGCACTCTTCTTCTCCAACTTCCAGGAATCTCCCTCATCAAGTTTGGTAAAACCTGACTGCTCGAGCATGGAAGAAAGATTGCCTACGGCATGGAAAGGAGTGGGTGACTGCTGCAGGAATTGCAACAGTCCCTGATTGAAATCTACGGACCCGGCAGACTTAATAGTCATTATGTAAAAATTCTCTGTAACACATTCGTGAAAGACACAAGCTCAAGCTACTCAGCTCATAAAAACTCAAACGATTTAGTAAATTTCCAGCAACTCAACATCAAATATCAATGCTGAATTAGGCGGAATGGCTGGAGTCGGCGAGGCTTCACCGTAAGCCAGATCCGACGGAAGAAAAAGACGCCATTTATCACCCGGTCTCATTAGTTGCAGAGCTTCTGTCCAGCCAGCAATAACCTGACTCAGGCCAAACTGCGCTGGCTCACCGCGGTCTACAGAACTATCAAACACTGTGCCATCAATTAAAGTACCGTGATAATGGGCCAGTACTGAATTGCTCGCGCTGGGGTTGGCACCTGACGCATCACCGGACTCAAGGATCAGATATTGCAGCCCGGAAGCCAAAGTAACTACGCCCTCTTTAGAAGTATTCTCTCGAAGAAATGCTTCGCTAGCAGCCTTGGCCTGTTCCATTGCAGCCTGTGCTTGAGTGGCTAATCTTTCCTGAAAAAGCTGCAAGGCCGCAAACATCTCTTCGTCACCTAATTTCGCTTCGCCATTAACAGCGTCCAACATGCCCACGATGAAGAGATCCAAATCGACTCCGTCAAGCAGTCCTTGAGATGCAAGGTTTTGACCAATATTTACTCCGATTGAGTAGGCTATTCGATTATCTTCGTTCTCAAGATCTACATCTCCCTGTGCCAGGCTCTGGGAGGAAGCTATCATCGCTAGCATAGCCGGTATTACTGCAATCTTGCGTATCATGGTTTTCATAAGGTTTTCCTTAGATTTATTGGACAATTACCTGGGAAAGGGTTTCAATCCTGTCTCTGGCAAAGAGTTGGGCATACTAACTGGGAAAATTGATAAATACCAGTGTGTTAGCCGCAACATGAGCAAAGATAAAGAGGCCTTCCCGCATTTTTTTTACGGATTCCGGACTATTTCACCGAAGCAGATGAATCAATCGAACTTGGCAAAATAGAGCGCTCAAAAGAGAGAGCAACTGAGAGTAAAAGTGAGACTAATAAAGAGACCCATGCAAACAGTGGACAGCACAACAACACTGGGCCACAGCGAACACAGGCTGCTGCTTGTGTGCATATTTATTATGCTGGCTTTTACAGCCTGCTCCCAGCGCTTTACAGTTTCAGTGAATGATCAAGCTGTTTACGACCCTGATGGACGACTATTAGCCAGCCAGCTGAGTGATCCAAACCTGCAAGGTTGCGCTAACTATGCCATGAGCCAGCAGGAACTGCTTGGCCTGGACCAGCTCCCCGCCCTTTCGTGTGCCGATTCCGAAGTCGGCACGCTGGACAATATCAATCAACTGAGCAGGCTACGCTTTCTCGACTTAAGCAATAACAATATAAGCAATATTACTCCGCTTGAAGACCTCAGACAGTTATCGGGGGTCAACCTCAGCAATAACCAGCTTCGTGATGCCAGCCCCCTGTTAAATATTGCCACACTGGTATCAGCCAATTTAAGCGGGAATATTCAAATACCCTGCGAGCAGTTGGCAGCACTTGAGAAAAAACTGGGGGACAATTTTCAAGCCCCGCAGAGCTGCAGAAACTAACGGTGATTCGCAGAAATAAGCTGACTATAAAAAGTCTTTAGATAAGCGCGAGCCTCAATATAATTAAAGGTCAGGAACGCCGCTATGAAATCGAAATTCCGTATCGGCACCACTAATCAGTTCCTTTTCCTTCTCAAGAAAAAGCGCAACTTTTTCCGTAATGTCTTCATCACTATACAGACTTGCCAGCAAAAGATAGTCTTCATAGTGCCGAGACTCGGACTTCAACAAGCTTTTATAAAACTTCGCCAGTTCCTTATCGAGCAAAGGCATTAATGCGGCAAACCGTTCACAGGATCTTGCTTCAATGATCGCGCCTACTATAAGCGTGTCTATCAGCTGCTGATGCTCCTCACTTGAAATCAACGCTCTCAAGGAAGACGCATACCGGGAAGGACTGAGCCTTTTATAATCCACTTCTCGAGCTTCCATGATCTCAACCACCTGCTGAAAATGTAATAATTCTTCCCTGGCAAGCTGGGACATTTTTCTCAACAACTCGGTACGGCGTGTATGGCGATACATAAGATTCATTGCCGTCGCCGCCGCCTTTTTCTCACAGTTAGCGTGATCGATTAGCAAGATGTCATAGTGATTTTCAGCCTCATCAAGCCAGGCTTGCGGTGTAATACAGGGTAGGAATTCGAGAATATGATCAATCATAGGAGGTTCTTGCTTACGGGATTACTTACAGAGTAATTAGCGAAATCTAGTGACGTGTTTTGTCGTTAAGCTCAGAATCTGAATCAGCTGCAAGCTCAGCTGTCAATTTCTCTTCAGACTCATCAACAGGCCCATCATCTACACCCGCCTCAGCCAGAGTGTCTGCCTGTAGCTGCTTGGATGTTTTAGCACCCAACTTCTTCAGGTCCTCAGCACGCTTTACTAGATTTCCCGTTCCGGAAGTTAGCTTGTTGCGTGCCTTATTGAAACTTTCCTTGCTGGAATCTATGCGCTTGCCAACATTCTCAAGGTCATCGACAAAATTAACAAACTTGTCATATAAATTACCGGCCTGCCTCGCTATCTCATGGGCATTTTTATTCTGCTGGTCAAGACGCCACAAATTTTGAGCAAGCTTCAATGTTGTCAGCAACATAGTCGGACCAACAAAGATTATATTCTTCTCGAAAGCATATTGGGACAGATCCGGGTCCAGTTGATTCGCCTGCAAATATGCAGCCTCAATAGGCATAAACAAGAAAACATAATCCAGAGAGTTTATCCCCGAAAGCTTTTGATAATCTTTGTCCGACAAGCCTTTTACGTGCATACGCACCGACTGCAGATGCTCTTTCAGGTATTTTTCTTTTTCCTCATCCTCTTCGGCCGAACAGTATGAGTCCCAGGCTTTCAGGGACACTTTCGAGTCGATAATAATATCGCGGGACTCCGGCAAGTGAACGACGACATCGGGCTGAGACCTGGAACCATCATCGGCTTCCAGGCTTACCTGAACTTCATACTCCCTGCCTTTGCTCAGTCCGGACTTTTCCAGCACAGTCTCGAGAATCAATTCACCCCAGTTACCCTGCGCCTTATTGTCTCCCTTAAGAGCATTTGTCAGGTTTACCGCATCCTCACTGATCTGCGCATTTAGCTCGCGAAGACTCTCTATTTCCTTGCCGAGAGAAAACCTTTCCTTGGACTCCTTGTGGTAGGTTTCCTCAACACGCTTTTCAAACTGACTGATTTTTTCCTGTAGCGGGTTCAGCACAACCGACAGGCTTTCTTTATTTCTAGCTTCAAACTTCTTGCTCTTCTCATCGAAGATTTCATTAGCGAGGTTTTTAAAAGCATCACCTAACACTTCTTTTGATTCATCAATAATTTTGAGCTTCTCTTCGAATTGCTTGCGCTCCAACTCCAGAGAAGTAGTTAGGCTGGCTTTTTCTTCCCTGACAATCTGATAGTCACGTTTAAGCCCGTCATTATCCGTTTCCAGTTGATGACTTCGCAATTGAAGTAACTCAAGCTCGGCCTCTTTAGCCAGCAGCCTTTCTTGCTGCGAAACCTCGGATAGCTTAAGTTTTTGAATCTGGCGATAGAGAAATAACAGCACAACTGCCACCACCAGCGTAACTATGCCAATGGCAATAGGAACAAAAGTAAGGGTGAAAATTTCGTTATTCATCGACTAATCTTTTGATTATGCGTTCGCGAATGCAGGGTGAAATAATTGCGCATCTAAGTTAGAGCATGACACTTAAAGCATGGAGCACGGAAACCTAAATACAAAAAGTAAAAAATAAAAATTGGAAAACAAAGATTATCGACTACGTTTAACTGACACCGCCAACTTAGACAAACAGTAAAGCCCTTCCAAGCGAAGCAGTATTAGCCAAGGTTATCGTTGATTACTTTCAACAATTCTGCAGTGAGCTGGCTTATATTTTCTGCAGACTCGATCATTTCCACAGACACGCTAATTAGACCTTCCGACTCATCGAAACGAACCACAAAATCTCTTTCTACCGCGTCTTCCTCGTTATCCGCACCGCCAAATAATCTACCAATGAAACCGGTTTCTTCTTCATCGACCTGAATGCCAGAGAAGCGAATATTGTAATAGCGCCCTGACCTATTCTGCTCAAGAACAGGTATATTCGCCGCTTCTATCGATTGCCTGACCTGAACCCAGGCCCGGTTGAAATCCATTCGCAAGGTAAGTAACTGGCCTCCTTGCTCCGAATCAATGATGTTGGCTTTTCGTTCGGCTTCGATACTTCCTGCCAGCAAACTGGCCGAGGACGCCTGGTAAACGTCGTTACGGTCTGCAAGATACTGGGACAGATTAGTCATTATCTGGTTTTCCCGCTCCCCCGAGTCCGAGGTGTCAGGCCAGTTGATGATGATAGGCTGTGGTTCGCTGCGCAAATTTTGCATATGCACTATATAGATTTCGGAATAGCCGGAATGCAGACCAGGCTCAATTACAATGCGGTACTTATGGCGCATTTCCTGATCGCTATCTACTTCAAGCCAGGAAGTTTCCATTATACCGGTACCCGGATTCTCGTAATCCAGGATAACCTGCAGCTGGGTCCAGAAATCACGAACAAGGGGCCAAACCTGACTTGGCGTAGCATCGATCACCACCCACTCTCTGTCACCTAGATTTTGAATAATAATGCCTTCCTGACGCCTTGTTTCTATAGGCACCGGAAGAGGGATTTCTTCGAAGGTCGAGGCGGTTGCTGAAATTTGCTGGGGAACTACGTAAAGCTCATCCAGGGTATAACTGTCCAAATCGTTGGGAATAGTCATTGAGGGAACGATGGGCGCTACTGAATATTCTCCAGCACGATCAGGAAACATGCCCTCCTCCCCCAAAATGAAATTGCATGCTCCCAGGGTCAGTGCGAGGAAACCAACGCCAAATATTCTGATCATTAATAATGTCCTGACTATCTTGTTGTCTACTTGTTTATCTTTCATGTTTGTCTGGCTTAGCTGCTTGCGGCAAGGCTAATTCCCGCCGCGGTTAATGCCTCGCTTACTTGGAGTTGATATTTTCCATCAAGTTCCACAAGGGGCAAACGAATTCCTGATCCAATCAAGCCCATTCGGGCCAGAGCCCATTTAACCGGGACCGGATTACCCTCGAGGAATAGATTGTTATGCAACATCATCAACTTGTCATCTATTAACTTCGCCTGATCTCCATCTCCGGCAAGAGCCAGGTCGCACATCTGTGCCATAAGTGCGGGTGCGGTATTTGCGGTAACTGAAATTGTACCCTTGGCCCCCGCCATCATAAGCGGAAAGGTTATTGCGTCCTCTCCGCTGTAAACAGCGAGTCGATCCGTGCAGCGTTCAATCAGCTGCTCTCCTCGCTGCAAATCACCTGTCGCATCCTTAATGGCGATTACATTATCCAGCTCAGCCAGCTTATCAACAGTATCAAGCTCCAGATCGCAGGCTGTTCTGCCGGGCACGTTATAGAGTATCTGGGGAATATCTACCGATTCAGCCAAAAGCTTAAAGTGTTCATACATACCCCGCTGTGACGGGCGGTTATAGTAAGGCGCCACAAGCAGCGCGGCATCTGCACCGTGTTGCCATGCAGACTCTGTCAGATAAAGTGCTTCCTGGGTATTGTTGGATCCTGTCCCTGCGATTACCGGAATACGGCCTGCTATGCTCTTCACGCAGTGCTCAACCAGATCACAATGCTCTTGGGTACTTAGTGTGGAGGACTCTCCGGTGGTACCGGCAACCACAACTGCATGAGTGCCTGATTCCACGTGCCATTCCAGCAACCGATCAAGAGCCGGCAGGTCCAGAGACCCGTCATCGAGCATGGGGGTTACAATTGCTACTATGCTGCCATGAATATCTGTAGACATTTAAATTCCAGTGTTAAATCAAGCCGCAGACTTTAGCACATCGCGGCATGTCGAACCAAAGTAAAAAGCCGGAAGCCTAGCTATTATCGGCTTCTGCGGTTGATTCCATGCTCATATTTTCAGTACTGATAGTTTGCACTCTTCCTGGCCAGGAATTGATGATGGCCTTGATCAGGGTTGCCAGTGGTATGGCAAAAAACACGCCGGCCAAACCCCATATACCACCAAAAACCAGAACCGCTGCAATTATCGCAACGGGGTGCAGGTTAACAGCCTCTGAAAAAATCACCGGTACCAGCACATTGCCATCTAGAAGCTGCAACACACCGTAAGCAATCACGACTGTATAGAATTCACCACCGATACCCCATTGAACATAGGCCACCGCTGCTACCGGAACAGTAATTACTGTCGCACCGATATAAGGGACAATCACTGACAGGCCCACCAATACAGACAGCAACAAGGCGTAATTCATTCCGAGCACCACAAACATCACATAGCTTGCGCTACCCACTACAAAAATCTCCAGCACCTTGCCGCGGATATAATTTGAGATCTGCTGATCCATTTCGTGCCAGATTCGACTCATCAACGGTCGATTACGCGGAAGAAAATTGCCCGCCCACAATACCAATTCCGATTGATCCTTCATCATAAAGAACACCAGGATAGGAACCAGAATCAGGAAAACAATCCAGCCTATAATACTGGGGATACTGGCCAGCGAGTATTCAAGAACTGATTGTCCGTAAATCCCCAATTCCCCGCGAATGCCTACAATAAATTCCTGTATCTGCTGCTCGGAAAAAAGATTCGGGTAATTCTCAGGCAGCAGCATTAAAGAGTTTTGCCACTGGCTAATCAGATTCGGTAATTCCGTAGCCAGCCTCTGTAGCTGCTCCCATGCACTTGGCATAAGTACCAGAAGTAAAAGCAGGAATACACCGATAAAAAGCGTAAAAACCAGAACGAAAGCCAGTCTGGGGGAAAGTCTGTATTTGAGCAGGATATTAACCAGTCCCTGCAAAAGATAAGCAATAATAACTGCGGTAATCAGCGGAGCCAGCATGCCACCGAAAACAAGCAGCACGGTCAAACCAACCACCAGAAGCATCATCAAAATGATGGATTCTTCGTCGTGAAAATAACGATCGAGAAAATCGTTAACTAATTTCTTCATTGCCAGAATTCTCCGTAAAAGCTGCTAGCCTTTTTTAATCCAGTAAAAGTAGGCGCTATCGTCTTTCTGGAAATCCAGAATCTGGTGATCGCTTTGCTCAGCAAAAAGGTGAAAATCTCTCTCCGAACCCGGATCGGTCGCCGCTACTTTAAGTATCTGCTGGGACTCCATCTTATTCAGTGCCAGCTTGGTTTTTAGCAGGGGCATCGGGCACTGTAGTCCCTTCAAGTCCAGCTCTATATCTACTTCCATTGTCATGTCTGTATTTTAGCAATTTGCAGCGGGTTTCGCCTCTTTTCTTATGCTCTACCTACCTCCCCCGTTACTTTGATGAGCCCATACCTATTGGATTCCAGGTTCTTTCCAACCTCATTAGCAGGCTGCCCATCGCATGCGCTGAACTAATACCAATAAATTCCTGTCTAAATTAGTGAATTCGCGACTCCTGCCCCAACATTGCATGCAGGTAGCGGCTCGGCCGGCGAGCCTGCCTCGAGGATTTATGCTACTCTCGATAAATAAATTAGGGTTGGAATCATGCGCCACAGCGGCCTTTACATAGCGAGAAAACTGATTTTGGGGATGCTTTCCGTTGCGGCGGTTACTGCTCATGCCCAGCCTTCTCTGCCGTCACTTGGTGATCGCATATCCGGCACTGTTTCTTTGGACGAAGAATACGATATGGGGCAGCGTTTTCTGTCTCAGATACGCCGCAGCACACCTGCCATTCCCGATGCCTTGTTGAATGCCTATCTGGAAAATGTAACTTATAAGCTGGCTTCCCGCAGTCAATTAAAAGATCACCGCCTGTCATTCGTCATAATTGACAGCGAGCAGCTAAATGCATTCGCCGCCCCCGGTGGAATCATTGGCGTTAATACCGGCTTGTTTCTTAATGCTCGCACCGAGGCCGAGTTTGCATCGGTTATGGCCCACGAAATCGCCCACGTCAGTCAGCGCCATTTTGCCCGCTCAGTGGATGAAGCACAGGCTGGTCGAATACCGCAAATGGGCGCTCTGCTAGCCAGCGTTTTAATCATGGCTACATCAGACGGCGGCCATGGTGCTGCAGCAGTTACCGCAGCTCAGGGGCTATCAGTTGACAATCAACTACGCTTCAGTCGCAGTAATGAAGCAGAAGCCGATCGTGTCGGACAGGACACTATGTACAGAGCCGGTTTCGACCCGGATGCCATGTCGTCATTATTCGAGCGGTTAGCTGCTATTAATCGTTTCGGCAGACGACCTCCGGAATTTTTACTAACCCACCCGGTAACCGAATCCCGTATATCCGACGCCCGTGGTCGAGCCTATCGTTATCCCAGTCAGGACTATGGCCAGAATCTTGAATATCAGATCATGCGCGCTCGGGTAGTAGCCCATTACGCGGAAAATAAACGTGCTCTTGTTGAGGAGCATCGACTGGCACTGGAGAGCAGTAGCAGCGAGTTTACCCAGGATGTGAATCGCTATGCCCTGGTGGTGGCCTATTATGAGAATCAGCAGTTCAATCTTGCCACTCAAACTTTGGCTCCTCTTCTGGAGAAAGACCCGAATCGCATCAGCTATGCAGTGACCCAGGCGGAGATACTCACAGACCAAAACGAACCACTTCAGGCACTGGATTTCCTGCAACGTCATCTTGAAATCAACCCGGATAACCACCCGCTTACCATGGCAGCAGTGAATGCCTTAATGGAAGCACGAGCTTATAGCGAAGCATCTGAATTGATGGAGAGACATCTAACCCACCGCCCTAACGATGACCAGTTATGGTTTCGTCTCGCCGAGACCCAGGGACAAGCTGGTAATATCGCCGAGGTACATAAAGCCAGAGCTGAATATTTCAGATTACTGGGTGACTACATCAATTCCAGACAGCAACTGCAATTCGCATTGCGTGTTGAAACAGAAAAGGGAGCAGCTCCTGCCGAAGCTGCAAGGCTGAGACAACGCATAAGAGAAGTGGAAGAACTGGCAAGAGAAGCCAGAGGATAATTCTTGAACTATCCCGGATAAGGCTATCAGGCCTTACCCGTCACCTTGATCTGCTGGCCCGCAGCAAAGTCCAACATTCGCTGTAGAGGGATCATCGCCTGCTGCGCCAAATCACCATCAACTTCTATCTCGTTACTTCCTGCCTTTAGTGAATGGTAAAGGTTTTCCAGGGTGTTCATACCCATCCATGGACAGTTAGCACAACTACGGCAGGTTGCATCGTTTCCTGCAGTTGGGGCAATAATAAAGTTCTTATCCGGAGCCACCTTCTGCAGTTTATGAAATATGCCCTGATCAGTTGCGACAATAATATCCTTATTTGGCAAGTCTCTGGCGGCGTTGATGATTTGGGTAGTGGAGCCGATGTGGTCAGCTATTTCCAATACCGCATCCGGCGACTCCGGGTGCGCAAGAATTGCCGCGCCGGGATACATCTGCATCATGTCTTTCAAGCCGCGGGCTTTGAATTCCTCATGAACGATACAGGCAGCATCCCAGAGAATCATATCCGCTCCGGTAGCTTTCTTGATATAGGAACCCAGGTGTCGATCTGGTGCCCAAAGTATTTTCTCGCCCTTCTCCATCAAATGCTCAACCACATCCAAAGCAATGCTGGAAGTGACCACCCAATCAGAGCGGGCTTTCACTGCCGCGGAAGTATTGGCGTAGACAACGACAGTCCGGTCCGGATGCTGATCACAAAACTCAGAGAACTTATCGATAGGACAGGCAATATCCAATGAACAGGTAGCTTCTATCGTAGGCATCAATACCGTTTTCTCAGGGCTCAGTATTTTTGCCGACTCCCCCATAAACCGAACCCCGGCTACCACCAGGGTATCCCCTTCACAGTCGCGACCAAAACGAGCCATCTCAAGACTGTCCCCAACAAAACCTCCCGTTTCTTCAGCGAGGTCCTGCAAGATTGAATCAGTATAGTAATGCGCCACCAACCGAGCGTTCTTCGCCTCAAGCTGTTCCTTAATCAAGGAAACATAATGAGTCGCCTCCGCCTCACTCATAGGCGCAGGACAAATAGCCTTATCAAGATACTTACGAACCAGATCCGTGTCAGCGGCTAATCGCTCATCAACATCAGTTGTTTCAACTTCACTCATGAACATACTCATGGGGTAATTAGGGGATGCTAGTTTATCACAGCGTTCACGTTTGTTTAGCGCTGCAGCACCACTCAGAGATGTGTCTTTTTATGAGCAGCCGGGAGCTGGCCTGATAGTTTCCTTCCTGTCACGCTCAAGCACAAACGATCAATATGAAATACTTTTCCAAAACAAAACCCCAGCCATCTCGCGACAGCACCAGCCGAAAGGCTGGCAACCCCTCCCCCCCGGACGCGCATACCGCACAATCACCACACTTGAACAAGCCAAGTCTCCTTAATCCATGAGACCGTCAGATTCAGTGAGAGTGTGTTTGTGTTGCGGAGCGGCTCTATTCGGCCATGGGTGCCCGAATCGAAACGTCACATGGATGTGCTCGAGCGTGCTGCGGCGAAACACAAGCGCACGCGACCAGACCCAGAAAGAATAACGCGACAGCACCAGCACAAAGGCTGGCAAAGAAAAGAACACAAGGAGATAAAAAAATGGTGGGGCGTGTGCGACTCGAACGCACGACCAATTGGTTAAAAGCCAACTGCTCTACCGACTGAGCTAACGCCCCATAGAAGCGCGACATAGTACTATCAAAATAAAAAAAGGCAAGTCATGACGGCCATTTTTTGGCCCGGAAATGCCCCAACCAGGGAATTTCTTACTGATATCGGGTTGAATCATCGACACCAGCATCATTGAAGCCCTTTAGCCGCAATCGACAACTGTCACATCGACCACATGCCCTGCCCTGCGCATCAGCCTGATAACAGGATACAGTTTCAGCATATTCGACTCCAAGATGACTGCCGCTACGAATAATTTCGGCTTTACTAAGATCAATGAGCGGAGTCATGAGACTTATCGGCTTGCCTTCAACGCCAGCCTTGGTAGCCAGATTCATTAACTGTTGGAAAGCCCTGATATATTCCGGGCGGCAATCAGGATAGCCAGAATAGTCCAGAGCATTTACACCAATGTAAATAGCATCAGCATCGACAACTTCGGCCCAGGCAAGCGCATAGGACAGGAAAACAGTGTTGCGAGCCGGAACGTAGGTGACAGGGATTCCTTCGGATTCGCCTTCAGGCACATCAATACTCTCATCGGTAAGCGCGGAGCCACCGATTTCGGACATATTGATATTGATTATCTTGTGATCTTTCACTTCCGCAGTGGAAGCTATTTTTTTTGCAGCATCCAACTCGCTACTGGAACGCTGCCCATAATCAAAGCTTAATGCGTAGCACTCATAGCTCTTCTGCTTGGCGATTGCCAGACAAGTCGCTGAATCCAAACCCCCTGACACTAAAACGATTGCCTTCCTAGTCATATAACTTTATCTCTGTCCCTGTTTGCCATAAGAGAGCGAATCAGCGGCCGCTTTCATTGCCCCAAATCTGTTTATGCATTTGTAGTTGCATCCTCACCGGCAAATGGTCATCAAGAATCCATTTGGCGAGTTCGGCGTTATCGACTTGCTCGTAGGAAGGAGAGAACAATACTTCCCCTACCCTGCCAGCCAAATCATATTGCATCAGTTTTGATTTGGACCACTCATAGTCATCGCGATCGCAGATGACAAATTTGATCTGATCCTTCATCTGCAATAACGAAATATTATCGTAATTATTTTTTTCACATTCCAAGGAGCCAGGGGTTTTTAAATCCATGACTATTGAAACCCGCTTATCTAATCCATTTATCGACATTGCTCCACCAGTTTCCAGAGAAACCGTATAGCCTTTGACACAAAGCCTTTCTAATAATTTACCACAATTCGGTTGAGCAAGAGGCTCTCCGCCGGTAACCGTTATGTACTTGCAGTTGAACTGCTCTATATCTCGTCCGAGGTCATCCAGCTCTATAATTTTTCCGCCTTCGAATGCGTAATCGGTATCGCAATACTGACAACGAAGCGGGCAACCGGTGAGTCTGACGAAAACCGTAGGAATACCGACGGTCTTCGCCTCTCCCTGAAGAGAATAGAATACTTCGGTAATTCTTAGAGTATTGGCATTGGCCATAAAAAATATCTCCCTCCATTAAGGAGAGCTAACAGTCCTTCCTAATTTGTGAAGTGTACTAGTCGAGAGAGAGTAATCTGGTGTCAGCCAGATTGGCAACACCCGTATTCGGAAATCTTCTTTTTATATCGGTGAGCAAACTGCGCGCCTGGCTTATATTTCCCATGCCCTGATAAGCAAGGCCAAGCCCATACATGGCATCGGGAAGCTTTGGTGAGTCGGTGTATTGATTCAAGATTATTTCATAGGAGTCCCGCGCCTCTTCAAACCTGTCCAGATACAAATAAGCCTGACCTTTCCAATAATAGGCATTAGTTATAAAGCGACCTGAAGGATAGATACTCAAATACTGATCAAATTCGGCAATGGACCTTTCGAAATTACTATTAATAACTGAATCATAGGCCATCTGATAAAGCTGCTGCTCGCTTAACACTGCCGGCTGCAGGGTTCCCCTGCCATTTACTGGTCTGTCTGTTGATATTCCCGGGCTGCCTATGGAATTGCTTAAAGAGCCACCTGCCACCGAACTATTGTTCAGGGCGCTGATACTTGTATCGCGGGGACTGGTATTTGCAGGGTTAGTAGTATTCGGGCTGACAATTGAAGTATTACCACTTGTTGGGAAATTGCTACTAGCTGTACCGATGGAATTCGACCTGAAGGGCTGATTGGGAATTCCGGTATCGCTGCTAATCGCGCTGGAATTATTCGCCGGAGGAGTTGTATTGGAAACACCAACTGACGATGTTGCACCTGACTCAAGCGCAGACAGTCGCTCATCAGTGTTGGTATAGCGACTTAGTGAATCTCTTTGCAATTTGCGTATTTCAAAACCTTGCTCTTCAACAAGACCGCGAAGGGCACTAACCTCTGCTTGCAACTGACGATTTTGTTCCAGTAACAGTGACAAGGCATCATTATTTGAATTGCTGGAGGGAGCCCGACTAGATTGCTGGCCCGGTGTGAAACCACGAGATTCTAGCACCGCACCAGTTCCCTGTGCTGCTGCAACCGAACTTATTAAAGTTACTATAAAACCTATAATCAGTCTGAATTGAACTCTATCGGCTGCAGCCTTCAGGATTTTTTTCATATATTAACGACCGACTATTTCTACTCGACGATTCCTTGAATAAGCATTCTCGCTAGAGCCTGTTTGCGCAGGGCGCTCTTCGCCATAGCTGACTACTTCGATCTGGCTGCGTGATGCGCCATTAACGATGAGATAGTTCAGAATACCATTGGCTCGTCGTTCACCAAGCGCAAGGTTATATTCGCGAGTGCCGCGCTCATCAGCATGACCTTCAAGGCGCACGCGCTTGTTTGAATTAGCTGCAAGATCGCGAGCATGATAGGTCAGTGTGTTTCGGTCTTCAGCTTTGAATTCGGCTACATCGAAGTCAAAATAGAATACTGTCTGACGCATAGCATTTTGCGCCCTGATCTCTTCCTGGCTCAGTTGGCCGCTGGATGATCCGGCACTTGATGTGGCTGAAGAACCGCTATTGGAACTGCTGGAACTATTTGCAGCTGCTGCGCCATCCTCTGTGTCACTGGTTGAACTACATGCCGCCAGGACAAATAGTGAAATGGCCATCAGGCCTGTTTTTAGTATTTGATTTTTATGCATTGCCACTCTATCAGTCCTCCAAAAGACTTCTTTCATTATGTTCAATTCTATATCGGCGCTTTATCGATCTTTCTTGGCCTAAATCGACTCTATTTAACCCTAATTAAAGAACGGAGACCACGATGGTTCCCGGACATCACCCTGTGAGGATGGTAAACGGAACTTCACTCGGCCGTCAATGGATACGGCGTCCAGAACCCCCCTTCCTGCGAATTTCGTGGCATACATGATCATACTGCCATTTGGCGCCACACTGGGAGATTCATCCAGGGAGGTATCCGTCAGGGTGATGACTCTCAGCGTCTCAATATTGAGTATGGCTATCTGGTAATTGGGGTTTTGACGGGTTGCCCTGCGTACGTGTACCAAATTCACTCCATCGGGCAAAAACTGGGCCTTCATGCACTGAAAACAGTCATATGTCAGCCTTTCCACATCGAAGGAGCTCGCTCCCAGTTCCATCTGGTATACCTGAGGTTGCCCGGTTCGGTCAGACATGAACACGATGGATCGACCGTCCTTGCTCCAGCTGGGCTCCGTATCGATAAGTGGGTGGTCGGTAACGCGAATCAATTCATTGCTATTCAGGTCCTGAACATAGATATCCGGGCTACCGTCTTTGGATAGCACCATTGCCAACTTACTGCCATCCGGGGACCAAACCGGCGAACTATTTATATTAGGGTAATTGGTTATCTGCCTTCGCTGGCCGGTGACGATATTCTGGATATAAATCCGCGGCAAGTCGGTTTCAAAGGAAACGTAGGCCACATCCTGTCCGTTTGGTGACCAACTAGGTGACATGATGGGTTCTGGTGATTCAAGCAATACCTGAGCTCGCTGCCCGTCGTAATCTGATTTTTCAAGACGGAATATAGATTCGGTCGGCGATATGAATTCAGACACAATGTAAAGAATCTCGGTGGTAAATGCACCGCGGGTCCCGGTAACTGCCTCGAACACAACATTGCTTATCTCGTGACCGATATCCCGCAATTGCGAGACACTTCCGGTTAACACCTCTCCCGCCAGCTTCATTTGCCGGTTTATATCGAAAAACTCGTATTGAACCTGTACTAATTGACTGCCAGGAGCACGGTTAATTTTGCCGACCAGCAAATAGTCCTGTGCCAGAATATCCCAGTCGCGATAGAAAACCTGCGATTCTTCATGGGGAGTTGCAATCATATTGCTCAACGACAAGGCTCTGAATTCACCCACCTGTTCGAGGTCATTGCGAACTATCCCATCGATATCTTCACTGAGAAAACCAGACCCTTCCCATGAAAACGGCACGATGGCTATGGGTATGGGATTATCTACACCCTGAGTGATCTGGATGTTCAATTCCGCTGTTGCGGAAACAGAAAGAAGGCACAGCAAAGCAGCCATGAAAATTTTAGGCATTTTCAATTCAGTAAATCCTCTGGTTGGAATGTCAGAGACAGCGTTCTGAAATTCTCATTAAATACTCTTGTCGGCAGATCGCTTAATTCTCTGAACGGTGCGGCACCGTACACTGCGTTCTCCGCCGACCGGTCAAATGCGGCATCGCCACTGGATTGTGTGATGGTAGCCCCAAGCAAATCTCCATTGGGCAGCATACTAATCTGAACCACTGCTCTCATCCCGTTTCGGGCACTGGGTGGGCGCGACCACTGCTCCTGGACTAATTGCTGGATCAGCGCGGTTGCACTTTGAACCAGTTCAAATTCTGTTCTTGCGGCTTCCACTGCAGCAGCTTCATTGGCAGCCTGTTGCTGGCGGATTCGTTCGTTCTCTTGCTGACGCCTTTGCTGCTCCGCTAAATCTCTCTGCCGTTGTTGCTCCAACTCTCGCTGCCGCTCTCTGTCTCTATCGCGCTGTTCCTGCTCAGCTCGTTGCCGTTCAAGTTCCTGCTGCCTTTCAAGAGCTTCTCTTTCCAGCAATAGTGCTTGTTCGCGAGCAGCTTCCTGTTCCCTTTGTTGCTGCTCCGCCGCTTCTTGTCGCTGCTGCTCAAGCTGTTGCTGTCGTTGCTCTTCTTCTCTGGCCAGACGCTGATCTTCCTGACGCTGAACACGTTGCTGCTCGATGATGCGCTCATTCCTTACTTGCGGGTTTTCATCGATAAATAATGCCTTAATTACTGTTGGTTGCACTAATTCCAGCGTGTCGTCACGGAAATCATTCTGAAACAGAACCAAACCCGCCAACAATAAACTGTGAAAAGCTACTGCCACTACAACCGAAATCGGATAGCCGTTAAATATCACCAGATTATGATAAATACCCGAGCCAGGATTGGGGGCTGTGTTACTCATCGACTTTGCCTATGCAACTAATGCTAGAGACTACCCAGAGGCTGCGTAATGAAATTCGGGTTAGACACCCCCACCTGTTGCAGCGCAGTAATCAGGGTGATCATAGCGCCCCAGTCGGCTTCTGTATCACCCTCTACCATCACCTGAATGCTGGGATTGGCGCTAACAATCCTGCCTACCTGCAGACCTACAGTCTCCAGTGTTACAGACTCTCGCGCATCCCCGGTAGCACCGATACTCAGGAAGTACTCTCCATTAGACGTAATGGACACCACCAAAGTTTCAAGGTTTTCATCTATTTCCAGCGGCTCGTTATTTGCCTCCGGCAAATCAACTTCGATACCCTGATTTAGCAGCGGCGCAGTAACCATAAAAACGATGAGCAAAACCAGCATGACATCGATATAGGGCACCACGTTTATCTCACTCATGGGCCTGCGCTTTTTGCGAACCATTGTTTCCATAACTTACGCTTCCATCACTACGCTTACAGAGCTATTCCTAGAGAACTACAACACCATTAACCAGTATGGATTTGGCGATGAAGTATGCTGGAGAATTCATCACTAAAAGTAATATAACTACCGGAAACAGAATCCACTGTAGAGGTGTATCTGTTATAAGCGACTACCGCGGGGATCGCAGCGAACAGACCAAGCCCGGTAGCAAAAAGTGCTTCTGCAATATTTGGGGCAACCACTTGCAACGTCGCCTGAGCTTGCGTTGCAAGACCGATAAATGCATTCATAATACCGATCACGGTTCCAAACAAACCTATATAAGGTGATACCGATCCCACCGTTGCCAGAAACGCCAAATGCTTTTCAAGTTTCTCTTCCTCTCTCGCATAAGCTACTCGCATAGCACGTTGAGCGCCTTCCATTATGGCTTCGCCATCGACACTAGACTGCTGCCTGAGTCGCATAAACTCTTTAAAACCTGCGCGAAAGATATTCTCCATCCCCACAACGGGAATATTATCTTTCTGCATCTGCGAACCTTCTTTATAGAGCTGACTAAGATCCATGCCTGACCAGAAGCGATGCTCGAAACTCTGAACACCTTTTGACGCTGCGGATAAAACCATCCAGCGCTGCACAATCATCACCCAGGAAATTATGGACAACAGCAAAAGTATCAGCATGACAATTTGTACCGGGAGACTTGCCTCCAGGATTAGCTGTACGACGCTTATCTGCTCATTCACGTTTTAATACTCCGAAACTACTTTGAAAAAAATATTATTGACTACTTCTGGGACAACACAATCCAGCCGAAAATCCATTACCTCACAGTGTAATTTCGGCCAAAATGAAAAATAGTTTTGTAAAATGGCATTTAACACGGCAAATGTAACTACCCTGAGATAAATAAGGGCAAATAACTGGTCAAATGTGGCGAGATTATGATCCGGCAGACTTGATCAGCAAGACTTGAGAGTAATTGAGAATTCTGCGGGACTTTCTATGAACCCTGCTATGGATCCTGCTATGAGTCTTGCTGCTGGCCTTCCTGTGCTGAGAATAGGTCTGTTAGCTGGTCCGACGGTTTGATGCCGAAATGTCTATAGGCGAACTGGGTTACCACTCTCCCTCTGGGTGTGCGCATGATAAACCCCTGTTGGATAAGATAGGGCTCCAGCACGTCTTCGATAGTATCCCGTTCTTCACTGATGGCAGCCGCGAGACTATCAATTCCTACCGGACCACCTTCGAATTTTTCGATCATGGTCATTAATAGGCGCCGGTCCATATGATCAAAGCCATTCTTGTCGATGCTTAGCATATCAAGTGCCAGTCCGGCAGAATCAAGATTGACCCGACCATCAGACTTAACCTCTGAATAATCCCTGACTCTTCGCAATAATCTGTTAGCTATCCGCGGCGTACCTCGGGAGCGTCTGGCGATTTCTGTCGCGCCCTCTTCGTCTATAGCGGTACCCAGTATTCCTGCAGAACGGGCAACGATAGTGCTCAACTCCTCTACCGAGTAGAATTCCAGTCGTTGAATAATCCCGAAACGGTCTCTCAATGGTGACGTCAACAGGCCGGCCCTGGTTGTTGCGCCAACAAGAGTGAAAGGTGGTAAATCGAGCTTGATGGAACGTGCCGCCGGCCCCTCACCGATCATAATATCCAGCTGATAGTCCTCCATTGCCGGATAAAGAATTTCTTCGATAGCAGGGCTGAGTCGGTGAATCTCATCGATAAATAAAACATCACCCTCTTCAAGGTTGGTTAGCATGGCTGCCAGATCACCGGCTTTTTCCAACACCGGCCCGGAAGTAGTTTTGATGGCGACATTCAGTTCGTTGGCAATTATATTAGCCAGCGTGGTCTTACCCAGCCCCGGTGGTCCAAATACCAGTGTATGGTCCAAAGGCTCATTTCGATTTCGGGCGGCACTAATGAAAATATCCATTTGGTCCTTGACGGCTTGCTGACCTACATAGTCAGTCAAGCGCAATGGTCTTATAGCCCTGTCCAGGTTATCTTCCATCGCCGAGGCGCTGCCATCGATTAATCTTTCTTCTTCCGTGCTCATATTCTGTATTTAAAATCCCTGACGAAGTTACGCCATGCTCCTTAATGCCCGACGAATCAGCTCTTCGCTATCTTGTAAACCGCTATGCTGCTTTAGCACCTGAGCAATTGCGTGGGCGGCTTGTTGAGGTTTATAACCAAGGCTCACCAAGGCGGTTTCTGCATCTTTGCTGATGCCGCTCACTGAGGTAGTCGCTGCTGAAGGTGAGCCTTCATCGTCAGCCAGACCATCCCAGTCTCCGAGCCTGTCACGCATCTCGACAATTAATCTCTCGGCTGTTTTCTTGCCTATGCCCGGCATATTTACCAGCGCGGTGACGTCGTTACTGCGTACCGTTCGCACAAAGTCGTCTGCTTCCATCCCCGACAGAATCCCTAGCGCCATCTTCGGGCCAACCCCGTTAACCTTGATCAAGGACCTGAACATTGACTTGTCTTTGGCCTCATAAAAACCATAGAGTAACTGTGCATCTTCCCTAACAACAAAGTGAGTATGCAGAATTAATTCTTTTCCGGTTTCAGGTAATTGATAGAGAGTACTCATGGGCACCTGGACATCGTAGTAGATACCCCCCACGTCGATTTGCACTTCCGGCGGATTTTTCTCAACCAGAATGCCTCGTATTTTTCCTATCACCTGAATCTTTTCCTGCTAAATGATTTTGCGCCGGCCATTCTGATCAGGCTGGTCTGGGTATTGGCATGACAAATTGCCACCGCCAACGCATCCGCCGCGTCTTCGGCTATATTATCACTTATGGATAAAAGTGCTTTAACCATATGCTGCACCTGTGTCTTGTCGGCACCCCCTGCCCCCACTACAGCCTGCTTAACCTTCCGGGCAGAGTATTCTTCCAACGGCAAATCATGGGACAGACAGGCAACCATAGCGCTGCCACGTGCCTGCCCGAGTTTCAGCGCAGATGAGGCATTCTTGCCCATGAAAATATCTTCTATCGCAGCCTGTTGGGGTGAATGCCTTTCGATGATGTCACAAAGGCTTTCGAAGATGATTTTTAGTCGCTCAGGCTGGGTCGGTGTTTCAGTACGAATACAGCCGCAATCAATATATTCGAATTTATTGCCAACAGAATTAATCAGGCCATAACCTGTAACGCGGGAACCGGGATCAATACCCAGAATTATGGCCATTTCAATTCCTTTACATTGGCTGATCGCCTGAGTCTCTGCAATGCAGGGTCAAGAGCTCAGTACAAACTAGAGCTGCGCAGCAATCTCGTCAGAAATATTTGCATTGGAATACACATTTTGAACTTCGTCCAGATCTTCCATTTGCTCAATTAGTTTAAGCAGACTCTGGGCACCGTCGAGATCGAGTTCGGCTTCCGTGGAAGCCAACATCGTCATTTCCGCTCGATCAGACTCCAATCCGGCAGCCCCAAGAGCATCCTGCACTGCTCCAAATGTTTCCAATGTCGTCATTACATCAATAGAACCATCGTCAGCAGAGACAACATCATGAGCCCCCGCTTCCAGAGACGCATCCATTACTTGTTCTTCATCGGCTCCAGGGGCGAAATGGATTACACCAGTCCGCTCGAATAGATAGGCAACCGAGCCACTGGTTCCTAGGGTGCCACCGAACTTGCTGAAAGCGTGACGAACTTCGGCAACGGTACGATTTTTATTATCTGTGAGAGTTTCAACCAGAACAGCCACACCACCGGGTCCGTAACCCTCGTAGTTCAGTTCTTCCAGGCTATCGCTTTCTGCGGTACCTGCACCTCTGGCAATGGCGCGATCAATTGTGTCCCGCGTCATATTCGCGCCTAGTGCTTTATCAACTACTGCTCGCAGACGGGGGTTGTCCGAAGGATTTCCACCACCAGCCTTGGCTGCTACGGTGAGTTCACGAATTATTTTGGTAAAAACCTTGCCTCGCTTGGCATCCTGGCCTGCTTTGCGATGCTTGATATTGGCCCATTTACTATGACCCGCCATAATTCCTCACGTTGACCGCCCTACGCAGCCCTACTCAGGGATGCCGCATTCCAATTTAACGGCACTCTCTTTTGTCAGTTTTTTGTCGACTAATAGTCGGCTGTCATTCAACTATCAGACCCATCGCTAGACGCTGGCTGCTCTGCTTTAGGCTGCTCGCGAAGACGGATATTAAGTTCCCGTAACTGCTTGTTGGAAACAACACCCGGGGCATTCGTTAACGGACATGCCGCTGATTGGGTCTTAGGAAAAGCGATTACGTCGCGAATGGAAGTCGCACCAGTCATCAGCATAATCAATCGATCCAGGCCAAATGCTATTCCACCGTGAGGCGGACAGCCATAACTTAAGGCATCCAACAGAAATCCAAATTTTTCGGTGGCTTCTTCTTCGCCTATACCCAATACCTCGAATACAGATTGCTGCATTTCAGGCTTGTTAATACGTATTGAACCGCCACCCAATTCGGTGCCATTTAATACCATGTCGTAGGCGCGGGAGAGTGCCGCTACAGGGTCGGCGGCTAGCTGTTCTGCATCACAGGAAGGGGCTGTAAAAGGATGGTGCAATGATGTCAGGCTGCCGTCGCTTGCGGTTTCAAACATTGGAAAATCCACAACCCACAGCGGAGCCCACTCATCCCTGACCAGTCCGAGATCTTCTGCGACCTTGATACGCAGTGCGCCGATTGCCTCATTGACCACCTTGGCCTTGTCTGCACCAAAGAAGATAATATCTCCGGTTTCAGCACCGAGGGTTTCCAAAAGCGATGTCACAACGTCATCCGGCATGAATTTCAGAATCGGCGACTGCAATCCTTCCAGTCCCGCAGAAATATCGTTTACCTTCACCCAGGCAAGGCCCTTTGCACCGTATATACCTACATACTTAGTGTAATTGTCAATTACCTTACGGCTAATGCTGGCGCCTTGGGGAACACGCAGTGCCACCACTCGGCTTTCCGGATCATTGGCAGGACCACTGAATACCTTAAAGTCCACACCCTTCATTAACTCGGCAATATCAATCAACTCCAGATCTATTCTCAGATCAGGCTTGTCGGAGCCGTAGCGGTTCATTGCTTCGGCATGGGGCATTCGAGGGAATTTACCAAGGTCCACGTCAAGATGGCTCTTGAAAACTTCCTGTATCAGTTGCTCCATGATCTCCATAATCTGTTCTTCATCCATGAATGATGTTTCCACATCAATCTGGGTGAATTCAGGCTGGCGATCTGCGCGCAAATCTTCATCGCGGAAGCATTTGGCAATCTGGTAGTAACGGTCCATACCTGCCGCCATCAAAATCTGCTTAAAAAGCTGCGGCGACTGGGGCAAGGCAAAAAACCTGTTGGGGTGAGTACGGCTGGGAACCAGGTAATCTCTCGCACCTTCCGGTGTAGCCTTGGTTAGTAATGGCGTCTCAATATCCAGAAAACCATGATTATCCAGAAAGTTTCTGACAGTGTTGGTCACCTTGGAGCGAAATCTCAAGCGCTCCGCCATCTCGGGTCTACGCAAGTCTATGTAGCGATAATTCAACCTTACGTCTTCGCCGACTTCGGTATGTTCATCCAACTGAATCGGTGGGGTATTTGCTGCGTTCAGCACTTCCAGCTTCTTGCCCAGCACTTCGATACGACCCGTAGGCATGTCTTCATTGATAGTCCCTTCCGGGCGCAATCGCACTAGTCCTGTGACCTTAATGACGAATTCGTTACGAACCCCTTCCGCAATGGCAAAACTTTCCACTGTATCCGGGTCATAAACTACCTGAGCTATTCCTTCCCGATCGCGAACGTCGAGAAAAATAACTCCACCATGGTCCCGGCGTCGATGAACCCAACCGCAAAGCTCCACTTCCTGATCAACGAAGGATTCGTTGAGCTCACCGCAATAATTACTGCGCATATCCATTTCCTGTTGTCGAAGCAGGTGCCAGCCTGCTGGTCTTAATACAATAAAAGCAAGCATCCGCCTGCTGATCCTAAAATTCTAAAAGCAGGCGCTTGCCTGCTGGTCTTGATAAATTCCAAAGCTCCTTAGCCGGGAGAAGCCTTTGATCTGCTCTTTACCTGGCTCGCTTTCTTGAAATGCCTGCCAATACGTCGATTATTTGCCCGTCGATGCCGATTTGTTCTTGGGCTTGCTGTCAGCCGTTTTGCCAGCGGGGCTCTTTTCCGCCTTTTTGCTGGCAGAGTCCGATTCGGCTAGCTGTTTCTTATTACCTGTCTTGAAGTCGGTCTCATACCATCCGCCGCCTTTGAGCCTGAAACTGGCCGCCGAAATCAACTTACTCAGCTCGGCCTTTTCGCAATTTGGGCAGTCTTTTAGCGGCTCATCACTGATTTTCTGCAATGCTTCCATCCTGTGGCCGCAACTCTTGCACTGGTACTCATAAATTGGCATTTATATAAATTTTCCGTTCTGGCGGCTTTTCGCCGCTAAAAACCGGGAATTATACCTTATATAGGAAATCCCTCGCACCCCGAATCTTCGCCAATTTTCCAGACGCCAAAATAAGCCTTCTGGAGAAATCCCGACAATGTTGTAACCCTTTCGCTTTGCAGAACACCATGGCGCAGAATTTATTTTCATCATCAACTGAGTTTCGAAAGCCAAAAAAATACAGCTAGGCATGGGGAGCAAGAGTGGATGCTATTTCAGCAAGTATTCTTGCAAGCAAAAATAATTACGGTTACAGACAAGCGAGGGACTGAC